>Ga0209056_10000198_pt1 | contig 65553 bp, 63 predicted proteins | sample GraSoiAngelo_114_FD_185876 | JGI IMG/M metagenome (GOLD analysis project Ga0209056, IMG submission 185876) | Grasslands soil microbial communities from the Angelo Coastal Reserve, California, USA - 14_0903_13_40cm (SPAdes) (version 2) | ecosystem: Environmental > Terrestrial > Soil > Grasslands...
ATCCCGACTTCGGCGGCAGGTTCAGCATCAAGAAGACGCTCCCGGCGCTCGTGCCGGGCCTGTCGTACTCGGACTTGAAGGTTCGGGACGGCGAGGTGGCGACGGTCGAGTTGCAGCAGCTGTTCTGAGAGGGTGCGCGGCCGCAGGACCACGAACGCGGTTTTGATACTCGACGCCCAGGCGCGCGAAGGGAAGCGCCTCCCCGGTTCAGCGGAGATCGACGAGGTAAAGCGTGGACGGCGGCGTGGAGGGGACACCACCAGAGGCGACGTAGCCGATCAAGGTGTGTCCGTCAGGCAGCAGCGCCAGGCGCTCGCGTGTGCCCCATCCCCCGACATAGTCCTGTTCGAGGAGAGCGTTGTCCGCGGTGCGGCGAATGACGAAGCCGGGCCAGGATGTGAACCCCGTGGCGAGGTAGGCGCGGCTGCCGTCGGCCGACAGGACGGTCGGATCGACGCCGGCGTGGCCAGGATCGGATACGGAGCCCGCGGGCGACAAGTCGCCGGTGAAGAGTTGATCGTCCACCAGGAACCGGTCCCCCGTGAGCGAGGCGGTCATCGAGAACAGGGCGTAGCTGACGGTGCCGGTCGAGGGGCCGAACGCGCCAGCGGCCGCCTGGTACACCCGCCCATTCATCGGACAGCAGGCTCCCGCCTCGAGGAGCAGCACACGGCTGCGGTCGCCTGCTCGAGCGAGTAGCGTGTAGCTCTGGATGGAGCCGACGTCCAGCCGCCGCTGCTGCGCGCCGGTGCCGAGGTCGTAGGACACCAGTTGACCGCCCCCTCCGGAGACGTTGCGGTTGGTGCCGGTCACGAGCACGCGGTTGTCCGCTGCGACTCGCAGCTCGCCGGGGTTGTGCAGCATGGTCAGATCGAAGTCGACGTGGATCGTGTCCGGCGCGCCGGTCACCAGGTTGACCACCGCAAACGAGCCCCGGTTCTCGAGCGCGACGAGGAGCGAATCGCCACCGAGCGTGAGGTCGAGCCCTCCCGCCACGCCGGGGAGGGTGATGGGCGTGCCGAGCGTGGCAGTGACGGGATCGAGCACGGCGACCTGGTCCATACCCCACAGGGAGACGTACAACCGCGCGCGCTTCGCATCGTACACCAGATCCCGGACTGCGCTTGCGAGCGCGACGGCCCGAGTCCGAGGTCCGTGCACGGCGATGACCGTGATCCCGCCGAGATCGGCCGTCTGGACGTTGCTCCGGTCCCGGGCGAAGACCGCGAGGGTGCTCGAGCCCACCATCGCGTCGGTGATCGGCACGACGAAGGTGTGGCTCGCCATCGTGCCGGTGACCGCGAGCGAGTCGGCTCCGGCCGCGGCCCCGGTCAACCGGTATCCGATGAAGCGCAGCTCGCGCTCGTCCGTCCCGTTGACGCTGATGTGAAGGGTATCATCGAGCAGGGTGATGTTGGGCGTGGAGCTCCCCGTCACATTACCCGAAACGTTTGGCGCGAAGAGATCGGGCCGATCTCTGAGCAGTCGCCACCTGCCCTTGAGGTGGGCGGTCACACCCTGCTCCGCGAGCGTGCAGCTGATGGTCCCTGCCGCGCTGTCCGGAGCCGACCCGTACAGGGCACCGCTGTAGGGACACGGATCGACGCGGAACTGCACCGCCGTCCCCTCAATGGTTCCCGAGGACACCTGGAACGAGTCTGCGAACTCCTGAAAGCCGCCCGGCCCGGAGCAGTAACCGGCCTGGAGACCGACGGCGCGGAAACGCGGTCCGTCCTGGGTAACCCTCACGCCGCCGCTGTCGAAGCAGAAGACGCCCAGGTTGGAGTCGGCAAGCACCTCGTCCCAATACCAGTCCCCGGATACGTCAAAGGTGGTCGGACCGAGTGGCGTACCGCTGTCGGAGCCGCAGGCACACAGGAATGCGACGCAGACAACCAGCAGGAACCCCGCACGAGTGGGCATACCGGTTCCCGACCATAGTGCCTCTCGCTCAAGGAGTCGTCAAGACGACTGGCGGAGCGCCTCGAAGTCCTCCGGCGTATCCACATCCGCAAGCAGGGCTTCCGGCCGATCCACATACATCGCTTCGTGTTTGTGCGCCTGCACGACGGCCTTGCCGCACCCCTCCCCCGTCCACGCGAGCAGCTCAGCGAACAGCGCGCGTCGGAACAGCAAGGGCGGCGCGGTCACGTCGCCGTACCGCGACACGACGAGCGGCGCCGCGGTCCCGCGCGCCGCCGCGATCAGCATCGCGAGCGTCTCCGCCGTGACGCGCACCATGTCGCCCAGCATGATGACCGCCGCGTTCACATCAGGACCGAGCTTGTTCAAACCCTGATGCAAGGAGCCGCTCGTGGGACCGGTGTAATCGGGATTGACCGCGAACTCGAGCGGGAGATCCTTGAGCTCGGCGCGCAGGCGGTCCGCCTCGTGGCCGATCACGACCACCACCGGCGATAGTCCCGCTCCGAGAGCGCGCTTGGCGGCCCGTCGCACGAGCGATTCGCCCTCGAGCTCGAGCAGCATCTTGTTCTGGCCCATGCGGCGCGACGCGCCGGCCGCCAGGATCACCCCAGCGATGCGAGCAGGCTCAGTCGGTCGGGGCATGGATGGCGGCGCGGCGTTCCCGCAACGACCGGGCCCGGCGACCGGAGCGCACCGCGAGAATCTCCGCGATCACGGCGAGGGCCACCTGCTCCGCGCCGTCGGTCCCGATGTCCAACCCCACCGGCCCGTATACCCGCGTCTCGTCCATCGGCCCCTCGGCGGCGAGATTCCGGAGGATGCGCTCGGTGCGCTGGCGCGGTCCCAGCATCCCGACATAGGCGACTGGCGTCTTCAGGAGCGCGCGCACGTACGCCTGATCGTCGGCGAAGTTGTGGTTCATCACGACGGCGTAGCACTCGGCGTCGAGCGGGAGCACCGCGTCGAGCTCGTTCCCCGCGCTCTGAATGAGCGCCGCCGCCGCCGGAAACCGGTCGGCCGTGAGATACCCCGGCCGTCGATCGACCACCACCACCCGAAACCCTATCTCGGCGGCGAACCGTACCAGCGGCCGGGCATCGTCGCCCGCACCCAGGATCACCAGCTGGGGGGGAGGAACAAGCGCGTCAAAGAAGACTGACCGGCCGCTGATCTCGTGAGTCCCGGACTCTCCGGTCTCGAGCAGCTCCCGCGCTCGCGTCGTCGCTTTCCGATTCAGGTCGGCCGAGCCCAGGTTGCCCTCGGCACCGTCGGCGGTCACGACAAGACCTTTCCCGTTTCCCGTTTCCCGTTTCCCGTCGAGCAGCGTGCAGACCACGAACGCGCGCCGGCCATTCAGCAGCTCCCGTTCCCGTGCCCGCGCTTCCGCAAGCTCGACGAACACGTCCACCTGCCCTTCGCATCCGACTCCGAGATCCCAGGCCGCGATCTCGTCCGCACTCGAGCAATAGCTGCGGAGCTCTGGCTCCCCCTTGCGGATCACCTGCAGCGCCACCTCGCGCACATCCTGCTCCAGGCATCCACCGCTGACGTTGCCGGCAGTGCTGCCGTCCTCGGCGACCACGAGCTTCGCCCCCTCGTGGCGGTACGCCGAGCCGCGCACCCGCACGACGGTGGCGAGGGCGGCGCGCTTCCCCTCCGCCCGGACGCGGGCGAGGAAGTCCAGGACTTCGCGCGTTTCAAGCCACTGCTTCATGCAGCCTCTCCGCGAGATGCGCGAGCGACGCGATATTAGCGCACGCGACGAACTCGTCCACATGCGGCAGCGCGGCCACCAGTCCTTGCGTACTCGGCTCGAACCCGGGCCGGCCGGCGAGCGGATCGAGCCAGATCAGCCGGCGACACGAGCGCCGCAGCGTCGCCATCTCGCGCGCGAGCTGCGCAGGGTCGTCGCGCTCCCAGCCATCGGACACGATGATCACCACGGCACTACTTCGAATGGTGCGTCGCACCCAGCGGCGGTTGAGCTCGTGCAGGCTCGCGCCGATGCGGGTCCCCCCGCTCCAGTCCACCACCTTCCCCGCCACGCGCTCGAGCGCCGCGTCGGGATCGCGCACCCGCAGCTCGCGCGTGATACGGGTCAATCGCGTCCCGAAGACGAAGACCTCCACCGGCGCCCCGGAGCCCGCCAGGGCGTGCGCGAAGCGCAGCAGGAAGCGGCTGTACCGCTCCATCGACCCGGATATGTCGCATACCAAAGCGACGGGGCGGGGCCGGGTGCGGCGTTGCCACCAGCGCCATGCCACGGGCTCACCGCCCGCGCCCAGCGAGCTCCGAAGCATGAGGCGCGCGGCGAGCCGATTGCCCCGGCGGCCCGGCCGCCGGCGACGCGATGGCCGGAGCGGCAGGCGGGGCCGCAGAGCCGCGAGCATCGCCGCCGCGTCCCGCGCCTCGGCCGGCGTGAGTTCCGCGAAGTCCGCCGTGCGCAGGGCTTCGTGCACGCTCGCGCCCACGCGCGCCGTGTCGTCGACGACGTCGGTGACGTCCATCTCAGGGGGCGCGTCGGGGCCGAAGGCGACGTCGGTGAGGGGGCGTTCCTTCTGGCGCAGCCGCGGCAACGCGCTCGAGACGGCGCCGCGAGCAGTGCTCGGACGCCAGAAAAGATCGAACGCCGCGTCGTACACCGCGCGGTCCTCGCGCCGACGCACGAACACCGCCCGCCCCGCCGCTTTCACGTCGCCCCGGCGGTCGAAGCCCAGCAGCGCCAGCACGTCGGCGAAGCGGCGGGTCTGGTCGGCATCGACGGACAGGCCGGCGCGCCGGAGGATGCGGCCGAACAAGATGACGTTGCCGACCAGACCATTGCCGGTCGTCACGGCTTCACCGCCCGTACCTCATCAAGGAGCTTCGCTGCGCCCCCGCCCTTCAGCGCCGCTACGTCTTCCTGATACTTGAGCAGCGCCCCCAGGGTCTGCTCGACCTGCTCGGCCTCGAGGCGCTTGGCGCCCAACGCTTCCAACGCCGCCGCCCAATCGATGGTCTCGGCGATTCCCGGGACCTTGGTCAAATCCGCCGCACGCAGCCGCTGCACGAAGGCGACCACTTCAGCCGCGAGCGCCTGCCCGAGCTCCGGCCGACGGGCGCCGAGAATCGCGAGCTCGCGCTCGGCGCTCGGATAGTCGATCCAGTGATACAGGCAGCGCCGCTTGAGCGCGTCGTGCACTTCGCGGGTCCGGTTACTGGTGATGATCACATGCGGCGGGCGCTGGGCCTTGATCGTCCCGATCTCGGGGATGGTAATCGCGAAGTCCGCGAGGACCTCGAGCAGGTACGCCTCGAACTCCTCGTCGGCACGATCGACCTCGTCGATCAAGAGGACTGGAGGCTCGGGGCGGGAGTTCTCGAGCGCCCGGAGCAGCGGCCGCCGGATGAGGAATTCCTCGGAGAAGATGTCCTTCGTCGCCGCCCGCCTCGCCTCGCCGCGCGCCTCGAGCAACCGGATCTCGAGCATCTGACGGGGATAGTCCCACTCGTACACGGCCGTGTTGACGTCCAGCCCCTCATAACACTGCAGCCGGATGAGCTCCGTCTTGAGGACATCGGCGAGGGTGCGGCCGACTTCGGTCTTCCCCACGCCCGCCTCGCCTTCGATGAGCAGCGGGCGATCGAGCGTCAGAGAGAGATACACGGCCGTGGCGAGGTCGCGGTCGGCGACGTACCGCTCGGCTGCGAAGGCAGCCTGGACGGAATCGATGGATTCCAGTTTGCGCGCGCCCATCACCTGCAATCTACTTGGAGCGTTCCCCGACGCGCGCCGCGAACTTGTCCCAGAAGCTCTCCGTGAGCTTCTTCGCGGTGCCCTTCAAGAGCCGGGCCCCCACGCTCGCCACCGTGCCGCGGACCTCCGAGGTGGCGCTCCACTTGAGGCGCGACCGGTTTGGGGGGAGGGGCTCGATTTCCAGCGTGGTGCTCACTTCCACGCCCGAGCCGGGCGCCTTGCCGTGGGCCGACATCTTGAGGCTCTTGGGCGGGTTCACGTCCGACAGCTCGACCTCGAGCTGAAATTTCACCTTCACGGCACCCACGCCGAACCCCGAGATCACCTTGAAGTGCCGGTCGTCGATCGGCTCCACCGACTCGACTCCCGGTGCCACCGACGCCACGAACTCGTGATCGAGCAGCCGTTTCCACACCTCGTCGGGGGGCGCGGCGATCTCGGGCGCGCCGGAAAAATCGAGTCGCACTACCTGGCGCGCTCGAGCGCCTGGGTGAGCGCTCGCCGCGCCGCGACGGTCGCAAGGTGCGTGCGGTACTCGGGGCCTGCATGGATGTCGTCGTTCGCTTCGACGCCAGCCACCGCGGCCGCGGCCACCTGCGAAATCAGCTCGTCGCCCGACGTCCCCACGAGCTTCGCCGCCGCAGGCGCCAGGAACGGCGTGTCGGCGAGCCCGGTGAATGCCAGCTCGGCTCGGGTGATCATCCCCTTGGCGATCGCGATCAGCGCGGCGGCTCCCGCCAACGCGTATCCCGACGCCGCCTGCTCGAAGCTCGCGTACGCCATCCCCGCGCCCTTGGGCGGCGCGGGCAGCTGGATCTCCGTGAGCAGCTCGTTGGGCTTCATGGCGGTCGTGAACGGTCCTTTGAAGAATTTCCGCGCCGCCACGGAGCGCTTGCCGCCCTTGGACTGCAACAGAAACGTCGCGTCGAGCACGAGCATCACCGGCGGCATATCGGCCGCCGGATCGGCGTGGGCCAACCCTCCACCGATGGTTCCCGCATTCCGTACCTGTAAATCGCCGATGTGCTCGGTCACCTCCGCAATGAGGGGGTACAGCGTACCGAGCTCCCTGGACTCGAGCAGCTCGCGGTAGGTCGTGGCGGCGCCGATCTTCATACCGCCGCCCGCCTGCTTGATGCCCTTGAGCTCCTGCAGTTGGCCGATGTCCACGAGCGTATCCGGCTGCGCCAGCCGGAACCTGAGGAGCGGCAGCAGGCTATGGCCGCCGGCGATGACCTTGGTGTTCTTCCCGATGGCGTTGAGCGCGTCCTTCAAATTCTTCGCGCGCAGGTATTCGAAGGAGGTCGGGATCACTTGGCGCCTCCTCTTGCGTGCTGGATCGCGGCCCACACGCGGGCGGGCGTAAGCGGCTTGTCGATGTGGGAGATACCGAGGGGCGCGAGCGCGTCGCACACGGCGTTCACGAGGGTCGGCACCGAGGCGATCGTCCCCGTCTCCCCCACACCCTTCACGCCGAGGGGGTTCACCGGGGATGGCGTCACAGTGTGGGCCGTCTCGACCTTCGGCATCTGCGATGCCTTCGGGACCGCGTAGTCCATCATCGTGCCGGTGAGGAGTTGCCCGTCCTCGTCGTACACGGCCATCTCCTGCAGCGCCTCACCCAACCCCTGGATCACACCGCCGTGCACCTGGCCGTCCACGATCATCGGATTGATCTGGGGCCCGCAGTCGTCCACCGCGATGTAGCGGAGGATCTTAACCTCGCCGGTCTCGACGTCCACTTCGACGGTGCAGATGTGGGTGCCGAACGGGTACACGAAGTTCGACGGATCGAAGAAGGCCGTCGCCTCGAGCCCCGGCTCGACGCCGGGCGGCATGTTCCAGGCGACGTTCGCCATGAGGGCGAGCTCGCCGAAGGTCTTTCCTCTATCTGGCGAGCCCTTCACCGCGAACTTCCCGTCCTTCCACTCGAGGTCGGCCTCGTTCGCCTCGAGCAGGTGGGCGGCGATCTTCTTCGCTTTGTCCTTCACCCGCTGCGCCGCCACCTTCACGGCGCTGCCGCACACCGCAGTGGTCCGGCTGCCGTACGTCCCCCACCCTTGGGGGGTCGCTTCGGTGTCGCCGGCCACGACCTCGACGTTCTCGACCGGGATGCCGAACTCGTCACCCACGATCTGCGCGAAGGTCGTCTCCTCGCCCTGGCCGTGTGGCTTGGCGCCGATGTAGGCGCGGACCACGCCGGTGGGATAGACGCGCACGATCGCGCTGTCGTACAGCCCCCCGCCAAACCCGACGGCTCCCGCCACTTGGGAGGGGCCGAGGCCGCAGATCTCGCAGTAGGTCGTGACGCCGACGCCCAGGTAGCGCCCTTCTTTGCGCCCTTTGGCCTGCTCGGCGCGGAACTTCTTGTAGTCGAACATCTGGAGCGCCTTGTCGAGCGCGCCCTGGTAGTTGCCCGAATCGTAGGTGAGCCCGGTGGCGACGGTGTACGGGAACTTCTCCTTGGGGATCAGGTTCATGCGCCGTACCTCGACCGGGTCCAATCCGACCTTTCGCGCGTACAGGTCGATCATCCGCTCCAGCAGGAACGTCGCCTCGGGACGGCCGGCGCCGCGGTAGGCGTCCACCGGTGTGGTGGTCGTGTACACGCCGTAGATCGTTCCTTCGATGTTGGGGATGGTGTACGGCCCGGAGTACATCAAGCCGTGCAGGATCGTCGGGATGCCCGGCGCCGCCGTGGAGGCGTAGCCGCCGAGCCCGGCGTACACCTTGGTGCGCAGTCCCGTGATCTTGCCGTCCTTCGTGCCGCACAGCGCCACGTACTCGACGTGATCGCGGCCGTGGATCGTCACCTTGTAGTTCTCGGAGCGGTCCTCGGTCCATTTCACGGGCCGCCCGAGCTCCATGGACGCGAAGCTCACCAGGGCCTCGTCCGGGTAGCCCGGGATCTTGCTCCCGAACCCGCCGCCCACCTCTGGCGCGATCACGCGGATGCGATGCTCCGGGAGCTTCGTCATCACAGACAGGAGGAACCGGTGGATGTGCGGGTTCTGGCTCGTCACCCAGCAGGTGAGCTGGCCCGTTCCGGGGTTGTAGCTCGCGCACGCCGCGCGCGGCTCCATCGCCGTCGGTAGGAGCCGGTTTTGTACGATTCGCTGCTCCACCGTAACGGGCGCTTCCGCGAACGCCTTCGCGACGTCGCCCCCCGCCACCTTCCACGTGAACGCGACGTTGCCGGGAACTTCTTTGTGGAGCTCGGGCGCCCCCTTCTGCGTGGCCTTTTCGGGATCGACCACCGCGTCGAGGGCGTCGTAGTCAACGTCGATCAGGTCGAGCGCATCCCGCGCCGCGGCGCGCGACTCGGCCACGACCATGGCGAGCCCGTCGCCCACGTAGCGGACTTTTTCCACGGCGAGAGGGGGGTGCGGCGGGACCTTCAGGTCACAGTTGGGCACGTTCCAGGCGCAGGGGACGGTGTCCAGCTTGTCTTTCACGTCGGCGCCCGTGTAGACCGCTACGACGCCCGGCGCTTTCTTCGCTTTCGCGACGTCGACCTTCCTGAGTTTCGCGTGGGCGTAGGTGCTGCGCAGCACGGCGGCGTACAGGAGGCCGGGGAGCTTCACGTCGTCGGTGTAGGTCGCCCTGCCGGTGATGAGCCGCGGGTCCTCCCGCCGCTTGATGCCGGAGCCGAAGAGAGTTGCCATGTCGGGCCCCTCCTACCGTGCGCCGGCCGCGGCCTGGACCGCGGCGACGATGTTTTGATAGCCCGTGCAGCGGCACAGATTACCGTCGAGCGCGTGGCGGATCTCCGCCTCGGTCGGCTTGGGCTTTGCGGCGAGCAGATCGGCCGCCGTCATGATCATGCCGGGAGTGCAAAAGCCGCACTGCAGCCCGTGCTTCTCCCAAAACGCCTGCTGCAGCGGGTGCAGGCCCCCCCCTCCCCCTCTGTCGCCGCTCAGACCTTCGATGGTGGTGATCGCGTGCCCCTCCGCCTGCATCGCGAGTACGGTGCAGCTCTTCACCGCCCGGCCGTCGATATGAACCGTGCAGGCGCCGCACTGGCTCGTATCGCAGCCGATGTGAGTACCGGTGAGATCCAGCTGGTCACGCAGCACGTAGGCGAGCAGCGCCCGCGGCTCCACCTCGGCGGTCCGCGCGGCGCCGTTCACGTTGAGGGTGATGAAGCGCTTCATGATCCGGGCTCTCGATCCGGGGAGGGGTGGTAATATGCCCACGAGCAAGGAGGCTGCAACTTGCCTTGCACCTTGATGTCCCGAGGGTAGCTTCGCTGGGACCCGCCAGTCACTGAGGAGGTACCATTGTGAACCGCACCGCCCTGCTGTTCCTGTTCGCCGTCCTGCCCGTGGGGATCGTCATGGCCCCCACGCCGCGCGGCCCCGCAGACGAGTCGGTATTCGTCCGGGGCCTCCCCGCAGGCAAGCACGAATCCGTGCTGTACGTGTGGACCAGCGACGCCGATCAGAAGGACCCCGACTTCCTGTCGGTGCTCGACGCCGATCCCGCGTCGCCGAGCTATGGAAAGGTGATCGCCACCGCGCCGACGGGGTCGCCCGGGAACGAAGCGCACCACTTCGGCTACACCGCCAACGCCGATCGCATATTCGCCGGCGGGCTGTTCTCGAACCGACTCTTCATCTACGACGTCGCCACCGACCCGAAGCACCCGAAGCTCGTCAAGACGATTCCCGACGTCGCGGCGAGCACGGGCTTCTCGGGGCCGCACACCTTCTACGCCGTGCCGGGGGGCGTGATGATCGCGATGCTCGGCTCGAAGGAGGGGGGCGCACCGGGCGCCCTGGTGAAGCTGGACAACGACGGGAACTTCATCGAGGCGCATCCCGCGCCCGACTACATGTACGACGTCGGGATCAAGCCGGAGCTGAACCTGATCGTCACGTCGAGCTGGGCGCATCCCCACGCCGTCAAAGCCGGCAATACGCCGATGGACCAGGTGGGTGACGAGGTCGTGGCATGGGATTGGAAGACGGACAAGGTCCTCCAGGTCGAGCATCTCGACAAGTCGCCGCTCGAGGTCCGCTGGCTGCACGGCGCCGCGGCGCGCGGGGGATTCATCAACTGCGCGTTCGGCAACAGCGTGTGGCACTGGCAAGTGGGAAGTGACGGCAAGCTCGCGTTCCACCGTGTGATCAAGCTGGCCGACGGCTCGCTGCCCGCGGACATGCGGATCTCATACGACAACAAGTTCCTGTTCGTGTCGCTGTTCGGCGGGGGCGCGGTGCAGCAGTACGATGTCGCCGATCCCATGCAGCCGAAGCTCGTGAGCACGGTGGCGATTCCGCAGGCACAAATGATGAAGCTCACCCCCGACAACAAGCGGCTGTATGTGAGCAACTCGCTGCTCTCGAACCTGGACGGGAAAGTTCCCTATCGGGTGCGGCTCGTGAACGTGGGACCGACTGGGATGACGCTCGATCCCAAGTTCGACGTGGACTTCGAGCACTTTCCGACGGGGCAGGCGCGGCCGCACGATATGTTGTTGAAATAAAGAGGGCGTCGAGCAAAGACGTCGCGCGAAGGCGTCACGCAACAACGTAGGGGCGCAGCATGCTGCGCCCCTACAATCGCGTAGGCCCGCGACGGTCGTGCAACCGTTCCACTAGATTGTCGTCATTCATGCCCCCCGGCCCCGCTTTCCTTTTCGACCTCGACGGCACGCTCGTGGACAGCGTGTACCAGCACGTGCTCGCGTGGCGCGAAGCGCTCGAGAGCGTAGGCATCGAGCTCTCGGTGTGGCGCATCCATCGCCGCATCGGCATGAGCGGCGGCCTGTTCGTCAACGCGCTGTTCCGCGAGACCGGTCGCGACCTGAAGCCCGAGCAGGCGGCGCAGATCCGGCGCGTGCATGCCGAGGCCTACGCCCGCCAGGTGTCGCAGATCCGTCCGCTCCCCGGGGCGCGCGAGCTCCTCGCCTACCTGACGAAGGCGGGTGTCCCGTGGGCGATCGGCACCAGCGGACGGATGGAGAGCGCCAAGCCGACACTCGACATGCTCGGCGTCCCCCCCGGCATCCCCATCGTCACCCGCGATCAGGTGGAGCACGCGAAGCCCGATCCGGATCTGTTCCTCGCGGGCGCCGAACGGCTGGGGATCCCGATCGACGAGTCCGTGGTGGTGGGGGACAGCGTGTGGGACCTGCTCGCGGCGCGCCGCGCCCGGGCGCTCGGCGTGGGACTCCTGTCGGGTGGCTACGGCGAGGAAGAGCTCGAGCGGGCGGGGGCGTACCGTGTGTATCAGGATCCGGCGGATCTCTTGAACCATCTAGACGAGGTGGGAGTGCGGATCGGGAGTACGCCGCCATAAAAGTAGGGGCGCAGCATGCTGCGCCCCTACATCTGTCATCCCCGGACTTGCGCCCGGGGTCAGTGAAACCAGACCCGCTAAGTGCCCCGCACCATCCGCGCGATCCTCCAGTCCTCACCCACCCGCAGCATCCAGAGCTCGTCAGGTAGCCCGCCTCCGCACGGCGTTACGAACACGCGCGCCCAGCGGTCGTCGATCAGCGCGATCGTCATCGCGAGCCGTTCGGGTGCATAGCCCGACCCGCACGCTGAGTCCGCAGCGACCGGATGCGCCCGCACCCAAGCCGGATTGGAAGTCGGCGCCGTCCATCGGGCGGTGATTTTCCCCACCCAGAAGTGATCGAGCACGTCGGGCCAGCGGTGATCCCGGTCGTCGCGGTAAAACCCCCGGACCTGCGCGCGGATCGCCTCTCCGGAGGATGCGCGCTGCGCCGCGACGGGGGTCACCCAAGGCAGTGCCAGCACCGCGCACCTCGCCGCACGACTGATCGTCGCCATGGATCAGTGTATCGAGCCACAGCGCTTGCTCGCTATCCGATTCTGAGAGGTGAACTCGGAGTGCCATTTGGTGATCCCGGGGCTGGCGGCCCGGGGTCAGTAAGGCAGGTCGGGGCTAGCAGCCTGTTCTGAACCCCGGGCGCGAGCCCGGGGCGATAGGAAGTCAGAAGTGCTCCTCCTCGCTACCCGCCGCGGTCCCCCGGGCCGGCAGCCGCACCACCCGGTCCCAGGCGCTCGTCTGCCAGTTGTCGGGGCGCTCGACCTCGCGCACCCACGGCGGCAGCGGCACCGCGAGGTAGTGCGCCAGGGCCGCGACGTAGGGCTCATACATGCGACGCAGCTCCGTGAGCCGCTCCTCGAAGTCGGGCCGCTCCCGCAGCCTGAGGCCGCCGCCCGCCAAGCGCGCTCGCAGCCGCGTCACCTGTGCCGCGGAAAGGCGCTCTGCCGCGTCCCCTCCTCCCTGCTGAGGCGGGGTACTGAACACCTGCGCCAGGTCGACGACCGCATGACGCGCCATGGCGAACGTCAGCTCGGCCTGCCGCGCGCACCATCCATCGAGCCCGATCATCACGACCGCGCTGGTGTCGAGGATCGTCGTGAGCGCGGCGAGCCACGACTCGTTGTAGTGCTGCGACCGGAAATAGGCGAGCGGGGGGTAAGAGAGGTGACTCTCGAGCACGTCGGCCGCCCAGCGCTCCCAGTCGCGCAGCAGCTCGGTGAGCGCGGCGGTGCCGGGGTCCTCGCGGTGCCGCCACAACAGCTCCGACGCGCTGGGCGGCGAGCCGGCGCGGGCATCGAGCAGCGAGATCGCCACCTCGCGCCGCGAGAACGCCTGATAGATCACGGGGAAGTAGCCGATCACGACGGCGAGAAACGCGAACCCCATGCCGGCCTCGACGGCGGTGAGCGCCTTCGCGACCGCGCTCCTGGGCGCCACGTCCCCCAGGCCCAGCGTGACGAACGTCGTACCGCTCATATAGAGGTCGGTGGCGAGGCTGGGCACGCCGCCGGTAACGCTGAGGGCGGAGCCCGCGGCCCACTGTAACAGCCCGAAGGAGACGACGATCCCCACCGCCCACAGCGCGAGCAGCAGGATGAGGGAGAGCGGCCCGAAGAACGACAGAAACGCATCGCGCCGCCGGCCCGACAACGCCCTCGCCGTGGCGCGCCACGGGATCCAGGTGGAGCGGTAGAACAGCTTGGTGATGCGGATCCGCCCGCTCACCCGGCGTGGCAGGATGATCGTCTCGAACGCGTCCCACAGCACGACCGCGAGCAGCAGCGCACCGGCCAAACCGCCCAGCAATCGCACGGCTATTTCCACGACTGTGTCGGCACGTTCGCCGGTGGCTCGAGCGACTGGAGGTAGGTCACGAGTTTCCAGATCGCGCCGGGTGGCAAGAGGCCGCCGTACGCCGGCATGCCGTGCGGCTGGCCGTAATAGATCGACTGGAAGATCTCGCCATCGGAGCCGCCGTAGCGCCAGCGGCCGTCGCGCAGGCTGGGGCCCACCCAGCCCACCGCTCCGCCCCCGTGACAGCCGTCGCAGTTCATCACGCCGAACGTCCGCTCCCCCTCCGCCGCCGACTGTCGGTCTTTGCGGAAGGGATTCCCGGAGACCTGAGGGCCGCCCGCCGGCGGTATGACGCCGCCCGCGAAGACGCGCGCCTCGTGTCCCATCGCGGGTGCGGCGTCGTGTCCGCCGCACGCGGCGGAGACCACGAGCGCCAGTATCAGAGGGCGAAGATCCATACGATCCCTCCTTGGCTCGTATGCCGGGCGATGTCCGGCATGAAGTCCGCCGGCGGCCGCACGTCCGCCGGGTCATCCGACCGGACGTCCCCCGACAGGAGGAACCAGTCGCCGCCGATCCCGGCGTAGACGGCCACGTACTGTTTTCCGTCGGCGCCCGTGAATGTGATCGGGTTCCCCACCACGCCCGATCCGACCTTGAACCGCCACAGGACCTTCCCGGTCCTGGCGTCGGCCGCCTTGAACCAGCCGTCGAGCGTTCCGTAGAACACGACGTCGCCCGCGGTGACGACGGCGCCGCTCCACACGGGGAAGGGTTCGGTCGTCTGCCATACCTTCTTCCCGACGCCCGCATCCCAGGCGATGAACGCTCCCAGGTACCCGCCCCGACCCGCGTGGTAGGGAGTGTTCGCGCCGATGAACGGCGTCCCGGCGATGCGGGTCGCCCGCGTCGCCTGGTAGTCCATGCACATGTTGTTGGTGGCGAGGTAGAAGAGCCCCGTGCGCGGTGAGTACGCCGCGGGCGACGCCGGGCTCTTGCCGCCTTCCAGCGTCGGGCAGACGTGCTTGACGTTCCCGCGGGACGCGCCCGTCAGCTTGGTGGAGTCGACGACCGGCCGGCCGGTCGCGACGTCCACCCGCTTCGCCCAATTGACGTCCACGAACGGCTGGGCGACCAGCACCTCGCCCGTGGCGCGGTCCATCGTATAGGCGAAGCCGTTCTTGTCGAAGTGGACGAGGACCTTCCGCGGCCGGCCACCGACCACCAGGTCCGCGAGGATCATCTCCGAGGCGGCGTCGTAGTCCCAGCCGTCGTGTGGCGTGAACTGGTACGCCCACACCAACGTGCCGTCTTCGGGCCGGCGGGCGAGCACGCTGGCCGTCCACTTGTTGTCGCCGGCGCGCTGCTCGGGGTTATACGGCGCCGGATTGCCGGTACCGTAGTAGAGCAGGTCGAGGTCGGGATCGTAGGACATCCATCCCCACACCGGCGCGCCACCGTTCTTCCACACGTCGGCAGGCCAGCTCGTGAGCCCCAGCTCGGCGCCCCGATCGTAGAACGGCTTGAAGATCCGCGGCTTCGCCAGCACCTCGCTGTCCGGGCCGACGTTGTAAGCGGTCCATACGATCCGGCCCGTCTCGAGATCGAGCCCCTTCAGCCAGCCGTGGATGCCGAACTCGCCGCCGGACGCGCCGACGATAACGCGGTGCTTTACCACGAGGGGTGCGACGGGCGTGGTCTCGCCCTGGGACAGATCCGCGATCCTGGTCTTCCACAGCTCCTGACCCGTCGCCGCCGCGACCGCGACGGTGTGCCCATCCAGCAGGTTGTACACGATCTTCCCCTCGGCGTAAAAGGCGCCGCGATTGATCGCGTCGCAGCAGGCGATGCCCGTGGCATTGGGGTCCACGGCCGGACGGTACTTCCACTTCAGGGGATAGCCCTCCCGGGTGAGGTCGAAGGCGTAGAGGACATTCGGGTAGGGGGTGACGACGTACATCGTGTGCTCCACCACGAGCGGTTGTCCCTCGTGCCCGCCCAACACGCCGGTGGAGAAGCTCCACACCGGGCGCAGGCGGCCGGCGTTGGCGCCCGTGATCTCGCTCAGGTCGCTGTAGCGAGTGGCCGCGTAGTCCTTGGCCGGCATGGGCCAGTCGCCGCGCTGCGCGGCGCCGCCGGCCGGCAGGACCGCGAGCAGAGTCAAGACCGCCATTCGCGTCATGCACACCTCCCCCTCCCCTTGAAGGGAATATGTACGCCGGTAGACTTGCTGCGTGAGCGTTGACCGGGTGAGGCGCACGTGGGGGGGCGGGGTGGCACTGACCGCCCTGGTGGCGATGTGCCTCGCAGCCCGTGTGGCCACCGCCCTCGTGGCGGCGTCGGTCGTCCGGCAGGCGCTGCCCGACTCAGCGGCGCCGCCTGCCCGCTCCCGGCTGTTCGACGCCGCAGAGCGGCTGGACCTCAGGCTCACCGCCGACTTTGGAGCGATCGCCAAGCAGCGAGGGACCGAGAAGAAGGCCCAGCCGGGCGTGCTGTCCTACGTCAGCCCGGCGGGCGACTCCGTGAAGCTCGACGTGCAACTCTCTACCCGCGGGCACTTCCGGCTGGGCAGGTGCCAGTATCCGCCGCTCAAGATCACGTTCGACAAGGCCCAGAAGGCGCAGACCATGTTCGCGCACGAGGGGTCGAGCCTCAAGCTCACCGTGCAATGTCGCAGTGGCCAGTCGTTCGCGAACTATCTGCTGGAAGAGTACCTCATCTACCGTGCCTACAACTTGCTGACCGACCGGAGCTTCCGCGCGCGTCTCGCGCGCGTGACGTACGTCGACGCCAAGGGCAAGCAGCCGCCTGAGACCCGCCACGCGTTCTTCGTCGAGGACGACGACCGCATGGCGCGGCGCAACCACGCGCAGGTGTTCGAGCAGAAAGGCGTGACCCAAGACGAGCTGAACTTCGAGCAGACGGGCCTGGCGATGGTGTTCCAGTACATGATCGGCAACACGGACTTCGCCGTCACGGCGCTGCACAACATTGTGCTCATCCGCGACTCGTCCGGTATCGTGTACCCGGTTCCCTACGACTTCGACTGGTCCGGGGTCATCTGGACTCCCTACGCCCAACCCGACGTTCGCCTCCCCATCCAAAACGTGCGCCAGCGCCTCTTTCGCGGTACCTGCCGCGTGCCCGAGGAGCTGGCCCTCCTGTTCGCGCGGTTCACCGCACAGAAGGATTCGATCTACGCGCTGTACCGTGGCCTCCAGTCAGAAGGACTGGAGCCCAAGCGCGTGAAGCAGGCGCTCGACTACTACGACGAGTTCTACAAGACCATCGGCAATCCAGGCGACACACGTCGCGAATTCACCCGGACCTGCAAGGAGAGGTGACGGCCCAAGGCCGATGACCGAGCTGCGCTGGAGCGTGCCGAGCGCCGAACGCCTGAATGAGCTGCTCGCGGCGCCCCCGCCGCTCGGGCTCCGCGCCGGGCCCACCCAGCGGACGTTCCACCGTGATCTGTATTTCGACACGCCCGACGGCGACCTGCATCGACGGGGCGCGACCTGCCGGCTGCGCTTCGGGGTGGACGATCGTCGTGCGCTCGCGCTCGACGTCGCGGGCGTTGCGCAGTGTGAGTCCCGGGTGGGGGAGCTCGAGCCGCGTCACATCTTCGGCGGCGATGCGGAACCGGCGCGCCGGCTTCGCGCGATCGTCGATCCCGGCCGTCTCGTGCTGCAGGTCGAGCTCGAGATCGAGCGGCGGATCCGCCCGGCGCATCTCCCCGTCGTTCCGGTGCCGCAGTTCGTGCTCGCCTACGATACCATCACCGCGCGGGTCGGCGGGGGGGAAGGCCCGTGCGAGTTCCACGAGCTCGCAGTATCGCGCCGGCCGTGGAGCGTGATCCCGACGGCACGATTCGCACGGGCGATCGAGCGACGGTACGGTGTGACCCGGGCGTCGGCCGACCGGGTGGCGCGCACCACCGCGCTCCGTACGGCGCCCCCCTCCCTCGCCAGGCAGACCGCCGTGCTCGCGGTCGCGCACGGGCGCCTGGCGCTGTGCCGCAGCGGTGCCGCGCTGCGCCTGCCCCTCGAAGACGGAGGCGGCGAGGACGCGTGCCGCCGGGCCATGCGGCGCGCGTTCGGGAGCGTGGAAGGAGAGGTGCGGTTGCTCGGCGTCGTGCCGGCGGCCGACCGCGGCGTGGCCATCGAAGTCTGGCTGGTGCGGCGCCTGCGGCGCGACCTCACGGCCGTGCCCCCGGGCGCTCTCCAGTGGTTCGCCCCTCAGGACATCGTCGCGCGGGTGGGCTCCCCGGTGCTCCGGGATGCCACGACGCTCTCGGCGCTGGCGGTGGCCGCCCGCTCGGAGCTCGTGCCGGAGTGGTCGGCGGCGCCGCTCGTCGGTGATACCGCGGCCGACCGCGGCACCACCGACGAGACCAGCCGGCTCACCCTGAGCGAGCTGCGGGTGCCGACGCTTCCGGCGAAGACCCTCGACGCCGCCCGGCCCGCGGCGGACCAGTTCATCAACGGCTTCTTGTCCGCGCTCGAGTTCAACGCGCGCGTGCTCGCGCTCGCGGAAGACCCGGGGACGCCGCTCCTCGCCCGTCTCCGCTTTCTGGCGATCCTCAGCACCAACCTCGATCAGTTTTTCATGGTCGACGTCGGCGCTCTGAAGCACCAGGTGGCGACGGGAATCGTCGAGCGCTCACCGGACGGTCTCACCGCCGCGGAGCAGCTCGACGCGATCGCGATCCGGCTGCGGCCGCTCGTGGCGCGGCAATACCGGTGCTTCCGAGCGGTGACGCAGGCGTTGGCTGCGAAGGGGACCCGGATCCGCGGTTGGGGCGAGCTCACGCCAGGCGAGCGCGAGCCGCTCGAGCGGTGGTTCGCCGCGGACGTCGCTCCGGTCCTCACCCCCAAAGCGCTCACCCGCGCGCCCGGCCACTCGTTCCCGCACCTGGGCGACCGGCGACTGAGCCTCGCCGTCATGCTGCGCGATGGGCCGGATGGCCCGGTCCATTTCGCCTCCGTCGAGTGCCCGCCTTCCCTGCCCCGGCTCGTGGCCGCGGTCGCCGGCGGAGCGGTACCGCTCGAGTCGATGGTGCGCGCCCATCTCAGCGCGCTCTTCCCCGGCCGGGAAGTGGTCGAGGCGCATGCCTTCCGGGTCACCCGTAGCGGGGACATCCAGCTCGACGAGCTCGGCACGGCGAGCTTCGTGCAAGCCATCGCCGACGAGCTGCGGCGGCGGCCCTGGGGGCCCGTGGTGCGGATCGAGGTGGAGCGCACGATGCCGCCGCTGTTGCGCGAGCTGCTGCAACGCGAGCTGCGTTTCGAAGAGAGCGCGCTGCAGAGCGCGCTAGGACCCTCGGACGTGTACGAGGCGGACGGTCCGCTCGACCTGGGCGGCCTCGGCGAGCTGGCGGGCGACGCGGCCCGCCCCGACCTCGACTATCCTCCCTTCACACCGCGCGATCCCTTCGCCGGCGAGCGTTGTGTGTTCGACGTGCTCGACCGCGGCGCCGTGCTCGTGCACCATCCCCACGATTCCTTCAACGCCAGCGTCGAGCGCTTCGTCGCCGAGGCGGCCGACGATCCCGACGTCGCCGCGATCAAGCTCACCCTGTACCGTCCCGGTGGGCCGTCGCGCATCGCCGAGGCGCTGCGCCGCGCCGCCGCCCGCGGCAAGGATGTCTCGGTATTCGTGGAGCTCAAGGCCCGGTTCGACGAGGAGCTGAACATCGCCTGGGCGCAGAGCCTGGAGGCGGCGGGGATCCACGTGATCACCGGCCTCGCCACCCTGAAGATCCACGCGAAGGTCGCGCTCGTCGTGCGCAGGACGGCGGGGCGCACGCGACGCTACGCGCACGTAGGGAGCGGCAACTACAATCCCGACACCGCGAGGCTGTACACCGACGTCGGCCTGTTTACGGCGGACGAAGGGATCACCGAAGAGCTGCACGCGCTGTTCAACGAGCTGACCGGCTCGTCGCGCCCGCCGCAGGCGGCGTTTCGCCGGCTGCTCGTCGCGCCGACCGACATGCTGGACCGGTTCCTCGCCCTCATCGCCCGCGAGACGGAGCACGCGCGGGCCGGCCGCGGTGGGCGCATCCGCGCGAAGCTCAACGGTCTCGCCGACTGCACGGTGATCGGCGCGCTCTATCGCGCCGCGCAGGCCGGCGTGGACGTCGATCTCGTGGTCCGGGGCATCTGCATGCTGCGCCCGGGAATTCCCGGGCTCTCGGCGCGGATCCGCGTGGTGAGCGTGCTGGGCCGCTTCCTCGAGCACGCGCGCATTTATCACTTCGCCAATGCCGGAGCGCCGGAGTACTACGTCGGCTCGGCCGATTGGCGGCCCCGCAACCTGCGGCGGCGCGTGGAAGTCATCACGCCGGTGGACGACCCGGCGGCGCGGGCCCGGCTCGCCCGTATCCTCGAGCTCGAGCTCGCCGAGCCCGGCGCCTGGACCCTCGAGTCGGACGGATCCTACTCACGGCGCCCGCCAGCCTCATAGGCCTCCGTCGTACCGCATCTCGTTCGTCGGGCTGAAGCCGAGCTTCTCGTAAAGCGGTCGCCCCTCGCCGGACGCGTGCAAGACGACGCTCTCGATCCCGTTGCCGCGGCACCACCGCAAGAGCTCCCGCATGAGCGCGTCGGCGACTCCCCGGCGTCGCCACGCCCGCTCGGTGTAGACGTTGAGGACCAACGCTTGCGGCCCGCGAACGAGCCGCTCGCGGACGGCGTCGGGTCGGGGCAAGAGCTCCCGCAGCTGGAGGCCCGCGCCTGCGACGATTTCTCCCGAGCGATCGTCCAGCTCCGCGACCCAACCGACGTAGCGGCCGTCCGCGATGGCCTGCGTGAAGTACGCCCGCGCGGCGTCGATCAGGGTGTCGGACAGGCCGTCCGGCAGCTGGCCCATGTCGCGGAACATCTCCGCCCGATGGCGCGCGAGCACGCCCGCGTCGGCGGCGGTGGCTCGACGGATCCGGTACACGGCTAGTGGCGTGTCTCGAGGAGCTCCAGCGCCCGCCGCAGCCGGGTCACGGCGGCGTCGAACACCGGCTCGCCGACGACCTGCAGCTGGCCGAGCAGCTGCAAGGCGTTCCGCACGTGCTCGCCGGGCCCCTCGAGGGCGGGATCGCGCGGGGGGCGGCCACGGCGCTCCAGGGTGCTCCGCCGCTCCGCGCCGTGCCGGCGGTCCACCACCGAGCGGCGCTCGCGCGACACCCCCGCCACGGCCAGGCGCCGCGGCACGGCACGCCGGTCGACGCCGTGGCGGCGGTCGGCCATCAGACGTATGGTCGTCAAGACGCCCGAGAATCTATCCTGCCTGCGTAGATTTTCCACACCCATGTCATCCATCGTCACCGCCGAGCAGGTGAGCAAGACGTTCCAGGTGAAGGTGCGCGATCCCGGACTGCGCGGCGCCCTGCGGGCGCTCTTCCGGCCGCGCTATCGCGACGTGCACGCGGTGCGCGACGTGACGTTCCGCATCGACCCGGGCGAGATCGTCGCGTTCCTGGGCCCGAACGGCGCGGGCAAGACCACGACGCTCAAGATGCTCGCGGGCCTGCTGTACCCGACCAGCGGGCGGGTGGAGGCGGCGGGGTTCGTACCGTGGAGCGGCGGGCCCTCCTTCAAGCGGCGCATCGCGCTGGTGCTCGGTAACCGGCAGCAACTCGTGTGGGACCTCCCGCCCGAGGAGACGTTCCTGCTGAACCGCGCGATCTACGACATCCCCGCGGGCGAGTACCGGGAGCGGCTGGCCGAGCTCGTCACCCTGCTCGAGCTGGGCGACGTGCTCCAGAAGCCGGTGCGCCAGCTCTCGCTCGGTGAGCGGATGAAGTGCGAGCTCGTGGCGTCGCTGCTGCATCGCCCGCCGCTGCTGTTTCTCGACGAGCCGACGCTGGGGCTCGACGTGACCGCCCAGGAGGCGATTCGCCGGTTCCTCATCGAGTACCGCGAGCGGCACGGCGCGACGGTGCTGCTCACGTCGCACTACATGCAGGACGTGACCGCGCTCGCGTCGCGGGTCCTGATGATCAACCGGGGCCGCCTGTTGTACGACGGGGCGCTCGAGGTGCTCGTGGCGCGGATCGCGCGCACCAAACGGATCGAGCTCGTGCTGGGGGGCGGGGGAGGCGGGGGGGACGACGGGAATCGCGTCACCGCGGAGGCGCTGGCCACGTTCGGCGAAGTCAAGAGCTTCCGCTTCCCGAACGCCGTGCTCGAGGTGCGGCGCGAAGACGCGCCCGCGACGAGCGCCCGACTCCTCGCCGCATTCCCGGTGGCCGATCTGTCGATCGAGGATCCGCCGATCGAGGACGTGATCCGGCTCGCGTTCGCCCGCGGCGTGGAGGAGAACGCGTGATCAAGCGGTACGCGGCGTTGATCCGCAACGCCTGGTTGGTCGATCTCCAGTACCGGGCGTCGATCGTGCTCTGGCTACTGTGGGGTGTGACCGAGCCGGCGATCGCGCTCGGCATCTGGTGGGCCATTGCGGGAGACGGGTCGGTCGCCGGGTATGCGCGCGCCGACTTCGCCCGCTACTTCTTCGCCGTCATGCTCATCAACCAGCTGACCATCGCCTGGGACTCCTGGTACCTGGACCGCTGGATCCGTGAAGGAGAGCTCAACTACCGGCTCGCCCGGCCGCTGCACCCCGCACACGAGGCCGTGGCGGAGAACATCGCCTACAAGGCGCGCACCGCCAGCGTCATCCTGGTGGTCTGGCTCGTCGTCGCGGTGGCGTGGCCCGCGGTGCGCCTGCCGTTCGACCCCGGCCGCTGGGCGGTCACGGCGGTGGCGGTGCTGCTCGCCGCCGCGATGCGGTTCTTCATCAGCTTTACCACGGGGCTGCTGGCGTTCTGGACGACGCGCGCCACGGCGATCATGGACTTGCATGCCGGGGTGTCCCTGTTCCTCGCCGGGCGGATCGCGCCGCTCGCCCTGCTGCCGCCGGCCGTGGCCGGCGTCGCGGGAGTACTGTGGTTCCGCTCCATGCTGGCCTTCCCGGTCGACGTCCTCACCGGCGCGGTGCACGGCACGGACGCGATCGTGCGCGGGCTCGCGGCGCAGCTGGTCTGGCTCGGTGTGTGGGTCGGCGCGTATCGACTCGCTTGGATCCGCGGCTTGCGACGCTACGGCGCGGTAGGGGGCTGACAAATGCGGGGTGCGGAATGCGGAGTGCGGAATAACAGTGGAAGGTCGAGCCGCGGAACAACGTCCGCGGAACGTGGCACGCTATGACACTCCGCATTCCGCACTCCGCATTCCGCATTCTCGCCGCCTTCTGGCGCCTCAACCTCGCGGAGGAGCTCCAGTACCGCGCCAACGTCGTCGCGAGCGTGCTCGGCACCCTGTTTTACATGGCGACCGCGCTGCTCACGCTCGCGCTCTTCTTTCACCACACCACAAGCCTGGGCGGCTGGAACTATTGGGAGATCGTGGTGCTGCTCGGCGTGTTCAACGCGCTCACCGGTGTGATCGAGGCCGTGCTGCGCCCCGGGATCGGCCAGCTGGCCGGCGAGGTGCGCAGCGGTGAGCTGGACCTGGTGCTCGTGAAGCCGGTGGACGCCCAGGGCTTCGTCTCGTTCCGCCGCCTCGACGTCTGGCGTTTCACGGACGTCGTGCTCGGGCTCGGCCTCGCGGGATATGCGCTCTTCCGGCTGGGCCACACGCCATCGCTCGCACAACTTTCGGCGTTTGGCTTGAGCCTTGCGGCTGCAGCCGTCGTCGTCTATGCCATCTGGGTCGTCCTGATGAGCCTGGCGTTCTGGTTCGTGTCGGTCGAGAACATCGCCGTGCTGTTCGACGCGGTGTACGAGGGCGCGCGCTATCCCGTCACGGCGTACCCGGGAGCGTTGCGGTTCCTGTTCGTGTACCTGATCCCGATTGCGTGGACCACGACCATCCCGGCGTCGGCGCTCACCGGCCGGCTGCGGCCGGAGATCGCGCTCGTGGCCGCGGGGGTCGCGGGAGTGGCGTTCGCCCTCGCGAGGGCGTTGTGGCGCGCGGCGCTCAGGCGATACTCCGGCGCGAGTGGATGAAGCGCAGGCAGCAGGTTCGTGAAACGGGAGGGGGGAAAATGAGCCAAGAACTGCACCTCAGCATCTGGATCGCCCGCATCCTGGTGCGCGACCTTCGGGCGCTACGACGGGAAGTGGAGTCGTTCGCCGACGAGCGCGATCTCTGGCGCGTGCCGCCGGGGATCAGCAACTCGGCCGGCACGCTGGCGCTCCATCTGGCGGGAAACATCCGGTACTACATCGGCACGGTATTGGGCGGGACCGGCTACGTGCGCGATCGCGACGCCGAGTTCGCGCTGCGCGACGTGCCGCGAACGGACCTGCTGGGGGACATCGATGCCGCGCTGGTCGCCGTGGAACGCGGCATGACACACGTGAGCGACGCCGATCTGGCCAAGCCCTACCCCGACCCGCCGAGGGGACTCGCGGTCACAACGAGGGATTACCTCATCCATCTCATCGCCCACTTTACCTACCACCTCGGCCAGGTGGACTACCACCGGCGCCTGCTCACCGGCCAACCGGGGCAGATCCACGCCGTGGATTTCGGCGACCTGGTCACGACGGGAGTCGATACGAAACGGGCCTAGGCCGCCGCATCGTCTTTCCCCTTGTCGTTTCTCTTGAAGAACCAGATCGCGAGCATCACGAGCGCGACGATCGTCGCTACTTTGAACGCCAACACGAGGAACGGGAGCAAGACGATCGACGCAATCTTCCAGAGGGCGAAGCCCGCGAAGCCGAGGGCGGCGAGTTGCAGCAACGGTTTGGCCATGGTGCGCTCTGTCGAATTGAAGGGGTAGGATCCGTACGAGGGAAGCGACGGCGTGGTGTCGCGCGCCGCCCCCTCACCAGGCGAGGGGCCGGCCGTCGCGGAAAAACCCTCCCGTCGGCCCGTCGTCTGGCAGCATCGCGGCCCAGACGACGCCCGCGGCCCCCTCGGCGACCGGGCGTCCGCCCGCGCCGCCCATGTCCGTGGCCACCCAGCCAGGGCACACCGCGTTCACGAGGATCCGCTCGTCCCGCAGCTCGGCCGCGAGCATCCGGGTGAGCGCGTTGAGGGCCGCTTTCGAAAGGCTGTAGGCCGGGGTCCCGCCGCCCATCGCGCTGAGCGACCCCGCCTCGCTTGACACGTTCACGACGCACGCGTGGCGACTGCGTCGCAGCAGCGGCAGAAAGGCGCGTACCATGCCCCACGCGCCGAACAGGTTGGTCTCGAGGGCCTCGCGGACCTGGGCGAGATCGGCGTCCACGGCGTGCTGCCAGGTGTCGTACAGGATGGCGGCGTTGTTCACGAGGACGTCGAGCCGACCGAACGCCTCCGTCACGCGGGCCCGAGCGCCCTCGATGCTGCCCACGTCGGTCACGTCGAGTTGGCAGGGCAGCACCGTACGCTTTCCCGTGCCAAGATCCGCGGCGGCGCGCTCACCCGTGGCCGCGTCGCGCGACCCGAGCAGCACCGTCACCCCGCGCTCGGCGAGTTGACCGCACACCTCGAGGCCAATCCCGCGGTTCGCCCCGGTGACCAGTGCGACCCGGGGGCTCTCAGCGCTTTTTCTTGCCACGGTGGCGACGGGGCCGGAGGATGGGCACGGCCGGCTACCGGTCCGTCCACACCGCGAGCTCGTTCCCGCTCGGATCGCTGAAGTGGAAGCGGCGGCCACCTGGGAACGGGTATGTCTTTCGGACGATCTTCCCGCCCGCCGGCGTGATCTTCGCTTCGATCGCTTCGAGCTGGACGGCGTAGATCACGACCAGGGGATTGGCGGGCCGGACCGGCGCGTCCTTCGTGAAGCCGCCGCTCAGCCGGCCATCCTGGAAGCTCGTGTAGTCCGGTCCGTAGTCCTGGAACCGCCAGCCGAAGACCTGTTGATAGAATTCCTTGGTCCGGCCCACGTCGGTCGCGCCGAACTCGATGTAGTCGACCCGCCGATCATGATCGGTCTGTGTCATCCGGCCTCCTTCTCGAAGAGAGACGCGTCGCTCATACCATCACGGACCCACCCGCCACGTCCAGGACAATGCCGGTAATCCACGCAGCGTCGTCGGACGCGAGGAACCGAGCCGCGCGGGCCACGTCTTCCGGTGTACCCAGACGCCTGATGGGGTGAAGGTCAACGAGCGCGTGCTTCTGGGCTTCGGGGATTCGAGGAGATCGTCACGATGGTACCCGCCTTCCGTTCCTTCATCCCGGGCAGAATGCTCTTGATGGTAAGAAACGTCGCCGTGAGATTGCCGTCCAGAGACGCATGCCACCCTGCTTCGCTCGTTGCTTCGAGGGGACCGGGGTGCGTGAAGCTGCCTCCCGCGTTCGCCACGAGGATGTCGATCGGACCGAGCTCCCCTTCGATGCGCCACCGTGTATCAGCGGTTCGGCTCGCGGCCCAAGCTGCTCGAGGCGCTGTTCGACGACCTCGCCCGGCGGGGCGGGATGTGGGACCTGGCGCACGCACGGCGCACCGCCCGATGCACCGACGGCTCCTAGCGTTGGGCGCGCTCGATGCCGGGCTCGACCGCACGCTCGCCGCCCGGCAGGAGTGGCGGCGACAGGGGCTGCGGGTGATCGTGGGGCGGATCCGCGAGGCGCGGGACGAGACCATCGATCTCCTGTTTGCGCTCACGAGCTTCCAGACGTTCGACGTGCTCGCCGGCCCGACGCGGACGCCCGCGGACGTCGCGCCGATCGTGCTCCGTGCCGCCCGGGCGATCCTGGACCTTCCGATTTGACTTCGCCCGGCCCGACCGCTAGCCTTCATCGAGCGTTGTACGTCAAGGCGGGACTTGGCCAATGCGCCGGTCCCGCCTTGTCGTTCCCCCCCCTTACGCGGGCGGACCGATGCCGAAGGAAGAAGCGATCGAGATCAATGGCACCGTCGAGCAGGTGCTCCCGAACACCACGTTCCGCGTCCTGCTCGAGAATGGCCACTATGTGCTCGCAACCATCGCGGGCAAGATGCGGCGCTTCCGGATTCGCGTGCTCGCCGGCGATCGGGTCACCCTCGCGGTGTCCCCCTACGACCTCACACGCGGACGTATCACCTACCGGTACAAGTGAACCGGGCGCTGGCGCGGACGGGCCTCGTCAAAGACGGCGGCGCGCCCCGCTGCCCCCAATGTGCTCAGCGTCTCGCATTCGGGACCGATCGGCTCGGTCGAACGACGGAAGCCTGCAGATGCGGGTACCGGGCGTACGTCCAGGTGCGGGAGAGCGAGCCCGCCGGCCCGGCCATTAGTGGCGGTCCGGCTCCTGCGGGGTCCGAAAATGCAGGGGGTCTCTCAGGCTCTGTAGCTCCCGGTAGTAAAAGAGCGGTGTAGGCCGCTTGCTGGTGAACCGCAGGCGCTTGAGAGCCGCGATCTCCTCCGCGGTCGCCGTGCCGCTCAAGGCAGGATCCCGCAGGAACTCCGTCAGCCCCTGCTCCTCCATGACGCGCTCGTCAAATTCCCGTTCCACAAATTCGAAGCGCTTCACATGCCCGGTCGCGACCCGTCGGTTCAGGACGATTTCCAGACCGAACGTCGCGAGATCCACGTCCCAAGACTCGATCAGCGGCTCCAGAAACGAGACGCAGTTCTCGGCGGACACGTGGAAGATGTCCGTGTCGAGAAACTCGAGCACGATCACGCGCATCTCTTCGTAGCTGCGGCCGCCGAGCTGGGCTATCATCCGGACCCAGTACTCGTTGTCCAATTCTTGTCTGGCCACCTGCTTCGCCACCTCCAACACCTTCGAGGTGACCAAGCGTTCCAGCTCACCAAGCGGCTGCTGCTCGAAGATCGCCCGAATCTCGGCTTCCTTGTCGGGGGCACACTTGCGCAAGATCAGCTCTCGGACTCCCCCGAGGAGAGCGGTGGGCTCGTCGCCCAGTTCCCGCTTCAGCTGCTCCTTGCGCTGGAGCTCCGCCAGCTTCGCCAGCTCCCCGCTGGGCAGCCGCAGGAACTTGTCCATCCGGTCATAGATGTCCGTGCGGTTGGGGGCCGGGGGCGCTTTACGCCGTGTCAACAGCTGGGAGATGTAGGACTCGGTCACCCGGGCGGCGCGGGCGAGATCGCGCTGCTCCAACCCCAACTCCTCCAACCGGTGACGAATTACAAACGGCACGTCCACGCGACTCCTCCTCCGCTACTTGTTAACAATGCCTGGTAAATATACGATCCAAGTTGTAAGCCTGACTTGACAAGTCTAGTAAAGTACGGTACGTTGGGCAAGCTCAGTCGACTGGTCTGCTCCAAGCGGACTGGTCTGTTTCGGAGGAGGGGGGCGGCAGAGTCCGCCCTCTTTCTTTTACTCGGACGAGGCGAGGACATGATGCAGATTCACTGTCACGTTTGTGGCGGGTTCATCGGCGATCCTAGCGTTATCTCGTACCGGTTACCGACTCCCGCCGCGCCGGCCGCCATCCCGCGCAGCGGCCTATGCACGTGCGGCGCACCGATCATCTACGGAGCGCCGCCGGGCCGCTCGTCGACGCCCGGTATCCCGATGCTCCCCGCTCCACATCTTGCGAACCGGCGCGCTTGAGGTCACTGTAGCGCGCCCTCTCCAGGACCTGCCCTTGCGTTTCGCCATCATCGCCGCGATCACCGCCGTCCCGTTCGCCTTTCCGCCGCAGGTCGCCGCCCAAGGCCCTCGGGTCGAGATCACGGTGCCGGTGGCGCTCCGCGGCACGCCCGTGACCGGACGCATGTACGTGTTCGTGACGCGGCACGACGACGTCGAGCCGCGCCTCCAGGTCCGCCACGAGAGCGATTGCACCCCGTTCTTCGGCGTCGACGTCACCCAGCTCGTGCCGGGCGCGCCCGGGGTGATCGACGGCACCACCCTCGGCTATCCGGTGTCGAGCCTCGAGGAGATCCCCGCGGGCGACTACTACGTGCAGGGGCTGCTCAACGTGTACTCGGAGTTCCACCGCGCCGACGGGCATACGCTGTGGCTGCACGACGATCAGTGGGAGGGCCAGCAGTTCAACAAGGCGCCGGGGAATCTCGTGAGCGCGGTCCGGAAGGTGCATCTCGATCCCGCCCGAGCCGACACGATCCGGCTCGAGCTCACGCGGGTGCTCCCGTCCATCGAGCTGCCGCCCGACACGAAGTGGGTCAGGCACATCAAGATTCAGAGTAAGCTGCTCACGGCGTGGTGGGGGCGTCCCATCTATCTCGGCGCGACGGTGTTGCTGCCGCGCGGGTACGACGCGGATTCCGTCCGTCGCTATCCTACCGTGTACGACCAGGGGCACTTCAATCTCAACCCCCCGTTCGGGTTCTCGACCGACAGCAGCTCCGAAACCCCCGGGCAACGGGCGGCGCGCCTCGCGCGCAGCGCGCGCGAACCCGGGTTCGAGTTCTATCGGGCGTGGAGCGCTCCCAATTTCCCGCGCATGATCGCCGTGACGTTCCAGCACCCGACGCCGTACTTCGACGACTCGTACGCCGTGAATTCCGCGAACAACGGCCCGTACGGCGATGCACTCTTGCAGGAGCTCATTCCGTATCTCGAGGAGCATTTCCGGATGATCCGGCAGCCGTGGGCGCGCGTGCTCACGGGCGGCTCGACCGGCGGCTGGGAGGCGCTGGCGCTCCAGGTGTACCACCCGGACTTCTTCGGCGGGACGTGGGTGCTCTACTCGGACCCGGTGGACTTCCGGCACTACGAGATCCCCGACATCTACAGCGATACGAACGCGTTCGTGCATCAGGTGGCGGAATGGATGACCGCGGAGGTGCCGGCCGAGCAGGAGGTCACCGGCCAGCCGCGCATCAGCATACGGCAGGAGAGCCAGTTCGAGGCGGTGCTCGGCAGCCGCGCGCGCTCGGGCGAGCAGTTCGCGATCTGGGAGGCTACGTACGGTCCCGTGGCGCCGGACGGCTACCCCGCCGAGTTGTGGGACCTCCGCACCGGAACGATCGACCGTAGCGTGGCCGAGTACTTCCGGGCACACGACTACGACCTGCGCGATTACCTGGAGCGCAACTGGGCGACGCTCGGGCCAAGGCTCAGGGGCCAGATCCACGTCTTCACCGGCGACATGGACACCTTCTATTTGAACCTCGCCGTGTACCGGCTCGAGGAGTTTCTCACACACGCGCGGCCCGCGGCCGACGCGGAGTTCGGCTACGGACGTCCCATGAAGCCGCACGGCTGGCAGCCGTGGACCAACGCCGAGCTCGTGCGGATCATGGCCCGGCACATGGAGCGCCGCCGGCCGCGGCGCTGAGGCCTACATCACGCCAGGAGACGCCCGCCGCGTGTCGAGGCTGATCGGGCCCGCACCAAAGTGCGTGATCAGCAGTGCGGCGCCCAGCATGGACACGTTCTTCATGAACAGCGCGATCTGTATCCCGTGCATCATCGGGTCGGTCACCGCCCAGAAGTTGTGCATCTTGAGCGTGACCGGCACTAGAAACAGCACTATCAGCCAGCCGCCGATTTTGGCCTTGTAGCCGAGCGTGATGCTCAGGCCTCCGAGGATGGCAATGACGCCCGACAGCGGGACCAGCAGCCCCGGGGCCGGCACTCCCGCCTGGGCCGCGTATCCGATGTATCCCGCCGAGAAATGGCCCATCACCGTCATCAGGAAGATCGCCGAGTAGAAGAATCGACCTACGGGGACGAGGTAGACCACGGGAATCCCCTTTCTATGTTGGGAGCACGAATCAGGATGTCAGCGCGGTGAGCGCGCTCTGGAGGCTCGCCGCTTCACCCGCCTTGAGCGCGCTGACGATGGCGCGTTGCGCGTCCGCGAGCGCGCGTACGCCCCTGGCATGCGCCTGCTCGCCCGCAGGAGTGAGCTCGGCCAGGACACTACGACGGTCGTCCGGATCGGCGCGCCGACGGACCAGGCCGTCCTTCTCGAGGCGATCCATCAGCTGGGTGATGTTGGAGCGCACGCAGTGCTGGCGCGCCGCCAGATCGGAGAGCGGCAGCGGCTCCTTCGCATCCGCCAGGAAATGCAGCACCGCGAGCTTCGCGAGAGACAATCCGGTCGGGCTCAAGGCCGCTTCGAGCCGTGCCTCGACCGCGTCCGCCGCGCTCAGGAACGAGAACACGAGGGATTCGGCCGCCGGGCGGCGTGCGCGCTTCCGCGACCGCTTGGGCACCGCCTCATTATGGCTCACTCCTGGGCGGCGGGCCACCCGGCCCCCACGGCGCGATACAGCTGCACGGCGGCGACGAGCTGGTCCCGCTCCGCCTGGGTGAGCGCCAGCTCGGCACCGAACAGGCCGCGCTGTGCGTCCAGCACGTCGAGGTAGCTCGATACCCCGTTCCGATAGCGCATGTCTGCGAGCTCGAGCGCCCGGCGCAGCGCGATCGCCTGACGCTCTTGCGCCGCGCTCCGATCCTGGGCTGTGCGCAGTCCCACGAGCGCGTCTTCCACTTCGCGCAGCGCCACCAGCACCGTCTGCTCGTAGCGCGACCGCGCCTGCGAGGCCCGCGCCCGCGCGATGTTGACCTGCTCGCCCGCCCCCGGCCGGCCCTGGGTAAAGATCGGGATCGAGACCCCGGCGAACGCCTGCCACACGTTGGTCCCGGACCCGAACCACTTCGACCAATCGGTGCTCTGGCTGCCGTACTGACCGGTGATCGTGAAGGTCGGCAGCCCGGCGGCCTGCGCTACGCCGATGCGGGCGGTGGCGGCGCGGAGCGTCGCTTCGGCGCTGCGGACGTCCGGCCGGTTCGCAAGCAGCGCGGACGGCACGCCGGCGGGGACCGGGATCCGCGCCGCCATCTCGGTGAGCGCGCGGCCCCGGGCGATGGCGCCGGGGTTGCGCCCGACCAGGACGCTCAGCGCGTTCTCCTGCTGCGCCACCTGCCGCTCGAAGTCGGCGACGCTCGCCGCCGGACTCGCCACATCGGCCTCGAACTGGCGGACGTCCAGCTCCGAGATCAAACCCTGGTCCAGCCGCCGGCGGGCGAGCGCGAGCGTTTGCCGCCGCGACTCGAGGGTGCGGCGTGCGATGGCGAGGTTCAGGTCGGCCGCGCGCAGGTCGAAATACGCCGTGGCCACGTCGCCGATCAGCGACAACTGCAGGGCGCGCCGGTCTTCGTCCCGCGCGACGAGGTCTGAGCGCGCGGCGCCCATGCCGCGGCGGAGCCGACCCCACACATCGAGCTCCCAGCTCAGATCAGCCGTCGCCTTGTACACGTCGAACGTCTGCGCCCCAAAGGTGCCGAAGACCGCCCGGCTGCGGCCGGCCTGTCCATTGGCGCTCACCTCTGGCAGGAGCGCACCGCGCGCGGCCCGATACTGCGCGCGGAATTCGTCGATCACGCCGAGCGCGGTCCGCATGTCGCGGTTCTCCCGCAGGCTCGTGTCCACGAGCTGCCGCAGCACGGAATCCTGAAGTAGGTCGAGCCACCGGAGCGCGGCGCCCGAGTCTGCACCCGGGCGTGGGGGAAGCGGCGTGGTGTCGTACGTGAAGGGCACGCGCGCCGTATCGGTCCCAGCCGGCAGCAGGGTATCGCGGCTGGTGCGCAACGAGTCGTAGAATGGCCGGAGCGAGTCCTCGGACGCCGCGCGGGGCCGCCAGCCATCCGGCATGCCGAGGGAGGACCGGCGATATCCCGGTCCCACCGCGCACGCCTCCGTGAGAGCGATCAGCGCGAACAGCGCCAGCAACACGAGCCGTCGCATGTCAGTCGCCCTCCACCGCGACGGGCACGGCCTGCGACACGACGGCATCCACGCCGCGGCGGAACAGGCCCCGCTCGCTCAGCGTCCGGATGGCCGTGAAGAACAGCGGGATGAAGAACACGCCGACCAGCGTCGCCACGAGCATCCCGAAGAAGACCCCGGTCCCGATCGAGTGACGACTCGCCGCGCCGGCCCCGCTCGACGTCAACAACGGCGCGACACCCAGGATAAACGCGAACGAGGTCATGAGGATCGGCCGCAACCGCTCGCGGCCGGCCTCGAGGGCCGCGTCGCGAATCGAGCGCCCCTGGGCGCGCAGCTCGTTCGCGAACTCGACGATCAGGATTGCGTTCTTCGCGGCGAGCCCGATCACCACGATCAATCCGATCTGCACGTAGACGTCGTTCGCCATGCCGCGCAGCCACACGCCGAGCAGCGCACCGAGCGTGCCGAACGGCACACCGAGCAACACCGCGAACGGGATCGACCAGCTCTCGTACTGCGCGGCGAGCACCAGGAACACCATGATGAGCCCGAGTGCGAACACGAGGCTGCCCTGACCGCCCGAAGCGCGCTCCTGATACGATTGGCCGCTGAAGGCGTAGCCCACGCCGCGGGCGGCATACTTGTCCTGGGCGAGCCGTTCCACCGCGGCGAGCATTTCCCCGGAGCTCTTCCCGGGCGCCGGCGCCCCGACCACCAGCGCCGACGTGAACCCGTTGAACCGCGTCAGGACGCTCGGGCCGGCCCGGAATTCCGTCCGGGTGAGTGCCGAGACGGGCACCATCTGTTGATTGGGCCCTCGGACATACAGCCGCCCGATGTCCTCGGGCGTCTGGCGGAATCGGGCCTGCGCCTCGGCCTGCACCCGGTAGGTCTTTCCGTACCGGTTGAAATCGTTGATGTAGAGCGTCGACAGAGACGCCTGCAGCGTCTGGAACAGCTCCGAGAGCGAGATCCCGAGCGCCTTCACCTTCTCCCGGTCCACCTGCACGAACAGCTGTGGTGTGTTCACGCGGATGGTCGGGTACACGCCGCGCAGCTCGGGCAGCGCGTTGGCGTCGCCCGCGAATTCGCCCGTCAGGCCGGCGAACCTGGTCACGTCGTTCACACCCCGGTCCTGGAGATTCAACTCGAGGCCCGCGGTCGTGCCCAGGCCGATGATCTCGGGCATGTTGAACGCGAAGCCGCGCGTTTGCGGAAGCTGGAAGAGGAAGCCGTTCACGGCGCCGAGCACCGCCGCGAACTGGTCGCGGGGGGCAGTCCGTTCCTCCCACGGCTTCAGCATGACGAACATGATGGCCGCGTTGGTCTGGTTCGCGTTCTGGATGAAATTGAGACCGACCAGCGAGACGATGTGATTGATCGCCGGCTGCTGCTTGAGAAAGCCCTCGACCTGTTTCACGACCGCCTCCGTGCGCTGACGCGAGGCATTGTCGGGGAGCTCGATCAGCATGCCGAAGTACCCTTTGTCCTCGTTGGGAATGAAGCCGGTCGGTACGGACCGCACGAGAGCGAACAGCAGGGCGACGGCCACCGCGAAGGCGGCAAAGAACGTGCGGGGGCGATCGATCACGCGACCGGCGGCGCCGAGGTAGCGCTCGGTGATCGTCCGGAAGCCCCGGTTGAAGCGGTCGAACAACCGGCTCAGTATCGCCCCGGACTTGCGTCCGGGGTCAGTGGGCTTGAGCAGCACGGCGCACAACGCCGGCGTCAGCGTGAGCGCGACGATCCCCGACAGGACCACCGACACGGCGATGGTGATCGCGAACTGCTTGTACATCAGTCCCGTGATGCCCCCGAGGAACGCCACCGGGACGAACACGGAGCAGAGCACGAGGACGATGGCGATCAGCGCCCGGCTCACCTGGTGCATCGCCCGGTCGGCGGCGACCGCGGGCGACACCCGGTCCTGGGCCATGATACGCTCCACATTCTCGATCACGACGATCGCATCGTCGACGACGATGCCGATCGCCAGCACCAGGCCGAACAGCGTGAGCAGATTGATCGAAAAGCCGAGCACCTGCATCCCGGAGAAGGCGCCGATGACCGAGACGGGCACCGCGACTACCGGGATCAAGGTCGCCCGCCAGCTCTGCAGGAAGACGAACACGACCAACGTCACCAGCAGCAGCGCCTCGAACAGCGTCTTCACGACCTCTCTAATGGAAGCGGTGACGTACGGCGTCGTGTCGAACGCGATCGACCAGTGCACCCCCGCGGGAAGGCTCTTGGCGAGCTCGGTCATGCGGGCCACGACCTCGCGCTTCACCTCGAGGGCATTGGCGCCGGGCCGCAGGAATACGGGGGTCAGCGCCGTCGGCGCGCCGTCGAACCGGCCGGCGAGATCGTAGTTCCGCGCGCCGAGGTGCGCCTCACCGATGTCCGCGAGGTGCACGAGCGAGCCGTCGGGTCGGCCCCGGACGATGATGCGGTCGAAGTCGCTCGCGTCCTTCAGTCGCCCGCTGGTGATCACGGGAATCGTGAGCTGTGTGCCGGGTGGAGCGGGCTCCCGCCCGATACGCCCGGCGGGGTTCGTCGTGTTCTGCTCCTGCACGGCGGCGGCGACGTCCGACACGGTGAGGCCGAGCTGCGCCATGCGGTCGGGATCGAGGCTCAAAAGCATGGAGAAGTCGAGCTGGCCAAACGTGCTCGCATCGCCGACGCCGGGGAGGCGCTTCAGCTCGTCGTCGATATAGATCTTCGCGTAGTTGTTCAAGAACTCGGTGTCGTACCGAGGGTCGTCAGAGGAAAGGGCGAGCACCACCAGGAAGGCGGTCTGGCGCTTCCGCACCGTGATGCCGTTGCGCACGACTTCCTGCGGCAGCTGCGGCTCGGCGAGCGCGATCTGGTTCTGCACGTCCACCGCCGCCAGGTCCGGGTTGCGCGAGACGTCGAAGTAGACCGACAGGTTCATGACCCCGTCGCTCGAGTTCGCCGACTTGAAGTACAGCAGGCCTTCCATGCCCGACAGCTGCTGCTCGATCGGGGCGGCCACCGCATCGGCCACGTCCTGCGCCGTCGCACCCGGATACACGGCCTGCACCTGAATCTCGGGCGGCGTCAGAGGCGGGTAGCTTTCGACCGGGAGCCGCGTGAGCGAGAAGAGCCCGAGCAGCACGATCACGATCGAGATGACGCCCGAGAAGATCGGGCGCCGGATGAAGAGATTGCGGATCTGCGGCGCGTCGCTCACGGGCGGCTCCTGATCCGAAGCGGTGCGGCTGGAGGAGCGATCAGCGTGCTATCCTGCGTGGCGGTCGCAGCGCTGTCGGCCGCCGGCCGATAGGCCACCGACCTCGCCGGCTGTCCGGGTGCCACCTTCTGCACCCCGTCCACGATCACGCGGTCGCCCGCCTCGAGTCCCTGCTCGATACGCCACGATCCGCCGTCCCAGGATGTGGCCACCACGTTCCGCGCCGCGACTTTGCCGCTGTCGCCCACCACATACACGTACGCCCCGTTCAGGCCCTGCTGCACGGCCCGCTGCGGGACGAGGATCGCGCTCGGCCGCTTGAGGCCGAGCAGGCGTACCCGCACGAACTGCCCGGGGAGCAGGACGTGCTGCGGGTTCCTGAGCTGCGCTCGCATCTGCTGGGTGCCCGTCGCAGGCTGAAGCGCCAGATCGGCGAAGTTCAGCTCGCCCGTGGCCGGAAAGAGGCTGCCGTCCGCCAGGGTAACCTCGACGGCGAGGGCGTGGGGCGCGGGCGGCATGAGCAGCCGGCCGTCCGCAATGTCGCGCCGCAGGCGCAGCAGGTCCTCGTCGGATGGACTGAAGTTCACGTAGATGGGGTTCACCTGCTCGACCGTCGTGAGCAGGTCACTCGGACCGGTCACCCGCGCACCGAGCTCCAACGCGGCGCGACCGGCGCGGCCCGTGATCTCGGCGCGCACGAACGTGTCCTCGTAGTCTTTCCTCGTCTGATCGACCGCCGCCTGCGCCTGATCGAACGCCTGCTGCGCGTCGTCCACGTCCTTCTGGGCGACGGCGCGCTCGGCGAGCAGGGGCTTCAGACGCGCCAGGGTGCGGTCCGCGTTCGCGAGCCGAGCCTGGGCGCTGCGGTAGGCGGCCTCGTACGTCGTGGGATCGATCCGAAACAGCAGCGTTCCTTTCGCGACGTCGGTGCCCTCGGCGTACGGCCGCGCGACGATCACGCCCGTGACCTGCGAGCGGACCTCGACCGAGCGGGAGGCCGCGGCTTGCCCCACGTACTCGAATCGCGCGGTGACGGTCTCGGGGACGACGGTGAGAACCGTGACTTCCGGCGCCGGCGGAGCGGCGCTCGCGACGGGCGCCAGCCGGCGCGCCGCTGCCGCACCGACGAGGAACAGTGCGACCGCGATGGCGGCGGTCCATGCGACTGGTCTGATCAAACGCTTCATGCGAACACCCACTGGTGAAGGTGATGGCAACCGAGCCGATAGTGCAGGAATGAACTATGCCGCTCCAGGGTTCCCGCGCATTGGTCCGGCCAGGCTGGGCTCCCCCGTTTGGGTGGGGCCGCACCACCCGGCTGGCGGATAGCTGCTCCGAGGCGGTCACTCGCCGCGACCGCGATGTGACGGGTTGGTAAACAGCGGCGGACCGTCAGAAGGACAGCGTGAGGCCGCCCTGCCACGCGATGTCGTGCTGGGTCTTGTCGAAGCCGTAGCGGTCGAACTTGTAGATGAAGTCGCGACCCTCGGCGCGGACGCCGACGCGCCCGAAGCTGTACTCGAGCCCCGCGCCGAAGTTGCCGGCGAACTTGCACCAGGTGTCGCTGGCGCCGAGCTGATGCACGCTGATGGCGCCCGCCCCGCCCAGCACGTAGGGACTGAGGGTGGCGGAACCGGTCTGGATGGGATAGCGCAGCACGAGAGCCGCGTCGTAGGTGAACTTGTTGAACTTCCCCCGGCCCGGCAGCGCGGCCCCACGCAGGCTGTCCTGCGCCCAGCTACCGCTGGCGCGGATGCCGACATTGCGTCGCCGCGACATAAGTTCCTCCGAAGGAGACGAAGCGGAATGCCGATGGAATGCACTTCATGAATGAACTATATCCGGCGAAAGTTCCGGGGAACTTCCCAACCATCCAGGCCATTGCTTCATTTATGAACGATTATCAGAGCCTGGGGAGGAGCGCCGCATGACGCCACCGTTGGCACACGACCCAGCGAACGTCACGCCGGACGAGGGGCCGGCGGTGTCGGGCCTCACGGCCACGCAGGCGCACGAGCTGGTGGCGGCCGGTCGGGGTGTGTTGGTCGACACCCGCGACGGGCGGCTGTTCGACAACGCGCACGCCGCGGGTGCCCTCTCACTGCCGCTCGCCACAATCGAAGCCGCTCAGGGGCAGGCGCCGGTAGGCGTGCTGCCGCCCGATCGCACGCTCATCCTGTATTGTGCGTGAGTGGATGAGCGCACAAGCGCCCGGGCGGCGCGACTGCTGATCGCGGCGGGATATGAGGAGCGCAAGGTCGCCGTGCTGCTGGGCGGCATTCGCGCCTGGCATCAGGCGGGGTACCCGCTCCAGAAATGGACGGATGGCGCATGAGTCGCGCCGTCGCGGTATGACCGTCGCCGCGATACTTTGCCCTCCATGCTCGACGTCCTAGGAGCCCTGCGCGAGGGCCTTGCGCCCCATTACACCGTCGAACGGGAGATCGGGGCCGGGGGCATGGCGCGCGTGTTCCTCGCCGCCGAACGCCATCCGCCACGCAAGGTGGCGGTGAAGGTGATGAACCCCGAGGTCGCGGGCTCCGAGTTTCGCGAGCGCTTCATCCGGGAAGTCGAGCTCACGTCCCGGCTCAGCCACCCGCACATCGTGCCGATTCTCGCCGCGGACGAATGCCTCTTCGTGCCGGATGGGCCCGACGGGCTGTGCTACTACGTGATGCCGTACATCGAGGGCGAGTCCTTGCGGGCCCGCCTGGAGCGGGAGCAGCGCCTGCCACTCGAGGAAGCGTTGCGCATCGCCCTCGAGGTCGGCGATGCGCTGTCCTACGCACACGCGCACGGCATCATCCATCGCGACATCAAGCCCGAAAACATCCTCTTGTCCGGAGATCACGCCTGGGTGGCCGACTTCGGTATCGCGCGCGCGATCAGCGCCGCCGGCGGCCACACGCTCACCGGGGGCCACCCCGTAGGGTCGCTGGCTTATATGAGCCCCGAGCAGCTGATGGGGAGCCGCGCTATCGATGCGCGCACCGATGTGTACAGCCTGGGGGGCGTGCTGTATGAGATGCTGGTGGGCGAGCCGCCATTCCTGGGACTCGCCGGCGGAACGCCGCGCGGCGGCACGGCCCTCGACACGGTGCTGCGTGCACAACGCGTAAGCCACCGCAGCCAGCGGGTCGTCAAGGAGACCGTCGCCCGCGCGCTGGCGGCAGAGCCCGACGACCGTTTCGCGTCCGTAAACGAGTTCGCAGCCCGCCTCCGGGAAGCGGTGGGTCGCCGGCTGGTCCCGCGTTTGCGGCTGCCGCGGGTGCGCTGGCAGGCGGCGCTGCTCGGCGGCGCCACGGTCGTAGCCCTCGGCATGGCCGGCGTCGTGCTGCTGGGAAAGCGCGCTCCGGCGCTCGACCCGAGGCGCGTCGTTGTCGCGGGGTTCGAAGACCTCTCGGGGGATCCGACCCTCGCCCCACTGGGCCACATCGCCGCCGATGAGCTGACGCAGGCACTGGCCCGCCGCGGCGGGCTGGAGGTCGTGCCGGGCGCCGCCCCCGGCCATGTCGACGCCGCGGACATTCGAGCCCTCGCCGCACAGACCGGCGCGGGGACCGTGATCTCGGGATCGTACTACCGGGATGGGGACTCGGTCCGCTTCCATGTCCAGATCATCGACGCGGCGCAGGGCACGGTGCGGCGTGGTGTGGAGCCAATCGGCGCGCCGCGGCGCGCGCCGACCCAGGCAGCAGAGGCGCTACGCCACCGCATCACCGCGCTGTTCGATACGCTGTTTCCCCCCACCAACCGGTGAAACCGGTGGGGCTCGGGTCACAGGGTGAACCCGACCCCCACGCCGACGGACGAAACATGGTCGCGGTAGAATTCACCGTACGGCGCCGGCCCGGTGTAGGCCGTGATCAAGACGCTCCAGCGCCAGCCGGATTCCGGGGCGGCCGACGGATCGCCCAGCTCGAGACCGGTCACCATGCTCCACCCCAGCTGCCACCCGCGGTCTTGGGTCGACTTGACGTCCAGCCCCGCCACGAGGCGGCCGGTGGTCACCCGACCGAGGCGCAGCCACGAGCGGGGCTGACGGAATTCCACGCCGCCGTGCAGCACGCCAGGCTTCAGATCGGTCGGGGAGTGCGCGAAGACATAGTCTCCGCCACCATACATCCGCCATCGGGACGTCTCGCTCGCGACGAGCAGCTCCAGGGCTTGGAACGTCAAGTCGATCCGCCGGGCGTTGGCGTGGACCATGTATTCGTCGCCGAGGTGCGAGCTCTGGTGAAACAGGCGCAGCCGCGTGGTCAGGGAGCCGTGGCGGTATGTGAGCGGCAGCCCGACGAGGTAGTCGGTGTTCAGCAGGTCGGTCGTCGAGGATTGCATGTTGAACTCGGAAAACACGCCGGCAGCGATCGCGAGCTGCCAGTCTCGCCCGCGCAAGAGCCCGATCGTTTGGCCGAACCCGACGCTTCCGAGCCGCGACGCGAGCCGCGGCGAGCGCGCCCACAGGTAGGTGGCGAAAAACCGCGGTTCCTTCGGGTCGGCGAGCAGCGGCTGGAACACGACGGTCGCGGGTCGCCCGTCGGGCAGGGGAGCCTGCACGGCAGCCGCCGCCTGCGCGATCACCATGGCCGCCCCGAGCTGATGTACGACGAGACTTGCCCGCACCCCGCTTCCCCCGTGTGTGTTAGTTCACTAATGAACTAACGCGGGCGCGAGTTCCCGCTCGGCTCCGTCCGACCGCCTAGAGCGACGGTTGCCGTCGCGGGCGGGCGAGCGCCGCTGGCTGGGCCGTCGGAGCAGAACTCCCTGCACTGCAATCGGTTGCGGCGCAGCCCACGCTCCCGGTGTCACTGTCTATTGTGACTGAGGACACCGTAGTGAATCCTGTGGGGCCGCATACTGCTCGATGCGGGCGCCCATGACCTTACGCATCCTGCTGCTCGAGGACGTGCCGGCAGACGCCGCGCTGGTGGAACGCCACCTGACCAAGTCGGGATTGGCGTTCGTCAGCGAGCGGGTCGACACGCGCGCCCGCTTCGAGGAAGCGCTGCGGGACTTCGGGCCGGACATCATCCTGTCCGATCACGGCCTCCCCGGGTTCGACGGGGCCGCGGCGCTCCAGCTCGTCAAGGAGCGATTCCCCGCCCTTCCCGTCATTCTGGTCACGGGCTCGCTCAACGAGGAAAAAGCGGTCGCGTTCATGAAGGCGGGCGCCGCGGATTACATCCTGAAGGACCATCTCACGCGACTGCCCGAGGCGATCCGCCGGGCGCTGCTCGAGCAGCGCCTGCGTGTGGAGCGCGAGCAGGCCGTCGCCGCGCTGCGGGAGTCGGAGGCCCAGTACCGCTCCCTGTTCGAGAGCACGCCGTATCCCATGTGGGTCTTCGATCTGGAGACGCACCGCGTGCTGGCGGTGAACGGCGCCGCGATCACGCACTATGGTTACTCGCGCGAGGAATTCCTCGCCCTGCGGATCGAGGATCTGCGGCCGGCCGAGGATATCCCAGCCCTCCATCGACACCTCGCGACCATGCCCGCCGACTACCACGCGGCCGGCATCTGGCGGCACCGCAAGAAGGACGGGACGCTCATCGAGGTGGAGACCAGCGGTCACGGCATCACCTTCGCTGGCCGGCGGGCGGAGCAGGTCGTGATCAACGACGTCACGGAGCGGAAGCGCCTCGAGGAGCAGTTCCGCCAGGCGCAGAAGATGGAAGCCGTGGGTCGTCTCGCCGCCGGCGTGGCGCATGACTTCAACAATCTCTTGACCGCGATCCTCGGCACGACCGACCTGATGCTCGAGGACCTGCCGACGGACGATCCGGATCGCGAAGGGCTCCTCGACATCCGGAGCGCCTCGGAGCGGGCGGCCGTGCTGACGCGGCAGCTGCTCACGTTCAGCCGCCAGCAGGTGGTATCTCCACAGGTGTTGCGGCTGAACGACCTCGTCCTCGAGCTCGAAAAACTGCTGCGCCGCCTCTTGGGCGAGGACGTGGCGATCCGGGTCGCGGTGGCGCCCGACTGCGGCGGGGTGAAGGCCGACCCGGGTCAGCTCGAGCAGGTCATCGTGAATCTCGCGGTGAACGCGCGCGACGCGATGCCGAACGGGGGACGCCTCACGCTCGAGACGAGGAACGTCGATCTCGACGCCGACTACCCCACCGATCGGGTCACCATTCCCGCGGGGCGCTACGTCATGCTGGCCGTCACCGACACCGGGACCGGGATGGATGCGCCAACGAAGGCCCGGATCTTCGAGCCGTTCTTCACGACCAAGCCCGTCGGCAAGGGGACCGGGCTCGGGCTCGCGACGGTGTACGGTGCGGTGAAGCAGAGCGGCGGATTCATCTGGCTGTACAGCGAGGTGGGGCAAGGCACGAGCTTCAAGATCTATCTGCCGCGCGTGGACGCCGGGGAGGCGCAGGCTGCGGCGGAGGAAGCGGCGGTCTTGCTCGACGGCGCCGAGACGGTGCTCGTCGCCGAAGACGAGGACGCGGTGCGCCAGATCATCGAGAAGGCGCTGCAAGCCCGCGGCTACCGGGTGATGGTCGCACGGGACGGGAGCGAGGCCCTCGCGCTCGCCGGCCGCCACCCCGGGCAGATCGACCTGCTCGTGACGGACGTGGTGATGCCGGACATGAACGGCCGGGAGCTGTCGCAGCGCCTGACGCACGGGCGTCCAACGATGAAGACGCTGTATCTGTCCGGCTATACCGACGACGCGATCCTCCATCACGGCGTCCTGGAGGAAGGCGTCGCCTTCTTGCAAAAACCGTTTTCGCTCGGAGCGTTGGCACGCAAGGTCCGCGACGTGATCGAGGCCCGCCTCTGACAGAGCTGCCCCTCGTCGCCCGCGCGCGGGGGCACGGTGACCGGCCGGCGATCATCGCCGGAGAAGGCACCTTCAGTTATCGCGATCTGCTCGACGCCTCGGCGCGCGTCGCCGAGTGCCTGCTCGCCGGGCGCGACGACCTCGCGGAGGCCCGGGTCGCCTTTCTCGTCCCTCCGGGCTTTCATCACGTTGCGGTCCAGTGGGGGATCTGGCGGGCCGGCGGCATCGCCGTTCCACTCGCGGTCTCCCACCCTCCCGCAGAGCTCGAGTACGTGATCCGCGACGCCGACGCCGGGACGGTCGTGGTACATCCGGATTACGGCGCCGTCATGCAAGCGGTGGAGCTACCGCCGGGCGCACGAACCCCCACCACAGATGAAGCGGTTGGTACCGCTCCCCGCTCCCTGCTCCCTCACGTGGCGGCGGGCAGGAGGGCCATGATCGTCTACACCAGCGGGACGACGGGCAAGCCCAAGGGCGTGGTGACGACGCATGCGAACATCGCCGCGCAGGTGACGAGCCTCGTCACCGCCTGGGAATGGCGGGCGGACGACTGGATCCTGCTCGTGCTCCCGCTGCACCATGTGCACGGCATCGTCAACGTCCTCACGTGCGCGCTGTGGGCCGGCGCGCGCTGCGAAATGCCAGCGAAGTTCGACGCGGAACGGGTGTGGGTCCGGATCGCCGCCGGCGATCTCACCCTCTTCATGGCGGTGCCGACCATCTACGGGAAGCTGATCACGGCCTGGGAGGCCGCCGCGCCCGAGCGCCGCCGCCCCTGGTCGGCGGGCTGTGCCCCGCCCCGGATGCGGCTCATGGTCTCCGGCTCCGCCGCGCTGCCGGTGCAGCGGCTCGAGCGGTGGCGCGAGATCAGCGGCCACGTCCTGCTGGAGCGCTACGGCATGACCGAGATCGGCATGGCGCTCTCCAACCCGCTGCATGGGACGCGGCGGCCGGGATCTGTGGGCACGCCGCTGCCTGGCGTGGAGACGCGGCTGGTAGACGACGTAGGCCGACCCGTGCCTCCAGGCAAGACTGGCGAGATCGAGGTGCGTGGGGCGGCGGTATTTCTCGAATACTGGCGGCAGCCGGAGGCGACGGCCGCGGCGTTCCGAGACGGCTGGTTCCGCACCGGCGACGTCGCCGTCATCGAAGATGGCGCGTACCGGATCCTAGGCCGCTCGAGTGTGGATATCATCAAGACCGGCGGTTACAAGGTGTCGGCGCTCGAGGTGGAGGAGGTACTGCGGACGCATCCGGCGATCGCGGACTGCGCCGTGGTGGGCGTGGAGGATCCCGAGTGGGGCGAGCGGATCTGCGCGGCGGTCGAGCGGCGCGGTGAGGCGGAACTGACCCTCGCCGCGCTGCAGGCCTGGGCCAAGGAGCGGCTCGCGCCCTACAAGATTCCGCGCGCGCTCCGCTCGGTGCCCACCCTGCCGCGGAACGCCATGGGAAAGGTCACGAAGCCCGAGGTCGCGAAGCTCTTCAGCCCCTGAGTGTCAAGGAGCTGTCAAGGTTCGGCGGATCCTCTTGTGGCCTCCCCGGTGGCCCGGCATGTTCGGCCTCCTCAGGGAACGTTCCGACCCCCGGTCGCCCGCCGCCAGCGTTCACCTACACTCCCCACATCGGAGGCGACGATGACGTCTGTCCGTCACGCGTCCGTGCGTGCGGCGCTGGTGCTGGCGCTTTGCAGCTCCTACGCCGGCGCCGCGGCGCAAGACTCGCGGTCCGCGCTCGATCCCATCACCAGTGCGGTGATCCAGCACCCGATCACCACGTCCTCTGCCGCGGCGAGGACCCACTTCTTCGCAGGTGTGCGAGAGGCTGACCTGGCCCGGTTCATCGACGCGAACGCGCACTTCAAGGAGGCCGTCGCGGCCGACCCGAGCTTCGCCTTCGCGTACTTGAATGTCGCGTTTACGGCCAACTCGCTCGACGAATTCAAGAGCAACCTCGCGCTCGCCGAGCGGAACGCCGCCGGCGCCTCGGAGGCGGAGCGGCTGCAGATCCAAATGGCGCGCAAGGGATTCGACAACGACCTGGCAGGGCAGCTCGCGCTCGGGAAGCAGCTGGTCGAGAAGTATCCCGGTAGTCCCCGCGCCTGGCTGGCCCTCGCCGGAGCCCAGATTGGCTTGAACAAGAACGAGGACGCGCGTGCCTCGATCGCAAAGGCCCTGGAGCTGTCGCCCAAGCTGTACGTGGCGCACGCCACCATGGGGAACGACTACATCTTCGGTGAGCCGCACGACTTCACGAAGGCGCTCGCGCACATGCAAGAGGCAGAGGCGCTGGCGCCGGATGAGTCCAATGCGCACCTCCTCGTCGGCGATGCCTATCGGGCGCAGCGCAACCTCGAGAAAGCACGCGACGAATACCTGCGGGGCCACGAGCTCGAACCCCGCAATGCCGTGCTGCTTGTGAAGGCGGGACACGCGAACACGTTCCTGGGCGATTACGCGGCCGCACGCGCCGACTATGATTCCGCCATGGCCGTCGGCCGGGCGAACGAGAAGGCCGCCTACGCGCCGTTCCGCGCCTACGTCAGCGTGTACGCCGGCGATCCTGCGGCCGCGATCGACGAGCTCAATCGGCTGGTCGCGTCCGTGGACGGCTTGGGGGTCCCCGATCCCAAGGCCAACAAGGTGGCCGCGCTCACGAACGTCGTCGTCATCGCGACTCACACTCGTAACCGCGCGGCCGCGGAGCAGGCGTTGAAGCAGCTCGAGCCGATACTGATGCAGCAAGCGGACGAGGCGGGGAACCCAGCATTCAAGCGGGGGCAACAGGCGCAGATCGCGTACCTCGAAGGGTGGACCGCGGCGCGTCGCGGGGACTATGCGTCGGCCCAGAAGCAGGCCGATCGCATCACCCAGCTACTCGCCCCCGACGCGAACCCGCGGAAGCTCGAGCCGATGCACCAGCTGGTGGGATTCATCGCGCTCTATCAGGGCAAGTACAATGAAGCGGCCGCGCACCTGCGGCAGGGCAATCTGTTGGACCCGTACATCAAGTATCAGTTCGCAGTCGCCACGGAGGGCGCCGGCGACGCGGCGCGGGCGAAGAAGCTGTTCCGCGAGGTCGCGGACTACAACTTCAACGCCGTGGGCTTCGCCCTCGTCCGCAAGGAGGCGCGACAGAAGGCCGGCGAGGCAGCGCTATAGGGCCAGGGTGGCTGCCGGCGTTATGCGTCGTACGTGTCGCCCCAGCCTACGTCGAACACGCCGCCGCACTTCGCGCAGCGCAGGTTGAGGGGCCCTTTCGGGAGCGGCGCTCGCGCGTGGCATTTCGGGCACACGCCGTAGCGAGCACCCCAGCTCTGCGGGAGTTGCCGCGCGTTGCCGGGTCGCGGAACGATCGCCCACACGCCCGGCGCGCGGGGTGTCATCTGAAGCGCAGAGCGCGGCACGTTGACCACCCGCTGGTGCACGTCCAGGACCGCGTCGGATACGGTCACCCGGAGCACCCGATACCATGCCCCGCGCCGCAGCGGGACGCTGGCATCGCTGCGTAACCGTGCCCACTGGCTGCCGATCACAGGAGGCCTCCTTGTCGTCGAAAACATCGGCGATCGTGGGGGCACGTGTGCGTGACGGCGGTCACCCGTTGCCGGGTCCCTCGCCGAGTGCATGGCCCGCTCGCCGTAGTCCTCCTCGCCGTCGGGACGCTCAAGGGCTCGTCGCTTCGCGCAGCAGCGGTGAGCGACCGATCGGACGCAGCCCCTCGACCTGGGCCGCCAGCGCCAGCAGCGCTTCCTCCCCGAACGGCTTGCCGACGATCTGCAGGCCCACCGGCAACCCGTCGGGATCGAGCCCGCACGGCACCGAAGCGACCGGGAGGCCGGTGAGACTCAACACGAACGTGGGCGCGATCCAGTCCACGTATGTTTCCATTTTCCTGCCGGCCACAGACTCGGGATAGTTCTGGTCCACCGGGAATGGCGGGACCGCCATGCACGGCGTGACCAGGTGGTCGAATTTCCCGAAGAACTCGCGGAACAGATGCCACATCCTGCCGCGCGCCGCTTCCGCGGCGCCGAGCTCCCGCGTGGTCGTGTCGAGCCCGGCGCGAATGTTGCCCGCGACGTTGGCCCCGAAGCGGTCGAGCTGCTCCATCCGTGGAAACATCTGCGCGACGAACCACAGCCCGCGCAGACCGAGGAACGCCTGCCGCCCGAACGACAGGTCGAGGTCGATTTCCTCGACCGTGGCGCCGACCTGACCGAGCCCGAGCGCGGCGCCACGGCACACCTGCTCGATGGCGGGATCGATCCCAATCCCGGCGATATCGGGGCAGTAGGCGACCCGCAGGCCTTGCGGGACGCCGCGAGCCGCCGCGGCCACGAAGTTGCGGCCGGCGGTGGGCTGGGAGAGGGGAGAGAGCGGGCTCGGACCCGCCACGGCTTGCAGCATCAGGGCCACGTCCTCGGCGGTGCGTGCCACCGGGCCCTCGACCTGGAGCGTGTCCCACGCCCAGTCCGCCGGATACGTCGGCACGAGCCCGACCGACGGCCGGAGCCCGACGACGCCGCAGAACGAAGCGGGAATGCGGAGCGACCCGCCCAGGTCCGTCCCTTCGGCGAGCGCGATCATTCCGGTGACGAGCGCCGCCGCGCCACCGCCCGTCGAGCCGCCGGCGCTGCGTGTCGGGTCCCACGGATTGCGGGTGCGGCCGAACACCTCGTTGAAGGTGTTCCCGCCGGCGGCGAACTCGGGACAGTTGGTCTTGCCGAGGATCACCGCGCCCGCGTCCCGCAGCCGCCGCACGACCAACGCATCCTCGGTCGGTACGTGGTCCCGATAGAGCGGCGAGCCGTACGTCGTGCGGAGGCCCGCGACCGGCGTCACGTCCTTGATACCGACCGGCAGGCCCGCGAGCAGACCCACCTCCTCGCCGCGCACCAGCCGCAGCTCGAGCTCGCCGGCGTCGTCGAGGGCCCGGGGATTGAGCGTCACGACGGCGTTGACGACGGGGTTGTAGCGCTCGACCCGCGCGAGGCAGGCCTCGACGACCTCGACCGGCGAGACTTCGCGAGCCGCGACGAGCCGCGCCAGCTCGGTGGCGGAGCGATCCGCTAAATCGTCCATTCTCCCAGGAATGCCACGGCGCGGCAGAATGCGGCCTCGCCTCCCTTGAACTTCCAGGGGAAGCAGCCGACGATGAGGCGCTTGTTCTGGAGCTCGGGCGCCTCGATCTCTCCGCCCAGGTTCTCGATATGGATGCAGTCCTTCGGGAACAGCGCGTTGTGGGTGAGCTGGTAGGCCGAGTCGGGGAACATCTCATCGACCGCCGCTGTGCCGCCGAATTTCTGCTCGGCCTTGGCGCGCACCTTGTCGCAATGGCCGTGCATGCCTTTGCCGAGGAAGCGTCCGATCGGCAGGTTCATCGGGTGGTCGGTGGACACGCAGTCGACCCCCCACACGTGAATCTTCTTCTCCAGCAGCCACGGCACCAGATCGGGGTGCGCGCCGGGGTGATAGTGGTAATAGCGCTCCTCGTCCGGCGTGGCGCCGAAGTCCGCGTAGCGGTGCCATCCGGTGTGCAGCAGCAGGAGGTCGCCCGCCTTCACCTGCACCCGCTTCTCGATCATCTGCGGGGTGTACACCGCGAGCTCGTCCATCTCGTCCCGCAGGTCCACGATCACGCCCGGGCCGCACAACCACTCGAGCGGCAGCTCGTCGATCGTCTTGCCGGCCGTGACGAAGTGGCGCGGCGCGTCGAGGTGGGTGCCCATATGGTTCGAGGTCATGATGTACTGCGCGTTCACGCCGTGCTCGGCCTTGCGCTTGATGTACTTGACCTCGAACGGCGGGTAGTAGGGCCAGAAAGAACTGCGCTCGTTGAGGGGCTGTGAAAGGTCAAAGATCCTCATCGCGGGAATACCTCCGCTGAAAGAGAATGCGGAATGCGGAGTGCGGATTGCGGAATGTCAGCGGGAGCTTCGCTCACCGCTCGACTTTCCATTGCCATTCCGCATTCCGATTTCCGCATTCCGCATTAGGAACCAATACACGCCGAACGACACGACGGCCGCCGAGAACCACGCTCCGTCGAACAGAAACCGCAGCGCCGGATGCACGAGTCCAGCGAGCGCGACCACGATGCCGGCGACCAGGGCCACGACCGCGTGCCGGTTCACGCCGCTCCCGTAGGTGTAGGCGCCGCCCTCGGTATAGAGATCGCGTAGCGACAGCACGCCACGCCGGATGACGACGTAGTCGCAGATGATCACGCCGCCCACGGCACCGAGGAGCCCGGAATACGTGATCAACCACGCCTGGTACATGTCGAGCAGCTTCCAGGGGAAGATGACGATCCCGATCGCGGCGGCGATCAGGCCCCCGAGCTTGAAGCTGACGCGCCGCGGGGCCAGGTTGGCGAAGCCGTTCGCGGGAGCGACGATATTGGCCGCAATGTTGGTCGTGAGCGTCGCGACGAGGATCGCCACCATCGCGACCACCCCGAGCAACGGGCTCCTCGAATCGGCCGTGAGCCGCGCCAGCAGGTCGACCGGGTTCCAGATCGCCCGTCCGTACAGAATCAGCGTGGCGCTCGTGACGGCCACGCCGATGAACGCGAACAGCGGCATCGTGGTGAGCAGGCCGAGCGCCTGGCCCACCGCCTGGTCGCGCTGGCTCTTCGCGTAGCGGGTGAAGTCCGGGATGTTGAGCGACAGCGTCGCCCAGTAGCCGACCATCGCCGTGACCCAGGGGACGAACACGCCAAAGAATGACGCCCGCGCCGCCGCGGGACGGAGGGCGTCCGCGCGCTCGAGAATCGTGCCGATGCCACCCACCCTCGCCGCCGCCCAGCCGAGCAACGCCAGCCCCGTGACGATGAGCAAGGGCGCCGACAGCGTTTCCAGCCACTTGATGCTCTCCGTCCCCGCCAGGACGAAGTACAGATTGATGGCCCAGAAGAGCAGGAAGCTCACGTAGTGCGGCAGGCCGTACCCCATGAAACGCCAGTGGGCGCCCAGCGCCCGCCACTCCGGCCACAGGATCTCGAGCAAGGCGTTGATCGCGAGCCCGCCGATCCACGTCTGGATGCCGAACCATCCGCAGGCGACCACGGCGCGCAAGAGCGCAGGGATGTGCGCGCCGCGCGTGCCGAACGCCGCCCGGGCGAAGACGGGGAACGGAATCCCGTAGCGTGTCCCGGCGTGCGCGTTGATCACGAGCGGGACGAGCACGATCGCGTTGCCCAACAGGATCGCGACGAGACTCTGCCACCAGTTCATCCCGGCGTCGATCATGCTCGCGGCGAGCATGTAGGTGGGAATGCATACGCTCATCCCGACCCAGAGCGACGCGATGTGCCACAGGTTCCAGGTACGCTGGCCGATCCCGGTGGGCGCCAAGTCGGCGTTGACGAGGGGCCCTGGGGGCAGCGGGGCGGCGAGCTCGACCAGCGAGGACTGTTCAGTCATGCCGCGCTCTTCGCGCGCTCGAACGCGCGCGCCAGCGCGCGGCGCGTGAGCACGGCCACCAGCTGACGGCGGTAGGCGGCGGACGCGTGGATGTCGGACGGGGGATCCACGTCGCGGGTCGCCGCCGCGTCGCCCGCGGCTCGGAGCAGCTCCTCCGACGGCGGCTGGCCGGCGAGGACGCTTGCGGCTTCCGCGAGCAGCACGGGCCCGTCGCCGACACTGAAGCCGGCGATCCGTGCCGTGTGGCAGCGCCCCTTCGTGTCGAGCGTCACCACCGCAGCGACGCCGACCAAGGCGTAGTCGCCGTGGCGGCGCGCCATTTCGAGGAACGCGGTTCCGGTCCGGGCGGGAAGCGCCGGGACCGCGATTTCGACGAGCAGCTCGCCCGGCGCGAGCGCCGTCTCGAGCATGCCCTTGAAGAACTCGGCCACGGGAATCGAGCGCTCGCCGGTGGAGCTCTGCGCCCGGAACCGGGCCTCGAGGGCGAGCATCACCGCCGGAAGCTCGGCCGCCGGGTCCGCGTGAGCGATGCTCCCACCCACGGTGCCGCGGTTCCGGATCTGTGGGTGGGCGATCGACGGCATCGCTTCGGCGACGAGCGGCGCCGCGCGCGCGACCACATCGCTCCGCTCGACGGCCCGCTGCCGGGCCATCGCACCGATCACGAGCCCCGCGTCCTTGCCCCCGGCACGAACGTAGGCGAGCTCCGCGATTCGGTTCAAGTCGACGAGGACCGCCGGCCGCGCGAGGCGGAAGTTCATCGCCGGAATGAGGCTCTGGCCGCCCGCCAGCGGCTTCGCATCGCCACCGTGCTCGGCGAGGAGCGCCAGGGCCTCGGGCACCGTGGTCGGCGTGAAGTAGTCGAAGGCTGCCGGCTTCATCGGGACCTCACCCGAGACGCGCTGATCAATTCGAACAATCTGTTCGGGCTGAGCGGGATCTCGCAGATCTCGAGCCCCGCGTCGGCGAGCGCGTCCTCCACCGCCTGGGCGAACAGCGCGCCGGTAGGGATCGCGCCGGCTTCGCCCACGCCCTTCACTCCCATGGGGTTCAAGGGCGAGGGCGTCTCGCGGTGGGTGGTCTCGACATTCGGCACGTCGGTCGCGGTGGGGAGCAGGTAGTCCATGAAGGAGGCGTTGAGCAGCTGCCCCTCGTCGTCGTACACGAGCTGCTCGTAGAACGAATTGCCGATGCCGTGCGCCACGCCGCCGTGGATCTGGCCTTCCACGATCATCGGATTGATCACGCGGCCGCAGTCGTGCACCACGACGTACCGCTTGATCTCTACCTGCGCCGTTTCCGGGTCCACCTCGACAAGCATCGCGTGGACGCCGCTTGCGGTGCTGCCCGAGTCGGGCCCGAAGTACGCGGTGGCCTCGAGCCCGGGCTCGGTGCCGGGCCGCACGGCACCGCGCAGCGGATTCGCCTTGAGCGCCAGCGCCCCGAGCGCGATGCCGCCGCCCGGGTTGCCGCGCACGTGCACGCGCCCGCCGTCGAGCACGAGATCCGCGGGCGCGGCTTCGAGCTCGCGAGCCGCGAGCTCGAGGATCTTCTCGCGGACCCGGACGGCCGCCGCGTGGCAGGCACTGCCCGCTACGACGGCGCCGCGGCTCGCGAACGTGCCCGTGCCCCAATGGAACTCCCGCGTGTCGCCCGTGATCACGTGCACGTCCGCCACGTCTACACCGAGCACTTCGGCCACGATCTGGGCGAACACCGTGAAGTGGCCCTGCCCCTGCGTCCCCACGCCGGTCGCGAGGCGGACGCGCCCGCTGGGCTCGACCGTGACGCGCGCGCCCTCGTAGGGCCCGATCCCCGTCCCCTCGACGTAGCACACCAGGCCGATCCCCACGTGACGCCCCGCCGCCCGGAGCCCAGGCTGCTCCTCCCGTACGAAGCGCTGGTAGTCGATGACTCTGAGCGCCTCATCGAGCGCCGGCTCGTAGTCGCCGCTGTCGTACGTGAGCGGCGCGGAGTCCTGGAACAAGATCTCGTTGTTGAACGGGAACTGGTCGGGCCGGAGCAGGTTCTTGCGACGGATCTCGGCGCGGTCGATCCCGAGCTCCTTGGCCGCGAAGTCCAGGAGCCGCTCGATGACGAACACGCCGTGCTGGCGCCCCGCGCCGCGCACGGGCGTGACGATCGTTTTGTTCGTGAAGACCGCGGTGAACTCGCTCTCGTAGCTCGGGACGTCGTAGGGACCGAGGAGGGTGCACTGGCTGTTGATCGGCACCGTGAGCCCGTAGGGATCGTAGGCGCCGGTGTCGTGCAGGAACACGTCGCGCACGCCGAGGATCTTGCCGTCCTTCGCCACCGCGAGCTCGGCGTCGTGAATCTGGCCCCGCTCCTGCGTTGTGGCGAAGAAATTCTCCTGACGATCCTCCGTCCATTTGACGGGGCGGCCCAGCCGCATGGCCGCCCACGGCACCAGCACTTCCTCCGGGTAGAACATCATGATCTTGGGCCCGAAGCCGCCGCCCACGAATGGTGCGACGACCCGCACCTGCGATTCGAGCAGGCCGAGCAGCTGCGCGAGGCCGTTCCGGATGGGGATCGGCGCCTGCGTTGTATCCCAGACCGTCAGCTCTTCGGCGCGCGGGTCCCATTGGACCGCCACGGCGCGGTTCTCGATCGCGGCCGCCGCGCCGCGATCGTAGCGGAACCGGCGCCGTATGACCGCATGGGCGCGGCCTTTGGCCCGCGGGTAATCCCCTTTTCGCTGTACCGCGTGCGCCGCGAGGTTCGACGGCAGATGCTCGTGCACGCGCGGCGCCGCCGGGGCGAGCGCGGCCTCGAGATCCACCACGGCGGGAAGGGGGTCCGCCTCCACCACGATGTCGTCCAGCGCGTCCTCCGCCAGGTAGCGGCTCTCCGCCACGACCATCGCGATCGGCTCGCCAACGTGGCGCAGTTTGTCCCGAGCGAGGGGGACCTGCGTGCAGGCGTTGAAGACGAGGCCAGGGATGGGCGGGGGCGGAACGAGCAGCGGGCCGGGGCGCCAATAAGCACCCAGGTCCGCCGCGGTGTACACCGCCGCGACGCCCGGCCGGGCGCGAGCGGCGGAAGCCTCGACGCTCGCGAGGCGGGCGTGGGCGTGCTGGCTGCGGAGAAAGGCGACGTGCAGCAGCCCGTCGAGCGGCACGTCGTCGACGAAGAGCGCGCGCCCGGTGAGGAGCCGCGCGTCCTCGTTGCGACGCACCCGCGCGCCGATCCCGCTACGCGCGTGGGGAGGGGGGGGCGGGGGCGCCACAGGCGAGTCTCACGGCCGCGACGATGTTCTGGTAACCGGTGCAGCGGCACAGATTCCCGGACAGCGCCTCGCGGATCTGGCGCTCGTCCGGATCGGGATGCTCGCGCAGGAACGGCACGAGCGTCATGAGGACGCCCGGCGTGCAGAAGCCGCACTGCAGCCCGTGGGCCTCGCGGAACGCGGCCTGGAGCGGATGCAGCGCATCGCCCCCCCCCGAGCCGTCCGACAACCCCTCGACCGTCGCGACGTCGTGCCCATCCGCCTGGACGGCGAACATCAAGCAGGAGCGCACCGCCTCGCCGTCCAACAGCACGGTACAGGCGCCGCACACGCCGTGCTCGCATCCAACGTGCGTGCCGGTGAGACCCAGCTCGTGGCGCAGGAAGTCGGAGAGGAGCAACCGCGGCTCCACCGCGCGCTCATGGCGTACGCCGTTGACCGTCACAACCAGCGTCATTCTCAAGGTCCGCAACGTTACGCCCTGGCCGGGAGCGCAGCAAGACGACAGAATTGCACCATGAAGCGTCGCGAAGCACTCGCCAAGCTCACCGGCCGCGAGCGGTACGTGGACGATCTCCCGCTCCAGGACTTCCTCTGGGGCATGACGGTGCGGAGCCCCGCCCCGCGCGGGCGCGTCACCGCGATCCGGTTCGGCGAGGACGTCGACTGGTCCCAGTTCGTCGTGGTGGACCACCGCGACGTCCCGGGACCGAACGTCGTGGCCCTGATCGAGCAGGATCAGCCGGTGCTCGCCGCCGGCTACGTGCGGCACGTGCACGAGCCGGTGCTGCTGCTCGCTCACCCGTCGCGCGAGGCGGTACGGCGCGCCGTCCGCTCGGTCGAGGTCGTGGTCGCCCCCGAGCCGCCGGCCCTCGACTTTCGCATCACGCCCACGCCCGAGTGGATCCAGTACGGCACGGACAACGTCCTCAAGCGCTTGCAGATCGTGAAGGGCGATGTCGAGCGCGCGCTCGCGCAGGCTCCGGTCGTCGTCTCGGGCACGTACGAGACGGGCGCGCAGGAGCACGTGTACCTGGAAACCCAGGGGATGATCGCCTATCTCGAGGGGGACGTGCTGGTGGTGAAAGGCTCGATGCAGTGCCCCTACTATGTCCTGAAGGCGCTGCAGCACGCGCTCGCGCGCGACGGCCCCTTAGTCCGCGTGATCCAGACGCCCACGGGTGGCGGTTTCGGCGGCAAGGAAGAATTCCCCTCTCACATCGCCCTGCACGCCGCGCTGCTGGCGCTGAAGGGCGGCCGACCGGTGAAGCTGATCTACGACCGCGGCGAGGACATGGCCGCGACCACCAAGCGGCACCCCGCGCTGGTGCGGCACCGCACCGGACTCACGCGCGACGGCCGGCTACTCGCGCAGGATATCGAGGTGGTGATCGACGGCGGCGCGTACGTGACGCTATCACCGGTCGTCCTGTCGCGGGCGATCATCCACGCCGCGGGGCCGTACGCGTGCGATCACGTGCGCATCACCGGCCGCGCGATGTTCACGAACGCCGTGCCGTTCGGGGCGTTCCGCGGATTCGGCGCGCCCCAGTCGCAATTCGCCGGCGAGCGCCACATGGACGTGATCGCCCGGACGCTCGGTATCGATCCCATCGAGCTGCGGCGCATCAATCTGCTCCGGGACGGCCAGACGACCGCCACCGGGCAGGTGATCCGCGACGGCACGGATCGCCTGGTCGTGATGGAGCAGGCGCTCGAGCTCTCCCGCTATCGGGAAAAGCAGCGGCAGCACGCCGCGTTCAACGCGACCCACGCCACGCTGCGCCGGGGCTCGGGGCTCGCCACGTTCTATCACGGCGCCGGGTTCACCGGCGGCGGTGAGGTCGCGCTCCAGTCGCGGCTTCGCGTGGCCGGCCGCCCGGACGGCAGGGTCGAAGTGCTGAGCGCCAACATCGAGATGGGCCAGGGCACCCTGACGGTGTTCACCGAGCTCGCGGCGACACGGCTGGGCTTGGCGCCCGAAGACGTGACCATCGCCGAAGCCGACACCGCGCGGGTCCCGAACTCGGGTCCCACGGTCGCGTCACGCACCACGATGATCGTGGGCGCCCTGGTCGAGCGGGCGGCGGACGATCTTCGGCGCCGGGTGGGCCTCGACGACTCGGCCCGCGGGGCGGCGGTGAAAGAGGCGATCCAACGGTGGCACCGGGAGCACCCCGGGGAGGGGGAGCCGCTGTTCGGCGAAGCGGCCTACGAGAAGCCGCCCGATATCGCATGGGACGACAAGACGTACCGGGGTGATGCCTACGGGGCGTTCGCGTGGGCCGCGTACGTCGCCGAGGTCGAGGTGGATCTGCGGACGTGCGCCACGCGCGTGATCGACTTCGTCGCGGTGCAGGAGGTGGGCAAGGTGCTGAACCCAGCGCTCGCCAAGGGACAGGTCCAGGGGGGCGTGGTCCAGGGGATTGGCTGGGCGCTCATGGAGGAGTGCAAGTGGCGGGACGGGGCGATGGCGAACAACCAACTGACCAACTACCTGATCCCCACCTCCGACGACGTTCCATCGGTCCGCGTGGCGTTCCTCGAGAACCCCTACCCGCACGGCGCCGGTGGCGCGAAGGGACTGGGCGAGCTGCCGATCGACGGGCCCGCGCCCGCGATTTTGAACGCAGTGGCCAGAGCCACCGGTGCGGACCCGCGGGCGATTCCGCTCACACCGGAACGACTCATGGAGCTGTTGGATGGTCCGGCAAGTGTAGGGGCGCAGCATGCTGCGCCCCTACGGTAGGCCAATGGCCGCACTCTCGGTCTCGTTCTCCCTCAACGGCTCACCAGTGACGGTCGACGTGGACCCCTCCGCCCGCCTGCTCGACACCCTGCGCTATCAACTCGGGCTCACGGGAACCAAAGAGGGCTGTGGCGAGGGCGAGTGCGGCGCCTGCACCGTTTATTTGGACGGCTTGCCGGTGAACTCCTGCCTCATCCCCACCTACCAGGTGCGTGGGCAGCGCGTGGCGACCGTGGAGTCCCTCGACCCGGGCGCCCTCGAGCCGTTCGAGCGATGCGGCGCCACCCAGTGCGGGGCCTGCACTCCCGGCGTCGTGATGACCGCGTGGTGGATCCGGGAGCATCCCGAGCTGCTCGGCACACACAGCATCCGCGAGCTGATGGCCGGGAATCTTTGTCGGTGCACGGGATATGACGGCATCGTGGACAGTGTGGCAGAGGCCCTGCGGGAAACGGGAAGCGGGAGACGGGAAACGTGAATGTCATGTTGCCGGGAAGCCTGCCTGAGGCTCTCGACACGCTGGCGAGCGACGGTGCGGCTATCCCCATCGCTGGGGGCACCGACTTGCTGGTGCACTGGCCCGTCCACGTCGAGGCGCACGAGCGAACCTACGTCGACCTGTCCCGGCTCGACCCCCTGAAGCCGTTGGGCTGGACCGCAGACGAGCTGATGCTCGGCGGGCTCACCACGTATTGGGACGTGATCCGGGACGAGCGCGCCCGGGAGGAGTTGCCGCTGCTGGTGGACGCCGCGCGCCAGGTGGGAGCGATTCAGATCCAGGCACGGGGAACGTGGGCCGGGAACATCGTCAACGCCTCGCCCGCCGCCGACGGCGTGCCGGTCCTCATGGCCTACGACGCAGTGGTGGTGCTCGAGTCACGGCGTGGCCGGGAGGAAGTCCCACTCGACCGGTTCTATTCAGGCTACAAACAGATGAAACGCCGTCCGGACCAGCTGGTCGTGGGGATCCGGGTCCCGCGCCGCCGCTATTCCTACCAGGTGTTCGAGAAGGTCGGAGCGCGGCGCGCCCAGGCGATCGCGAAGGTCGGTCTGGCCATCACGCGCTCCGGCGCCGGCTGGCGGGTGGTGGCCGCGAGCGTCGCGCCCACCATCCGCCGCTGCCCCGCGGTCGAGCGACTGCTCGAGACCGGCACCCCCATCGCATCCCCGGAAGCCCTCTTGCCCGCCATCGCTCAGGATGTCGCTCCCATCGACGACATCCGGTCGAGCGCCCAGTACCGCACACGCGTGATGGCGCGGGTGCTGTATCACGACCTGCGGGACTTCTGGGGAAAGCCAGGGTGAACCGACTAGAACTTGAGCAGGGCGAGGGTCGTGCCGAGCACGGTCATCGTCGTGCCGGCCCAGAAGATGAACATCCACTTGATGAGATCGGCGCGGAGTGCCGCGAGGCTGACTTGAAGTCCGCCGACTTCGTGCCGCACTTCAGCCTTCACTTCGGCGATGCGCTGCTCCACCTTCGCATCGAATCGGGCGAAATTCAGCTCGTTCAGCTCTCGTAGCTCGGATCTGTAGGCGGCGTCCACCTTGTTGAACCAATCGACGAGCTCGTTCGCGATCTCGTCCCCGAACGTGTCGTAGAACTTCCGTGATAACCTGGCCGTGACCGGCATCCGAATTCCCTCGGGTGTAGCCGGTCACACTCATAAACTACGCTCGGCGCATTGCATAGGCAAAATCTCGCGGCCGGAATCATGCCCGCGCACCTACCTGAGGATCGCGCCACCCCGAATCCACCTCCCCAGGAGCACTCGCTCTTCGACTGTCATTCCCGTCACATTGCCGAGCGGCATCGTGTGCGCGTCGACCGCGACCGTGAGGATGCGCGGCGCGTTGGCCCGGATCTCGTCAGGGGTATCGAGCAGTACGCCGAGCGGCGCGGCGGGGATGCCCGGCGTGGTGGGCGCGCTCGAGTGGCACCCGGCGCAGCGACGCGCGACGATCAGGCGCACGTCCGCGAACGAGACCTGACTGCCGACGCTCGACAACGCGGGACCCGACCGTGGCGCCGTAACGAGCGCCAGCGCGACCAGTGCGAGCGCCGCGGCGGGGAGGATCCAGACGTTCTTCCGGCCCTGGTTCCGCAGGTTGAACCAATAGCGCGTCGCGACCCCGATCACCGCCAGCGCCGCGAGGATCGCCCAGTTGAGCTTGTGGCCGTAGGTGGCGGGGTAATGGCTGCTCACCATGATGAACAGCACCGGGAGCGTGAGATAGTTGTTGTGCAGCGAGCGCAGCGCCGCCTGCTCGCCGCGCGCCGCGTCGGGAGGGCGACCCGCGGTGAGCGCGGCGACCATCTCCCGTTGGGCGGGAATGATCACCATGAGCACGTTGGCCGCCATGATCGTGCCGATCGCGGCCCCGACATGGAGGTACGCCGCCCGTGGGCTCAACAGCCCGGCCAGTCCCCAGGCGAGGGCCGTGGCGAGCACGAACAGCGTCGCGGCGAGGGCGAGCGGCCTGGCTCCCAGCGCCGAGCGGCACAGGGCGTCGTACACGAGCCAGCTGACGATCAGCGCCGCCACCCCTACCGCCACGCCCGCGCCCGGTGAGAGCCGGGCGATCTGGGGATCGACGAGAAACGACGCCGCGCCCACGTAGTAGACCAGCACGAGCAGCGCGAAGCCCGTGAGCCAGGTGGCGTACGCCTCCCATTTGAACCAATGGAGCGTACGGGGGAGCTCGCCGGGAGCGATGGTGTACTTCACGACGCGGTAGAACCCGCCGCCGTGCACCGACCAGAGCTCGCCCGCGACGCCGGGCTCCCGCCGCTCGGGCGGAGGCGGGGCGAGCCGGCTGTTCAGCCAGTTGAAGTAGAACGACGTGCCGATCCACGCGATACCGGTGATCACGTGGGCCCAGCGGAGCGCGAGGTTGAGCCACTGCTCGAGGTGGGCGCTCACAGCCGGCGGCTCAGCTGCCGCGGTACGTCGTGTAACCGAACGGGCTCACGAGCAGCGGTACGTGATACTGCTCGGCATCGCGAATCTCGAACACGATCTCGACGAACGGATGGAAGGGCGCGACGCCCAGGGCCGCGAAGTACGCGCCCGTCTCGAAGCGCAGGCGGTACGTACCGGCGGAGGCCTTCAGGTCATCCGGGAGGAGGTTCGCGACGCGACCGTTGGTGTCGCTCCGGGTCGTGGCGAGCTCGGCCCAACCGTCGCCCGAGCGGCGCGCCAGCGAGACCGCGACGCCCGCCGCGGGCCGTCCCCGCGCGATGTCCAGGATGTGGGTCGTGATGCCGCTCAAGAGACCACCAGTTTGCCGAGTCGGAGCCGCGTGATCTTCGCCTGCTCCTCCGCCGCAACCCGGAGCTCCGTTGCCGGGTCGTTCGTGAGGCGACCGCGCAGCGCGACGAGCATCTCGTCGGCGGTCCTGCCCGTGGCCGAGATCAGGAACACGTGCCCGAACCGCTCCTCGTAGGCGCGATTCCCCTGCGCCAGCGCGGCGAGCGTCGCCTCCGCCGCACCGTCCGCTCCAGCCTGCTCGTGCCGCGCCCAGTCCGTCTTGGGCCCCCCCCGACCGCCGATGCGCGGGTGCGCGGCGAAGGCCTCGAGCCAGTCGGCGCGCCCGAGCCCCCACCACACCCGCTCCGCCGTCGCCAGCAGCTCGGCATCGCTCCCGAACGGGCGCGCGGCGAGCATCGCGTCCGCCCAGTGTCGCGCGCCGCAGCAGCGCTCGAGCGCCGCCCGGGCCCGCTGGTCGGACAGGGCGTTGAGATGGCCCGCGAGTCTACTCCCGCCCACTCGAGCCGTCACGGTTCGACCCTTCCCCACACCCGTAGCCGGGCGACCCCGCCATCCGGAAAGATGTTCAGCCGCACGTGCGTCACCGGGTCGCGCCTCTCGCGCGAAACAGCCAGGCGGTGTCGCGCGTGGGCCCGCAGCGTGGTGCGGGGCAGGAGCTCGCGCCACACGGCATCGTCACCCGGCGCCGCGCCGCTTCCCCCTAGGTCGCACCCCTCGAGACTCGCGCTCTCGGGGAAATTGCCCTTGAAGTGGGTCGTGTCCAGATCGACGCGCTCGACCACGCCGCGCCGGCCGAGGCGCAGCACCACCCAATCGTGACCGGGGCCCCGGCGGCGCCGCGTCTCCCACCCGTCGCCCATGTCGCGGGACCGTCCCGGCATGATCAGGTTCAGCGGCTCGCTGAAGAATTGATCGCTCGTGGCGAGCGGCACGCCGCCGTGCTCCACCGCGACGAGGTCGACGGCGCGCCGCGCCGCCGCGATCCGCCGCCAATCGGGGCGCGCCTCGCCCCAGATGCGCAGCCGCGCCACGCCGCCGTCGGGGTAGATCTTGAGCCGCACGTGCGTGTAGCCAGCGTTGCTCGCGACGGCAAACTCGTTCTCGGTGTGGCCCGCGAGCGGGGAGCGCGGCAACAGCTCCACGAACGCGCGGTCCAGCGCGCGCAGCGCGCGAGCGCTCTCTCCGGGTGCGCCCGGCAACTGCGCCGCGTCGAGCGAGCAGGCGGCGGGATGGTTTCCCCGGAAGTGAGTCGTATCCACGGTGACGGCGCGAATCGCGCCCGGGATGCCGAGCCGGATGATGCACCAGTCGTATCCGCCCCCCCTCTCGGGGCCGCGCTGGCGGCGCGTCTCCCACCCGTCCATCCATTTGCCACGATCGGTGTACTTGCCCTCGATGAACACCGGGCGTCCCGCCGCAAGGAGGTTGTGTCTGGGCGCGAAGAATTCGTCCGAAGCGACGAGCGCCCGCCCGCCGACGCGCGCCGCGGCGAGATCGATCAAGCCCTCGTGCGGCACGTCGACACCCTAAAGGGTGGATTCAACGAACCCACCTCCCGAATCCTTGCGTCGGAAACTCTCCCTCCTCGTACACGCACGTCCCCCGGACGAAAGTCCGGCGTACGACGCCGTGAAGCGTCATCCCCGCGTACGGCGTGACGGGATGTCGCTGGCGCAGGCGCGTGGGCTCGACGGTAAAGCCAGCCTCGGGATCGAACACGATGACGTCGGCGTCGCAGCCGGGCGCGATCCGTCCCTTGCGCGTGAGGCCCGCGAGCCGGGCGGGTCGCTCGGCGCACCAGCGGGCGAGGTCTCCCAAGTCCCGGCCGCGGTCGCGCGCTCCGGTCCAGGTGGCGGCGAGCCCTACCTCGAGCGACGCGACCCCACCCCACGCCCGCACGAAGTCGCCCGTGTCGAGGCACTTGAGGACGGGGGGCGCGGGCGAATGGTCGCTCGCCACGAGGTCGAGCGTCCCTTCGGCGAGGCCCTCCCACAGGCGCTCCCGGTTGCTCCGCTCGCGGATCGGTGGGGCGCATTTCCAGGCGGTGGCGCCGTCCAGGATCTCCTCCGCGGCGAAGGTGAGATAGTGCGGGCACGTCTCGGCGGTGACCGGGAGACCGGCGCGCCGGGCATTCCGCAGTCGGTCGAGCGTGTCGGCCGCCGAGACGTGCACAATGTGGACGCGACAGCCGGTTTCGCGACAGAGCCCGAGCATCAAGTCCACCGCCTCGAGCTCCGCGGCGCGGGGGCGCGAGGCGAGATACGAGCCATAGCGTCGCGGGTCGCGGCCGCGCGACGACGCCGCGCGTGCGATCGGGCCGGGGAGCTCGGCGTGCACCAGCAAGGGCAGCCCGAGCCCGGCGAGCTTGGTCATCGCGGGCCGCAACTGCAGCTCGGCCACCGGAGGAAACTCGTCGATCCCTGACGGCACGAGAAAGCATTTGAAGCCCCGTACGCCCGCGCGAGCCAGAGGCGCGAGCTGGTCGGTGTTGCCCGGCACCACGCCACCCCAGAACGCGTAATCGACCGTGGCGTGACCCGCTGCCGCCCGCGTTTTCAGCTCCAGGGCGGGCGTGGTCGTGGTAACCGGAATGCTGTTCAGCGGCATGTCCACGATGGTGGTGACGCCACCCGCCGCCGCGGCCCGCGTCGCCGTCTCGAACCCTTCCCATTCGGTCCGGCCGGGCTCGTTCACGTGTACGTGCGTGTCCACGATGCCGGGCAGCAGCACCGCGTCCCCCACGTCCACACGCCGAGCCGAGTCGGGTGCCGCGCCGTGGTCGTGAATGGCGGTGATCACGCCGCCCGAGATCGCGACCGCGGCGGGCGCGGTCCCCTCGGGGGTGACGACGCGCGTGCTGAGAACGACGAGATCAGCGCGGACCATGGCCGGGGAGACGATACGTCGTCAGGCGCAAGAGTCGCCAGGGCGGGAGGCGCCCGTCGTCCGTTGTGGCAATCCGGTGACATCTCGACGCAACACCCGGGCGGTGTGTGAATCTCTATTCTTTTCGGATTCTGTCGGTTTTGCACACGAGCCGCGCAAGGGCCATGCCCCAAAAAGCGGCGCGGTGTCTCGTGTTCGCACCACTATGCGACTTCTTTGGTTGGCATCGGTCTTGCGACTTATCGCATGCCGAAGGGCAGTCCGTTCGGCACTAACGCTCGAGGGAGCAGGGAGCGGGGAGCAGTGAAAGAAGGTCGCAAACGGATCATCCGCATCGTGGTCGCTGCGCTGGGTCTGACGGCGTTGCTGGCCCTGCAGCCCGAGTCCGACCGGCTCGTCGAGTCGGCGTGGGCGCGGAGCGGCGGTCGCACGGCGCGCGCGCCGATCGTACGGAGGCTGATCCTGTCCGACCAGGCGCGCCGTTATCTGGCGCTCCAGTATCGCTCGTATCCCACCGAGTTCATGGGTTGCATGATCGGCGAGGCTCGGGGCAGCGCCGTCCTGGTACGGCGGATCGCGCCGGCCGACGTCGAGCCCAGCCACTCCACGGCGACGCGGGTCGTCCCCCACCAGACGTGCGAGGATGCTGGGTGGTCGGGGACGGTGGGCGTGATCCACAGCCATCCGGGCGGCGAGCGGTGCTGGTACTACTTCCCGGGGACGCAGGTCGCGAGCTCGGACGGTCAGTCGTTCGCGGGCCAGCCCTATCCGGTGGATGCCATCATGTGCGGCGACCACGTGGTGTGGATCAACCGCGACATGGCAGAGGCGCAACTGCCGTTGGCTGCGGATCCGTGACGTGAGCACCCCCACGTCCCGACACTCTCCATGGGCGGACCTCGCTGCGACTTCTACGACTGGGTGACCCACAGGACCTGCGAGCAAGCAGCGCGGTGGGTGACCCACCAGAAGTCCCAAGACACGGGCCGACTCGAGCGATATTATTGTGACAGGCATCGGCCGCCGCGGGCGCATCCGATCGACGCGCCGGGGGCCGCGCAGGACCCCAAGGCACGATGATGGAATGATCATTACGCGACGCTAGGGTTACTGTGGACCTGACACGAGCGGGGCAGTGACTCCCAGGCGCTACTGGGCTCGGCTGCGAGCGGACATCGACCGCCCGCTACGCCGTGGCGCGTGGTACCAGGTGAAGAAGCTGGGGCCGCGTGAGGCCATGCTCGACGTCAGCGGCGAAGCCGTGGACGTCCCGCGGCCGCTCCTCGATATCATCAGCCGACCGCCGCACCGCTGGTCCGTCGTACCGCGTCCCAAGAACCCCGCCCGGTTTCCCGGGGTGACCGAGTACGGGGTCTGCCCCAACTGCCGGGAGCGCGTGCCGCTCACCGAACGACTGGCCTCGCTGCGCTGCAGGCACTGCAACGAGGTGTTCGACGTCGCCTGGGAAGAGCAGTACTTCCAGGGCGTCTAGGTCAGCCCCAGCCGGTGCTGCAGGTGCACCTGCACCGGAAGCGTGATGATGCCGCGTTTGACCGCGTCCGCGAGCGCCGCAGTGGTGGCAGCGCGATCGGCGTCGAGGCCCTTCTCCCGCAGCTCCTGAATGATCCGGGCGAGTCGAGCGTCGTAGTCCTGGGCCTTGAGCTTTTCGGCGTCCGACGCCTGCTTGAGCTTCTCCAACTCCTTCACGAACCGCGCGAGTGTGACCGGTGCCATTGACAACCTCCCTTGGGGTCGTAGGCTGATCAATCTAACCCGTGGGCGCGCGGCGGCTGAAGTTTGACTTCGCCGCCCGGCTCCATTAGCCTGGGACACCCCTGAACCGGTAGGGCAATGGCGAACGAAGCGGCATGGACGGCGCGACTGGCGCGCTACAAGGGTCCTGAGCTCAAGCGGAGCGTGTGGCAGCTCGCTAGCGCGGCGGCGCTGTTCGCCGCGGCGTGGGTGCTCATGTACGCGAGCCTCCGCGTCGGCTACTGGCTCACCCTGCTCCTGGCCGTCCCTGCCGCCTTCTTCCTCATCCGCCTGTTCATCATCCAGCACGACTGCGGCCACGCCGCGTTCTTCCGGTCGACGCGCACCGCCGACATCATCGGCTCGATCCTCGGCGTGCTCACCCTGACGCCGTACCACTACTGGAAGAAGACCCATGCGCTCCATCACGCCACCTCGGGCAATCTCGAGCACCGCGGGTTCGGCGACATCGACACCCTGACGGTGGACGAATACCTCGCCCGGTCGCGTTGGGAGCGGTTCAAGTATCGCGTGTACCGCCATCCCGCGGTGCTGTTCGGCGTGGGCGCCGTGCTGCACTTCTTCGTGCGGCACCGCATCCCCACCATCGTCCCGCGCGAGTGGACGCGCGAGCGGCGCAGCATCTTCTGGACGGACGTCGGGCTGGCGGCTTCGATCGCACTGATGGGGACGCTCGTCGGGTTCCGGGAGTTCGCGCTGGTGCAACTCCCTGTAACGCTCTTGTCCACGTCGCTCGGCGTGTGGCTGTTCTACGTCCAGCACCAGTTCGAGCCGACGTACTGGGAGCACGACGAGCGCTGGGCGTACGACGCCGCGGCGCTGCAGGGCAGCTCGTACTACCGTCTCCCCAAGCTGCTCCAGTGGGCCACGGGGAACATCGGGCTCCACCACATCCACCACCTGCATCCCCGGATCCCCAACTATCGGCTCCAGCAGGCGCTGGATGAGCATGCCGAGCTGCGCCAGGTCCCGACGTTGACGCTCTGGGAAAGCTTCCGGTGCGTCCGCCTCACCCTGTGGGACGAGCGGGAGCGAAAGCTGGTGCCGTTCGCAGCGGTCAAGACTTGACGATATCCCCGCTCGCCACCTGACCCGAGCGACCGAACCCCTCCGACGGAATGAAGACGCTGAAGAAGTCCAGGCCGCTGTTCGCCGGCCCGTTGTCGCACACGGCGATCGTGTAGCCGACCAACCCGCCCGTATCTTCCCGGCCGATCGCGTCGAACTCCACCCCGCGACTCGGATCGCTGCAGGCGCTCGAGCTCGAGCGAAACGCCGTGATCGACGTGGCCGGATCGGCCGCGTGATCCGTGGTCAGGGTCGCAGGCACGCCACCGGGGTGCAGGTCGCTGTAGTCGGTGCCGGTGAAGCGCCCCGTCAGGTCCGCCCGCACATCGAAGTCGAAGGTCTGCACGTTGTTCCCCGGCTGGGGGGCGGCGGTCCCGACCTGACCCCGTCCGGTCACACGGCTGCCGGTGGTGGGCCCCGTAGGGGCGCAGCTCACGGAGAACGTCGTGCTGGCGGTGCCGCCTGCAGGCACGGTCACCGTGCGGGGGTTCGCGCCGCTCACGGTGCAGTTCGTCGCGACACCCGTGAGCGCGATCGAGTGATCGCCCGCCGGCCCGGTGAAGGTGACGCTGCCGTTGGTGGCAATCGGTTGGCTCGCCGCGCCCCCATCCACCGAGACCGTATAGCCGTCGGGATCGAGATCCCCGCTGGCACCGCTGGTCGCCGTGGTGACAGTGAGGCTGCCGGTCCCGGGGCTGCTCGGCGCGCAGCTCACCGAGTAGCTGGTACTCGCCGTGCTGCCAGCGGTGACCGATACGGTGCGCGACGTACC
>Ga0209056_10000199_pt1 | contig 65464 bp, 55 predicted proteins | sample GraSoiAngelo_114_FD_185876 | JGI IMG/M metagenome (GOLD analysis project Ga0209056, IMG submission 185876) | Grasslands soil microbial communities from the Angelo Coastal Reserve, California, USA - 14_0903_13_40cm (SPAdes) (version 2) | ecosystem: Environmental > Terrestrial > Soil > Grasslands...
CGCGTACCGTCTTCTCTCGCTCCACAACGTCCACTTCTTCCTGTGGCTGATGCGGGAGATGCGCGCGGCGATCGTCGCGCGGGCGTTCGAGCCATTCAAGGCTCGGTTTTCCGCGCGTTATGCAGTATCATCCGTGGATGTTTCGCGCGACTGACTGACTGCTCCGGAGGCTCGACGTCCGATGAACGCCGCACACGCCGCTGACCTCGCCTTCGCTGCCTCGTCCTCGCCGGGCGGAGGCGGATCCACCGCCGTCGCCACGCAGCTCCTGTTCTTCGCCGCGATCTTCGCGATCTTTTGGTTCCTCCTGATCCGTCCTCAGCAGAAGCAGAAGCGCGAGCGCGAGCAGATGCTCGCCGCCCTCAAGCGCGGCGATCGCGTCGTCACGTCGGGCGGATTGCACGGGACGGTCACGAGCCTCGACGAGCACAAGGTCGTGCTGCGCGTCGCGGACCAGGTGCGGCTCGAGTTCGACCGCGGCGCCGTCGGACGGGTCCTCGAGCCGCAGGACGACAAGAATGCCTAGGAACCTCTGGTCGCGGGTGACCCTCGTCGCCGTCATGGTTGTCCTGTCCGGCTGGTACCTCTATCCGCCGAAGCGGACGATCAACCTCGGCCTCGACCTGCAGGGCGGCACCCATCTCGTGCTCGGTGTCGAGGCCGACAAGTACGTCGCCAGCCAGACCGACCGCGCGGCCGAGGATCTCAAGGCCACGCTCGAGCGCAAAGGGGTCGCGGTCAAGCGTATCGCGCGCGAGGGCGACGCGACGGTGGTCGTCGAGCTCGCGAGCCCGCAGAGCTGGAACGACGCCCTGACCGCGGCCGCCGAGCTGCAGAACTTCGAGCGGCGCGACGAGAACCAGGGGGCGGGGCGGTTCAAGCTCGTGATGAGCGAGCGCGTGGTGAGCCGGCTCCGCGACGACGCGGTCCGCCAGGGGCTGGAGACGATCCGCAACCGCGTCGACCAGTTCGGCGTCGCGGAGCCCACCATCACGCGGCAGGGGAGCGACCGGATCCTGATCCAGCTGCCGGGCATCCACGACGTGGCGCGGGCGAAGGCGCTCATCGGCAAGACGGCGCTCCTCGAATTCAAGCTGCTCGACGAGCGCGTGTCGGTCGAGGAGGCGCTCAAGGGCAACCTGCCGGACACCGACGAGCTCCTCTACCAGCGGCGCGTGGACAAGGAGACGAAGACGGAGCGGAAGACCCCGTACGTCGTCCAGAAGCGGGCGCTCCTCACGGGCGCGGAGCTGACGCGCGCGGAGGTACAGGCCGACCCGAACTCGCCGGGGAACTGGCAGGTCTCGATCGAGTTCACCGCGACGGGCACGCGGATCTTCGGCGAGGTCACCGAGCAGAACGTGGGCAAGCACCTCGCGATCGTTCTCGACGGCAGCGTGTACTCGGCGCCCCGCATCAACGAGCGCATCCCCGGTGGGCGCGCGGTCATCACGGGCCAGTTCACGGTGGACGAGGCGCGCGACCTCGCGATCGTCCTCCGCGCCGGCGCGCTGCCCGCCCCGGTCACGATCCTCGAGGAGCGGACGGTCGGTCCATCGCTCGGCGCCGACTCGATCCGGCAGGGGCTGATCGCGATCTCGGCGTCGGCGGCGGTGGTCTTCGTGTTCATGCTCTTCTACTACCGGCTGTCCGGGCTGATCGCCGACGTCGCGCTCGGGCTCAACCTCCTCCTCCTCTTCGCCTGCATGGCGGCGATCGGGGCGACCCTCACGCTGCCGGGCCTCGCGGGCATCGCGCTCACCGTGGGCATGGCCGTCGACACCAACATCCTGATCTTCGAGCGAATCCGCGAAGAGCTACGGTTGGGGAAGACGCCGCGAGCGTCGATCGAGGCCGGATTCAGGCGCGCGCTTCGCACCATCATCGACACGCACCTGACCGTCATGGGGACCGCGGTCATTCTGTTGAGCTTCGGGACAAGTTCCGTCAAGGGCTTCGGAGCGTCGCTGTTCATCGGGCTCGCCGCGAGCCTGTTCACGGCGTACTTCTTCACGCGCCTCCTCTTCGACGTGGTCTACATGGGTCGCCGCAAGGTCGACGCGATTTCGATATGACGCCCCGCACGTGGCACCTCGTCTCAGGCCACCCACCGATCGCGCCGGCCCCGGGGACGCCGCTACAATGATCGAGCTGTTCAAGAACCCGAACTACGACTTCATCGGCAAGCGCAAGTGGGCGTACTACGTCTCGATCGCGTTCACCCTGATCGGGCTGACCTCGCTGGTGGCCATGGGTGGGCTGCGATACGACATCGACTTCACCGGGGGCACGCTCGTCCAGGTCCGCTTCGAGCAAGCGCCGTCCGTCGCGCAGATCCGCTCGAGCCTATCGACGATCCATTTGGGCGAGTCGGTCATCCAGCGGTTCGGTGACGAGCGCGAGTTCATCATCCGCCTGCCGCTCGCGGCCGCGAGCTCCGAGGAGGTCCAGAAGCGCGTCCAGTCGGCGCTGTCGGCCGGCGGGCTCGGAAAGTTCGAGATACGCCGCCTCGAATTTGTCGGGCCTCAGGTTGGACGCGACTTGCAGCTGCAGGCGGTATACCTCGTGCTCGTCGGCCTCGTGTGGATCACGATCTACATCGCCCTCCGGTTCGACCTCAGGGGCGGCGTCGCGGCGGTCATCGCCGTCGTCCACGACGTGCTCGTGTGCCTGGGCGCCCTCTCGATCACGAACCGCGAGTTCTCGCTCCCCGTGCTGGCGGCGCTCCTGACCATCATCGGCTACTCCGTCAACGACACGATCGTCGCCTACGACCGGTTGCGGGAGAACCGCGGGAAGATGGTCCCGAAGGGCCGCACCTTCGCCGACCAGATGAACGACGCGGTGAACCAGACGCTCTCGCGGACCATCCTGACCTCGCTGACCACGTTCTTCTCGGCGGCGGTTCTGCTCTTCTTCGGGGGCAAGACGCTCGAGGACTTCGCGTTCGTCCTCTTCGTCGGGGTCATCACCGGGACGTACTCGACCACGTACGTGGCCGCGGCGATCGTCGTGGACTGGACCCGGTACGTGGAGGGGCGGCTCCGGCGGTCCAAAAAAGCGGTGGCGAAAGCCTGAAGGCCGCGTAAGATTGTATGTTTAACACGAGGGTTTCGCACCGTGACCCAAATTCAGGCGCTGCTCGAGGAGATCCCGAAGTACCAGCCCGGGGCTGATCTCAACCTCCTTGCCCGCGCGTACGAGTTCTCCGCGGCGTCGCACCGCGGTCAGCAGCGCGCCTCCGGCGAGCCGTACCTCAGCCACCCCCTCGAAGTCGCGACCCTCCTCGTGAACTTCAAGATGGACGTCACGACCGTGACGGCGGGGCTCCTGCACGACGTCCTCGAGGACACCAAGGCCACGAAGGAAGACCTCGAGCGCGAGTTCGGCGCCGAGATCGCCGAGCTCGTGGACGGCGTGACGAAGATCGGCAAGCTCGCGTTCTCGTCGCGCGAGGAGCGTCAGGCCGAGAACTTCCGCAAGATGCTCGTCGCCATGGCGCGCGACCTGCGCGTGCTGATGATCAAGCTCGCCGACCGCCTGCACAACATGCGAACCCTCGACTATCTGTCTCCCGACAAGGCGAAGAAGATCGGGCAGGAAACGCTCGACATCTACGCCCCCCTGGCGCACCGGCTCGGCATGGCCAAGGTGAAGGCGGAGCTCGAGGACCTCGCGCTGCGGACCCTCAACCCGGAGGACTACGTCGACCTCCAGAAGCGCGTCGCCAAGCGTCGCCTCGAGCGCGAGGCGGACATCAACCAGGTGATCGCGATCCTCCAGCGGAAGCTGTCGGAGGTCGGGATCGAGTCGCAGATCCGCGGCCGGCCGAAGCACTTCTACTCGATCTGGAAGAAGATGCACGACCAGGGCCGGGAGTTCGACGAGATCTACGACCTCACCGCCGTCCGTGTCATCACGATGTCCGTGCGCGACTGCTACGGCGCCCTCGGCGTCATCCACTCGCTGTGGAAGCCGGTGCCCGGCCGCTTCAAGGACTTCATCGCGATGCCGAAGGTGAACATGTACCAGTCGCTTCACACGACGGTCATCGGGCCCAAGGGGGACCCGGTCGAGATCCAGATTCGCACGCGCGAGATGCACCGGATCGCCGAGGAGGGCATCGCGGCGCACTGGCTCTACAAGGAGAAGAAGTCGGGCAAGGACAAGCTCGACGAGTCGCTCCTCTGGCTGCGGCAGCTCATCGAGACGCAGCAGGACATGAAGGATCCACGCGAGTTCATGGACACCGTGCGCGTGGACCTGTTTCCCGACGAGGTGTACGTCTTCACGCCCAAGGGCGACGTGAAGGCGCTCCCCGAGGGCTCCACGCCGATCGACTTCGCCTACGCCGTCCACACGAAGGTCGGGGAACACTGCGTCGGCGCGAAGGTGAACGGCAAGCTCGTGCCGCTGCGCAACACGCTCCGCCAGGGCGACATCGTCGAGATTATCACCGCGCCGAGCCAGCATCCGAGCCGCGACTGGCTCAAGATCGTCAAGTCCACACGCGCCAGATCGAAGATCAACCAGTGGCTCAAGGTCGAGGAGCGCGCGCGCTCGATCGAGCTGGGCCGCGAGCTCTTCGAGCGCGAGGCCAAGAAGTACCGGCTCAATCCGACGGCGCTGCTCGCCGGCGAGGAGATCAAGAAGGCGGCGGCCGACCTCGGGTACGCGACCGGCGACGACCTGCTGGCGGCGCTCGGCTACGGCAAGAGCTCCGTGCACCAGCTCCTGAACAAGCTGGCACCCGGCGCCCTCCTCGAGCCGCCGGAACGCGCCAGGACGGTGACGGCGGCGCCGCGCCCGAAGACCGACCAGGGCGTCCGCATCCGCGGCGTGGACGACCTGCTCGTCCGCTTCGCGAAGTGCTGTAACCCGCTCCCGGGCGACCAAATCGTGGGCTTCATCACGCGGGGGCGCGGGCTCACCGTCCACGGCCGTGACTGCCTGACCGTCGCCAAGAGCGTCCTCGACCGGGAGCGGCTGATCAACGTCGAGTGGGACGTGGCGGAGCCTGGCAAGCGGCCCGTCAAGGTCGCCGTCTATATCGGCCGGGATCGCCCGGGACTGCTGGCCGAGATCACCGGAGCGATCTCGTCGCGTAACGGCAACATCACCAAGGCCGAGGTCACCGTCACCGATGACCGCCGGGGCATCAACCACTTCGTGATCGAGGTCGCCGACCTTCACCAGCTCCAGGACATCATCGGGGCGATCCGCGAGATCAGGGACGTCATCAACGTCGAGCGCGTCCGCGGGCTCTAGGGGCGGCGAGGCGGGGCAGGGTCGATGCTCAGAAAACCCTACTTCGCCCTGACCCTGCCCCGCCTCGCCGCCCACTTCGCCGTGACCCTGCCCCGCCTCGCCGCCCCGGGACCCCTGGGCACGCTCGGGCCTCGGACGGGATGACGCGGCGGCAGTTCGAGGCGCTGGTGGACCGGGCGCTCCGACGCCTGCCCCGGAAGTTCAAGGACAAGCTCGCCAACATCGCGGTCGTCGTCGAGGCCTGGCCGGAGGACTCGACGCTCGCCGAGCTGGGCATCGAGCCTCCCGACACGCTCTACGGGCTCTACCGGGGCGTCGATCTCACGCGCCGCGACTCGAGCTACGGCAACGTCCTCCCCGACACGGTGACGATCTACCAGGGGCCGATCGAGGAAGACTGCGTCGACGAGGAGGAGATGGCGGAGCTCGTGCGTGAAACCGTCGTCCACGAGCTCGGTCATTACTTCGGCCTGGACGACGAGACGATGGAGCGCATCGAGGACCCGGACGCCTAGGGGGCCCGTGGGAGGGACCGTGTTCGAGCGCCGGCTGGCGGGCCGGCGGCTCGTGGACGCCCTGGCCGCCGTCGCGTCTCGCTACGAGCCCGCCGCGCGGAAGGAGAAGCTCCGCCTGCTCGACGCGCTCGCCGGTCGGCCCGTCGGGCGGCCAGGGTCGCTCGCGCGTCTCCACGAAGCGTTGTGTTTCCTCCAGGCATACCCCGACGATCCCGAGGTCCTCGAGCGCGTCGACCGCGCGCTCGAGGAATTTCCCCGGCGCGTGGCGCGGCTCCGGGCCGCCGCCCGCCGGCGCCTCCACGACTCCGGCATCGCGAATACGACGCTCGATTACCCGTTCGGCTTTCCGATGGCGCGCTGGCTCGCCAGGCGCCTTCCGCACGACTGCGAGGTCGCCTGGGCCCGCTTCGCGGACACGGAGCGGCTGGACGAGACCCTGTCGCTCCTCGCGACCGCGGGGGAGGGGGACGCGTTCAGCGAGGGCGGGATGGGCTGGCGCGCATGGCTCGGCGTGGCCAAGGGTGGCCGGCCGATGACAGACCTCCAGCTCCTCCTCGAGGTGTTCGAGCGGACGGGGCTCCCCGAGGAGACGCGCGACTGGCTCTACGAGAGCCTGGCGCTTCCCGTCGTGTGGCGCCCGCGGGGCGTCGGCGCCTCGCGCACCCTCGCGCGGATCCCGCCCGCGCGCGTGTTCTTCCACGCGGACGGGCTCGAGCGGCGGGTGGCGTCCCTCGTCGACGCGCTCGCGCGACCGCTGCCGCCGCTGCGGCGGGCGCCGCGTGCCCTGGCCGAGGCGTTGATCGAGGCGGCCCATGTGGCGATGGCCACGCGCCAGCGCGAGCTCCACGCCTTCTCCTATCCGAACCCCGACGACGTCCTGCTGGTGGATGTCGATCGCGGTGTCCGGCTCGCGTTCGTCGGGATCCTTCCGGGCTTCCGTCTGCCCCTCGAGGGCTACTACGCGTTCCTCGCGCTCAAGAACGGGATTCCGGTGGCGTACGGCGGCGGCTGGGAGCTCTTCGGCACGCTCGACTTCGCCGTCAACGTCTTCGCGTCGTTCCGCCAGGGTGAGTCGGCGTTCCTCGCGACCGAGCTCCTCCGGGCGTACCGGCGGATCTTCGGCATGCGAACGATCGTCGTGGACCGCTACCAGCTCGGCCACGAGAGCGCGGAGGCGCTCCGCTCGGGGGCCTTCTACTTCTATCACCGCCTCGGCTTCCGGCCCCGCGACCCGGCGGTGTTGCGCGTGCTGGAGGCCGAGCAGTCGAAGATCGCCGCCGACCGGTCGTATCGCTCCCCCATCCCCATCCTCAAGCGGCTCGCGGGGGCCGAGGTCTATCTGGCGCTTCCTGGTGGCCATCGCGAGCCCGAGAAGCGTCTGCGGGCGACGGACGTCTCGGGGCTCATCGCCCGCCTCATCGCGCGCGACTTCGGCGGTGACCGCGGCGTCGCCGTGAGGGAATCGACGGCCCGAGCGCGGCGCGAGCTCGGCGTGACCGGGTGGACCGCTTGGCCGACGGCCGAGCGACGCGGCTTCGCTCAGCTGTCGCTGGTCGCGGCCCTCATCGGAGATCTCGAGACGTGGCCGTCGGCGGAGCGTCGCCGACTTGTGCGCGTCTTCCGCGCGAAGGGGCGCGGAAGCGAGCGCACCTACGCCAACCTCCTCGATTCCCATCGTTGGCTTCGACGGAGTCTCGAGGCGCTGGTCACGTGAGGCGCTGGTCACGTAAGTTTTCTCTTGACAGCTACTTTCATTCGTCCTTATGGTTTCAGCAGATGCTGAAAGACTCGGAGCCAGAGAAACATGCTCAAATCCGAGGAGATCCGGCGACAAGTGGCTCAGCGCCTTCGGGAGCTCCTTCCCAAGGCGAAGTCGTGGGAAGAGCAGACCGACGTGAAAATCGCCGGACACGCCGCGGGTTTGGTGGTGCGGTTCCGCCTCGTCGACCAGGAGCACACCGTGGTCCTTGAGGTCGCCTCGCTGGGGCAACCTCGGCAGATCCGGGCGGCCGTTACGCGACTCGCCGACATCCGTCGCGAGCTTCCGGGGGCGTATCCGGTCGCCGCCGCGGTCTACATCGGCCCTCAGAGCGCGCGGATACTCAAGAGTCACAACCTCGGGTATGTCGACCTCTCTGGCAACTGCTCCCTCGCCTTCGAGAACGTCCTGATCGAGAAGGACGGCAAGCGCAACGTCCGTCCCTCGACGCGTCCGCTGCGCTCGCTGTTCGCGCCGCGCGCGACCCGGGTCGTGCGCGTGCTCCTCGTCGAGCCGGCACGGGCCTGGCGGCTCGAGGAGCTGGCGCGCGCGGCCCAGGTGAGTCTCGGACACACCCACAACGTCGTGAAGCGGCTCCAGGAGCTCGCCTGGGTGGAGCACGACGAGAGCCAGCGGATCCGGCTCGGGAAACCGGCCGACCTCCTCGAGAGCTGGTGCGAGTCGTACACCTACCGGGCCAACGAGATCGGCTCCTACGCCGCACCCGAGCGCGTGACCCGCGCGTTCCTGAGCGCGATCGCGCGCGCGGCAACGGCCGAGGGACGCCGCTACGCGTTCACCCTCAACGCCGGCCTGTCACTGGTGGCCCCGAGCCTCCGCGTGCCGGCCGTGCACTGCTACCTCGAAGGGGACCCGGCCCCGGTCGCCGCCGCGCTCGGGCTCCGCGCGACAGCCGAAGGGGACGGCGCCGTGCACTTCCTCGCGCCCTACGACCCCGGCGTCTTCCACGCCCTGCTGGAGAAGGGCGGGCTCACGGTGGTGTGTCTGCCACAGCTCTACGCCGACCTTCTGCGCTACGAGCGGCGGGGGCGTGAGCAGGCCGAGCACCTCCGTCGCGAGGCGATGGGCTACTGACGGCGCTGGCGCGGTGAATCCCAGAACGAGAGGAGGTGAGACCCGAGATGAAGAAGAAGGCGACGAAGAAAAAGAAGAAGAAGTAAGTGTTGCAGGTCTGCGGTGGGGGGTGGCGGCCTCCCACCAGGTGCCAATCGGGAGGGGGCGTCGCCCCCTCCCGTTTGTGCGTGTGCTTAAATGACCTTGGTGACCTTGCCCGCCTTGAGACACCGGGTGCAGACGCGCACGCGCCGGGTCGTTCCGGCGAGCTTCGCCCGCATCGAGACGAGGTTGGGAAGCCACCGTCGCTTCGTCAGCTTGTGCGCGTGGCTGATCGTATGACCCACCGAGGGGCCCTTCCCGCAGATGTCGCACCGCTGCGCCATGCACGCTCCTCGGAATCGATTCGGGTCTCGGGAGACGCCCGCCCTGTATAGCACGGGCACGCACCCGAAGCAAACGGCGACCGCGGACCTCCGGACGCCCCTCCAGTTCCTGAAGGGTGTCGGGCCCCGGCGCGCGGCCCAGCTCGAGCGGAAGGGGCTTCGCACCGTCGAGGACGCGCTCTTCTTCCTGCCGCTCCGCCACGAGGACCGCACGCGCCTGGTGCCCTTCCGGTCGCTCCAGCCGGGCCAGGTCGCGACGTGCTCGGGGACGATCGTGGGGCTCTCGCCGCCGCCGCCGGGACGGTCACGAGCGCCGTTGGTCGTCATGCTCCGCGACGAGAGCGGCTACGCGCAGGCGAGCTGGTTCCACGGCGCCTACCTCGCGCGCGTGTTTGAGCGCGGCCAGCGCCTCGTCCTGCACGGCAAGGTCACGCGTTTCAAGGGGGCGGTCGTGATCCAGCAGCCGGACTACGAGATCGTCGAGAGCGGCGACGACGAGCGGCTACACACGGGCCGGCTCGTGCCCGTGTACTCGCTGACCGAGGGGCTGGCGCAGCGCGCGCTGCGCGCGCTCCTGTGGCGCATCGTCGACACCTTCGCGCGGGACGTGCCGGAGGCGCTGCCCGACGCGGTGCGAGCGCGACGCAAACTCGTCACGCTCGCGCAGGCGCTGCGCGACTGCCATTTCCCCGAGACCGACGCGGCGCTCGGTACCGCCCGCCGTCGGCTCACGTTCGACGACTTCCTGCTGCTCCAGCTCGGCCTCGCCATCCTCCGCTCGCGGACGACCCGCGCGCGCGGCGTCGCGATGAACCCGCGCGGCCAGCTCGTCGCCCGGCTCCGCGGGTCGTTGCCATGGCCGCTCACCGGCGCGCAGGAGCGCGTGTGGAACGAGATCCGTCGGGACATGGCGGCGCCGTTCCCGATGCACCGACTGCTCCAGGGAGACGTCGGCTCGGGCAAGACGATCGTCGCGGCGCTCGCCGTCCTGACCGCCATCGAGGCCGGCTACCAGGCCGCGGTGATGGCGCCGACCGAGATCCTCGCCGAGCAGCACGTCTTCACCTTCCGCCAGCTCCTCGAGCCGCTCGGCGTGCCGGTGACGCTGCTCACCTCGTCGCTCAAGCCGCGCGAGCGCGCCGCGCGCCGGGCGGGGATCGCCGCGGGGGACGTCGCGTGCGTCGTCGGCACGCACGCGCTCGTGCAGGAAGGTGTGGAGTTCCGCCGCCTCGGCCTCGCCGTCGTGGACGAGCAGCACCGGTTCGGCGTCGAGCAGCGCGCCCGGCTCCGCGGCAAGGGCGAGCACCCCGACCTCCTCGTGATGACGGCCACGCCGATCCCAAGAACGCTCGCCCTGACGCTCTACGGCGACCTCGACGTCTCGGTCCTCGACGAGCTGCCGCCGGGCCGGCGCCCCGTCGTCACCGTCGCGCGAACCGAGTCGAAGCGCCGCGAGATCTACGCCTTCCTGCGCGACGAGATCGGCCGCGGCCGCCAGGCCTATGTCGTCTACCCGCTCGTCGAGGAGTCGGAGGCGCTCGACCTCAAGGCGGCGACGGACATGGCGCGGCACCTCGCCGAGGACGTCTTCCCCGACCTCCACGTCGGGCTCATCCACGGGCGGCTCGGGTTCGAGGAGAAGGACGAGGTCATGCGACGGTTCAAGGCGCGCGAGATCCACATCCTCGTCTCGACGACCGTGATCGAGGTCGGGATCGACGTGGCGAACGCGTCGGTCATGCTCGTCGAGCACGCCGAGCGCTTCGGGCTCTCGCAGCTCCACCAGCTCCGCGGGCGCGTCGGGCGGGGCCCGTGGAAGTCGGTGTGCATTCTCCTGACGAGCGGCCGGCTCACCGAAGAGGCCAAGCGGCGCATCGACGCGATGGTCGCGACGAACGACGGCTTCAAGATCGCGGAAGTCGACCTCGAGCTGCGCGGGCCCGGCGAGTTCTTCGGCACCCGGCAGTCGGGACTCCCCGAGTTCCGCACCGCCGACCTGCTCCGTGACGCCGCCATCCTCGAGGAGGCGCGCCAGGAGGCTCAGGCGATCATCGCCGCCGACCCCGAGCTCCGCGAGCCGGCGCACGGCGCCCTGCGCGCGAGCCTCCTGTCCCGGTGGCGCGGCAAGCTCGCGCTCGCCAGCGCGGGCTGAGCGGGCGCGTGCGCGTCATCGCGGGCTCCCTCAAGGGGCGTCGTCTCGTCGTCCCGCGCGGCACCACGACTCGCCCGACCGGCGACCAGGTCCGCATCGCGCTCATGGACACCCTGACGCCGTGGCTTCCGGGCGCGCGCGTGCTCGACCTCTTCGCCGGCGCGGGCGGCGTCGGCTTCGAGGCGCTCTCGCGGGGCGCCCTGGACGCGACCTTCGTCGAGCACGAGGCGCGCGCCGTCGCCGCGCTCGACGCGAACATCGCCGCGCTCGGCGTCCGGACCCAGGCCCGCGTGCTGCGCCTCGACGCCGGCCGCGCCCTCCGGCGGCTCGCCGCGGACGGCGAGCGGTTCGGGATCGTCTTCCTCGACCCGCCGTACGCGACCGACCTCGCGACCCGCACGCTCGAGGCGCTCGGGGCGGGCGGCGTCGTGGCGCCCGGCGCGATCGTCGTCGCCCAGCACCTGACCAAGCGCGCGGCCGCGTCCGAAGTGGGCGTCCTGAAAGCGTTCCGGGCCCGTCGATTCGGAGAGACAACCTTGACTTTCTTTCGAGCCGAAGGGTAGCCTGAGGGCCGTGGCCAAGCGTGCGGTCTACCCGGGCATGTTCGATCCCGTACACAACGGCCACGTCGACGTCATCCAGCGCAGCCTCCAGATCTTCGACGAGCTGATCGTCGCGGTCGTCGCGAATCCCTCGAAGCAGCCGCTGTTCACGGTCAAGGAGCGCCTCGAGATGATCGACGAGGCGACGGCCGGGCTCAGCAACTTCCGCATCGTCGCGTTCGACGGGCTCTTGATCGACCTGGTCGCGCGCGAGCGCGCCGACTGCATCGTGCGCGGCATCCGCGCCGTCTCGGACTTCGAGTACGAGTTCCAGATGGCGCTGATGAACCGGAAGCTCCGGTCGACCGTCGAGACGGTGTTCCTCATGCCGCACGAGAAGTACACGTACATCTCCTCGCGCCTCATCAAGGAAGTCGCCAGCTTCGGCACGTCGGTCACGGGGATGGTGCCGCCGATCGTCGAGAAGCGGCTCGCGGAGAAGTTCCCCCCCAAGTAACCCGGCGGGCCGCCGCCGAAGGAGCCGCACACCGTGCTGGCCGAACGCGTGAAGACGCTTGCGCCGTCGTCGACACTCGCGGTCCAGGCGAAGGCCAAGGCGCTCCGCGCGCGGGGCGTCGACGTCATCTCGTTCGGCGCGGGCGAGCCCGACTTCGACACGCCCGAGCGCATCAAGGCCGCCGCGGTGGAGGCGATGCGACGCGGCCAGACGAAGTACACGGACGTCGCCGGCGTTCCCGAGCTCCGCGCGGCCGTGTGCGCCAAGCTCAAGCGTGACCATGGGCTCGCGTACGAGCCCGACGACGTGCTCGTCTCGTGCGGGGCCAAGCACACCCTCTTCAACATGGCCGTCGCGGTCCTCGATCCGGGCGACGAGGTCCTGATCCCGAGCCCGTACTGGGTCTCGTATCCGGAGCAGGCGCGCCTCGTCGGCGGAATGCCGGTGGAGGTCCCGACGCGCGAGGCGACGGGGTTCGACCTCGACCCCGAGCGCCTCGCCGCCGCCGTCACGCCGCGCACGAAGGCGATCGTGCTCAACAGCCCGAACAACCCGACGGGCGCCGTCTTCTCGGCCGAGGCGCTCGGCAACGTGGCGCGACTCGCGGTCGACGCGGGCTTGCTCGTCGTGTCCGACGAGTGCTACGAGGCCCTCACGTTCGAAGGCCGTCACGTCTCCATCGCCTCGCTCGGCCCCGAGATCAAGGCGCGGACGCTCGTCATCAACACGTGCTCGAAGGCGTACGCGATGACCGGCTGGCGCATCGGCTACGCGGCCGGGCCGCGCGCGCTGATCCGCGCGATGACCGATGTTCAGAGCCAGGTGACCTCGAACGCGTCGTCCGTGGCCCAGTGGGCGGCGGTCGAGGCGCTCCTGGGGCCTCAGGACGAGGTGCGGGTGATGGCGGCGGAGTTCGATCGCCGGCGCCATTTGATCGTCGACGGGCTCAACCGGCTGCCCGGCGTCTCGTGCATCACGCCGAAGGGCGCCTTCTACGCGTTCGCGAACGTGGCGGGGCTCTTCGGCCGGAGCTCCGCGGGCGCGGCGGGGACGACGCGGCTCGACGGGTCGCTCGACGTCGCCGCGTTTCTGCTCGAGGAGGCGCGCGTGGCCGTCGTGCCGGGCGTCGACTTCGGCTCCGACGCCCACGTGCGCCTGTCGTACGCGACCAGCGACGCGCTCATCCGGGAGGGGCTCGCGCGCATGGACGCCGCGATCCGCAAGTTGCGTTAGACTACCCGCGCCCCCTCCGATGAACGAGGGCCCACAGAGGAGAGAGGAATGAAGCTCGAAGGCTCCTACGACGTCTCGGCGCCGCGCGCGAAGGTCTGGGACGCCTTTCTCGACCCCAAGCAGCTCAAGAAGGCGATCCCCGGCTGCGAAAAGCTCGAGGCCCTCGGGAACGACGAGTACAAGGCGACGCTGAAGATCGGCGTGGCGGCGGTGAAGGGAACGTTCGAGGGCAAGGTGCGCCTGGCGGACAGGAAGCCGCCGGAGTCGTACCGCCTCCTGGCCGAGGGCAGCGGCGGCCCCGGCTTCGTCAAGGCCGACACGCTCATCACGCTCACCGAGATCGACGGCGGCACGCGCGTCTCCTACAGCGCCGACGTCCAGGTGGGCGGACTGATCGCCGGGGTCGGCCAGCGGATGCTCGGCGGGGTGTCGAAGATGATGGCCGACCAGTTCTTCAATCGCATGAGCGACTTGCTCCAGTCCTCCTGACCCCGCCCTCCATGGCCTCCCGCTACCTCGAGCCACGCCGGGAGCGCGCCTCGCGCGGTGAGATGAGGCGACTGCAGGCGCGGCTGCTCAGGGCCGAGGTTCGGCACGCCTACGCGCACAGCCCGTTCTACCGGAGGAAGCTCAAGGCGGCGGGCGTCACGCCCGACGCGGTCCGGACCCTCGACGACTTGTGCACGCTGCCGTTCACGACCAAGGACGAGCTGAAGGAGAACCAGGCGGCGAACCCACCGTGGGGCGACGTCCTCGCCGTGCCGTTCGCCGACGTGCTCCGCGTCCACATGACGTCGGCGACGACGGGCCGTCCGCTCGCGGTCCTCGATACCCGGGAGGACTGGTACGGCTTCTACCACTCCTACGCGCGCTCGCTCTACGCGTACGGCGTCCGCAAGTGCGACGTGGTCATGGCCGCGTTCTCGTACGGGCCGTGGATCGGGTACTGGTCGGGCTTCTACGCGGCCCAGGACCTGGGCTGCCTCGTCTTCCCGGTCGGCGGGCTCACGACCGATGCGCGGATCGACGCGCTGCTCGCCTACCCGATCACGGTGCTCGGCTGCACGCCGTCCTATGCGCTCTTCCTCGCCGAGGTCGCCGCGAAGAAGGGGATCGACCTCGCGAAGCAGACGAAGGTCCGAATCACGTGGCACACGGGCGAGCCGGGCGCCTCGATCCCCGCGACGAAGGCGAAGATCGAGGCGGCGTTCGGCGCGAAGGCGTTCGACCTTCCCGGGCTCACCGAGATCGCCGCGTGGGGGTTCGAGTGCGACGCGCGCGCCGGGCTCGTGCACGTGCACGAGGACTACTGCTATCCCGAGGTCCTCGACGACGCGGATCGGCCGGTCGGCGCGGGCGGGCGCGGCGAGCTGGTCTTCACGAGCCTCTACCGGAAGGCGATGCCGCTCCTCCGGTACCGCACGCGCGACGTGGTCCAGGTCGCCGAGCGGACGTGCCCGTGCGGCCGCACGCTGCTCGCCTTCGAGGGCGGCGTCCTCGCGCGGCTCGACGACATGAAGAAGATCCGTGGGGTGATCGTCTACCCGCGGCGCGTCGAAGAGCTGGTACGGCCGCACAGTGGCGTCGACGAATTTCAAATCGTCTTCAGGCGTCACGCGGGACTCGACGACGTCCTGGTCCGCATCGACCCCTCGCCGTCCCTGTCGCGCGCCGAGTGCCTGGGGCTCACGGCGCGCCTCGCCGACGATCTGCGCACCGGGCTCGGGATCCGCGTGACGGTCGAGGTCGGCGAGCCGGGGTCCCTGCCCCGGTGGGACCACAAGGCCAGACGCGTGAAGGACGAGCGCACCGAGGTGCCGTTCTGAGAGGAGGCCGCGCGTGAGAGCGGCGTTCTTCAAGGAGCACGGAGGCGCCGAGAAGATCCTGTACGACGACTATCGGGACCCCGCGCCGGGGCCCGACGACGTCGTCGTGCGCGTGCGGGCGTGCGCGCTCAACCACGTGGACATGCTCCTGCTCGACGGCCGCTTCCCACCGCCCGAGGGGCTGCCCCACGTCAACGGCTGCGAGGTGGCCGGGACGATCGAGACGCTGGGCGCCGGGGTGAAGGGGCTCGGGCGGGGCCGGCGGGTCATCATCTTCCCGGGGTTCGCGTGCGGGGGCTGCGAGTACTGCGTGCGCGGCGAGCGGACCGTCTGCGTGAAGTACGGCTACCTCGGCGCGCACAAGGATGGCGGCTACGCCGAGCTCGTGAGAGCGCCCGCCGCCAACATCCTGCCGCTGCCCGAGGCGATCGCGTTCGAGGCGGGCGCCGCGCTCCCGCTCGCGATGCTCACCGCCTGGCACGCCCTCGTCGCCCGGGCGGGGCTCGGGCCCGGCCAGACGGTGCTGGTCCAGGCGGCCGGCAGCGGCGTCGGCAGCGCCGCGATCCAGATCGCCCGTCTCGTGGGCGCGCGGGTCATCACCACCGTCGGCAGCGACGACAAGGTCGAGTTCGCGCGAGCCCTCGGGGCCGAGCGCGTCGTCAACTACCGCACCCAGGACTTCGTCGACGCCGTGCGGACGTGGACGGACAAGCGCGGCGTGGACGTCGTCGTCGAGCACATCGGGGGCGAGACGTTCGAGAAGTCGGTGTACGCGCTGACGCGCCTCGGGACGCTCGTGACGATCGGCTCGCACGACACCCACTGGGGGCGCCTGGACCTCCGGCACGTCTACTCGAAGAACCTCCGGGTCGTCGGGACCAACCTCGGGTCGATCCTCGAGCTCCGCACGATCCTCGACTACGTGACGGCGGGCCGGCTCGAGCCGGTGATCGACCGCGCGTTCCCCCTCAAGGACGCGCGCGCCGCCGTGCAGTACGTGCTCGACCGGAAGAACAAGGGCAAGGTGTTGCTGATCCCGTGACCCTCGGGGAGCTCCTCACCCGCGCCGCGCTCCGGCGCCCCGAGGCCGAGGCCGTGGTGGACGGCGCTCGTCGGCTCTCCTACGCCGAGCTCGACGCGCGCGCCGCGACCGCGGCCCGCGGCTTTCGGCGCCTGGGCGTCGGCAAGCGCGACCGGGTGCTGATCGCCCTCAAGAACCGGCTCGAGCACGTCGTGGCCTACTGGGCCCTCCAGAAGCTCGGGGGTGTGCCGACGCCCGTCAATTTTCGCTTCGCTCCTGCGGAGCTCGGGTACGTGCTCGAGGACTCGGGCGCGAAGGTGGCGCTGTTCGAGGAGGCCACCGCCCCGGCGGTGACGGAGGCGGCGCGCGGGCGCTCGGCTCGCCTCGTGTACATCGGCGCGAAGCCACCAGAAAGGACGCTCGCCTTTGAAGAGATCGGGGGCGAGGGGGGCTCAGGGGCGAGTGGGGTTCTGAGCCATCGAGCCCCCCTCGCCCCCGATGTCTCCGAGGGCGACCTCTCGCTGCTGCTCTACACGTCGGGCACGACCGGGCGCCCGAAGGGCGTCCCGCGCACCCACAAGAATCATTACGCCGGCGCCGTGGCGCACGTGATCCAGTGCGGCTACACCTGGAGCGAGCGCACGCTCGGGGTCATGCCGCTCTACCACACGATGGGGATCCACTCGCTCACGAGCATGGCCGCCGTGAACGGCTGCTTCGTGTGCCAGCCCGACTGGTCGGCGGCCGGCGCGCTCCGCCTCATCGCGGAGGAGCGGCTCACGGCGCTCTACCTGATCCCGACCCTCTACTGGGATCTCGTGCACGCGCCGGGCCTCGCGCAGGCGGACGTCGCCTCGGTCCGGAAGCTCGCGTACGCGGGCGCGCCCATGCTCGCGCCCCTCGCCGAGGCGTGTGCGAAGGCCTTCAGGCCGGAGGTCTTCGTCAATCACTACGGCTCGACCGAGATCTACACCTTCTCGGTCTATCCCGACGTGAGGCTCAAGCCCGGGTGCGCAGGCCGGCCCGGGATCCACTCGGAGCTGCGAGTCGTCGTCGCGAGCCCCGAGCGTCGCGTGGGACCCGACGAGGTCGTCCCGTCGGGGACGAAGGGCGAGGTCATCGCGCGCCTCGCCTCCGACGAGGCCTTCGCGGGCTACTGGAACCGCCCCGACGCCGACGCGACGGCGCTCCGCGACGGCTGGTACTTTACCGGCGACATGGGATACGTCGACGCCGACGGCGACCTCTACGTCGCCGGGCGCGTCGACGACATGATCATCAGCGGCGGCGAGAACATCCATCCGGTCGAGGTCGAGGAGGCTCTCGCGCGCCACCCCGGCGTCAAGGACGTCGCGGTCGTCGGAGAGGCCGATGAGAGGTTGGGCGAGCGCGTCGCCGCCTTCGTCGTGCCGGGCGCCGGCGTGACCGCCGAGGAGCTCGATCGCTTCTGCCGCGAGAGCCCGGACCTCGCGAGCTTCAAGCGGCCGCGGCGCTTCGTCTTCGTCAAGGAGATCCCGAAGACCGCGTCGGGTAAGATCCTGCGTCGGCTGCTCCGGGAGGGTCGGTACACGGAGGGTCATCCATGAGCGAGTTCCTGAGGGTGGAGCGGGCGGGCGCCGTGGCGACGATCTGGATCGACCGCCAGCCGAAGATGAACGCGTTGACGGTGGCGATGCGCAACGAGTTGCCTCCGATCTTTGGGGGCCTCGACGCCGACGCGACGGTGCGCGTCGTCGTCGTCCGTGGCGCGGGGGGCCGTGCCTTCAGCGCGGGCGGGGACGTCGCCGAGTTCCTCACGCTCGCGCCGGCCGATCTCGAGCTCTGGGGAGACACGCTGACCTCGGCGGAGCGCTGCCGGAAGCCGGTGATCGCGGCCATCGACGGGTACACGATGGGGGCCGGTCTCGAGCTGGCGGTCGCGTGCGACTTTCGCATCGCGACCGAGCGATCGGAGTTCGCGTTTCCCGAGGTGCGGCTCGGCATGATCCCGGGGAGCGGCGGCTCGCAGCGCGCGCTGCGCCTCGTGGGGATGACGCGCGCGAAGCTCTTCATGATGACGGGCCGGCGCATCTCGGCCGCCGAGGCGGAGGCGTGGGGGTTGATCACCCAGGCCGTGCCCAACGACAAGCTGGACCAGGCCGTGGGGGCCCTCGTCGCCGAGCTCGCCGAGCGGGCGCCGCTCGCGCTCCGTACGCTGAAGATGGTCTTGAACCGCGGGGCCGAGGCGCCGCTCGAGACCGCGCTCGAGCTGGAGCGCAAGGCGTACGCGTGGCTCCGGTCCACCGACGATTACGCCGAGGGCGTGGCCTCGTTCCTCGAACACCGCCCGGCGAAGTACACGGGGAGATAGGGCGTGGCGCCCTCGTTCGGGCTGATCCTGGCGAACCGCGCCGTCGTGCTCGGCGCGATCAAGGTACCCGAGCTCCTGGACCTCGCGGTGGAGGCGGAGCGCGCCGGCGTGTTCGACGCCGTGTGGGTGGGCGACAGCCTCCTCGCCAAGCCGCGCCTGGAGTCCGTGACGCTCCTCTCGGCGCTCGCCGGCATCACCTCGCGGGTGAGGCTTGGGGTCGGATGCCTCGCGACGTTCGTCCATCGCCACCCGGTGCTCTTCGCCCAGCAGTGGGCGAGCCTCGACGTGCTGTCGCGCGGGCGCGCGTGGCTCGTCGTCTGCCTCGGCGGGCCGAGCGACGCCAATGCCGCGCAGGCGGCCGAGCACGCGGTGATGGGCGTTCGCTCGAGCGAGCGCGTGGCGCGCCTGGAGGAGGGCGTCGTCATTCTCCGCACGCTCTTCCACGAGACGAACGCGTCGCACCGCGGTCGCTTCTACGCGTTCGACGGCGTCACGCTCCTGCCGCGGCCGGTCCAGAACCCGTGCCCCGTCTGGATCGCGTCGAACCCCACGGGCCTCACCTGGAAGGGCGGTGCCAGCGCCTCCCAGGCGGCGGTGGAGCGCGCCTATCGCCGCGTCGCCCGCTTCGCCGACGGCTGGATGACGAACAAGCTCTCGCCCGAGGAATTCCGCGCGCAGTTCGCGCGTGTCCGCGCGATGGCGAGCGAGGACGGGCGCGACCCCTCGCGGCTCGGGAGCGCGCTCTATCACAACGTCAACGTCAACGAGGACCGCCGGACCGCCCTCGAGGAGGCGAAGGCGTTCCTCGAGGCCTACTACACCACGACGTTCAGCCCGGAGTTCGTCGAGCAGTGGACGGTCGCCGGGAGCCCACGGCAGTGCGTCGCCGACCTCCGCGCGTACTTCGACGCGGGCGTCGGCCACATGGCGCTCCGTCTCGCCTCCTGGGACCAGCAGGGTCAGCTCAAGCGCTTCCTCGGCGAGGTCGCGCCGGCATTCGGAGGACGCTGACGCTCAGAGGCATCGACCACATCGTCATCGCGGTTCCCGACCTCGCGGCCGCCCGGACGAGCTACGCGGCGCTCGGCTTCACGGTCGTGCCCGGCGGTCGCCATCCCGTCGGCACCCACAACGCCCTCATCGCGTTCGGCGACGGCTCGTACGTGGAGCTGATCGCGTTCTACGAGGACAATCCCGCGCACAAGTGGTGGACGCCGCTCCAGGCGGGCGGCGGTCTCGTGGACTTCTGCATGCAGACCGACGACCTGCGCGGCGACACGGAGGCGTTTCGGAAGGCCGGGGTGTCGATCGACGATCCGGCGCCCCTCTCGCGCGTCCGCCCCGACGGATATCAGCTCCGCTGGGTGCTCTCGATCCCGCGCGGGGACCACCGCGGCGTCGCGCCGTTCCTGATCCAGGACGAGACGCCGCGCGAGGAGCGGGTCCCGCGGGAGACGGCTCACCCGAACGGCGTCACCGGGATCGGCACCGTCACGGTCGCCGTGCGGGACGTGCCACCGGTCGCGCGCTGGTACGCCGACGTCCTGCGCCGGCCGGGACGGGACCTCGAGCGACCGGAGCTCGATGCGGCCGGCGTGCGCTTCGCGGTCGGATCACACACGCTCGACTTCGTGGCGCCGCGGGGGCGCGCGGGCCCGCTCGCGGAGTGGCTCGTCGCGCGCGGCGCCTCGCCGTACGCCGCCACGTTCCGCGGGCCGACGCCCGGGACTCTCGATCCGGCGAACACCCTCGGCGCGCGCCTCACCCTGGTCGCCTGATGTCGTTCACGGACCTGCGCGGGTGGATCACGCGGCTCGAGAAGGAGGGCGAGCTGCGCCGGATCACGGCCCAGGTGGACTGGGACCGTGAGCTCGGAGCCATCACCCGCCGCGTCCTCGAGAAGAAGGGCCCCGCGCTCCTCTTCGAGAACATCAAGGGCTACACGACGGGGCGCTGCACGAAGCTCTTCACGAGCGGGCTCGGCAGCCGGGCCCGGCTGGCGCAGGCCCTCGGCTTCGGGAAGGACGCGTCGAACGCGGCGCTCGTGCAGCACGTGATGAAGAAAAACCGCGAGACGATCCCGCCGCGGCGCGTGGCGACCGGCCCCGTCAAGGAGGTCGTCGTGCGCGGGCGGGACGTCGACCAGACGGAGTTCCCCGTTCCGAAGTGGCACTACCTCGAGGGGGGCCGGTACATCCACACCTTCTCCGCGGTCGTCACGCGCGATCCCGACACGCGCGTCATGAACGTCGGGATCTACCGTGGCATGATCGGCAAGCCGAACACGACGCCGTTCCTCCTGGTCAAGGGCGGCCAGCACTGGGGCCAGCACTTTCTGAAGTACACGGCCCGCGGTGAGCCGATGCCGGTCGCGTGCGTGATCGGCTGGGACCCGATCATGCCCTTCCTCGCGGGCTCGCCGATCCCGGTGGGTGTGTGCGAGTGGGACGTGATGGGGGCCTACCGCGGGGAGCCGGCGGAGCTGGTCCGCTGCGAGACCGTCGACCTGGAGGTCCCCGCGAGCGCCGAGATCGTGATCGAGGGGCTCATCACCGACGATCCGGCGACGTACGAGATCGAGGGACCCTTCGGCGAGTTCACGGGCTATGTCTCCGACATTCCCACGCCGCGGCCGGCGATGCAGATCACCTGTCTGACGCACCGGCGCGACCCGATCTTCCGCGGCACGCTGGAGGGCACGTTGCCGGGGTCGTACAGCGAGAACAGCGTGATGTCCTCGGTCCAGCGCGCCGCGATCGCGTGGAACATCCTGACCGCCGCCGGCATCCCGGGCGTGCGCGACGTCTACGTGCCGCCGATCACCAACGGGGTGAACCTCGTCGTCCAGATCACCAAAGCGTACCAGGGCCAGCCCAAGCAGATCGCCGCCGCGCTCTGGGGCTCGAGCGCGGCGCACTTCCGCTACAAGCACGTGACGGTCGTCGAGGAGGACATCGACCCGTCGTCGTACGAGCACGTCGACTGGGCCTTCGCGCACCGGGTGAACGCGGGCGAGGGCGGCATCGTCGTCTTCCCGGGCATCTTCGGCTCGCCGATCGACCCGAGCACGCCCCTCGAGGATCGGAACGTGGCGCAGCTCGGTACCGGGCTCTGGAACCGCGTGCTCATCGACGCGACCCGGTCCTGGCGGTTCGAGCGCCGTCCGGAGTGGGGCGGGGAGCGGTTCCCGCCGACCGTGCGTCCGGCCCCGGAGGACGAGGCGCGCGTGCGGGCCCGGTGGGACGAGCTCGGGCTCGGAGACCTCGCGTGAAGATCACCGGCGTCGAGGCGATCCCGCTCGCCGTCCCGCTGCGCGAGAGCACGCCGCCGTCACCCTGGGCAGCGGCGACGGCCAAACAGATCCTGGTGCGTCTCACCACGGACGAGGGCCTCACCGGCTGGGGCGAGTGCTTCGCCTACGGCGCGACCCTCGCCGTCGCGAGCGTCGTCGAGGAGGCGCTCGCGCCGATCGTGCTCGGCCAGGATCCGACGCAGATCGCCGAGCTCGTGGACCGGATGCACCGGGCGCTCATGATCTGGGGGCGGCGCGGGCTCGCGATGATGGCGGTGAGCGGCGTGGAGCTGGCGCTCTGGGATCTCTGCGGCAAGACGCGCGGCGTGCCCGTCTACCAACTCCTGGGCGGGCGCTGCGCGTCGCGTCCCCGCGTCTACGCGAGCCTCCTCAGGTACGACACGCCGGCCCACCTCCGGCAGGCCGTGTCGGCGGCGCTCGTCCTCGGGTACACCGCGATCAAGCTCCACCAGATCGACGTCGAGTCCGTGGCCGCGGCGCGGGAGGTCGCCGGCGACGGGATCGAGCTGATGCTCGACACGAACTGCCCGTGGACGGTCGAGGAGGCGATCCGCATCGGCCGAGCGCTCGAACGCTTCGACCTTCGCTGGCTCGAGGAGCCGGTCTGGCCTCCGGAGGACTACCCCGGCCTCGCGCGCGTGCGCGCGGCGCTCCGGATCCCGCTCGCGTCCGGCGAGAACGAGGCGACGGTCGTCGGGATCCGGGCGATCATCGACGCGGGAGCAGCCGACATCGTACAGCCGAGCGTGACGAAAGTCGGCGGGATCCTCGAGATGAAGAAGATCGCGACGCTCGCGGCCGCGACCGGCGTGACGTTCGTGCCGCACTCCTACTACTACGGGCCGGGGCTCGCGGCGACGCTCCACGTCGTCGCCTCCACGCCCGGCGTCCCCTACCTCGAGTTCCCGCCGGGGGAGCTCGCGGCGTCGATCCTCGCCGAGCCGATCCGCGCCCGCGGCGGCGCCGTCACCGTGTCCGACCGACCCGGGCTCGGCGCCGATCCCGACCCCGACGTGATCGCGCGCTACCCCTACCGCCGCGAGGCGGCGCGCCCCTTCTACCTCACGTAGTGCCGTGTCCCAAAAGTTCGACCCCAGGGTAGAGCAACCATGAGAGAGCCTAGCGCGCCAAGGGGTGCAAGACGTCGATTGCCCAGCCCACGTCCAGGCGCTCCCCCAGCCACCCCGGGGTGGTGGTCCGCGCGTTCAGGGCAAGCCTCTCGGCATCGTGCTGTGCTCGCAGGATCTTGAGGGATCGCCGAGCACCTCCAGAGGAGGCGGCACCTCGGGCAGAGGCCGCCCGTCCGGGCGGCGAAACCGAAGCTCGCCGTCGGGCTGTCGATCGAGCTGGTAGCCCTCCTCGTGAACGGCGCGGTGGTGGCGGGGACAGAGCAAGGCGAGATTCGAGAGCGTGGTGGGGCCCCCTTGGGCCCAGTGACGGAGGTGATGTCCCTGTCCGAACCGGCGCCCGCAGCCTGGGAACCGGCAGCCGTGGTCGCGGTGGTGGAGCGCCCGCCGTAACGCCGGAGGGATCGTGCGGGTGCGCGCAGCGACCTCCACGACCCGGCCATCGCGACCGTGCCGCATCACCACGCGGCTCGCGTCGCACGCCAGGCGCCGAGACGTTTCCGCGGAAACGTGGGTGCCATCCGCGAGGACGGACTGGCCGGGCTGATCGGGATCGGCGAGCGCTGGGGCGTCGACGTGGACGACCACCTGGTATCGCTCTCCTGGCGCGCCAGGGTCGATGCCGTGGTGGAAGGCCGTCTCCGCGACGAGGGCGAGCGCATCGGCCTGTTGCTGGGCCATGGTGGGCGGCTCCGCGGAAACGTCCCCCTGATGCAAGGCCTCACGCGCCGCGGCCAGCGCCTGCACGAGGACGGCGCCGACCTCGGGCGCCAGCCGCCCTCGGAGAACGACCATGCCGTTCTCGTCTTGATACACGTGCAGCGCACGGCTCTGGTGTCGTCGGGCCTCCGCACGCGCCTCGGCTATCCGGTCCACCCGGCGCCAGCCGCGCACGATGCGTTCGACATGGTCCGCCGTGCCGGCGCGCCCGACCGCTAAGAGCCGCTCCTCGGTCTCTGGCGTAGCCACGCGGGTCAGGGCCCGGACCTTGGCGTACGAGAGCTCGCCACGCGCCAGGGCCTGGGCCAGCCGCGGCAGCGTCCCCAGAGCGCGCGCCACCCGAACGCGTTCGCGGGCGGCTCCTGGATCGAGCCCCACTCGCCAGCTCAGCCAGGCGGCGCAGGAGCGAAAGCCGGTGTTCCAGCCCTCTCGGACGTCGAACTCCCGGATGAGATCGAGGAGGCGGGCGGTCGCGGCGTCGAGGTGAGCCGACAGCTCGGCGATCTCGTCACCCAGCCGGTCCAGTGCGCGCGTGTCCATGGCGAGTCCCCCTTCTGCTGGGGCGACTCTACACCCGGGTTTCGGAGCGGCCGGGGAGGCGCGCCAAGCGGCGATCGCGGCCCGATCGACATTTTTCGACGAACGCATCCGCGATGGCTTCTCCGGGCTTCTGTGGCCCACTGGGGCGGTATCCACCAGGTGCTGCCGACACGCGGCGACTGCCCACACAGAACGCTGTCAAGCCGAAATTGCAGGCGACTCGCCCCCTTCCCCTGGAACACGGCACTAGCGGTTCGCGCACGCGGATTATCATGGTCGGCGCATGGAGATCGTTCAGGCCCTCACCCCTGGTCACGTCGCCGAGGCGCGCGCCCTCTTCCGAGAGTACGAGCGCTCGCTCGGCATCGACCTGTGCTTCCAGGGGTTCGAGCAGGAGCTCGCCGGGCTGCCGGGCGCCTACGCGCCGCCGCGCGGGCGGCTGCTGCTCGCGCTCGACGGCGCCGCGCAGGCCGGCTGCGTGGCGCTGCGCCCGCTCGCCGACGCCGCGTGCGAGATGAAGCGCCTCTACGTGCGTCCCGCGTTCCGCGGCCGCCGTGTCGGGCGGCTTCTCGCCGAGCGCATCCTCGCCGAGGCGCGGGCGATCGGCTACCCGCGCATGCGGCTCGACACGCTCCCGTCCATGGGGGAGGCGATCGCGCTCTACCGCGCGCTCGGGTTCGTCGAGATCGCGCCGTACACCACAAACCCGGTCGCGGGCGCGCTCTTCATGGAGCTCGTCCTCCGCTGACTCTCGATCTGCCGGCTTCGCCGGCGCAGCGCCCGCGCAACCGGTGTCAACGAGGCCGGCGCGGGCAATCTGCGGGGGGTATCGGGGGGGGAGCGCCGCCGCTTCCCCCGATGTCAACTAGACGCGCGCGCGGGCTCGGCGACGGAGGCCCGGAGCGCGAGGCAGAGCGGGATCGTCACCAGCACGACGAGCGCGACGGTCGTGAGCGTCGGTCCCACGCCGACCGCGTCGCCCAGGAGCCCGTAGACGGTCGGCGCGGACGAGGAGGCGCCGACCGAGAGCGTGTAGTAGAGCGCGTAGGCGCGCGAGCGCCGGTCCACGGTGACGAGGTCCGCGACGGTCGCGTAGAGGACCGACGAGGTGCCGTTGAGCGCGATCCCGAGCGGGAGCAGGGTGGCGAGGACGGCCGGGAGCGGTGCCACGACGACCAGCACGATGCCGGCGGCGGTCGCCGCCTCCGTCAGGACGACCGTGCGGATCACGCCGACCTTCTCCGCGACGAGCCCGCAGACGAACTTGCCGATGGCGCCGCCCGCGAACAGGAGCGCGAGCGCCGACCCGACGCCCGCCACCGTCGAGCCTTTCGCGATGAGCGCGAAGGGCAGGAAGGTCAGGAGGCCCGTGCGGGTCGCGTTGTCGATCATGCCGATCGCGGAGAGGGCCTGGAAGCCGCGCGCGTCCCGGATGCCCCAGCCATTGCCCTCGTACCCGGGCGCGCGCATCGGAGTCGCCGCCGCCCCGCCCGTCGCGAGCCGCGCCAGGAGGAGGACGATGGCGAGAGCTGCCGCGAGCCCGAGGACGCCGTAGCCGCCGGCGGCCGCGCGCCAGCCGACGATCGTCGTGGCGAAGGCGACGGCTGCGGGCACGGCGACCTTGCCGAGGTCGCCGGAGAAGTTGTAGGTGCCGAGCGCCGCCCGCCGGGCCCCGGTCTCGTACGCCTTCGAGACGAGCGACGACGAGAGCGGGTGCTGGACGCCCGACCCGAGCCCGGCGGTCAGGAGGAGCACGAGCAGGGAGGCGAAGCCCTCGGCCCACGCGCCCGCGGCGATGAAGCCGCACGCCGTCAGCGCCGTTCCTGCCGCGAGCAGCCGTCGCTCGCCCCAGCGCTCGGCGAGGAGCCCCGCGGGGATCTGGAACGACGCCATCGCGGCCGTGTACGCCGTGCGGATCAGGCCGACCTGGGCGAGGTTGAGACGGAACTCCTGGGCCCAGATCGGCAGGAGCACGTAGAGGATGTCGGAGAAGCCGTCGTGGACGAAGTGGGTGCCGGACGCGGTGGCGAGCACCGCGCGCGCGCGGGTCTTCACGTCGAGTAGAATACCGCAGCGGAGGTCACCCATGACGATCAGCATCACCCGCGTCTACACGCGTCTCGGCGACCGTGGCGAGACAGGGCTGGTGGGCGGCAAGCGCGTGCCCAAGGACTCGCCGCGGATCGTCGCCTACGGGACGATCGACGAGTTGAATGCGATCGTCGGCATCGTCCGCACGTTCAACGCGGAGCGTCTGGGCGAGGGTCAGCACCACCGCTGGCTCGACGAGGAGCTGCGGCGGATCCAGAACGCGCTGTTCGACCTCGGCAGCGAGCTGGCCACGCCGCCGGAGGCGGAGTACGAGGGGATGTTCAAGGTCGGCGAGGCGCAGGTCACGGCGCTCGAGCGCCTCATGGACCACTGCCAGAAGGACCTCGAGCCGCTCAAGTCGTTCACGCTGCCGGGCGGCGGCCGCATCAACGCGTTCCTCCACCAGGCGCGCACCGTCTGCCGCCGCGCGGAGCGCGAGGTCCTCCGGCTCACGCGCGTCGAGCCCGTCAACGAGTGGGCGCTCCGGTACGTCAACCGCCTGAGCGACACGTTCTTCGTGCTCGGCCGCTGGGTCGGCAAGCACATGGGCGAGAAGGAGTATCTCTGGGAGCGCGGGCTCGACGCGCACACTCGCCCGCGGAAGAAGCGGTCGTGAAATTCGGCCTGTTCCCCGCCTGATGCCGATCCTGACCGTTCACAACCTCACGGTCCGCTTCGGGGGCATCCTCGCGCTCGACTCCGTCTCTTTCGACGTGGACGAGGGAGCGATCGTCGGCCTCATCGGCCCGAACGGCGCCGGCAAGACGACGCTCTTCAACTGCCTGAGCCGCCTCGACACGCCCGACGGAGGCGACGTCCGCTTCGACGGCCGCCCGATCCTCGGGCTGTCGGCCCATCGCATCGCGGCGCTCGGCATCGGGCGGACGTTCCAGAACCTCGCGCTCTTCCCGACGCTGACCGTGCTCCAGAACGTCATGGTCGGGGTCCACTGCCGCACGGGCAGCGACGTCTTGTCGAACGCGCTCTGGCTCCCGTGGGTCGGCCGCGAGGAGGCGGCGACCCGCGAGCGCGCGAGCGAGCTCCTCCGGTTCCTCGACCTCGGCGCGCTCGCTGACCATCCTGCTGCCGGGTTGCCCTTCGGCACGCTCAAACGCGTCGAGCTCGCGCGGGCGCTGGCCTCGCGCCCCCGGCTCCTCCTCGTGGACGAGCCCGCCGGCGGCCTGAACCACGAGGAAGTGGCCACGCTCGCGAAGCTCCTCCGCGCGATCCGCGACTCGCGCGGCGTGACCGTGCTGCTCGTGGAGCACCACATGGGGCTCGTCATGCAGGTCTCGGACAAGGTCGTCGTGCTCGACTTCGGCCGCAAGATCGCCGAGGGCCGGCCCGCGGACGTCCAGAGAAACCCCGACGTCATCCGCGCCTACCTCGGGACCGACGCGCGCGTCGGCGCCGAGGCCGTCTGATGGCGCTCCTGGAGGTCGCGGACCTCGAGGCCCGGTACGGCTGGACCAAGGTGCTGCACGGGATCCGGTTCGCCGTCGAGGACGGCGGGATCACGACGATCCTCGGCGCCAACGGGGCCGGTAAGACGACGACGTTGCGCGCGGTGTGCGGCATGGTCCGGACGGCCGGCGAGATCCGCTTCGACGGCGCGCGCATCGCGGGCCGGGCGACCGAGGACATCGTCCGCCTGGGAATCGCGCACGTGCCGGAGGGGCGCGGAACGTTCATGCAGCTCACCGTGGAGGAAAATCTCCGGCTCGGCGCCTATGCGCGGCGCGCGACGGGCGCGCCGGCGCGGGACCTCGCGCGGATCTACGACTATTTTCCGGTGCTGGGCGAGCGACGGAGTCAAACCGCCGGGAGCCTCTCCGGGGGCGAGCAGCAGATGCTCGCGGTCGGGCGCGCGCTCATGCTGCGGCCGCGCCTGCTCCTCCTCGACGAGCCCTCGCTCGGACTCGCGCCGCTCGTCGCCCGCGAGATCTTCCGCATCGTGCGCGCCATCAACCGCGAGGAGCGCGTGAGCATCCTGCTCGTCGAGCAGAACGTCGCGACGGCGCTCGACCTCGCCGATCACGCCTACCTCCTCGAGACGGGCCGCGTCGTCGTGTCGGGGCCGTCGGCCGAGCTCCGCCGGGACGACGCCATCCGACGCTCGTACCTCGGATACTGAGCCGATGGAGATCTTCGTCCAGCAGGTGGTCTCGGGGCTCGCGACGGGCGGCATCTACGGGAGCGTGGCCCTGGCGCTCGTGATGATCTATCAGGCAACCGACGTGGTGAACTTCGCCCAGGGCGAGATGGCGATGTTCAGCACGTACCTCGCCTGGTCGATGCTGAACGCGGGCGTGCCCTACTGGGCGGCGTTCTTCGCCACGTTGGCGGTCGCCTTCGTGGGCGGGCTGGCGATCGAGCGCGTCGTGATCCGGCCCGTCGAGAACGCGCCGGTCCTCACGATCGTCATCGTCTGCATCGGGCTGCTGGTGATCCTCAACAGCGTCGCCGGCTGGCTCTACTCCTACATCCAGAAGCCCTTCCCGAGCCCGTTTCCCGCGAAGCCCTTCAAGATCGGCGACATCTTCTTCGGCGCGCACGATCTCGGGGCACTCGGCGTGACGCTGCTCGTGCTCGTCGTCCTCTACGTCTTCTTCCGTTACACGACGCTCGGGCTCGCGATGCGGGCGGCCGCCCAGAACCCCGTGTCGAGCCGCCTCTGCGGCATCCGGGTCGGCTGGATGCTCGCGCTCGGGTGGGGGTTCGCGGCGCTCGTCGGCGCCGTCGCCGGGATGATGATCGCGCCGATCGTGTTCCTCGACCCGAACATGATGAGCGGCATCCTGATCTACGCCTTCGCCTCCGCCACGCTCGGCGGCTTCACGAGCCCGGGCGGCGCGGTGCTCGGCGGCCTCATCGTCGGCGTCACCGAGAACCTCGTCGGGACGTACGTGCGCTTCATCGGCACCGAGCTCAAGCTCACCGTCGCGCTCGCGATGATCCTGATCGTCCTGCTCGTGCGGCCGAGCGGGCTGTTCGGCCGGGTCGCGGTGCACCGCGTATGAGGCGCGGGCAGGGGTGGCTGCGGGCGATCCCGCCTGCGGCGCTCGCGCTCGGCTGCGTGCTGCCGTTCCTGCTGAGCAACTTCCGCCTGTTCCAGTTCACGCAGGTCGGGATCTATGCGATCGCGCTCCTCGGCCTCAACATCCTCACCGGCTACAACGGCCAGATCTCGCTCGGCCACGGCGCCTTCTACGCGCTCGGCGCTTACACGACCGCGATCATGATCGACAAGTGGAACGTGCCGTACGGCTGGACGATCCCCGTGGCGGGTCTCGTGTGCCTCGCCGTCGGCTTCCTCTTCGGGATCCCGGCGCTCCGACTCGAGGGGCTCTACCTCGCGCTCGCGACCTTTGCGCTCGCCCTCGCCGTGCCGCAAATCTTGAAGTACTTCGAGTACTGGACCGGGGGCTCGCAGGGGATCGTGCTGTCGAAGCCCGAGCCGCCGCTCGGCCTCGGGCTCTCCCCCGACCAGTGGCTCTACTTCGTCACGCTCGGCGTGCTCGTCGTGCTCTTCGTGCTCGGGGCGAACCTCCTGCGCGGCCGGACGGGGCGGGCGATCGTCGCGATCCGCGACAACCCGATCGCGGCGCAGGCGATGGGCGTGAACGGCGCCCTCTACAAGTCGCTGACCTTCGGCGTCAGCGCGGCCTACACGGGCGTGGCGGGGGCCCTCTCCGCGCTCGCCATCGCCTTCGTCGCGCCCGACGCGTTCAACGTGTTCCTGTCGATCACGTTCCTCGTCGGTATCGTCATCGGCGGGCTCGCGTCCATCTCGGGCGCGATCTTCGGCGCGCTCTTCATCCAGTTCGTGCCGAACTGGGCGCAGGAGATTTCGAAGGCCGCGCCCTGGGCCATGTATGGCATCTTCTTGATTGTCTTCATGTACGTGATGCCGCGGGGCATCGCGGGATCGCTGTGGCTGGCTTGGACTCGGCTGGCCCGCGTGGGCCGAACCGGCCGGGCGGGCTGACGGTTCTCCCAGATGGAGTGCAGTCAACGCGTTCACAGGAGGGCACCATGAAGCGCACGCGCCTCGTCGTTCTCGCTCTGGTCGGCGTGCTCGGACCGCTGCTCGTCGCGGCGCCGGCCGCCGCGCAGTCCCCGGGGGTCACCCCCACGGAGATCAAGATCGGCAACACCAACCCGTACAGCGGGCCGGCGTCCGCCTACGGCACGATCGGCAAGGTCATCGCGGCCTACTTCAAGAAGGTCAACGACGAGGGCGGGATCAACGGCCGGAAGATCGACTTCGTCACGCTCGACGACGGTTACAGCCCGCCGAAGACCGTGGAAATGGTCCGGCGGCTCGTCGAGCAGGACCAGGTCGCGTTCGTCTTCCAGACCCTCGGCACGCCGACGAACAGTGCGATCCACAAGTACCTGAACCAGGCGAAGGTGCCGCACCTCTTCGTCGCGACCGGCGCGACCAAGTGGGGTGATCCGCAGCACTTCCCGTGGACGATGGGGTGGCAGCCGACCTATCAGACCGAGGGCCACATCTACGCGCAGTACGTCTTGAAGAACGTCCCGAACGCGAAGATCGGGATCCTCTACCAGAACGACGATTACGGGAAGGACTACGTCAAGGGGCTCAAGGACGGCCTCGGGGACGCCGCCAGGAAGCTGATCGTGCTGGAGCAGTCCTACGAGGTGACGGACCCGACGATCGACTCGCAGATTGTGAATCTGAAGAACAGCGGCGCGAACGTGTTCTACAACGTGACGATTCCGAAGTTCGCGGTCCAGGCGATCAAGAAGGCGCACGACATCGGCTGGAAGCCGCTCCACCTGCTCAACAACGTCTCGGCCTCGGTGGACGTGGTGCTGAAGCCCGCGGGGCTCGAGGCCTCGAAGGACCTGATCACCGCCCTCTACCTCAAGGACCCGACCGATCCGCAGTGGAGGAACGACGCGGGCATGAAGGACTGGCTGGTCTTCATGCAAAAGTACTATCCGGAGGGCAACACGAAGGACGCGTTCAACGTGTACGGGTACACGGTCGCGCAGGGGCTGGTCCACGTGCTGAAGCAGTGCGGCAAGGATCTCTCGCGCGAGAACGTCATGCGACAGGCGGCGAACATCAAAGACCTCGCGCTGCCGCTGCTCCTGCCGGGCATCAAGGTCAACACGAGCCCGACGGACTTCTACCCGATCGAGCAGGAGCAGCTCGCGAAGTTCGACGGCGAGCGCTGGGCGCTCTTCGGCGAGATCTACGACGCCGGCAAGAAGTAGCGCGTCGCGCCGGGGACGCGGAGAGGACTACGCCAGTCTGAACTTGTTGATGCGACGGTAGAGCGTGCGGACGGTGAGGCCGAGCGCGCGGGCGGCCTTCTCCTTGTCGTTGTCGTAGCGGGCCAGCGCCCGCCGAATCAGGTCGCGCTCGGCCGCCTCGAGCGTCGGCAGCTCCTCACCCGCGGCCACGGCGGCGGGAGCGGGCGCCGCGGCGAGCGCCGGGAGGTTCTCGCGCGTGATCTCGTCGTGTGCGCCGAACGCGTACGCGCGCTCGATGAGGTTCTCGAGCTCCCGCACGTTACCGGGGAAGTCGTACGCCATCAGGGCCGCCTTGGCAGCGGGCGCAAGCCCTGTGACACTCCGGTGGAAGCGCGCGTTGAATCGCCGGAGGAAGTGCGTCACGAGCGCCGGAATCTCGTCCTTGCGCGCCCGGAGCGGGGGCACGACGATCCGTACGACGTTGATCCGGTAGTAGAGGTCTTGCCGGAAGCGCCCGCTCGCGACCGCCGCCTCGAGGTCTCGGTTCGTGGCGGCGATGATCCGGACGTTGACCGAGTGCGTCTTGGCGGAGCCGACGGGCCGCACCTCCTTCTCCTGCAGCACGCGCAGGAGCTTGGCCTGGAGCGCCGTCGGGAGCTCGGCGACCTCGTCCAGGAACAGCGTGCCGCCCTGGGCCGCGCGGACCAGACCGAGCGCGTCGGCGACGGCGCCCGAGAACGCGCCGCGCACGTGCCCGAAGAACTCCGATTCCATGAGCTCGGCCGGGATGGCGCCGCAGTTGACGGGCACGAAGGGGGCCGTGGCGCGCGGCGACTGGCCGTGGATCGCCGCGGCCACCAGCTCCTTGCCGGTCCCGCTCTCCCCCTCGATGAGCACCGGGGAGTCCGAGTTGGCCACCGACGCGATCGTCTGTTTCACCTCCAGCATCTGGGGCGACGTCCCGACGAGCTCCCGCTCGGCGAGCTCTCGCCCGAGCCTGGCCCGGAGCGATCCCACCTCCTGCCTGAGGAAGCGCCGCTCGATGAGCTGGCGCATCAGCGGTTGCAGCTCCTCCAGGTTCAGCGGCTTGATCAGGTAATCGTAGGCGCCGGCCTTGAGGGCCTGCACCGCGGTCGAGACCAGCGGATCGCCCGTCATCATCACGACTTCGAGCGCAGAGTCGTGGCGCTTGATCTCCTCCAGGAGCTGGAGGCCGTCCTTGCCGGGGAGCCAGATGTCCAGCAGCGCCACGTCGAAGAGCCGGCCCTCGAGGAGCGTCAGCGCCTCGGTGCCGTTGCCGGCCGACGTGACGTGGTACCCCCACCGGGTCAGCGTCTCGACCAGGAGGTCGCGAAGGTCGCCATCGTCCTCCACCACGAGCACGCGGGGACGGTCCATGGCGGCTATCGGCGCGGGCGACCCTCGACCCGGGCGAGAAAGTCGAGGACGGCCCGGTTCCACGCGTCCGGCTGGTCGCGGTTGGCGAAGTGGCTCGCGGGGGCCAGGACGACCAGCTTCGAGCCGCGGACCCTCCGGTGCATCACCTTCATCGGAGAAAGCGACGGGTCGCGGTCGCCGCCGATCAGGAGCACGGGGATCCGAAGCTTCGGCAGCTCGTCGGCGATGTAGTCCATCGCGAGCAGCGCCCGGAGCGAGTTCGCGTAGCCGATCGGCGCGAGCTGCCGGTACTCCTCGTAAAACTCCGCCTTCGCCCCGGGGTCGAGGGCGAGCCGCTCGGCGAGGTTCGGATTCTCGGCCATCGCGAACTCCGCCATCGCGTCCATGCCCTGCGTCAGGGTGATCTCGATCGAGCGGGCGCGCATGACGACGTTCTGCCAGGAGAGCGGCAGCCCGCTCGCCGACGACGAGTTGGTGACGACCAGCGACCGCGCGCGCGCCGGGAATCTGAGCGCGAAGCGCGTCGCGATTCCGGCGCCGAGCGAGAGCCCGCCGACGTGAGCCCGGCGGAGCCCGAGGTGGTCGAGCACGGCCTTGAGATCGAGCGCCCAGCGCTGGAACGAGTACGTCGCGGGGTCGGAGGGTGCGTCCGAGCGCGCGTGGCCACGCGGCTCCCAGAGGATCAGCCGGTGCCGGGCGGCGAGCCCGGGGACGTTGACGTCCCACATCGTCGTGTTCCCGCCGATGCCGTAGGCGAGCACGAGCGGGGTGCCGTGGCCGTGCTCCTCGTAGTAGAGCCGGACCCGGTCGTCGGTCCTGAGATAGGCCACGGTCGGTATCTTAGCCCCGGCCGTCTTCTCGCTTGACAGGTTCCGGCCCAGTTCAGTATTTTTGAACCGCCCTTAATCCCTGATTAATCGGTCCACCGGGGCAGGAGCGCGGATGAAGGCTCGTCTCTCCCTGACCGTGAACGGCGAGGCCCATGATGTCCTCGTGCCCGTGCACAAGACGCTCCTGGAGGTGCTGCGCGAGGACCTGGGCCTCACAGGGACGAAGCACGGCTGCGAGCTCGGGGAGTGCGGCACGTGCACCGTCCTCGTGGACGGGGCGCCCGTGCTCTCGTGCCTGGCGCTCCCCGTCGACCTGGCCGGCGCGACGATCACGACGGTCGAAGGCATGGCGGAGGGCGGGCGCCTCCATCCCCTCCAGCAGGCGTTTGCCGAGCTCGGCGCCGCCCAGTGCGGCTACTGCACGCCGGGCATCCTTCTCACGGCGCAGGCGCTCCTGGCCGACCGGCCGAGCCCCACGCGCCAGGAGATCAGGGAGGCGCTCGCGGGCAACCTGTGCCGGTGCACCGGGTATACGAAGATCCTCGACGCCGTCGAGCTGGCCGCCCTGCGGATCGGAGTTCCACGATGAGCGAGGACCCGCGCGGCTCCTTCGAGGGAAAGCACGAGTTCACGGTCATCGGGCAACCCCTCCCGAAGATCGACGCCTGGGCGAAGGTGATCGGCGAGACCAAGTACGCCGACGACCTCTTCCTCCCGCGCATGGCGTACGGCAGGCTCCTCCGCTCGCCGCACGGCCACGCCCGCGTCGGGCGTGTCGACACCACGCGCGCGCGGGCGCTGCCGGGGGTGTACGCCGTGATCACCGGAGCCGACCTCCCGCGCGTCAGGTTCGGAATCCTCCCGGTCTCGCAGGACGAGGAGGCGCTCTGCACCGAGAAGGTCCGCATGGTCGGCGACGCGGTGGCCGCGGTCGCCGCGGTGGACGAGGAGACGGCGGAGCGCGCCTGCCGCCTGATCGACGTGGAGTACGAGCCCTTGCCGGCGCTCATGTCGATCGAGGAGTCCCTCGCCCACCCCGAGGTCCGCATCCACGAGTACGGCGACGGCCCCAACGTCCACAAGAACGTCTCGCTCCAGTTCGGCGACATCGAGGCGGCGTTCGCGCGGGCGGATCTGGTCCGCGAGGACGTGTTCTTCTTCGAGGGCAACACGCATCTGCCGATGGAGCAGCACGCGGCGGTCGCCGCGGCAGGGCCGGATGGCAAGCTCACGCTCTGGTCCTCGACCCAGACGCCCCACTACGTGCACCGTCTCCTCGCGAAAATCTTAGAGACGCCGGCGGCGCACATCCGCGTCGTCGCCACGCCGGTGGGCGGCGGCTTCGGCGGCAAACTCGACCCCTTCGCCCACGAGATCGCCGCGTGCCGTCTCTCGCAGCTCACCGGACGTCCGGTGAAGATCGCGTGCACCCGCGAGGAGGTCTTCTACATCCACCGCGGGCGCCATCCGGTGCTCATGTGGATCAAGACCGGCTTCACGCGGAACGGCGACATCACGGGCTGCCACCTGAGGACGTGGCTCGACGGCGGCGCCTACGGCTCCTACGGCGTGGCGTCGACCTTCTATACGGGCGTCATCAACCCCGTCACGTACAAGATGCCCGTCTACAAGTTCGAGGGCGCGCGCATCTTTACCAACAAGCCGCCCTGCGGGCCCAAGCGTGGCCACGGCACCCCGCAGCCGCGCTTCGCGCTCGAGTGCCAGCTCGATAAGGCGGCCGAGCAGCTCGGCCTCGACCCGGCGGAGATGCGCAAGCGTATCCTCGCCGAGCCCTTCACCAAGACGGCGAACCACCTCACGGTGACGACGATCGGCCTCGGGGAGTGCATCGACCGGGTCGTCGAGGCCTCGGGCTGGCGGACCAAGTGGCGCGGCTTTCGATCGGAGGGGGCCCCGACCGAGCCTCCCCCCGAACCAGGTTGCGCGGGCGGAGCCCGCGCTCGAACACGACGGGGCATCGGCATCGCCTGCTCGGCCTACCTCACCGGCGCGGGCACGGCGGTGTACTGGAACAGCATGCCCCACTCGGGCGTGATCCTGCGCGCCGACCGGAGCGGCGGTGTTGCGGTCCTGTGCGGCGCGACCGACATCGGCCAGGGCTCGGACTCGATCCTCGCGTACCTGCCGGCGGAGATCCTCGGCATCGATCCAAAGGACGTCCACGTCCACCCCGCCGACACGAGCCTCACGCCCGTGGATCTGGGCTCGTACTCTTCGCGCGTGACGCTCATGTGCGGCATGGCCGCGATCCAGGCCAGCCAGCGGCTCCGGGAGGTCATCGCCCAGGCGGTCGCGCGAAAGCTCGAGGTGGAGCCCGGCGCGCTCGCGTTCCGCGAGCGCAAGGTAGGCGTCGCCGCCGACTGGGAGCGGGCGGTGCCCTTCGCCCAGGCGGTCGAGCTCGCCGAGGCGATGCACGGCGTGCTCGCGTTCGCCGGCTCGTACGCGCCGCCGAAGCGGGCGGGGAAGTACAAGGGCGGGGGCGTGGGCCCGTCGCCCTGCTATTCCTATTCCGCGTGTGTCGTCGAGCTGAGCGTTGACGAAGAGACCGGAGAGATCGAACTCCACGACGTCTGGATCGGACACGATCTCGGTCGCGCGCTGAACCCGCTGCTCGCCGAGGGTCAGATCGAGGGCTCGGTGTACATGGGCATCGGCGAGGCGCTCATGGAAGGCCAGATCTTCCGCAAGGGCGTGCACAAGAATCCGTCGCTTCTCGAGTACAAGAGCCCGACCACCCTCGAGACGCCGGAGATCCATACCTTTCTGGTCGAAACGGACGACCCGGAGGGGCCGTTCGGCGCGAAGGAGGCCGGGCAGGGACCACTCCTGCCCGTCATCCCGGCGATCGCCAACGCCGTCTACCACGCCGTGGGCGTGCGCTGTGACGAGGTCCCGATCACGCCCGAGATGATCCTGAAAGGGCTCGAGCTCCGGCGCCAGGGCAGACCCGCGCGCGTCGGGCCCGCGCGGATCCCGTTGTTCACGTTCAAGGCGCCGGTCGTGGTCGAGTCCGCGTTCGGTCAGCCCGCCGACGCCATCGCCGTCCGTCCCTTCCAGCCATGATGCGGCTCCCGCCGTTCACGTACCTGGCGCCGCGCACCGTCGCCGACGCGGCGCAGGCGTTGGCCTCCCACGGCGCCGCGGCGATGCTCGTCGCCGGGGGCACGGACCTCTACCCCAACATGAAGCGACGCCAGTTCGAGCCGACGGTGCTGGTCGGGCTCCTCGCGATCCGCGAGCTCCGCGGCGTTCGCGGCAGCGCGCGCGAGGGGATCACGCTCGGCAGCTGCACCACGCTCTCGGCCGTCGCCGCGCACGCGGAGATCGCCGCGCACTACCCGGCGCTCGCGGCCGCCGCCGGCCTCGTCTCCTCGCCGCAGCTCCGCAACATGGGGACGATCGGCGGCAACGTCTGTGTGGACACGCGCTGCAACTACTACAACCAGACCTACGAGTGGCGGAAGGCCGTCGGGTTTTGCACGAAGAAGGACGGCGCGATCTGTCTGGTCGCCCCCGGAAGCCCGCGCTGCTGGGCCGTGTCGTCGTCGGACACCGCGCCGGTCCTCTGGAGTCTCGGCGCCCGCGTGCGACTCCACTCGCCCACGGGCGAGCGCACGATCCCCGTCGAGGCGCTCTTCCGCGATGACGGCATCGAGTATCTGGCGAAGCGGCCCGACGAGATCCTCACGGAGATCCTGCTGCCGCCCGCCGACGGCTGGCGCTCCGCGTACCTGAAGCTCCGGCGGCGCGGCTCGTTCGATTTCCCGGTGCTCGGCGTCGCCGTCGCCGTCCGGATGGAGGGCGACGTCGTCCGCGACGCCCGGATCGTCGTCGGCGCGGTCGCTTCCCAACCGCGCCCCGCGCCCGCCGCCGCCGCCGCGCTCGTCGGCGGGCGGCTCACGCCGGAACTGATCGCGCGCGTCTCCGGTCTCGCCGCGGGGCCGGCGAAGCCGCTCGACAACACGGACTTCACGCATCCTTACCGGAAGAAGATGACGCGCGTATTCGTCGCGCGTGCGCTCGCGTCCCTGGCGGGGCTCGCCCCGGCCGGCTGGCCGGCGGAGGAGGTCGCGTGACCACGCTCGGCGAGCGCATCAAGGGCCTGCGCGCCGAGCGCGAGCTGCAGCAGCGCCAGCTCGCGGAGAAGGCGGACCTCACGCCGAGCATGGTGTCCCAGATCGAGTCGGGGCGGCTCACGCCGTCGCTCCACACGCTGGGCCGGATCGCGGCGGCGCTCGGCGTGCCGATCGGCGCGCTCTTCGACGGCCAGCCCGCCGGCTCGATCGTGGTGACCCGCCGGAAGGACTACCCCGTCGTCAGCTTCGACGGCTCGACGGAGCGCTGGGCGGTGCTGGGCGCCGGGCTCTTCCAGGGCAAGATCCGCGCGGTCGTCTCGACGCTCGGGCCCAAGGAGCGCGGGGTCACGACCGAGAAGGTCGTCATCAAGCGCGGCCAGATGAAGCTCTTCTACGTGATCGACGGCAAGGTCGCCCTGCACTACACCGGCGACCGCCACCTGCTCGAGGCCGGTGACAGCGCGCTGCTCGACGGCGGCACGCCGCACGGCTGGGAGAATCTCGGCACGAAGCGGGCCCAGGCGCTCTGGGTCATTCTGGGATAGCCCGGTCGCCCGGGGGAGACAGGACATGGCTGACGGCGAAACCGTTCGCGTCGATTTCCGGACCGAGCCGTCGAGGTACAAGCACTGGAAGCTCGGCTTCGACGGGCCCGTCGCCACGCTCGCCATGGACGTGCAGGAGGACGGCGGGCTCGGGCCGGGCTACGAGCTCAAGCTCAACTCGTACGACCTCGGCGTGGACGTCGAGCTCTCCGACGCGGTCCAGCGGCTCCGGTTCGAGCACCCGGAAATCGGCGCCGTCGTGATCACCTCGGGCAAGGAGCGCGTCTTCTGCGCCGGGGCGAACATCCGGATGCTCTCCCAGTCGCCGCACGGCTTCAAGGTGAACTTCTGCAAATTCACCAACGAGACTCGCAACGCCATCGAGGACGCGACCGTCGAGTCGCGCCAGGTCTACCTCACGGCCATCAACGGCCCCTGTGCGGGCGGTGGCTACGAGCTGGCGCTCGCGACCGACTGGATCATCATGGCCGACGACGGGAACACCGCCGTCTCGCTGCCCGAGGTGCCCCTGCTCGCGGTCCTTCCGGGGACGGGTGGGCTCACGCGACTCGTGGACAAACGCCGCGTGCGCCGGGACCGCGCCGACTTCTTCTGCACTACCGAAGAGGGGGTGCGGGGCAAGCGCGCCGTCGAGTGGGGGCTGGTGGACGAGGTCGTGCCGCGCTCGCGGCTCGCCGAGGTCGTCGCCGCCCGCGCGCGTGAGCTCGCGGCGCGCACCGACAGGCCGCCGAACGCTCGGGGGCTCCGGCTGGTGCCGCTCGAGCGGACCGTCGCGCGCGACGCGATCCGCTACGGCCACGTCGCGTGCGAGCTCGACCGCACGCGCGGGATCGCCCTGATCACGGTGGCCGGGCCCGCCGCGTCACCGCCGGACGGCGCGCCGGGCGCCCACGCCCAGGGCTCGTCGTTCTGGCCGCTCGCCCTCGCGCGGGAGCTCGACGATCTCGTCCTCCACCTGCGCACCAACGAAGCGGAGGTTGGGGTCTGGGTGTTCCGGACCGTGGGACGGGCCGAGCTCGTCGAGGCCTACGACCGGTTGCTCGCGGACCACCGGGACGACTGGCTCGTGCGTGAGGTCCGTCTCTATCTCAAGCGCACGCTCAAGCGCCTCGACGTCACCTCGCGCTCGATGTTCACGCTCATCGAGCCGGGCTCGTGCTTCACCGGCACGCTGCTCGAGCTCGTCCTCACGGCGGATCGCTCGTACATGCTCGACGGGACGCGGCAGGCGGAAGCCCGGCCGCCCGCGACCGTGCGCCTGACCGAGGCGAACTTCGGCGCCTACCCGATGCCGAACGGCCTGACGCGGGTGGCCAACCGGCACCTCGCCGAGCCCGAGCGCGTCGAGAAGCTCCGCGCGCGGATCGGCGAGGACCTCGACGCGCGGGCCGCCGCCGAAGCCGGCCTCGTGACCTTCACGCCCGACGACATCGACTGGGACGACGAGGTGCGGCAGGCGCTCGAGGCGCGCGCGGCCTTCTCGCCCGACGCGCTGACCGGCATGGAGGCGTCGCTCCGGTTCGGCGGTCCGGAGACGCTCGAGACCAAGATCTTCGGCCGGCTGTCGGCGTGGCAGAACTGGATCTTCCAGCGTGCGAACGCGGTCGGGCCGAAGGGCGCGCTCGTCGTGTACGGTACGGGCCAGCGGAGCGAGTTCGACCGGAGGAGAGTGTGATGGCGTCGATCGACTACACGGAGCGGATCCCGAACAACGTCGGCCTCGGCGAGGACCGCCGCCTGCAGCGCGCCCTCGAGGAGTGGCAGCCGAAGTTCCTCGCGTGGTGGCAGGACGTGGGCCCGCACGGGTTCCAGGCGACGGAGGTCTATCTGCGCACCGCGGTGAGCGTGGATCCGCAGGGCTGGGCGCAGTTCGGCTACGTCCGGATGCCCGAGTACCGCTGGGGGATCTTCCTCGCCGAGCCCGAGCCCGCGCGCGTCATTCCCTTCGGCGACCACAAGGGCCAGCCGGTCTGGCAGGACGTGCCGGGTGAGTACCGCGGCGTGCTGCGGCGGCTCATCGTCACGCAGGGCGACACCGAGCCCGCCTCGGTCGAGCAGCAGCGCCACCTCGGGCGCACCTGCCCCTCGCTCTACGACCTGCGCAACCTCTTCCAGGTCAACGTCGAGGAGGGCCGACACCTCTGGGCGATGGTGTACCTCCTCGACGCCTACTTCGGTCGGGACGGCCGCGAGGAGTCGGAGGCGCTGCTCGAGCGGCGGTCGGGCGACCCGGACAAGCCGCGCATCCTCGGCGCCTTCAACGAGAAGACGCTCGACTGGCTCTCCTACCTCATGTTCACGTACTTCACGGACCGCGACGGCAAGTACCAGCTCGCGAGCCTCGCCGAGAGCGGATTCGACCCGCTGGCGCGAACCTGCCGGTTCATGCTGACCGAGGAGGCCCACCACATGTTCGTGGGCGAGACCGGCGTGGGGCGTGTCGTGCAGCGCACGTGCGAGCTGATGCGCGACGGGAGGACCGACGACGTGCGGAAGCACGGCGCGATCGACCTGCCGACGCTCCAGAAGTATCTCAACTTCCACTACTCGGTCTCGCTCGACCTTTTCGGCTCCGAGATCTCGACGAACGCCGCGAACTTCTACGCGATGAGCCTGAAGGGGCGCTTCGAAGAGACCAAGAAGAACGACGACCACCGGTTGCAACACGCGACCTATCCCGTCACGCAGCTGGACGGGGAGGCCTTGAGGGTGCGCGAGCATCCCGCGCTCCCGTCCCTGAACGAGCGGCTGCGCGACGACTACATCGCCGACTGTCAGCGCGGGCTGGACCGCTGGAACCGGATCATCAAGGAGCACGGGATCGATTTCAAGCTCACGCTGGCGCACCGCGCCTTCCACCGCAAGATCGGCACGTTCGCCGACGTGCGGGTGTCGCCCGAGGGCCGGTTGCTGACCGAGGCCGAGTGGGGCGTGAAGAAGCGCGAGTGGCTGCCGAGCCCCGAGGACGAGGCGTACGTCCAGAGCCTGATGCAGCCGGTGACCGAGCGGGGTCAGTTCGCCAACTGGATCGCCCCGCCCGCGCGTGGCGTCAACGGCCAGCCGGTCGACTTCGAATACGTCCGGCTCGCCTGAGCCGGCGAGGAGGGGCGCGATGCCCAGGGTGATCGCTCCGCGGGAGTTCGGCAAGCCGCTCGGCATGTATTCACACGGGATGGCGGCCCCGGCCGGTGAGATCGTCGTGGTCGCCGGTCAGGTCGGCGCGCGCCGCGCGGGCGAGGTGGCGGGTCCGGACGTCGAGTCGCAGACGAAGCAGGCGTTCGAGAACGTCCGCGCCGTCGTCGAGGCCGCCGGGTGCTCGATGAAGGACGTCGTGCGCCTCCAGACGTTCCTCACCAGCGCGGACGACATCGGCGGCTTCATGAAGGCGCGCCAGGAGGTGTTCGCCACGTATTTCGGGGACGGCGTGTACCCACCCAACACGCTGCTGGTGGTCAGCCGCCTGGTGCGCCCCGAGCTCCGAGTCGAGATCGAGGCGATGGCCGTGCGCGCGCGCGCCGTCACTCGGCGCCCGCCGGTCGCCCGGAGACGGGCACGGCGCTAGCCGGACATGAACGCGTCGGACGTCCTGCCCGCACAGTTCAACGTCGCCAGCTGGTTCGTCGACAAGAACGTCGCGGAGGGCCGCGGCGCCTCGCCGGCGTTCCTCCACGAGGACCGGACACTCACGTACGCCGACGTCCAGGAGCTCGTCAACCGCACGGGTAACGCGCTCCTCGAGCTCGGCGTCGAGATGGAGACCCGGGTCCTCATGCTCTGTCTCGACGCGCCGGAGTTCATCGGGACGTTCTGGGGCGCGATCAAGATCGGCGCGGTCCCGGTCCCGGTCAACACGCTGATGCGCACCGCCGACTATCTCTACTTCCTCGGCGACAGCCGCGCGAAGGTCGCCGTCATCTCGGCCCCGTTGCTCGCCGAGGCCGCGCCCGCGCTCGTCGACGCGAAGCGCCTCAAGCACGTGCTCATCGCCGGCGGCAACCACGGGCAATTCGTGTCCTACGAGGACCGGATCGCCAAGGCGTCGGCGACGCTCGAGGCGGCGCCCACGTCGCGGGACGACGCCGCCTTCTGGCAGTACTCGTCGGGGTCCACCGGGTTCCCGAAAGGCGCGGTCCACCTGCACCACGACATGGTGGTCTGCTGCGAGACCTACGGGAAGCAGGTGCTCGGGATCCGGCCGACCGATCGGGTCTACTCGGCGGCGAAGCTCTTCTTCGCGTACGGTCTCGGCAACGCCTGCTTCTTCCCGATGGGTGTGGGCGCGCAGAGCGTGCTGTACCCGCACCGGCCGACGCCGGAGTCCGTCTTCGAGCTCATCGCACGGTACCGCCCGACGCTCTTCTTCGGCGTGCCGACGCTCTACGCCGGCATGCTCGCCGTCAAGGAAGCCGAGGTACGGTTCGACACCTCGTCCCTGCGGCTCTGCGTGTCGGCGGGTGAGGCGCTGCCGGACGAGATCTACAGGCGCTGGCGCGAACGCTTCGGCGTCGAGATCATCGACGGCATCGGCACGACGGAGATCGGGCACATCTTTCTCTCGAACCGTCCCGGCGCCGCCCGCCCGGGCTCCTCGGGGTTCCCGGTGCCGGGCTACGAGCTCGCGATCGTGGACGATGAGGGGCGCCCGGTGCCGCAGGGGGAGATCGGCAACCTCCGCGTCAAGGGCGACTCCACGATGGCCTACTACTGGAACAAGCACGACAAGACGAAAGCGACGCTCTTCGGCCCGTGGATCCAGACGGGTGACAAGTACTACACGGACAGGGACGGCTACTTCTGGTACTGCGGCCGCTCGGACGACATGCTCAAGGTCGGGGGGATCTGGGTCTCACCGGTCGAGGTCGAGGCGACGCTCGTACGCCATCCCTCGGTGCTCGAAGCGGCGGTGGTCGGCCAGGAGGACTCGGACCGGCTCGTCAAGCCCAAGGCGTTCGTCGTCCTGAAGGAGCCCTGGAGGGCGTCCGACGAGCTCGCGAACGAGCTCAAGGCCTTCGTGAAAGACAAGATCGCGCCCTACAAGTACCCGCGCTGGATCGAGTTCGCTGGCGACCTGCCGAAGACCGCGACGGGCAAGATCCAGCGCTTCAAGCTGCGCGGCTGAGCGCAAGGCCGCGAACGTGTTCGATCCCGCGCTGGAGACCCTGCCGCCCGAGCAGGTGTCCGCGCATCAGTGGCGGTGCTTCCGGGCGATGGCGCGCGACCTGCTCGCGTCCAATCCGTTCGTCCGCGCGAAGTGGCGCGCCGCGGGTGTCCGCTCGGTCGACGACCTGGTGGGCTGGGACGACTTCCGGCGGCTGCCCCACACGCGCAAGGACGAGTTCGTCGAGGACCAGGCGGCGCACCCGCCCTTCGGGAGCAACCTCACGTACCCGCTCGAGCGTTACGTCCGCGTCCACCAGACTTCTGGCACGAGCGGGCAGCCGATCCGCTGGCTCGAGACGTCAGAGTCGTGGGAGTGGTGGGCACGCTGCTGGGGGTTCGTCCTGCGCGGGGCGGGCGTCGAGCCGGCGGATCGCGTGTTCTTCCCGTTCTCGTTCGGGCTCTTCATCGGCTTCTGGGCGGGCTTCGAGGGCGCGCGCGCCCTCGGGGCGCTCGCGATCCCCGGCGGCGGCCAGGACTCCGCGACGCGGCTCGCCTGGATGCAGGCGCTCGGTGCGACCGTGCTCGTGTGCACGCCGTCCTACGCGCTCCACCTGATCGAGGTGGCGCGCGAGCGCGGCCAGGATTCCGCCAAGGGATGCGTGCGGGTCACCGTTCACGCCGGCGAGCCGGGCGCGTCCATCCCCCCGGTGCGCGCCCGCATCGAGGCGGGGTGGGGCGCGCGGGCGTACGATCATGCGGGGATGACCGAGGTCGGCGCCTATGGCTACGAGTGCGCCGAGCAGGCGGGGCTCCACGTCAACGAGTCCGAGTTCATCGCCGAGGTGATCGACCCGGCGACCGGAGGCCCCGCGCGGGACGGCGAGCTCGTCCTCACCAACCTCGGACGCGTCGGCTCGCCCGTGATCCGTTACCGTACCGGCGACCGCGCCCGCGTGGCCTCGGCGCCGTGCGCGTGCGGGCGGACGTTCGTGCGCCTGGAGGGCGGCATCCTCGGCCGGCTCGACGATATGCTCATCGTCCGCGGCGTGAACGTCTTTCCGGCGGCGATCGAGGGTGTCGTCCGCCGCTTCCCGGCGGTCGACGAGTTCCAGATCGAGGTCTTCCGCGACGGCGAGCTCGACGAGGTCCGGGTGGTGGTCGAGCTCGAGGACACCGCCGGCGTGCGTCCGGTCCAGGAGGCGCTCCGCCAGGCGCTCGGCATCCGCCTCGAGGTCGCGGCCGTGCCCCCGCGCAGCCTGCCTCGCTACGAGCTCAAGGCACGCCGCGTCGTGCGGCGCGCGCCGCGCGGCTGAGCGTCCGTGCCGCGGCCGGCCGGACGGCTGCGGCGACGAACAAGCGGATGATCGGCGCCGCCCGCTTCGGCTATCATGCTCGAAGAGCGACATGGAGGCAGGCCGCCGCGGAGACAAGAAGACGAACGCGCCCGAGACCGCCCCCGCGGTGTCGGGGCAGTTCGACTCCACCGTCACCCTCCTCTTCAGCGACATCCGGGGCTTCACGGAGTACACCAACCAGCACGGCGACGAGACCGCGTTCAAGGTTCTCCAGGAGCACAACGCGATCGTCCGCAAGCAGATCGAGACGTTCGGCGGCAAGGTCGTGAAGACCCAGGGCGACAGCTTCATGGTCGCCTTCACGACCGCGAAAGGCGCGATCATCTGCGCGGTCGCGATCCAGCTGGCCCTGGGCAAGGCGAATCGGAACCAGACGGGGACCCGGATCGCCATCGGCATCGGCATCAACACCGGCGAGCCGATCCAGGAAGGCGGCGACTTCTTCGGGGGGACGGTGAACCTAGCCGCCCGCATCTGTGCGGCGGCGGGCCCGGGTGAGATCTTCATCGCGGAGACGACGCGCTACGTCGCCGGCCGGATCGAGTCGATCGACTACGTCGACCGGGGGCTCCACGAGCTCAAGGGCTTCCAGGATCCGCAGCGGCTGATCGAGGTGCGGTGGCAGCCGTCCGCGGCTGAGGCGCCGTCCGGGGCGCAAGAGGCGGAGATCGCGGCGACCATAGAGCGCTCGATCGATGTGCTGAACCGCGTGCTCAGTATCACTCACACGGACGATCCCGGATTCCGCCCGCTCGTCGAGTGCCAGACCAAGGCCCGCGATCTGCGCTTGAGGCTCTCCCGCTCCGCGTCCGTCCAGGGCCAGAGCGCGCAGCGGATCCAGGAGGAGATCCGTCCGTTCGCGGATCTCGTCACGCTCCTCGTCGAGCGCGACACGCTGGAGGAGCAGCGCTCGGCGCAGCTCGAGACCGCCGTCGCCCGCTCGTTCGGCTGGCCGCTGGTGACGGCGAACGCACGGGGGCGACTCTCGTTCGGCGCTGTCGAACCGCGCGCGGCGGCGCCGCCGGTTGCGCCTCCGCCGGCTCCGGCGCCCGCGCCCAGCCGAACATCGGCGCCGACGCGGACATCGCCCCCGGCGCCCACGCGGACCCCTCCGCCAGCGCCCACGCGGATCCCCCCACCCACGCCCACGCGGACAGTCCCATCCGCGCCCACGCCGACGCGGCCCCCGTCAACGCCGACGCGGCCACCGGCGCCGACGCGGACACCCACGCCTCCGCCAATTCCGACGCGTGCGGCCGTCCCCCCACCCGTACAGACGCCGGCGCCAGCGCCGAAGGAGACCGAGGTCCCCTCTGGGCCTGTCGGTCTCCGCCCACCCGTGGCGCCGCCGCCTACGGTGGCGGTCGACCGGCGCGCCGCGGGCGTGCGTTGGTGGGCGACCGCGCACTCGGCCTGGAACGAGTGGAAGTCGTCCGGCATCGCGTGGGCCTACGCGCTTCGTGGTGTCCTCGCCCAGCACCCGCACCTGCTCGCCGTGCCGATCCGGGAGAGCGCCGAGTACGACGAAGGGCGGCTGGCCGCCAGTTACTTCTTGCTCTTCGAGCACGTCGAGCACCAGTCGCCGTCGTTCGTGCAGACAGCCGTCGAGCGCGCGATTGCGCAGGCGGGTGGCGCCGCGGCGCCCGAGGCGCTCGGGCGCGCGCTCTACGGGCTGCTCGTCGCCGACGGCCGGCTCCGCGAGACTTACGCGGCTTTCGTGGCCGACGCCATGGGGACGGCCATCCCGCAGCCGGGCTTCTGGGCCGACGTCGGCATCGTCGAGCACGAGGACGCGACCGACATCGTCACGCGCGCGGGCCACGGCGTCGGCGATCCTCACGAGCAAAGCCGGCGCGTCACCGACCAGAAGACCCGCCTGGCCGAGTGGCAATTCGCGGTGACGGCCGGGCCGCTCACCGCGCGATTCTTCTACGTCAGGTCCGGTGAGCTCAAGAGCCCGCGTGACGTCGAGATCAGGGTCACGGCGGGCGGCCAGCCGACGGACCACGCCTGGTACGTGGCGCTGAAGACGAGCCTCGTCGTCCGTTCGGAGCCCAAGCGGATCGGGCAGAAGGGCACGGCTCTCAAGGGGCTGGGCCGCGACCTCCCCGGTGTCTGGGTCGGCGTCTTCAACCCCGATCCCGAGCGCCCGGCGACCTACGAGGTCGTCCTGGCCGTGCGGCCGACGGGAGGGCCGGCGAGGCAGTCGTCGCCGTTCGCGCCGCCCGGACGCGGACGCTAGTGTTCCGTCTGGGAAGTCATGTTAACGACTGCCGCGCTCGCCCCGCGCAGCGGGCCGGCGGGCACGTGCGGCAGGGGTCGACGGGATCCGTTCCCGCCCGCGGGCGACGGACCCCGCGGCCCCAGGTGGAGCCCAGCCGCAACGGGGCAGCGCACGCGTGCCGCGTGGTCCCGCGATCCCTGCCGCACGTGCCCGGCGGCTCCGGCGCAGCGCGCTGTCGGGCGCTTATCATGACTTCGAGGACGGAACACTAGTTCGTCGAAGGGCCGCGACGGCCGCAACACCCCCATTGGGAGGGCGCGGGCGGAAGCCCGCGCTCGAGCCGCGGTCAATCCACCGTGGGGTATACTGCGAGCGACGTCGATCACGCGTGTCGAAGGAGTCCCCCGATGAGTCTGCCGAAGCCCGTGGAGACGCTGTGGAAGGAGCTCGAGGCCGTGCGTGCCGAGGTCCTCAGGGAAGTGGAAGGGCTCGGACAGCGCCAGGCGGACTGGAAGCCGAGCGCGAAGGACTGGTCGGTCGGCGAAATCGTCGACCACCTGACGGTCGCCGAGATCGCGACGGGCAAGCTCACCACCAAGCTCACCAAGGAGGCGGGAGCCGCGGGAACGCTCGCGCCGTGGCCAGCCGACCTCACGGTGTTTGCGCCGCTTCCGCCCGATCCGCCCGGCCCGGCGGACGCGCCGGAGGCGGTGAGGCCGTCACCCGGAAAGGTGATCGGCGAGCTGATCGCAACCATGAAGGCCACGCGCGAGCGGAGCCGACAGTCCATCGAGAAGCTCGCGACGCTGGATCCGCGCCAGCTCCGTTTCAAGCACGCCCACCGCGGCGATCTCGACCTCGCGCAGTGGTGGGAGCTCCAACGACGACACGACGCGATACATCTCGCCCAGATCCGCGACGTCAAGCGCGCGCCCGGGTTTCCGAAGGCGTGACGGGCGAGGCGAGCCGATGAAGGTCATTCTCCGAAACCCCCGGCGTGAGGTCGAGATGGCGGGTGGGCGTCGCGTGAAGGAGGTCCTGCGTGAGCTCGACATCCTCCCGGAGACGGTCCTCGTGATCCGCGGCGACGAGCTGATCACGCCCGACCAGGTCGTCCGCGACGCGGACACCATCGAGCTGAGGCCGGTCATGAGTGGGGGGAGCAGCCCACCGAACGGGCCGGCCTCGCGAGCCCGGGTGGAATGAGAGGCGGCATGAGGAACGGAGCCGGGTCGCACCTCGTCGCAGGCCACCCACCGAACGGGCCGGCCTCGCGAGCCCCTCTACAATGAAGTGCCGGAAGTGCGGCGGGACGGCGGTACTCGAGCTCCGCCGCCACAACGCCGCCTTTTGCGCTCCGGATTTTCTCGACTTCTTCCGGAACCAGGTCCGTGAGGCGATCCGGAAGTACCGTATGTTCGAGGAGGACGAGCACCTGCTCGTCGCCGTCTCCGGCGGCAAGGACTCGCTCGCGCTCTGGGACGTGCTGATCGATGAGGGGTACCGGACGACGGGCCTCTACCTCGACCTCGGCATCTTCGAGTACTCCGTGGAGTCCCGGCGGAAGTGCGAGACGTTCGCCGGGGGGCGCAACGTGCCGTTGATCGTGGCGTCCGTATCCGAGGAGGTCGGCGCGCCGGTCCCCATCATCAAGGACGTCACGCGCCGGCCCCCGTGTTCGGGCTGCGGCCTCTCCAAGCGCTACCTCATGAACCGTGTCGCCCTCGATCACGGCCTCGGCGTCGTCGCGACGGGCCACAACCTCGACGACGAGGCGGCCACCCTGTTCGGCTCGATCACGCACTGGCGCACCGAGGCGCTCGCGCGCCAGTCGCCCGCGCTGCCGTCCACGCACGCGAAGCTAGTCCGGCGCGTGAAGCCCCTCTATCGCCTCTCCGAGCGGGAGACGGCAGCGTACGCGTTCCTGAGACGGATCGACTACATCGTCGAGGAGTGCCCGTTCGCGAAGGGGGCGACCTCGATCGCTCACAAGGAGATCCTGAGCCGGATGGAGGAGGTCTCGCCGGGCGCGAAGCACAATTTCTTGTTCGGCTTTCTGGACAAGGCCCGCGCCGCGTTCGAGCGCGCCGAGGCGGTCGAGCTCCGCGAGTGCGTGCGCTGCGGCCAAGTCACCACCGGGACGGTCTGCGCCTTCTGCAAGCTCGCGGACCAGGTCAAGCGCAGGACGTAGCCGCTCCGCGCCCGGGTCACCTCCGCGCCTGCCTCGAGCTCGCCGCCGCGATGGCGATCGTCGGGAGCTCGGTCGTCGTCGGCAAGCTCGTCGTGGCGCGCGTCCCCGTCTTCCTGGTGGGGGGCCTGCGCCTGGCCTTCGCGTGCGCGGTACTGGTCCCGCTGCTCCTCCTGGTGGAGCGGGGCCGGCCGCGGCTCGGCCGCCGCGACCTCGCCCTGCTGGGCCTCCAGGCGTTCACGGGGATCTTCCTCTTCACGACGCTTCTCCTCTCCGGGCTCAGGCTGACGAGCGCCGCCGCCGCGGGGATCGTGACGAGCACGACACCGGCGGTGGCGGGCACCCTGGCCGTGCTCCTCCTCCGTGAGCGGCTGACCCGGGCGCGCGCGGGCGGGATCGCTCTCGCCGTCGTCGGCATCCTGGCCGTCAACGTCTCCGCGCCGGCGGCCACGCCGCCCGCCGGGCCGAACGCGCCCCTCGGCAACCTCCTGGTCTTCGGCGCAGTCGTCGGCGAGGCGCTCTTCATCATCTGCGGGCGGGTGGCTGCGGCGCGCGTCGCACCCCTGGTGGCCGCGACGACGATCAGCGTGCTGGGCTTCCTGATGTTCCTTCCGTTCGCGGCCCGCGAGGCGGTGCGCTTCGGCCTGGCGCGCATCAGCGCGTGGGACTGGGTGGCACTCGCCTACTACGGCCTCGTCGTGACCGTGCTCGCGTTCGTGCTCTGGGCGCGGGGTCTCGCAGTCGTGCCGGCGAGCACCGCCGCAGTCTTCACCGCGGTGTTGCCGCTCAGCGCAGTGTTACTGTCTTACGCAGTCCTCGGCGAGGCGTTCGCGTGGTCCCACGTCCTGGGCGCGGCATGCGTGATCGGCGGGATCGTGCTGCTGGCGCGGGAGCCGGCCGGGGCGGCTTGAGCGGCGGCGGGGTTCCTGTAGAATGAATCACGGTTCAGCCGACGTCACGACCCGGGGGAGGCCGTATGAGAGACGCCGTCATCGTTGGAGCTGTCCGTACCGCCGTCGGGAGGAGGAACGGCCGGCTTTCCCCCGTCCGCCCCGACGACCTCGCGGCGCACGTGCTCCGGGAGCTTGTCGCCCGGGTCGGCATCGACGCCTCGGAGGTCGAGGACGTCATCCTCGGCTGCGTCGACCAGGTCGGTGAGCAGGGGTTCAACATCGCGCGCAACGCCGCGCTAATCGCAGGCTTCCCCGTGGACGTCTGTGGCACGACGCTCGACCGGATGTGCGGCTCGGGGCAACAGGCGGCCAACTTCGCCGCGATGGGGGTGATGGCGGGCCAGTACGAGGTGGTCATCGCGGGTGGCGTCGAGCACATGACACGCGTGCCGATGGGCTCGAACGCGATGGGCCCGGGCGAGGGGCCGCTCTCGCCCCGCCTCCAGGAGCGCTACAACATCGTGCCCCAGGGGATCTCCGCGGAACTGATCGCCGAGACGTGGGGGCTCAAGCGGGAGGAGCTCGACGGGTTCTCGGCCGGGAGCCACGAGAAGGCTGGGCGCGCGATCGCCGAGGGCCGGTTCACGCGGGAGATCGTGGCTGTGACGCTGCCCGACGGCTCCGTCTTCGACACCGACGAGGGGGTCCGGGTGCCCGTGAACCGTGACAAGATGGCCTCGCTGACGCCGTCCTTCAAGCCGGACGGCGTGGTGACCGCGGCCAACTCCTCGCAGATCTCCGATGGCGCCGCAGCGCTCATGTTCATGTCGCCCGAGCGCGCGACCGAGCTCGGCGTCCGGCCCCGCGCGCGTGTGGTCGGGACAGCCCTGGCGGGCGTTGACCCTACGATCATGCTGACGGGCCCGATCCCAGCCACCCAGCGCGCGCTGAAGAAAGTTGGGCTCACGCTGGACCAGATCGACCTCTTCGAGATCAACGAGGCCTTCGCCTCGGTCGTGCTCGCATGGGAACGGGAGTTGCATCCGGACATGAGCCGGGTGAACGTCAACGGCGGCGCGATCGCGCTCGGCCACCCCCTCGGCTGCTCCGGCGCCAAGCTCATGACGACCCTGCTCCACGAGCTCGAGCGGCGCGGCGGTCGCTACGGGCTCCAGACGATGTGCATCGGCTTCGGCCAGGGGATCGCGACCGTCATCGAGCGGCTCTGAGACAATCGGAGGGGGCCGACGGCCCCCTCCGAGGCCTCCTCCAGAGCAGGATTGCGCGAGCGCAGCCCGCGCTCGAACGGTGGTCACTCCGACGCGCCTCCCCAGGATCGATTGCCCCGGCAAAAGCTCGCGCTCGAACCCGGCGCACTTATCCACGTATCCACAGATGTCCACAATTTGAAAATCGCCCCATCTGACGCCCGCCCGAGCACGCGGCCGCCGTCCTGTAGGCTGAACACGCACTCCCGCGCGGCGCTTGCGATGCGATAGCGCGTGAAACGCCGTCGCTCACGTTCCGGGAATGCGCGGGGCCGCATTTCCTGCGTTGATCTGCACTATTGATCTCCTCGAGACTCGGCCTGTACCTTCTCGGATGTGCTTCCGAGAGGAGCCCCAATGAGTGACGAGCGAAGGCCCCGGGTCTTGGTCGTGGACGACGAAGAGCGGGTCCGCGGTCTCCTGTGCGATATGCTGGCGCTCTGGGGCTGTCAGGCGGTCGAGGCGCCGAGTAGTGACGCCGCCTTGGCCCTCTTCGAGCAGGGCGACTACGATCTCGTCCTCACGGACTTCCTGATGCGGGGCCGGAATGGTCTCGACCTGATCCGGGATCTCAGGAGTCGGGACGCCGCGATCGGCGTCATCATGTTCACCGCGTCGGCCGCAGACTTCGACGCGGACAGCCGGGAGCTCGAGTTCACGCTGCTGCGCAAGCCGCTCCAGCTCGAGGCGCTCAAGAGTGCCGTCGGTCAGGCGCTCAGAGGCAGCGCGCGAACCACCCCCGCCGCGTTTTCCTGAGCTTGGCAGGCGCGCAGCCGGTCAGGAGCGGCTAGGCCAGGACCTCTTGGATCGCAGCGTCGAGGTCGCTGGGCCGGACCGGCTTGAAGAGGCAGCGGCGGACCTTGAGCTTGTCCAGACGTCCCTGGTCTTCCTCGCGGAGCCCCCAGCCGGTGATGAAGAGGATCGCCACCTTCGGATCGACCCCGCGGAGACGCTCGGCGAACTCCCAGCCGTTCATGCCGGCCATGCCGAGGTTCGTCAGCACCACCTCGAAGCGGCCCGGCGCATAGGCCGCGAGGCCGGCGGCGCCGCTCTGCGAGGAGGTCACGGTGTGGCCCACGCTCTGGAGCAGCTCGGTGAGTGTCGCGAGGACCTTGGGCTCGTCGTCGACGAGCAGCACCCGCGCTGGCCGCCAGGCGGTCACCAGTCCCGGCGGCGCGGGCGCCTTCACCTGCACCCGTGCGGCCTGGAACGTCAGCGTGAAGGTCGTGCCGCGCCCGGGCTGGCTCTCGACGCGGATGTCGCCGCCGTGCCGCCGGACGATCGAGTACGCCACGGACAGCCCGAGCCCCGTGCCCTTGCCTTCAGGCTTCGTCGTAAAGAATGGCTCGAAGATGCGCTGGCGGACGGCCTCCGACATCCCGACGCCGGTGTCGCCGACGATGATCGTCACGGGCCCGCCGCGCTCCTGGCGGGTGGCGATCGTGAGCGTGCCCCCGTCGGGCATGGCGTCGAGGGCGTTGAGGATCAGGTTCGTCATCAGCTCGGTGAGCCCGGCGGGCCGGCCGTGGATCGGCTCCACCTTTCCCACCTCGAGCCGGAGGTGGACGGGCTGGCGATCGTGCGCAATCTTCTCCTCCCACCGGGGCCGGGTGAGCGCCACCGCGTCCTTCACGATCTGGTTGGCGTCGACCGCGACGAACTGCTCTTCTGGTCGGAGGCGCGCGAACGTCTGGATGCGCCGCACCATCTCGGAGCCGTCGAGCGCCGCCGACTCCACGATACTGAGCGAGCGGTTCACGAACTCGGCGTCCCTGGGGTTCTGCTTCACGAGCTGCGCGTAGCCAAGGATCGCCTGGAGCACGTTGTTGAAGTCGTGCGACATCCCCCCCGCGAGCTGCCCGAGGGCCGTGAGCTTCTCGGACTGGTGGAGCTGCTGCTCGACCTCGCGCTGCGTGGTGATGTCGCGGACGATCGCGATGACGCCCTCGAGCTCGCCGAGCCGCCCGTGGAGGGCGGAGAGCGTCACGGCGAGCGCGGTGGGGCGTGCCTGCTGCCCCGACGGTAGCGAGGCCTCGAACTGGTGCATCGCCGTCCCCGTGATGAGCCGCTGCTTGGCGTCGGCGTACTCGACCGCCGGCAGGACGTCCGTGATGGACCGGCCCAGGGCCTCCGCCGACTCGAGCCGGAAGATGCGCTCGGCGGCGGGGTTCCAGCCGTCGATGTGGTCGTCGGCCCTGATCGAGATGATCGCGTCACCCGCGGACGCGATGAGCTTCTCGAGCGACCGCTTCGTGTCCGCGATCTCGCCGTAGAGGCGCGAGTTGCGCAGCGCGATCGCCAGGTACTCGGACAGCATCTCGAGGAGCTCGCGCTCCCGCGGGTCGATCGGGCGTCCGGAGGCGCGGTTGTCCACGACGAGGGCGCCGAGCGGCCCTTGCGGATCACGGATCGTGCACATGACCACCCGCGGGTCCTCGCCCTCCCCGCCCGTCGGCGTCTCTGACGTGACCATCACGCGGTCGTAGCCGAGCGCCGTCTTGAGCTGCGCCGAGACACCCGCGGCCAGCTCGTCCGGGTCGAGCTGCCCCACGATCGTGCGGGACATCTCGCGCAGGATCGAGAGCTGGGCGACCCGGAGGGACCGCTCGGCGTCCTCACGTCGGGCGGCCTCCTCGAGATCGCCCGTCTTGGATGCGAGCTGTCGCATCTCTTCCACGAGCCGCGTCACCTCGCCCCGGGCCCCGAGCTCCGCATGGCGGCGGAGCAGCGCGCGGCGCACGACGTCTTCCAGGTCCTGGCGCGCGAAGGGCTTGATCAAGTACTCGAAGGCGCCGTTGGTGAGCGCGTGCTTGACCGTTTCGAGCGACGCGTAGGCCGTGATCATGATGACTTCGATGGTGGGATCGACGCTCTTGACGCGCCGGAGGAGCTCGAGCCCGTCGAGCTCGGGCATCTTGATGTCCATGATGACGACGTCTGGCCGGAACCACTCCAGCGCGTCGAGCGCCGCGCGGCCGTTCTCCGCCGTCTGGATGTGGTACGCGGGCTTGAGGAGCATTCGGAGCGATTCCCGCGGGCCGAGCTCGTCGTCGACGACGAGGACACGCGGGAACGTGGTCGCAGGGGCGACGGTGCTCATGCGCCGGCGACCGGCAGGGATACCACGAACGCGAGCTCGTTGCGGGCCTGGCGGACACGGAGGTCGCCCCCGAGGGCCTCGACGAGCCGCTGGCTCACGGCGGGCCCTACGTCGATCAGGCTCTCCTGGACCATCTGGACGGGGTCGAACAGGCGCTGCAGCTTGTCGGGCTGCACGCTGGCCGTCCGGGATCCGATGAAGATCTGGACGTTGTCGCCCACACCCTTCTCGGTGTGCCGGCCGACCGAGACCGACACCCGGGCCTGCTCGGGGGGCGAGTTGTGCGTGAGATACCAGACGAGGTACGACAGCGCCTTCCGGAGCTGCGCCACGTCGACCTTGACCGTGAGCGGCGCCGGGTCGCGCGTGACCTCGAGCTGGATCGGCTTGCCTAGGCTGTCGTCGGCGACCTGGATCGTCGCGACGACGTCGTCCACCACCGTGTGCACGTCCACCGTTGTGAAGTTTAGCTCACCCTCCGTCACAAGCGCTGCGAGTTTCTCGAAGACCTCCACCAGCCGCCGGACGTCCCGCCGGACTACCGAGGAGAAGTGCTTGCGGAAATCGGGGTCGTCGTAGCGCTCGCCGATCAGCTCGATGAAGGTGTTGATCGACACGAGCGGGTTCTTGATCTCGTCCGCGATCCGCGCGACGACGCGCGTCAGGAGCTGCGTTTGCTCGCCCTGGCGCCGCTGCGCGGCGAGCTCCTTCTGCGCCGTCAGGTCCTCGAAGACCAGGACGGCACCGAGCGGCAGCGGGTCGTCCCCCCGGACGGGGTAGGTCGAGACCTCGAGCCAGAGCCCGCGCAGGGCGAGCTGCAGGTCGGCGCGTGTGACGGCGCGGCCCGAGCGAAGCGTGTCATAGAGCATGTCGCCGAGCGGCGAGGGCAGCACGCGTAGATCTTCGCCCACGACCACCGGCGCCGCCAGGCCGAGGATCTCCGCCGCGCGCCGGTTCATGGTCCCGACTCGCTGGTCACGCCCGATCGTGATCACGCCGCTCGACATGTGCTCGAGGATCCGCTCGCTGAACTCCTTCTCGCGCTTGAGCTGATTGTGGAGCGCGATGTCGCGAATGGCCGTGGCGAGGTGCGTGGCGAGGTCGAAGAGGGTCTCGGTTTCGCGGCGCCCATACGTCGAGCCGACCACCGGCTGGCCGACGACCAGGATCGCGACGAGCTCGCCGTGCGCCAGGAGGGGGACCGCGAGCACGCTCTGGAGCAGCTTGAGCTCGCGCACGATCTCCGCATCGGTCAGCTCGTGCACCCGAGCGGGTCGACCCTGCGTGGCCAGCCAGTGCGCGAGCCCCTGAGCCGCCGGCAGGCGCACCGACTCGACGATCTGGGGCGCGAGCCCCCGGTGGGCCGCGACCCGGTAGTCCCGGCCCTCGGACAGGAGGAGTGCCGTGCGCGTCGGGCGGACGAGCTCACCGATCGCGTCGAGGAACATTTCGAGCACGCGGGGCAGGTGAAAGCCGGCGGCGAAGGCCCGGGTGAACTCCTTCAGCACGCGGCCGAACGCCGCGCCGTCCCAGGGCTCTTCGGCGCGTGCGGCCGGCGCCTCCGCTGGCGTCGCGACGCTCGCGCGCAGCGCCGCGAGCTCGCGGAGGATCCGCAGCTTCTCCTCTGCGTGGCGGAGCACACCCAGGAGGTCGGGCGCGCCGAAGCCGGACGATAGGCGAAAGTCGACCGCCTCGCCCTCGTCGGCGGCCGCCCCGATCGCGACCGTGAGCGTCGACGGCTGGATCTCCTTCACGCGCCCGGCGAACGCCTCGAGGCCCCGCGGCAGACCGACGCAATCGCGCAGCACCACGTCGATGTCGATGAGCCGCAGAATCTTCAGCGCCTCGGTGTCGCTCTGCGCGATGAAGGCCGAATAGTCGTCGAGGGCGCCCAGCAGACTGGTGCGCAGGGCGTCGTCGTGCGTGACGACCAGGACGGTGTTCACGCGGACACTGGCGCGGGCGCCCCGGCGGCGAGCGGAAACTCGACGCTGAAGACGGCGCCACCCCCCGGCTGGTTGGCGACCTTGAGCTTCGCGTCGTGGGTCTGCGCAATCGCGGCGCAGATCGCGAGGCCGAGCCCGGAACCGCGTTGCTTCGTCGTGAAGAACGGTTCGAAGACACGGTCGAGCAGCTCGGTCGGCACGCCGGGCCCCGCGTCGACGACGGCCACGCTCGCGTGCGTCTCGGTCACAGCCACCTCGACCCGGAGCGAGCCGCGCGGCGGCGTGGCCTCGTGGGCGTTCATCAGGAGGTTCAGGAAGAGCTGGCCGAGCTCGGCGTGATCGCCGCGGATCATGGACGGCGTGGGCGGAATCGTCACGGCGACGGCAATGTTCTTTTCCTCGAAGGCGGCCCGCATGGTCTCCACCGCCTCGGTGACCGGGATCCGCAGGTCGAGCGGCTGGCGGGGCCGGTCGCTCGGCCGTGAGAGCGTGCGCAGGCGCTCCAGCAGCCGCTCCATGCGCAGGATCTCGCGCGCCGCGATCCGCCCGAACTCCTCGACGAACTGCGCGTCGGCGTGGCGGCGCGGCAGGAGCTGGGCGAAGGTCTTGATCGCGACCAGCGGGTTCTTGATCTCGTGCGCGATGCCCGAGGCGAGCATCTCGAAGTAGCTGAGCCGCTCGGCGCGCCGGCGCCCCTCTTGCAACTCCTTCAGCTGTGTCAGGTCGCTGAACACCGCGACCGCGCCGAGCACGGTGCCCGCCGGGTCGAGCAGAGGCGACGTGGCGCAGATGATCGGCCGCGTCGTCGCCCCGTCCGAGAGATCGACTTCGGGCTGCGTGAGAGCTCGCCCCTCGGCGACGCTGCCCACGAGCGCGTCGCGCAGGCACGGCGGCAGGATGGAGACCGGCTGGCTCAGGGTCTGCTCGGTCGCGAGCCCGGTGAGCTGCGCGGCGGCGCGGTTGAAGAGCTCGATCTGACCGGTGGCGTCGATAGCGACGACGCCGCTCTCGATCGTGGCGACGATGCTGTTGATGTACTCGTTCGCGAGGACGACTCGGGCGTACAGCTGCGCGTTCTTGACCGCCACGCCGGCCTGGTTGGCGAGTGTCATCAGGAGGTCGAGGTCCTGGGGATAGAAGGGGTCACCCGAGAGCTTGGGCCCGACGGCGATCAGCCCGATCACCGTGTTCTCCGAGATCAGCGGGAGGACGAGTGACCAGTTGAGGCGCGTCAGCTCCTCGTGGAGCTGTCGCCGCTCCTCCGTCGGCCGCTCGCGCATCACCTCCTCGCAGAGCACGAGGTCTCGCGTGCGGTCGAGCGTCGCGACAGTTTCGGTCGGCGCCTCGGCCGGCGCTTCGAAGTGTCCCTGGACGGGCCGTGACTCCCGGGCAACCCGTCGGAACCCGCGCCGGTCGCGCAGGTAGATCGCCACGCCTTCGGACCGGGTGGGTGTGGCGACGGTCTCAGTCAGGAAGGGCAGGAGCGCCTTGAGGTCGAGAAACCCGGTGAGCGCCCGGCTCGCCTCCCGCAGCGTGCGCTGGTAGTTCGCGTGCGTGCGGTAGACGTAGCGATCCAGAAGCCGGCCGGCGAGGTCGCGGATGAACGGGATGAGCAGGCTGACGAGCGCGATCGCGACGAGCAGAACGATGAGCTCGTGGGGCTCGAGGTGGAGCGAGAGTCGCGGCCAGGCGAAGGTGATGAAGATGGCGACCGGGAGCAGTGAGACGAGAATCGCCGCCGCCAGCGTCAGCCCGCGATGGATCACCAGCCGCAGGTCCATCAGCCGGTGTCGGATGATCGCGTGCGCGACAAGGGCGATGAAGACGAGGCCGAAATACGGACCGATCCAGCTGTGCATGGATCGTCCGGTGACAAGCGGCAACACTAGATTCACAGAGATGGCGCCAGCACCCGTGAGAAGCATTGCCGCACCAAGATGTTGAAGTTGAACACGCTCCTGGCCGCGAGCCTGCCGCCACTTATGCAGGCATACTCCTAAGGCGCTGCTCCACGCGATAAGGAAGTAGAAGGCGAACAAAGGATAGAGCAGACCAGACTTGCGAGTGAGCCCAGCCGTTGTCAGAGAAGTGTCGTAGACGATGAGAGGCGTCGTCAACGACAAGAGCGAGAAGGCGATTGCAGCACAGAGAGCGACACGGATGGAGACCCTGGAGGGCCAGCGACTGGCCGTTGGATATGAGTGTGCAAAACACAGAAACATGGCCGGTATCAGACTTGCGCTTGCAAATGTGAGGCGCGACCACGCGTCCAAATGTCGTCCGGCGTGGAGGGCGGCTACACCAAGAACCCACCCGGCGCCGGAGATCGTGAAGGCCGCGAACCAGCAATTGACTGTGCTGTAGGGACGGGCACGCCACACAAACATCGCAAGGGCAGCAGCGATGATGGCGACGACGAGTAGAGAGAACGAAATCATCTGGTTGGGTCAGCCGGCGGAGAGGGGAACTCAACTTCGGCGACGGTTCCGCCGAAATTCGTTCTTGAGAAGAGCGTCAGCCTAGCTCGATGAAAGTCAGCTATCTCCTGGCAGATCGATAGCCCGAGTCCTGTCCCTGAGGGCTTGGTAGTGAAGAAGGGCTCAAAGATCTTTGCGCGGACGGCTGGATCAATACCTGGGCCCTCGTCAATGACACGGACGATGACCCGATCGCCAGTGGTTCTGCTCGAGAGGAGCTCCGCCTCGATACCAACCGTGCCGCCATCCGGCATGGCTTCAATCGCGTTTCGCAGGAGGTTGACGAACAGCTGCACAAGCTGGCTCGGATCACCTTGGATCTTCGGCAATTCCTCTGGACATTGGAGGAAGATTTTAACCCGCTGCTCTTGCGCCGTCGGCGAGTGGATCGCGACTATATCGTTTAGCAAGGGCGGCAACGCGACCACGCTAAGCTTTCCGCCTTCGCTTGGAGCCATCAGACGAAGTCGATCGGCGAGACGAACAATGCGGGCGACTTCGATGGGCAAGAGCCTCACCGCGGTGTCGCGATACTCGGGATCATCGAACCTATCAGGGAGCATGGAAATGAAGTTAGAGATCGCCGCGAGCGGATTTCTAATCTCGTGTGCTAACCCGGCGTAGAAACGAGCCATGATAGCGAAGTGCTCAATCCGGCGTTGGTTCTTCTCGAGAGTCTTGACGGCAGATAGATCTGTTACAACGACAAGCGCACCGGTAACCCGAGCCTCGTCATCGTGCAGCACGGCCGTAGAGAGGATGACGTGTAAGACGCCACGCTGATCGTGATCAATCGTCACTTCTGCATCACGCGGCTGCCAGAAGCCCGCCGCTGCGAAGGCCAATGCCCAACCGACTTCTGAGGGCAGTACATCAAGGAGTGCACCTCGGTGGCGTTCCATCAAGGATAGGAGCTTGGTCGCTGCAGGATTGAAACTCGTAATCCTTCCAGAGATGTCAATCGCAACAACCGCCGAATCGAGCGACTCGAGCAAGCGATCGGAATACTCGAGCATTTGAATACGTTGCTGATACAGAAGGGCGTTTTCTAACGCGATGGAGGCCAATTCTGAGAGGGATTCGATGAAGGCAAGGTCGTTTCCGAAGTAAGCGTCGCCGCTTCTCCGTGAGCCGAGGAGGACCGCGCCAAGCAGTTGGCCTCTTCGTCCGAGGGAAACCACGACTTCGATCCCTGCTGCTCGCAAGGCATCGTGGGTAGCCTTGCGTGCATCGGTCTCGCCGGCCGGATTGACGACAACCACCATCGGGCTTGAGCGGTCCGTCGATAGAGTCACAAGAGTCTGTAGGTCCATACCTACCGGTGCGCCCTCCGAGAGCTGTTCGAGGGCTTTACCCTGAGAGGGAAGCACTGACATCGAGAAGGACTCGGGCACAAACGCCTCAGTGAGAATCTGCCGGAGCGTTGCAGAGAGTTCGCGCGGCTGCATGAGACGGGTTAACTGTCTGGTGGCGTGCCGCAATGCTGACGCGTGATCGATGCGCCCGCGATAAAGGTAGGGGTCGATGACACGACTGAAGAAGCGCTGCGACGGACTAGAAAGGAGAGCGAGAACAACGACTACGACGATCAGCATCTCAGCATTGAGAGAGAAGGTCTGAGTCTCGGGTATGGTCCATCGTGAGATGGTTATGAGTACCGCCGAGGCAACAACTGTCGCGAGCGCGTACGCCAAGCCGCGATTGATGAACGGTCGAAGGTCCATCAGCCGATGCCGGATGATCGCGTGGCCGACGAGAGCGACGAGGGGCGCGATGAAGAAAGGGCCAAGCCAGCTATACGGAGAGCGGCCCGTTAGGAGCGGGAACAGAAGATTAGCGCCGATTCCGCCCACGCCTAAGATGAATAGACCAGTGCCTAGATACTGAAGTTGGGCGCGAGCCTGTCCCCTTGCTCGGAGCCATTTTCCGATGAAAACGCCTAGGGGCGTGAGGCAGCCGACAAGGATGTAGACGGCCAGCATGGGATATAGGGGCCCAGGCTCTCGAGTCGGCCCGTCTGGCGTCACGGCAATGTCGTGGACGATTAACGGCGTCGCCAGGGAAAGCACAGCAAAGACTGTACTGATGACAAACGAAGCTCGCAGTACGCGCGGCGGCGGCCAGCTCCCCGGAGTTGGATAGTTTTGCGTGAAACCGAGAAAGGACCATGGAATGAGGCTCGCACTCAAGAAAGTAGCGCGGCTCCATACCTCAGGGTTCATGCCGCTGTGGAGCCCGGCGATGCCAAGTACCCAACCCGTGAGCGTTGCGGTGTAAGCTGCAAACCAGCGATTTACACTATGTCGGGGCCGTGCGCGGAAGACGTAGATTGCCAGAGCCGCCAAGACCCCCGCAATCCCGAAGAGGGAGATCGATGTCACGCTGGATTATTATTCGGGTGCGCTCAAGATAAGCGCGGCATGAGAACCACCGATGCTCTGGGCATGCACCAGGACGTTGCGGACCCTCACCTTTCTGGCCACGTTGGGAACGTAGTCAAGGTCGCACTCCGGGTCCGGAACCTGATAATTGATCGTGGGGGGGACGATGCCGTGTCTTATGACGAGGCATGCCGCGACAAGTTGGATGGCGCTGCTTGCCGCAAGCGCCTGCCCGCACATGGACTTCAAGGAGGAGATCGGAATGCTCCAGGCTCGGCTACCGAATGTCCTCTTGATACCGGCAGTTTCCGCGGCATCGTAGTCGACCATCGAATTGCCATGGGCACAGATATAATCGATGTCCGTTGGACCGAGCCCTGAGTTTGTGAGAGCCTCAATCATCGCGTGCGCTATTGCTTCACCGCTCCTGTCGATCTTTCGAAGGTTGCCCCCGTCAGAAGCGCTTCCAAACCCTAGGATCCTAGCGTAGATCTTTGCGCCTCTAGCGCGAGCGTCATCTTCTTCCTCGACGATGGTTGCAGCGGCGCCTTCAGCGATCACGAGACCGGACCGCAGACGGTCGAAGGGACGACTTGCCTCATCGGGTGGGCCCGGCCACGCTGAAAGCACCCCCGAGGCCTGACACGCGGCGACGGTGCACTCGGATAGCGGAGTTTCCGTTGCTCCCGCGATGACGACGGCGGCCCGGTCGCACCTAATTTCGTCAGCTGCCCATGCGATTGCATCCAGTCCTGCAATGCACGCCGTGGCAAACGTCATTGTTTGACCATGCACACCGGAACTTGTCGCAACGTGATTCGTAGCGGCATGAGCCGGGAATTCTATAGATGCCCAAGACTGGATATCTCGTCCGTTAATAAAGCCTTGGAAGTTGGGTTGATGCACATCTGTAAGGCCGTTCATCGAAGTGCCTATAGCGACCTTAAATCGTTCCGTCGGTATTTCAGTATCCTGAATCCTGCTGTCTGAACGGGCCATTGTGGCAGTAGCGACGGCAAATTGACTGAATCGTCCTGCCATACGATAGGCGTGGCCTGGCATCCACTTTCGTGGATCGAAATCGCGAACTTCTCCAACGACTCTGCACTGAGCGTGAAGTTTCGACGCGTCGAACAGTGTGGGGGCGCCGACGCCGGATTGCCCGGCGCAGGCGGCGGCCCAAAACTTCTCCACCCCCACCCCGATCGGCGAGACGATGCCGAGGCCCGTAATCACGGGCTGGCGCTTCATGAGCCGGGCTTCCCTCCGATGGTGGCCATTCGGGTTTTCGCCACAAAAACCCAGTGCTTACGTTAACAGGAGTAAGCCGGTTACGAAAAAATTTCTATACCGGGAGACTGTTAGAATAGGCGAACCAACCTGACATGTCTAGACGCCTGATTAGCCGTCGCCACTTTCTTGGTTTCCCCCTCACGTTCCTCCTGGCTCCGCACGTCGCTTGGCCGGCCCGGGGCTGGGCCGCCACCACCTCCGAGGAGCTGAAAAGGACGTACACCGCGGACGTTGGCATCCTCTACGGCCTGCTCAGTTTTCGCCTGGACGGGGCCCTCAGCGAGGCGATCGACCGGGCCGCCGGCCACTATCAGGTCACGATCGCGGGGGAGGGAGACGGCATCGCCAACCGAATCGAGTCCCGTGGGCTCCTCCGGGACGGGCGCTGGGTGCCGCTCGAGGGGCGCTCCTGGGTCAGCGTGAAAGGTCGGGAATCGCGCTCGGAGGTCCGCTACGACTGGGTCCGCCGCACCGTCGAGTACCACTTCCGCGGCGAGACCTTCTTCCTGCGCCGCCTGCGCATCGCCGACGATCTCGTGCAGGTGCCCGAGGGGGTGCATGTGGACGACTCCATCAGCGCGACCCTCAACTATGCGGATGGCGTCTGGCCCGCCCGGGTGGACGGGAGCTACGAGACGTACCTCGTCCGGCGAAAGCGGATGGACAACGAGGGCCCGGACGACGTCCAGCGGCTGTACCGCGCCGAGCTGGTCCCGTTCGCGCTCAAGGTGGACGCCGACCCGGTCTCCGGCAAGCCCACGGCGCTCTGCGACCTGACGGGCTTCTCGTCGTGGGCGAAAAAGGGCGAGCCCGCGCGTGTCACGTTCGGCCGCGACCGGCGTCCCGAGCTGATGTCGATGTCGCTCATCCTTGGCACCTCCGTGAAGATCGAGCTGCGGTCGGTCTAGGTGCACGACCTCGTCACGCTGGGCGAGGTGCTCCTGCGACTGGCGATCCCGTCGCCCGGCCGCTTCGAGACCGCGCGCCAGCTCGACGTCCAGATCGGCGGCGCCGAGGCGAATGTCGCGGCGGCCTGTGCACGGCTCGGCCTGAAGGTAGCCTGGATTTCCGCCCTCCCCGCGAACCAGTGGGGCGAGCGGATCCGGCGCGAGCTCGTGGGGCACGGCGTCGACTGCGCCCACGTCCGTATGACCGAGCACGCCCGCGTCGGCGTCTACTTCCTCGAGTACGGAGTGCCGCCGCGGCCGGTCCGCGTGCTCTACGACCGCCAAGACTCCGCGTTTGCGCGGCTCACGGAGGGTGACGTGGACTGGGAGCCGGTGCGGCGCGCCCGACTCGTCCACCTGACCGGTGTCACGCCGGCGCTCGGCGAGGGCGCCAGAGGACTGGTGCGGCGCGCGATCCGCGAGGCGTCCGCGTTCTCGTTCGACGTCAACTACCGCGCGAGTCTCTGGGCGCCGGCCGACGCGCGGCTGTTCCTGGATGCGGTGCTCCCCGAGGTTCGCTATCTCTTCCTCGGCCACGCGGAGGCGCGAACGATCTTCAGCCTCACGGGCACGGCCGAGCAGACGCTCGAGGCGCTGGCGCGGCTGGCGCCGAGGGCGACGGTGAGCCTCCAGCTGGGCGAGGCGGGGTCGCTGGTGCTCGACGGGGGCCGCGTCTACCGTCCGCGGCGCGTGCCGGCGGTCCAGGTGGTCGATCCGATCGGTGCGGGCGACGCCTATGTCGCCGGATTCCTCTGGGCCGTGCTCCAGAAGCGCGAGCTCCAGGAGGCGGTGGACGTCGGCACGGCCGTCGGCGCCCTCAAGTGCTCGATGTGGGGCGACATCGCGCTGGTCACGCCGCGTGACGTCGAGGAGGTCCTCGGCGGCGGGCCCGACGTCCGTCGTTGATCGCGGCGTAGTATAGTCGTAGGCGGATGGCGGCGGACCGCATCCTCGACCGCCTGAACGACACGCAGCGCGAGGCCGTCACACACGACGCCGGCCCCCTCCTCATCATTGCCGGCGCGGGCACGGGCAAGACCACCGTCATCACCCGCCGCATCGCCTGGCTCATTGCCCAGAAGAAAGCCCGGCCCGAAGAGATCCTGGCGCTCACCTTCACCGACAAGGCCGCGGCCGAGATGGAAGAGCGCGTCGACACCCTCGTGCCCTACGGGTACGCGGACGTCGAGATCGCCACCTTCCACGCGTTCGGTGACCGGCTGCTGCGCGAGCACGCCCTCGAGCTCGGGCTCCAGCCCGACTTCCGCGTCCTGAGCCGCGCCGAGCAGGTCATCTTCCTCCGCGACCGGCTCTTCCAGTTGCCGCTCGAGCGCTACCGGCCGCTGGGTGATCCGACCCGACACCTCCAGGCGCTCATCACCCTGATCAGCCGCTGCAAGGACGAGGACATCTCGCCCGAGGAGTACGCGGCCCACGCGGACCGCCTGGCGGCCCTCGCCCGCGCGGCGCCCGAGGACGAGGCGCTGCGGGAGCGCGCCGCCCAGCAGCTCGAGCTCGCGCGAACCTATGCGAAGTACCAGGAGCTGATGGGCGCGAGCGGCGCCATCGACTTCGGCGACCAGATCGTCCACGCCCTCAGGCTCCTGCGCTCGCGACCGTACGTGCTCGGCGGGCTCCAGCGGAAGTACAAGTACATCCTCGTCGACGAGTTCCAGGACACGAACTGGGCCCAGTTCGAGATCGTGAAGCTGCTCGGCGCGCGGCACACGAACGTCGC
>Ga0209056_10000201_pt1 | contig 65417 bp, 65 predicted proteins | sample GraSoiAngelo_114_FD_185876 | JGI IMG/M metagenome (GOLD analysis project Ga0209056, IMG submission 185876) | Grasslands soil microbial communities from the Angelo Coastal Reserve, California, USA - 14_0903_13_40cm (SPAdes) (version 2) | ecosystem: Environmental > Terrestrial > Soil > Grasslands...
GAGCCGCTATCGAGATGATCGCGGCCGATCACGATCGGCGCGGACAGCTCCCCCGTGCGCACGAGATCGTTCAGCGCGACCCCGAAACGCGCACGCTCGCCCTGCCCTAACCAGCAGATCCGCGCGGGCAGCCCCTGAAACGCAACGCGTTCCTGCGCCAGCGTGATCCAGCGCTTGAGATGTGCATTCTCCGGGAAGAGCTCGAGCACCAGCCGGTCGGTGCGATGCAAATCCTTCGTCTCGCCGGAGAGCGCCACCCAGCGAAACGGCCCCTTCCCCTCGCAGAAGAGCGGCCGGATGTATTCCGGCACGAAGCCGGGAATCGCGAACGCGTCCGCCACGCCGGCGTCGCGCGCTTCGGTCCGGATGTTGTTGCCGTAGTCGAAGGCGATCGCACCCCGTTTTTGCAAGTGGAGCATCGCGTGCACGTGGGTCGCAATGCTCGCGCGCGCGCGCCGCACATAGTCGTCGGGCGCGGTGCGCCGCAGCTCGGCCGCCTCGGCGGGACTGAGGCCGGCGGGGATGTAGCCGTTCAGCGGGTCATGCGCCGACGTTTGATCCGTCACGACGTCCGGCGTAAAGCCGCGGCGCACGAGCGCCGGCAACACCTCGGCACAGTTTCCCACGATCCCGATCGAGAGCGCGGCTCCGCGTTGTTGCGCATCCGCAGCCCACGCGAGCGCCTCGTCCAGCGATGTCGTCGCGCGGTCGACATAGCCCGTCTCCAACCGCCGCTGCACGCGCGCCGGATCCGCCTCCACCGCCAGACAGATCCCTTCATTCATCGTAGCGGCGAGGGGCTGGGCACCACCCATCCCGCCGAGCCCGCCCGTGAGCACGATCCGCCCGCGCAGCGATCCTTGGAACTTGGCTCGTGCAACTGCGCCAAACGTCTCGTATGTGCCCTGGAGAATTCCCTGCGTGCCGATGTAGATCCACGACCCGGCGGTCATCTGCCCGTACATGATCAAGCCTCGCCGCTCGAGGTCGTGGAACACCTCCCACGTCGCGTACCGGCCGACGAGATTCGCGTTCGCGATGAGCACGCGCGGCGCGTCGGCGTGCGTCGTGAACACACCGACCGGCTTCCCTGATTGCACGAGCAGCGTCTCGTCGTCTTCCAGGACGCGCAGCGTGCGGCAGATCGCGTCGAACGACGCCCAGTTACGCGCCGCTTTGCCGGTGCCGCCGTAGACCACGAGGTCGTCGGGCCGCTCCGCGACCTCGGGGTCGAGGTTGTTCATCAGCATCCGCAGGGCGGCCTCCTGAACCCATCCCTTGCACGATTTCGTGGTCCCGCGCGGCGCCCTCACGAGGCAAACCTGCCTGCCCGGATCTGGACGGCCACTCGCTCGATATCGGCGGTCAGCGGCCGGTCCGCCACGAGCGCCGCCGACTCCTGCCGCACGGCCGCGTGCAGCCGCGCGACGGCGGTCGCCGGTGTGAGCGGCTTCAGATACTCGAGGCCCTGCGCACCGGCGAGCAGCTCGATCGCGACGATGCGCTCGGCATTGGCGAGGATCCGCCCCGCCTTCCAGGCGGCGCTCATCCCCATCGGGACGACGTCCTCCTGGTTCCCTTCCGTCGGCACCGACTGGACGCTGGCGGGTGTGGCCAGCACGCGGCAGTCGGCGACGAGAGCGGCGGCGGCGATCTGGGCCGTCATGAACCCCGACTCAAGTCCCGGATCGTGCGCCAGAAAGGCCGGCAGGCCGGAGGAGAGGTCAGGATTCACCACGCGCTCGAGCCGGCGCTCGGCGAGTCCTGCCAGCGTGGTCAGCGCGATCCCGATCACGTCGAGCGCCAGGGCGATGGGCTGGCCGTGGAAATTGCCGCCGGAGAGCACGTCGCCGCCGAATACAAGCGGATTGTCCGTGGCGGCGTTCAGCTCCGTCGCGATGAGCCGTTCGGCGAAGCCGAGCCCCTCGCCGACCGCTCCCAGCACCTGTGGCGTGCAGCGCAACGAATAGGCGTCCTGTACCCGCGGATCGTTCTCGCGGTGCGACTCCCGGATCTCGCTGTCGGCGAGCAGCGCGCGGAGCAGCGCCGCCGAGCGCTGCTGCCAGGGGTGCGGCCGCGCGTCATGGATGCGCGCGTCGAACGGATCTGGTGAGCCCCGCACGGCCTCCAGGCTCATCGCGGCCGCGGCGTGCGCGGTCCGCCACAGGGTCCAGGCGTCCGCCACGAGCAACGCCGCCAGTCCCGTTTGCGCTTGCGTGCCGTTGACGAACGCCAAGCCTTCTTTGGCTTCGAGCGTAATGGGGTTCGCAACCTTCACGTCCCCTTCCCCGATCATAGCCAACGCCAGATGCGACAACGGCGCAAGATCGCCGGACGCACCGACGCTACCTTGCGAGGGCACGGTAGGATGCACCTTCCCGTTCAGCATTTCGACCAGGAGCTCGGGAAGGACCGGCCGCACGCCGCTCGTGCCCCGCACCAGGACGTTCGCGCGGAGCAACATCATCGCGCGGACGGCGTCCACCGGGAGCGGCTCGCCGACACCCGAGGCGTGGCTCCGGATGAGGTTGCGCTGCAGCTGCCGCGCCTGCTCCGCCGGGATGCGGACGTGGGCGAGTTTTCCGAAGCCGGTGTTCACGCCGTAGATGGTCTCGCCGCGCGCCACAGCCGCTTCGACCGCCTGCCGCGACTGCTTGACCGCCACGAGCGCCGTGGGATCGATGGCAACGGCCGCACTGCGGCGTGCAACGGCCACGACGTCGTCTATGGTCAGGGAATGGCCATCCAGCGTGACGGGCTTCGCCATGGGGACACAAACTAAAGCGCCGGAGTGGCTGGTGGCCACTCCGGCGCCTGAGCTGACCCGGATTCCCTATTTCGAGCTTGAAACCACGGTGCCAGTCGCCAGCGAGGTCGACTGCCCGGCGCGAATCTGCAGCTCAGGGTTGCCCGGATCAGTTTGGAAGCTCCAGTCGAAGATCACGTAATCCCGCCCCACGTGGGTGACGCGCAGCGCGCCGTAGTGGAGCGTCGCACCGTCGACGATCTCAAAGACATAGCCATAGCCAGGAACCGCCTGAATCATGTTCCGCGTGTACCCGGAGTCCGGCGCGAAGTCGATCGACGTGAGATCCGCGACCGGTCCGGTGCCGTACACCCGCATCTGTGTTCCGGCAAACTCCGGGACCAGCCACATCGTCGAGTCCGTCGGGTCGCGGTGCACCCAGAAGTCGATGCTGGTCAAGTTGCCGTTCTGTACCAGGCCGAGCTCCGACGCCTGACCACGCCCATCGCTGTTGAGATCCTGCCAGAAGCGGAAGCCGGACGCCGCCTGATTCGCTTCATACGCGAACACGAGCGTATTGCGCGCATCGGGCCGAGGCGTGTCCTGGCGCAACGGCGACCAGAGGCTCTCGTAGCCTTCCCGGCTGATCGCGGAGATGCCGAAGCAGCGGGGCACGCCGTTCGTCATCGCGCTGGCGAGAAACTCGGGCGCTACCGTCGTGCCTTCGAGCAGCCAGTTCGTGCCACACAGCCTGGCGTCCAGATCGTAGTCGGCGCTGTAGATGCGGTACCACTTGAAGCGCGTCGGCGCCGTGCTGTATGAGCTGTCATCCCATTCCAGATGAATGGCGCCGTTCAGAGAAATCGACGTCAGCCAGGCGGGCGCTTGCAGCTGCAACCGCTCGTCGACCGTGATCACGTTGCTGCCACTGCTCTCCACGCCGCTGTTATCCACCGCAGTCACCAGGTACTGCAAATGGGGGACGCCGTTGTCGTGGAATGTGTTGGAGGTGGTTTCGCCGCGCAGATCAAACGAGCCGCTGGTCGAGGCACGGGAGTACACGCGATAGCTCGCGAGATTCGCGTCGGTGACGTCATCCCAGGAGAGCAGAATGCCCAAAGGACGATTGGGATCGCCGCTCGGCTGGAGCTCGTACGTCAGGTTGGCCGGAGTGGACGGACCGTTGCCGCCGCCGTTGTCCACGAGGGACGATTGGCATGCGACGGTGGTCAGCAAGACCAAGGACAGAAGCAGACGCATAAGAGCCTCAGGACGGGGATCGCCCGTGGTGTAAGCACGCCCCATGCCCGAAGCGAAGTCGGTGTTTTTCAGCTAGTTACAGGAGGAACGTCGCCGGTGGTGTCTCCGCCAGAGGACAAGCAGTCTACCGCACGTAGGTGTTCTGATCGTAATCGAACTTGATGGCCGGCTGATCCGTGAGCGTGATGTTGAAGCTGAAGGAGAAGTTGCCCGCGGCGGTCTTGTTGAAGCTGAAGCTCGCCCGCCAGCGCCGCAGGTCGCGCTGGAACGTCAACGAGTGGTAGGCAAACTGGCGCGTGACGAGGTCGTACAGCGTGCTCCAGTTCGCGGTCCAATTGCGCGTCGGACTAAAGGACAGGTTCAGCGTCGACGTCTGGCGCCCGGCGACGTGACGCAGCGCCGCCGTGGTGTCGTAGCGGCTGCGCGAGGTCGACAACGAGATGCCGAGGGTGAATCCCCTCCCTCCGACGCCGCCTCCACCCATCATGTTGGATCCCGGACCCCGCGGTCGGTAGGGCTGCCGGGTGTTGCCGTCAAACCGGTGAAAGTCATCGGACGGCGTGCCCGCGCCTTGCGCCGTACTGTCGGGTGCGGGAGGCTGCGCGGGGTGCGGCCGGAGTCCGAACAAACGCCCAACACCCTGTAAGGTCGCTGGCGTCACCGTGAATGATGCCGACACACTCTGCAGGAACGGGCTGAACTTCGCCGAATCGGTTCCGACTTGGCCTTTCCAGAGATCGTGCCTGATCGACAGCTGGAAGCCAGGAAGCAGATCGGACAGGAACGTGTTCGACATGCCGGCGTCCTGCCACCCGGTGCGATGCGGCTGCTTGGCCTGCTCGAAGTTGTAACTCAATCCGCTCGTGCTGATGCTGAGTAATCGGATCTTCCGCGGTTCGCGCTCTCCAGCGGTGTCGCCAGGCGCCGGCTTCAGCTTGGCTTCGAAGTTCTGCGACAGCGAGAGGCCGATCGTCTGTTGCGGGTCGGAGCGGGCGTTGAGCGTGCGGCCCGTCGGGTCGATGGCGCGCGCGAACTGCGCTGGCACCTGGACACCCGGCGCGTATTGCCAGCTGATCTGCGGCGAAATCGCGTGCCGGATACGCGAGAACGGGCCGAGACCGGGGAGGAATGCGAAGAAGGTCGGTGAGATGCTGGCGCTGAACTGCAGGCGTTTGCCCTGGCGCACGTATTCGCCCCCCGTGAACTGATTGCGGATCATGAATGGGCCGGCGCCGGTCGCGTTCACGATCGCCACACCCGGCTGCAGCTTCCAGGTGCTCGCGAAGAAGGACGGCAGGTTGATTCCCGTCTGCCACTCGACGCGGGTCTCGAAGGTTTCCCCAAACAGCACGCGCCGAACGGACCCCGCGCTGTCTCCCGGCACGGTGAACTCCTGGCGGCCGTGGATCCGGGAGTCGGTGACGGAAAGGTTGTTGACCCAATTCCACCGCCCCACGCGGATCGGCGTATTGAAGGTCAGCAACGTCCGCCGGCTGTCGTTGAACAGCTTCAGCGTGTCGGGCACCGTGCTGTCGCCCGGAACGAGCAGCGTGCCGCTCGCCTGGTGGAATTGCTGATCGTTGCTGAAGGTGAATCCCGGCGACCACGTCATCCACGACGTGATGTTGACGGCTGCCGGCGTCAGGGTGATCGTGGGAAAGGTCTGCGTGATGTTGTCCGACGAGAGATCCTGGTACCGCGTCCCGCCGATGTTGAGCGTCCCCCAGGAAAAGGCCTTGTCGAAGTTCAGGCTCGAGCCGATCCGGGCAGTGACCTCCCAGGGGTTGAGGGAGTTACGCTGGATGATCGACCCATTGGTGGAATAATCCACTTGCGCACGGAACGACGTGCGGGAGTTGAAGCGCTGGGTGTGGTTCCAGCCGATGCGCGTATTGACCCCGGGCCGGTCGAGCTCCGACGTTCGTGTGTAGGTGAGCTGCCCATCCATGAAGCGATCCAGCCAGTGGTACTGCGCCTGGCCGTGAAACGACACATTGCGCCCCGCGAACCAGTCTCCCGACACGAGCACGTCGATGTAGTCGTTGAGCGCGAAGTAGTAGCCGAAGTCGGAGACGTGCCGCGAGTAGCGGCGCGTGGGGCGAACCAGATCGTTCAGTCCGAACCGGGGGAAAAGAATGCCGCTGCGCCGGCCCCCGCGAATGTCCTGAAAGATGAACGGCAGCCACATGATCGGGACGTCGCGGACATAGAGGACCGCCGGTCGCGCCACCATCGTGCGCTTGTTGATCCATTTGGCTTTGCCCGCGGCAAAATGGTAGTCGGGCACAGGCTGCGGGTCGGACGTGAAGTTGGCCTTGGCCGCATAGACGCGCCGCGAATTCGAATCGGTGGCGAATCCTGCGCCGCGCACGTACCAGGTGACCCCGCCCTGTTGGAAGTCGGTCAACGCGTCGCGCACAGTGCCGCGGCGCAGGCAGGTGTCGTAGCGCATCCCTTCACCGACCAGCACGGTGCCCTGATCGAACAGCTGCGGATCTCCCGCGGCGTCCAGTTGGCAGCTCGCCTCATGGTAGCGGATCGAGTCGGCCTGCAACTGCGTGCCCTCGCGCTCGACGTACGCCTGCTGCCGCAGAAAGATGGTCTGGCTGTCGCCCAGGACCACGAACGTGTCGGACGTGTAGTGGGTGATGCGGAAGCCCTGGAGTTTCAACAGCGAGTCCATCACGGCGTCGGAAGGAGGGAAGGAGCGGGACGGTGCGGTCGGGAGGCCGATTCTGCGGGCGGTAGCCGTATCCACGGTGCCCGGCGGTCTTGCCACTCCCGTGCTGTCGCGCGCGGCGCGTTGCGCCGGCGCGGGTGGCGGAGGCGGCGGCACCGGATTCTGTGCAGGCAACGAGCCGAGGCCGAGGACGAGCAACACCATCGTGGCGGCCGCCACGCGCCGCGCGCGCCGGCGGCTCGCCACCCAGGCGCACCAGATGCTGAGCTCATAGAGCAACAGCAGCGGTCCGAGCATCAGCATCATCGACACCGCATCGGGCGGCGTCAGAATCGCGGCGAGGAAGGCGGCGATGACGATCGCGTAGCGCCGCTGCCGGCCGAGGAACTGCGGCGTCACGATCCCGAGCGACGCGAGGATCGTCACCACCAGTGGCAGCTCGGCCACGAGACCACACCCTACGACGAACGGCACCGCCATCCCGAAGTAGCGGTCGATCGTGATCATCGCGGTCAGATCGGCGCGTTGGAAGGCGAGCAGCACCTTCAGCGCCGCGGGCAGGAGCCACTGGTAGCAGGCGATCGCCCCAGCCAGGAAGAGCACGACCCCGACGGCGAGGGCCGGAATGATCAGCCGTTTCTCCCGCTCGTACAGCGCGGGCGCGAGAAACGCCCAGATCTGATAGATGACGACCGGCGACGCCACCAAGCAGCCCAGTGCGAACGACACTTTCAACGTCAGCATGAACGGCTCGGCGGGGCTCGTGAAGATGAGCCGCCCGCCGGGCAGGTACGGCGCGATCGGCCGTTTGAGGACCTCGATGATGTCGATCTTATCGAGCAGGAACCAGCCGACGATCGTGCCGACCACGATCGCGACCAGACTCCAGAGGATGCGCCAGCGCAGCTCCTCGAGATGATCGAGAAACGGCATCTCCCCGCGTGGCGTCATCGTCGGGTTACGGCCAGAAGACGTTACGGCCTGAGACGCTGCTGATTTTGCCGCGCGAGATCGGCCTCGGGCGAGCGCGGATAGCCCGCGATCACCCGCGCGTAGAAGTTCCGCGCCGTCGTCTTGTCTCCCCGCTGTTCGGCGAGGACACCCTGTTTGTAGAGCGCCGACGGAGCGCGCGGCGACTTGGGATAGGTACGCACGAGTTGATCGTACACCACCGCCGCGGAATCGGGTGCGGCCTGCTCGAAGCTCTCAGCGACGTAATACATCGCATCCGGCGCGCGCTCATGTGTGGGGAAGACGCGGAGGAACTCACGCAACCCCAGGCGCGCGGTCGCGACGCTGCCGCGCCGGTACTGCTGCAGCGACACGTCGTACATCTGATCGGGACCCGGTCCCGCGGGATTGCCGGAGGGACCGACGGGCGCTCCGCCGGCCGCCGCGGCCACACCCGGGTCCGGTTGCTGAGCCCGTGATTCAATTCGCGACCTCAGCTCGGTGAGCCGCTGCTGGCTCTGCCCGGTCAGCTCCTGCACGGAGACCAGCTGCTGCTGCACCGAGAGCAGCTCGGTGCGCAGGTCACCACGCATTTGGACGAGGTACGCTTGCTGCGTCGCCAGCGCCTGCTGCAGCAGCCGGACGGCGGCCAGGATCGTGTCCCGTTCCGCCGCCCGTGCCGCGTCACTCCTGGCGAGATCGGCCTGTAACGCCTGCACCTGGAGCTCGACTTTCCGGACGTCGCCTTTCAGCGCGCACCCGGCGGCGAGCCCCAGGGCTACGACCCACGCCCTACGGGCGGCGGAGGTTGTCGCCACCGCTCGTCACCTCGAACTCGTCGCGCCGGTTCTGCGACCAGGCCGACTCGTCGTGGCCGTCCACTAACGGCTTCTCCTCGCCCCACGATTGCGTCTCGATGCGGCCCGCATCGATCCCGTGGCTCACGAGATACTGCTTCGCCGACTGCGCGCGGCGATTGCCGAGCGCCAGGTTGTACTCATCCGAGCCGCGCTCGTCGCAGTGCCCGCCGATCCGGATGCGCAGATCGGGATTGGCTTGCATGATCGCGACCTTCTGATCGAGCGCACCCATGTCGTCGCCACGGATGTTCGACTTGTCGAGGTCGAAGTGGATCATCGCGGCCAGCGTGGTCCGGACCTCATCGCCCGCGCGCGCGGCTGCGGCCGCAGAATCCGCGCGGCGCTGCGACGCGATGCGGTCCGCTTCCTCGCGGGCCTGCCGGTCGCGCTCGGCCTGTGCCGCGGCGATGGAATCGCGCATCCGCTGGTTCTCGGCCGCGGTGTCGACCGCCGGCGTCGTAGTCTGCGGTGCTGGTTTACCGCCGCACGACGCGGCCGCAATCACGGCAGCGCCTAAGCCCAGCGCGAGGAGCAACGATACCGATTTCATCCTGTCTCTCCGATCAGGGGGTGGTAGAAGGGGCCTCCGAAAGCCGTGGAGACCAAGCCGGCAAACGCGCCCCGCTCTGCTGCAGCAATGGCCGGATGCGGCCGGTGTCGAGATCGATGATCCACAACTGGCGGTAGCCCGACCGGTCGGAAACAAAGGCGAGATGACGGCTGTCGGGGGCCCAGGTCGGATCCTCGTTACGCCCCACCGAGGTGAGCTGTCGGACCGTGCGTGTGCGCACATCCAGCACGAACACCTGCAGTGTGCCCGCCACGTCCCGGTGAAATGCCACCGATTGCCCGTCGGGCGACCACTCTGGCGCGTTGGACGCCCCAGTCACGCCGTAGTCGAATGGTGCGAACAACTGCTGGTCCGTTCCATCCGCCGCCATCACGTAGATCTGCGGCAGACCCGGGCGCGTCGAGACGAATGCAATGCGCTGCCCGTCAGGGCTGAACGTCGGGGACAAGTTGTCTGAAAAGCGGCCCACGGTCAAGCGGCGTAAGCAACAGTTAGCCTTGATGTTAATCGTGTAGAGATCGGTCCCTTCCTCCGTCGCGCGGCTGAACGCCAGGGTCTGCCCATCGGGCGAAAACGCCGGCGTGAAGTCGAGCGCCGTGCCCGTCGTGGAGACCGCCGTGCGCCTCCCCGTGGCCATCTCCTGGAGATAGAGCCACCCCTTCCCGGCCTGGAACTCCATGTAGGCAAAGTGCCGGCCGTCCGCGCCCCACGCGGGCGACATCGCCTGACGGTCGGTCGAAGAGACGAGCTTCTGATCGGCGCCGTCCTCATCGATTTGATAGACTTTGCCCTCCCTCACGAACAGCACGCGCGTCGCCGCGATCCCGGGTGTTCCGATGGCCGCCTGCAACGCCTGGTCCGCGAGGCGATGCACCGCCATCCGGAAGTCGGGGTCGCCGGGGCGCGGGAGGTTGGCGCGCACGGTCCGGCGGATGCCCGCCGCGGCGATGTCGTGGAGCGTCGCGATCGTCGTGTCGCCCGCGGCGGTGATATCGAGCGCGAAATCGGCGCCGAGGGCCTGATACAGCGGATAGTTGAGCGTACTCCCGGCCTGGGCGCCACCCGTGGCGGCCGTGGTGGATCCCGACCGGCGCGTTCCGGTCGCGCGCGGCGACGTCGGGGAGGTCGCCAGCCGGATCGAGTCGCCGCCCGGCAGCGTGATCACCTCGAAGCGATCGCTGTAGTCGAGATCGCGAGCGACCATCGCGCGCACGGAGTCGAGACCCATCCCCTTGCGGGGCAGCATCACCAGGCCGGGACGTACACCGGGGCGGTACACGATGCCGATGCGCACGCCGCGGTCGATGGCTGACGTATCCTGAGCGGAAAGATGGAACGACGGAACGATGGAAAGAACTGCCACCGCCATAACACATTCCATCATTCCAACATTCTCTCGTTTCACTGTCGCTGCCCCGAGAAGTAGAATCGAATGAAGAGCACCTCGGACGGCCACCCATCTGGAAGCGAGCCGAACACTTTGGACCTTCCCGCCTCCTCGACGGCGCCCTGCGCTTCGAGATCGAAGGCGAAGTTGCCCGAGCGACGGATGAACTGCATATCGCTGATCGAGCCATCCCGATGAATCAGGAATCCGATCTCCGCCTGCAACGCCGTGGTTCCAAACGGGCGTTGCCAGCGGCGCGCGATCTGGACGATGATGTTGTTCGTGTATTCAGGAAACGGGAACGCGACTCCTTCGGTTGAAACGGTCAGCGGATCGTTTCCAGTGGATGGCGTCTCGCCTGGCAACGGCTGCGTCGTTGGCGTCGTGCGCGGCGCGGCTTCGCGATGCGTTTGATCGCGATTCGCTGGCGGCGTCGCGCGCGAGACGGTGCTTTGCGGGCGCTTGGCGGCGGGAATCGGCGCCGGCTTCTCTTCGGCCGGCCGCTCGAACGCCTCGGGCGCCTTGCGCGCCTCCATGTCGGCCGCCGGCGCGGCGATCAGCCGCACGCGATAGGTCGGCGGCAGGCGCGTGCGCCCGCTCGGCGTGCCAAACAGCAGCGCGCCCACGACGCCGTGCACGATGAGCGTTCCCGTCATTGCCATGCCCACAGGGGCCGGAGCCCGGCCGCGTCCTCTCATCGGTTGATCGTCTCCGGTTCGGCGACCAGTCCTACGTCCTGCACGCCTGAGCCCCGAATGACCGCCAGGACCTGCACGACCCGGGCATAGGCGACACGACCATCGGCACGCAGATACACCCCCGTGGGCCGTTTCGTTCGCACGAAGGCGGGAAACGTGGCCTGGAAATCGTCGTACGACAGCCCCGCCTGGTCGAGATAGATCTTGCCGTCCATGTCCACGGTGACGACGAGTCCCTGCTTCGGCTCGATGGCGCGGACCTGCGCCCGGGGCAACCGCACGTCCACCCCGCCCTGCATGATGGGCGCGGTGATCATGAAAATGATGAGCAGCACGAACGCCACGTCCACGAGCGACGTCACGTTGATATCGGCGTTGAGCGGCAGCTCGCCGTGTCCGCGAAGACCGCCACCGCCGCCGAGGAGTCCGCCGGCCATTAAATCCGTCCTTCCCGGGCCAGCGTCCCGACGATCTCCTGGGCAAAGCCCTCGAGCTCGCCGGCAAACAGCCCCAGACGATTGACGAAGAGGTTGTAGGCCATGACGGCGGGAACGGCGACGGCGAGACCGCCGACCGTGGTGACCAGTGCCTCGGCGACGCCAGGCGCGACGGCGGTGATGTTGCCCGATCCGCCGACGGCGATGCCGATAAACGCGTCCATGACGCCCAGCACGGTGCCGAGCAGGCCCAGCAGCGGGCTGACCGAGCCGAAGGTCGCGAGCCAGGGAATGAAACGCGCGGCGGTGTCACGCTCGGCGGCCACCTCTTTCGCGAGCACCATGCGCAGCGCTTCGAGCTGCGTCGTGGTGAGTGTCGCAGACGACGCCGTCGCCGCAGCGCTCGTGGCGGGGGCGGGGGGGGGCCCGGCGCCTTTCAGGCTGCCCGGTTTCAGTTCGGAAAAGAAATGCACGGCCTCGCGCAGCAACCGATTGTAGGGCGACGGCGGCAAGCGCATCGCCGCATGGTAGGCCTCCTCGAGCCGCGGCGCCTTCTCGACCTCCGCGAGGAAGCCGTCGCCGAGCTGACGCATGCGGCGGAATTGCCACCACTTGAGGACGATCAGATACCACGACACGAGCGAAAAGACGGCGAGGATGCCCAGCACGAACTGCGTTTCGCGGCTGGACGTGAGCACCAGCTCCCACGGCGTCGTGGGGATCGCCCCTCTCACCTGAAAGAGCACCCTAACCTCCTCGGTATCCGTGCGGGTGTGCTTGATGCCAGCGCCAGGCGCTTTCCAGAATCTCGTCCAGACTCGAATGCAAGGCCCGCCATCCGAGCACCGTCGCCGCGCGCCCGACGGCGGCGACCAGCTCCGGCGGATCGCCCGGACGGCGCGGTCGCTCGACCGTCGGTACCGGGCGGCCGGTGACGCGGCGCGCCGCCTCGACGACCTCGCGCACCGAGCGGCCGGTGCCGGTGCCGAGATTGACTGCGACGGCCGAGCCGCCGTCGAGCTTCACATCCAACGCGCGCAGGTGCGCGTCGGCGATATCCGCGACGTGCACGTAATCGCGGACCGCCGTACCGTCGGCGGTTGGATAATCGGTCCCGTAGACCTCGAGCGCCGCGCACCGGCCGAGTGCCGCCGCCAGGACGTTCGGGATCAAATGCGTCTCCGGGTCGTGGTCCTCGCCCAGCCGTTCCGTGGCGCCCGACGCATTGAAGTAGCGCAGGCTCACCACGCCCATACCGGTCCGCGGCCCGACGTCGGCGAGCAGCCGCTCGAAATCTCGCTTCGTCTCGCCGTACGGATTCACCGGCTCCTGCGGCGTATCCTCCGTGATCGGAAGCCTCGGCGGATGACCATACACCGCGCACGACGACGAGAAGACGAAACGCCGGACCTTTGCCCGAACGGCCGCCTCCAACAGTACACGGGCGGCCGTCACATTGTTGGTCACGTACTTGCGAGGCTGGGCGACCGACTCCGCGACCAGCGCGAAGGCGGCCAAATGAATGATCGCCGTGATGTGCTCCCGCTCGAGCAACGTCTCCACGAGCTCGCGGTCGCCTACTCCGCCCTGCACGAAGCCAGCGCCCCGCGCGACCGCCTGGCGATGCCCCGCGCTCAGGTCATCGAGCACGACGGCTTGGAAGCCACGCTCGAGGAGTTGGTCCACGACGACACTGCCGATGTACCCTGCGCCACCGGTCACGAGGATTCGTGATGTCACGCCGGGGGCTCCATCCCAAACAGGCGACGCAGCGCCTCGAGGAGACCATACCCCCGACCTTCCTCCGCGGCGGCCTTCAGCGCGACGGTGGGCTGGTGCAGGAACTTGTTGAGCAGCGCCTGGCTGAACTGCTCGACGCACGCACGATCGTCGGGGCTCAAATGTCCCAGCTGGCGTAGCGCGCGCTCGAGCTCGACGGCGCGCAGGTCGTCCATCCGCTGGCGCAGATCCTTGATCGTCGGCACGACGCCGAGACCGCCGTACCAAGCCCAGAACACATCGGTCTCCTCCTCCACGATCCGCTCGGCCGCGGGAATCTCATCGCGCCGCCGCGCAGTCGCCTGCGCGGCCACCGTCTGGAGATCGTCGACGTCGTACAGGAAGACGTTCTCGATCTGCGCGATCGCGGGATCGACGTCGCGCGGCACGGCCAGGTCCAAAATGCACAGCGGCCTGCCGCGTCGCGCCCCGAGCACCGCACCGACGCGCTCCCAAGTCACCACCGCGTGCGGCGCCGCCGTCGAGCAGAGGGCAATGTCCGTCGTCGCGAAGTGCGGCCAGGCTTCCTCGAGTGATACCGCCTTGCCACCCAGGCGTTCGGCAATGGCTCGGGCGCGCTCCTGCGTGCGGTTCGCGACCAGCGTGATCTGCACACCCTGATCGCTGAGGCAGGTGGCGGCCAGCTCCGCCATGTCGCCGGCGCCGAGAATCAGGGCGCTGCGGCCGGCGAGATCGCCGAAGATCTTGCCTGCCACGGCGACGCCGGCGGACGCGGCCGACGCCGTCCCCATCCCGAGACCGGTTTCCGTTCGCACCCGCGACCCGACATGCAGCGCAGTCTGGAACAGCCGATGCAGCACGGGGCCGGCTTGCGCGCGCGACGCCTCCCACGCCTCTCGCACCTGTCCCTGGATCTGTGACTCGCCGAGGATCATCGAATCGAGCCCCGACGACACGCGGTAGAGATGGCGGACGGCGTCGCGGTCGCGGGCGATGTACCCGTACTCCCGAGCGCCGCCCGCCGGACTCGCCGACAGCCGCTCGCCGAGCAACGACCACACCGCCTCGAGCGCCGGCTCGTCGTCCGCGACGAGATAGAACTCGGTGCGGTTGCACGTGGAGAGCAGCACGCCACCGCTGGCACCGGCCGCCATGACCCGCGCAAGCGCGCCCGGCACCTCGTGCGCGCCGTGCGCGAAGCGCTCGCGCACGTCGAGCGGTGCGGTCCGGTGGTTCACGCCCACCACCTTGATGCCCATCGCTGTATGACCCGTCACAGGAACCGTTCGGCGCCGGGCTGGGTCAGCTTCAGCGCGACGTAGACCAGCAACACGGCGCCGAAGCCGGCGATACTGGCGAGTGCCGCGCGGCGGCCGGCCCAGTGGCGCACGACACGGACCCAGACCGCCCAGCCGAGGACGACCCACGTAAAAATGCCCCACACGAGCTGGGCCTTGGCGGCGTGCAGGCCCCCGGAGAACTGCGCGCCGTATCCGAGCGCGAGAACGACGCCGAGCGTCAGCGCCGGGAAGCCCAGGACCAGGGCGAAGCGGTTGAGTCGATCGAGCCGTTCGAGCGGTGGAAAGAGCTGAAACACCTGACCGAAGCGGCGGGCTTTGAGCTCGCGGAACTGCAGCAGGTACAGCGCCGCGGCAATGAACGCCAGGGCCATCAAGGCCAGCCCCAAGGCGCTGAGGGCCACGTGCAGGACGAACCACACGTTGCGGGCCGCCGCTTCAGCGCCCGGCGCCAGTCCGCTCAGGAGGGCGAGGCCCACCAGGCCCGTGGCCAGCGGGGCGGCAAAGAAGGAGACGGCCGAGCCACGCAGCAGCCGTTCGCTCGCGAGCTGCAACAGCACCAGACAGAACGCCAGCATCGAGAGCGCCGGGCCGAGACCCACGGGCGTGAGCTGCGAGATGGCGACGACGTGGAAGGCCGCGCCCGCACAAGGCAGCGCGATCGTCAGCACGCGCGGCGCGGCCCGGCCGCCCATGAATGGCGCCAGGACAAACGCCGTCGCCAGTCCGTAGAACGCCAACGCAACGAGATGCAGGGTAACAATCACGCCAGATACGAGCCGGGCCCACGCACGCCGCGGGCCCGGCCGCCTATCAGGAGGGCATCTTCTTGATTAGCCGTACCGGAAGCCCGCGGTCCAGCCCCGGGTGCATGATCTGAAGCAAGAGGCCCGTGGCGGATTTCTCGCGCGTGTGCACGATCATCATGACGGCGCGCACCTCTTCCGAGGCAGATCCCACATAGCCTCCGGCCGGCTTGAAAACCTCGAAGACGTCGCCGGGCGTGACGCCGTCGCGGCGCCCTTTGTCGATGAAGAAGAACTGCTGCGCGCCGGCGATAGGATGGGGATCGCGGGCCTCCAGCAGCTTGCCGGTCAGCCCTTTCTCGACGGGCGTGGGCCGCACCTGGCCAGGATCACGGAACGGCTCGAGCGGCATCGCCAGCTGGCCGTTGTGAACGCGGTCGTACTGGGCGACGACTTGCGCGAGCACCTGCTCTTCCTCGATCGACGTGACGCGGGCGATCCCGACCGGGACGACGACCTCGCCCCAACGCCCGAATTCCAACACGCGATCGATGCGCGCCACGAGCAGCGAATCGCCGACGTGATAGGACGCGTTGCGCGGCGGCTTGATCGCGATCTCTTCGAAGGTGATCGCGGACGTGCGCTCGGTGAGGCGGGTAATCGCCGGCGTTGCAGTCGCGCCGAGTACCCTGCCCCACGGCAACCGCTCCTCTTCGCTCAGGAAGCCGGCGGCGTAGAACTCGCCGGCACGGAGCGGGCGGTAGGGCTGATGGACGTAGGCGCGCAGCACGTCCTGCACGACCTGCCGATTTGTGCGGCGGCGATCGAAGATCGTCTCGTAACTCTCGGCTACCGTGGGCGGAGGCGCTTCCACGATCAGAAGTGCGGTGTCCGCCGGAATCGTGTCGATCGCGGCGGTATCGAGCGGCACGACCGCGGCGAGCGTGTCACCTGGAGCGGCCCGCACCGTGTCGGCGGCAGCGACGGTGGTGTCCGGCCGCGCGGTGACAGTGTCGCCACCCTGCGCGATCGTCGCCATCTCCGAGAGATTCAAGACCTCACCGGGATAGATCCAGTGCGGGTCTTCGATGACGGCGGTATTGAGGCGGTAGATCTCGGGCCACAACAGTGGATCGTTGAAATACATCTGCGAGATGGACCAGAGGGTCTCACCGCGGGAGACGGTATGACTGGAGGGAACCTGTCCCTGGAAAGCGGCGGCCGCCTGCGTCGTGTCCTGTTGTTGCGCCGCTTGGGTTGTGTCCTGCGCCGGCAGGACGCGCCACAAGAGCGGCAACGCCGCCAGGGCCAGTATTACGGCGCGGTCAGAACGGCAGATCGTCGTCCTCCTCATCCAGCGCCTCCGGGAACGCGTCGAGCGATTCTGGGGCTTTGCCGCCGGCTTCCGAGGCCCCCTTCACAGCCCCCGCCCCCGCGCCGACCGGGGCGGCTCCGCCTCTCGACCCCAGCATGATCAACTCACGCGCGATGATCTCGGTGACGTAGCGCGTCTGCTTGTTGTTGTCTTCCCAGGTCCGATACTCGATCCGGCCCTCGACGTAGACCTTGTCGCCTTTCTTCAGGTACTTCTCACACACGTCGGCCAGACCGGATCCGCCTTTGTTATTCCAGCAGATGACTCGATGCCAGTCCGTCTTTTCCTGCTTCTCCCCCCCCGTCCCCGTCCACTGCCGGCTGGTCGCCAGGGAGAGAGTGGCCACACGGGAACCGTTATTCGTGCTGCGCACCTCGGGATCGGCCCCCAGATTCCCGATGAGCTGGACCTTATTGAGACTGCGGCTCACAACAACCTCCGAACGATGAAGCGGGTTGGGCCCAAGGGTGCCTCACACTATATAAATCGCAAGTCATTCTGTCAACCAAAGATACGCCACTTGTACCAAAGTTATGCATCAAGTCTCAGGACGATGGCGTCCTCCACGGGCCGCCGGTAATACTGCTTCCGGCGGCCCACCTCTTTGAAGCCTTGGGCCGTGTAGAGCGCCCGCGCCGGTGCGTTCGACTCGCGCACTTCCAGGAAGACCTGCTGGACACCACGCCCGGCGAGCACCTCGAGCATTTGTTGGACGAGGGCCCGTCCCAACCCGCTACGCCGGCCGGATGGGGCCACCGCAAGGTTCAGGATCTCGCCTTCGTCGACGGCGTCGAGCGCCACGACGTAGCCGGCGATCGTGCCGGGGCCCGCCCCCTCGGCTACCAGAAAGAGCGCGTCGGACGCTACACAGTCGCGGAAATCCTGCGTGGACCACGGATCGGCGAAGACCTCTTGCTCGATCGCCTGAACCGCCGAAACGTCCGTGAGTTTAGCGGGACGAATGCGGAAGTGGTCGGCCGTGGTGCGCCTCCCATTTGACCTGAGCCTCGGCCAGCCGGCCATATACCGGTTCGGCGAGTGGGTCGTTCAGTAGCCGGCGCGCCGCTTCATCATCAGCCAGCACCAGGAGCCGTGCGGCGATCGATGGCACGGCGTCCAATGGAACCGGCGGCTTTCCGGTCCACGTCTCGACTGCCGTGCGGTAGCGCTCTGCGCCGTCCCCTACGGCAAGTGCCGGCCTGATTGGCGTTGCGCGCGCCAGCTCATCGAGTGTAAACAGCGCCGGCGCCACAATCGTCTCGACGCGACCGGGATGAATGGTATAGACCGCCCCGAACACCTGGCCCCGGAGGGCATCGAAGCACGCGGCGACTGCCCGGGACTCTCTTTCGAAGACCGACGCGGCATGCGCTGCACCGAGCAGCGATGGGACGGCGACCAAGGGAAGCTCACGCTCGTGGGCGAGTCCTCTGGCGGCTGCCCACGCTATCCGTAATCCCGTGAAGCTCCCCGGCCCGTCGCCGACGACGATCTCCGTGACGTCCTGGAGTTTTGCGCCGGCGTCCGCGAGGACCTCATGGATTAGTGTAAGGAGCTGGGCGGCGTGCTGGCGCGCCCCCCGAATCGACCGCGCCGCGCCCGGGAAACGCCCCCGCTTCCCGATCGCGACGCTCGCGATGTCCGTCGCGGTATCGATCGCGAGCCTCATACGCCCGCGGTCGCTTCGACGACGCGGCGCTCCGGATCGTCGTCGTAGGACAGATGGAGATGACGATCGAGCGGCGGCGCCCACGGTCCCGCGCGCTCCGGCCACTCGATCAGAATAATCGCTCGCTCGCGCAGCATGTCATCAAAACCGAGGTCGCGCGCTTCGTCAGGGTGACGCAGGCGGTAGCAGTCGACGTGATAGACGGGAACGGAACCGGTGTCGTAATGATGCACGAGCGCGTACGTGGGGCTGGTGGCCCGCGCCTTGGCTCCCAGGCCGCGGCAGATGGCCTGGACCAGCGTGGTCTTCCCGGTCCCCAGCTCTCCCGACAACCCGATTACCGCCGGGGCGCGGAGCTGGGCGCCGAGGTCCTCACCGAACCGACTGAGCTCGCTCGCGGAGAGGCGCATCGGCGGCGGCCTTGAGCTCCAGGAGCTGATCGCGCAGCACCGCCGCCAGCTCGAAATCGAGCTCCTCGGCCGCGGCCTGCATCTGCTGCTCCAGCATCCGGATGAGCGTTTCGCGCTCGCTCGCGTCGGCGGGACGGCGCAGCGCCACCGTCCCCGGTTTCGGGGCGCGCGCATCGGCGACGCGCGTGACGAAGCGAATGTCACCCACCGATTTCACAATCGATCGCGGTGTGATGCGGTGCTCGACGTTGTAGGCCACCTGGGCCTCGCGGCGGCGGTTCATCTCGTGCAATGCCCGCTCCATCGACCCGGTGACGCGATCCGCGTACAGAATGGCCCTGCCGCTGAGGTGCCGCGCGGCGCGGCCCACGGTCTGAATGAGGGAGCGGTCCGACCGCAGGAAGCCCTCCTGATCGGCATCGAGCACCGCAACGAGCGACACCTCCGGCAAGTCCAGGCCTTCGCGCAGCAGGTTGATCCCCACTAACACGTCGAATTCGCCGAGTCGCAATCCCCGAATGATCTCGACGCGCTCGATCGCGTCGATTTCCGAATGCAGGTAGCGCACCCGCACGCCGTGCTGCTGCAGGTAATCGGTCAGATCTTCGGCCATCCGCTTGGTCAACGTCGTGACCAGCACCCGCTCGTTCTTCTTCTCGCGCAGGCGGATCTCGCTGAGCAAGTCATCCACCTGCCCCGCCACCGGCCGAATCTCGACTTCGGGATCGACGAGCCCGGTGGGCCGGATGATCTGTTCGACGATAACGCCACCCGAGAGCTGCAGCTCGTCTTGCCCCGGCGTCGCCGAGACGAACACCATGCGCGGCACCAGCCCCATGAACTCGTCGAAGCGCAGCGGCCGGTTGTCGAGGGCGGAGGGGAGGCGGAAGCCGTAATCCACGAGGGTCTGCTTGCGCGAGCGGTCGCCCTCGTACATGGCGCCGAGCTGGGGGAGCGTCTGGTGCGACTCGTCGATGATGCAGAGATAGTCTTTCGGGAAATAGTCGAGCAGGCAGGCGGGCCGCTCCCCCGGCTGGCGGCCGCTGAACAGCCGCGAGTAGTTCTCGATGCCGGCGCAGCGCCCCACCTCCATCAGCATATCGATGTCGAAGTGCGTGCGGGACTCGAGCCGCTGCGCCTCGAGGAGCTTGTTTTGGGCCCGCAGCTCCGCCAGGCGCTCCGCCAGCTCGGCGCGAATGCGTGAGACGGCACGCTCGATCGTCGCGCGCTGCGTGACGAAGTGCGTCGCCGGATAGATCGCCGAGCGGTCCATGGGCCGGATGACGTTGCCGGTGAGCGGGTCGATCTTGGCGATCCGCTCGATCTCGTCACCCCAGAACTCGATGCGCACCGCCTGCTCGTCGTAGGCTGGGAAGACTTCGACCGTATCGCCGCGCACGCGGAACGTGCCGCGCTCGAAGCCGACGTCGTTGCGCTGGTATTGCACCGCGACCAGATCGGCGAGCAGCGCGTCCCGGCCGCGCGTTTCCCCCTTCTGGGCCGTGACCAGCAGCTCGCGGTACAGCTCCGGATCGCCCAACCCGTAGATGGCCGAGACGCTCGCGACGATGATGACGTCGTCGCGCTCCATGAGGCTCGAGGTCGCGCGCAGCCGCAGGCGCTCGATGTCGTCGTTGATGGACGAGTCCTTGGCGATGTACGTGTCGGTGGACGGTACGTACGCCTCGGGCTGGTAATAGTCGTAGTAGGAAATGAAGAACTCGACCGCGTTGGCCGGGAAGAACGCCTTGAGCTCACCGTAGAGCTGCGCGGCGAGGGTCTTGTTGTGCGACAACACCAGCGTCGGCTTTCCGAAGTCGGCGACGACATGGGCCATCGTCATCGTCTTCCCCGACCCGGTCACGCCGAGCAGGGTCTGGTATTTGTCGCCGCGGCGCAGCCCGGCGGAGAGCTCGCGAATGGCCCGCGGCTGATCACCCGCGGGCGGCGGGGCGTTCCCAAACTCAAAAGGCATAGAGGGGAAAGCTAACCGACGACGACTTCAGCGGGACCGCTCGAGTCCCGCCGCGCGATCTCCGTCACACCCTTCACCTTCCGCACCGCCTTCAAAACCTTGTGCAGGTGGGTGTGATTCTCGACCTCGACCAGGATCGAGCCGAACACCACGCCGTCCTTGGACGCCAGCTCGGCGCTGCGGATGTTGGTGCCGGTGCCGCTGATCGCCTCGCAGATGTCGGCGTAGAGGCCCCGGCGGTCCTCGCCGCTCACGGCAAGCCGCACCTCGAACGTCTGTCCCTCTACCTCGCGCCAGTCGATCTCGACGCGCCGCTCCGCCTCGCCAGACAGCGTGAGCAGGTTCGGGCAGTCGGTGCGATGCACGGAGATGCCCCGCCCCTGGGTCACGTATCCCACGACGGGATCGCCGGGCACCGGCTGGCAGCACTGGGCGTAGCGGACCATGAGTCCTTCGACGCCGTGAATCTTGATGCCCCGACCCAGCCGCAGCCGCTCGATGACCCGCCCAAGCGCCCCCGGCTTGGCGGGTTGGTGCTCCTCGCTCGGCAGATCGGGATACAGCGCCTTCATGACCTGCCCGAGCTGCACGTCGCCGCGCCCGATCGCCGCCTCGACCTGCGCCGCGACACCGAGGGATAGCGTCTCCGCCGCCTGGGCGAGCTGCTCCGCGGTCGGCGGGTCGAGGCGCCGCCGCCGCACCTCGCGGCCCAGGATCTCGCGGCCGAGCGTCACGCTGCGCTCCTGCTCCTCCTGCTTGATCCACTGCCGGATCTTCTGGCGGGCGCGGCCGGTCTGGACATGCGCCAGCCAGTCGCGCGAGGGCTTGGCCTGCGCGCTCGTCAGGACCTCGATCGTGTCACCATTGCGCAGCGCCCGGTGCAGCGGCGCGATCCGGCCGTTCACGCGGGCGCCGTTGCAGTGCTGGCCGACCTCGGTGTGCACCATGAATGCGAAGTCGATCGGCGTCGCGCCCTTCGGCAGGCGTTTGACGTCCCCGCGCGGCGTGAACACGAAGATCTCATCCTGGTAGAGATCGATCTTGAGGAACTCGAGGAATTCCTCCGGGGTGTGCGCGTCCTGTTGCAGCTCGATGAGCTGCCGGAACCACGACAGGTGGTGATCGAGCTCGTCGGCGCTCTTGCCGTTTTCCTTGTACAGCCAGTGCGCCGCGATACCGTACTCTGCGGTGCGGTGCATGTCGCGGCTGCGGATCTGGATCTCGTACAACTGCCCAGCCGGTCCGAAGACGGTCGTGTGCAGCGATTGATAGCCGTTCGACTTGGGGCTCGCGATGTAGTCCTTGATCCGCTCCTGCAACGGCGTCCAGGTGTGGTGGATGATACCGAGCACGTGGTAGCAGTCGGTGATGCTGTTGACGAGGACGCGGACGGCCAGCAGATCGTAGATCTCCTCGAACGGCTTGCCGCGCTTCTTCATCTTCTTGAAGATGGACCAGAGGTTCTTGGGCCGGCCGACGATCTCCCAGCCGACGATCCCAGCGCGCCGCAGCTCGTCGGCCAGCGGGGCGCGCATCCGCTCGATGGTACGGTCGCGCTCCACTCGCCGCGCCTTCACCTGGCGCGCCAGCTGCTTGTAGTCGTCCGGCTCGAGGTACTTGAACGACAGGTCCTCGAGCTCCGCCTTCACGCCTGCCATGCCGAAGCGGTGTGCCAGCGGCGCGTACAATTCGCGCGTCTCCAGCGCGATGCGCTTGCGCTTCTCGGGAGGCAGCGGATCGAGCGTGCGCATGTTGTGCAGCCGGTCGGCGAGCTTGATGATGATCACGCGCGCGTCGCGTGCGACCGACATTAGCAGCTTGCGGTAATTCTCAGCCTGCTCTTCGGCGGTCGAGCGGAAGGTGAGGGTCGAGATCTTGGTGAGGCCGTCCACCAGGTCGGCGACTTCGTTCCCGAAGTCGCGGCGCAGCAGGTCCAGGGTGACGTCGGAGTCCTCGACCACGTCGTGCAGCAGCGCCGCGGCGATCGTCGTCGTGTCCATCTGCTGCTCGGCGAGAATTGTCGCGACGGCGACGCTGTGGGACACGAAATCGTCGCCCGAGAGGCGCTTCTGGCCCTGATGGGCCTGTGCGCTGATGCGGTAGGCCCGCGACAACACGTCGAGGTCGAGGCGGTCGCGCTGCGCGGCGACCGCCTTCGCCAGCTCCGGCGCGAGGATCGGCGCCGTACTCGTCACAGCAGTCCTGCCTCCGCGAAACTCACGTACCGCTCCCCTCCGGCTCCGCCCCCAATCACCACATGATCGTACACCGGCATGTCCAACACGCGCCCCGCATCGACCAGCTGGCGCGTGACCGCGCGATCGTCTGCCGAGGGCGTCGGGTCGCCACTCGGATGATTGTGCACCACGATGATCCCCGCCGCCGCCTCGGCAATCGCCGCCCGGAACACCTCTCGCGGGTGCACCAACGAGCTGTTCAGAATGCCCCGCGTGATGAGCAGGTCCGCCAGAATCTGGCTCTGGCTCCCCAGGGCGAGGACGTGGAACTCCTCGACCGCCAGGTCCCGCAGGCGCAGCCCATAGTAGCGTTGCACATCATCGGGCCCGCGAATCCGCTCGGGGGGTGGCTCCGCCTCCGCGCCGATTCGCCTTCCCAGCTCGATGGCGGCGGCCAAGCGGGCCGCTTTCGCCCGTCCGACCCCCGGGATGCGCGCCAATTCCGCCCACGGGCGGGTCGCGAGCCGCCGTAATGACCCATCGCCGCGCGCCAAGATTGCGCCGGCCACGGCGAGGGCGTCCTGCCCGCGTGTCCCTGTTCCTAGGAGAATGGCCAGGAGCTCCTGCCCCGTCAACGCGCCCGGCCCAACGGCCCAGAAACGCTCGCGCGGACGGTCCTGTTCGAGGTGCTCGGAAAGACGCAGCGGCATGGGAAAACAGTAAGGCACTGCGCCGGTTCGACATAGCCAGAATTACGCCGTCCGGCACCTAACGGCCGGTTCATTCCGGAGCGATCATTGCGGTGCGACCCCGTGCCTTGCTCATCCATCCACGAGGCGACGCCTTCCCCGGCCGTCCTACCCCTTCGTGGAGGCATCATGCCGATCACGCAAATCCGCGTTGCCGTTTCCCTGATCGCCCTGACCAGCGCGTTGATGGCCTGTACCACCGAGCCTGATCCTGTTGCCCCACGTCTCGCGGCGGGCGCACCATCGAACGCTCTCATCAGCGCAAGCAGCTGGGGACCGGAAACGCCGCCGTTTAACGATGAGGTCATCCTGCGCGACGTAACCGGCAACGGTGGTTTTGGGCACGTCAAATTCCGCCAACCCAACGACGCCGATAGAATCGTGAATCTGGATACCTGGGTTCGAGACCTGGAGCCCAACGCGACGTATCGGCTGCAGCGCGCTACGGACACCGCCATCAACGATGACTGCACCGGGACCAACTGGCTGACGCTGGGAAGAGGTACAGCACCGCAGGTGATCACGACGGATTGGCGGGGCACCGGTCGCGCAGACCTATTCCGCAACCTCGGCACCACCGCCATTGGTTCGACGTTCGACATTCATTTTCGCGTGATCGACGCCAGCGGAGCGGTCGTGTTGGAGAGCAGCTGTTACCAGTTCGTAGTCACGCAATAATCGCGGGAGAATAAAGACGCAACGGCATGGGAAAACACCTAACGGCCAGTGGATTTCGGAGCGATCATTGTGGTGCCACGTGCCTTCCGCACTCATCCACGAGGCGACGCCGTCCCCGCCGTACACTCAACCTCGTGGAGGAATCATGGGTCCCAGATCCGCAGTCTTTGCCGCTTCCCTAGCCATCCTGGCGGCGTGTACCGACCATGCCGCCGCTCCAACTGGCTTCGACCTGTCCGCGGCACGCAGCGGCGTGCCGTTCACCGCTGGGCTCGCGAGCCCAGCCTGGCAGGCAACGGCGGCGAGCCTCGTTGCCCAGGCGAACTTCACTCCGGTTGTTGCGGGGCATGCGTATCCCCTCCTGGGCGTCGCGCAGTATCTGGCCGTGCAGCGGGCGGAAGCCGCCGACGGTGGCACGGACGCCGAAGACCTGGCCTCCGACATCGGGATCGGGCGCGGCGGGCGCAACCGCCTCGAGCTGGATCGCGGCGCCGTCGCGGGCGCGTCGGCCGTCGTGCTGACCTACCTGTTCCCCACCGCGGCTCAGGCGTTGGCGGACATGGTCGCTGCGCAGGCGAACGCCGGTTCCGGCGATCCGCACCCCTCGTTCTCGCGCGGCGCGGAGATCGGCCGCGCCGTCGGCGCGGAGATCGTCACCCGAGCCCAAGCTGACGGATTCAGCAGGCCGTTCATCGGGACCATTCCAGTGGGCTCCGGCCTTTGGATCAGTAACACCACCCCGGCGACGATCGCGGGCGGGCAGCTACCAGGGGTGACCCCCTGGTTCCTGACATCCGCGAGCCAGTTCCGGTCGGCGCCGCCCCCGGCGTTTGGGTCTGCGGCATTCACAGCGGCGCTAGCTGAAATCCGGCAGATCTCCGACACGCGCACCGCCGAGCAAGTACGGATCGCCGCGTTCTGGGCGCAAGGCGTGGGCACGCCCACCACGCCGGCGTTCTGGATCCAGCGCGCGACCGCGGGCATCAATGAACACGGTCTATCCGAGCGTGAGGCGACGCATCTCTACGCGCTGCTCACCGCGACGATGGCCGATGCCCAGATTGGATGCTGGGACGCCAAGGAGACGTACTGGTTCATTCGACCGTGGCAGGCGGACGTCGCGATCACCGTGGTCCCCGCGGTCGGGAAGCCCAACCACCCGTCCTATCCTTCGGGGCACAGCTGCGTCTCTTCGTCGGCCGCGGAAGTGTTGAGCACGTTCTTTCCCGAGCAGCGTGCGCAATTGGAAGCGATGGTCACCGAGGCGGGGGTGTCGCGCATGTACGGCGGTATCCACTACCGGTTCGACATCGAAGCTGGACAGGCGCTGGGGCGTAATGTCGCGCGATTCACAATCGCGGCAGATGCAGCGGGGAATTCGGTGTTGACGGCGCGGTAGAACAACGACTCAAAACGTGTAGGGGCGCAGCATGCTGCGCCCCTACATCATTCACCTTACATCTTGTGTTTCTTCAGGCCCCCGCTCCATGGCACTTCTTGAACTTTTTGCCGCTGCCGCACGGGCACGGATCGTTGCGACCAACGCCCGCGTAGGGGCTCGCCGCAAACGCGGGCTCGGCCATGCCGCCCGCGCTCCGTTGCAGCGACGGCGGTGGGGGCTCTGCGCTCGTGACAAGACCGTCGGCGGCGGGTTTTGACGCCACCATCGGCGTCTGCCGGCGACTCGGGCCGGGCAGTCCGCCCGCCGGTCCGGTGACGGGACGGCCTGGCGGCCGCTGGCCACCCAGGCCGCGCTGCGGCGGGCCGATCTCGATCTGCAGCTTGAGCCACCGCTCCCCGAACGTGGTCTGGAGGTCCTGGATCAAGCCGACGAACATCTCGTAGGCATCCTGCTTGTACTCGACGAGCGGGTCCTTCTGGCCCCAGGCCCGGTAGTAGATGCCCTCGCGCAACTGGTCGAGATCGTAGAGGTGGTCCTTCCACTTCTCATCGATCACACCGAGGGTGACTTGCGACAGCGCCTGCTCGGCGAGGCCCGGGATGCCGACCCTGGTCTCGACGTCCCGCAGATAGCCGAGCTTCTGCTGGAACGCTTCCCGGCCGGCCTGCTGCGCGGCGCGCACCAGCTCCTCGCGCGTCTTGATCACCGCAGGATCGGTGACATCGGGAATCGAAATCAGGAACTTCTGGAGGAACTCCGTTTCGATGAGCGCCCGGTCCCACTGGCCCGGATCGTCGTAGTCCACGATCAGGCTGTCGGCGAGGTGCTCGACGGCGCTGTCGATCATCCGCTGCGCCTCGGCCTTCAGCTCTTCCCCCCCCTCGAGCGCGTACAGGCGCTGCGAGTAGATCACTTCCCGCTGCTTGTTCATCACGTCGTCGAACTGCAGCAGCTTCTTGCGCGCCTGGAAGTTCTGGAGCTCGACGCGCTTCTGGGCCTGGCCGATGGCCGCCGTGACCCAGGGGTGCGTGATGACCTCGCCCTCTTCGGCGCCGGTGCGGTCCATGATGCGCGCGATGCGGTCGGAGCCGAACAGTCGCATCAGGTCGTCTTCGAGCGACATGTAGAACACGCTCTGGCCGGGATCGCCCTGACGCCCGGAGCGGCCGCGCAGCTGGCGGTCGATGCGCCGCGCCTCGTGGCGCTCGGTGCCGATGATGACGAGACCGCACGGCGGGTCCTCGTTGCACTTCAGCTCTTTGATCTGCGTGGGGGACAAGTCCGGCTTCTCCACGAGCTGCCCGAACGGCGCCTCGCGCGACTTGATGCCGCACACCTGACACTTCTTGACGCCCGGGCCGAGTTTGATGTCGGTGCCACGGCCCGCCATGTTGGTCGCGATCGTGATCGAGCCGGGTTGTCCCGCCTGCGCGACGATCTCGGCTTCGCGCTGGTGGTACTTGGCGTTCAGCACCTCGTGCTTGAGCCCGCGCCGCTTCAACAGGCGGGCCAGGGTCTCGGAGACCTCGACGTTGACCGTCCCGACGAGGACCGGCAGGCCGCGCTTGTGCTGCCGATCGATCTCTTCCATGATCGCGTCGTACTTCTCTTTGCGCGTCTTGTAGACGAGATCGTGCTTGTCGACGCGCCGCACCGGCCGGTTGGTGGGGATCACCACGACCACGAGCTTGTAGATGTCGTGGAACTCGGTCTCCTCCGTCTCGGCCGTGCCCGTCATGCCCGAGAGCTTCTCGTACATGCGGAAGTAGTTCTGGATGGTGATCGTCGCGAGCGTCTGGGACTCCTCGCGCACCGCCACGCTTTCTTTCGCCTCGACCGCCTGGTGCAGGCCGTCCGACCAGCGCCGTCCCGGCATCAACCGGCCGGTGAACTCGTCGACGATGAAGACCTGCCCATCCTGCACGACGTATTCGACGTCTTTCTCGTACAGCGCATGCGCCTGCAGCAGCTTGTGGATGATGTGCAGCGTCTCGCTCTTGGCCGCGTATTCGGCCTCGACGGCGCGCCGCCGCTCGATCTTCTGCGCCGGCGTCAGCTCGGTGTCGTGCTCCAGCTCGTGGACGGCGTGCGAGATGTCGGGCACGAGGAACAGCGTCGGATCCTGCGGGGACATCGTCTCCACGCCCTTGTCGGTCAGGTGCACGGAGCGGCCCCGCTCGTCCATGACGAAGTACAGATCATCCTCGATGTCGCGCATCTTCTGATCGCGCGCCGGCAGCTTGCGATCGGCCAGCCGGTCCAGCTCGACGCGCTGCACCTGCTGCTTCACGCCCTGCTCGTTCAGCAGCTTCAGCAGCTTCTTGTTCTTCGGCATGCCGAGCTGCGCTTTGTAGAGCAGCGTCGCGCCCTCGTAGTTCGTATCCGGGTTCGCGAGGAGCGGCTCGGCCTTCGCGATCAGGTCGTTGGCGATCGCGGTCTGCTTGCGCACCAGCTGGACGACCTGGGCATTGTACAGAGCGTACTTTTCATCCGACTCCGCGCCCACCACGCCGGAGATGATCAGGGGCGTGCGGGCTTCGTCGATCAGAATCGAGTCCACCTCGTCGATGATCGCGTACACGTGCCCACGCTGCACGCGATGCTCCAGGCTGCCCACCATGTTGTCGCGCAGGTAGTCGAAGCCGAACTCGTTGTTCGTGCCGTAGGTGATGTCGCATTGATAGGCGGCGCGGCGCTCCGGCGTCGACGGCTGCGTATCGTCGATGCACCCGACGGTCAGGCCGAGCCACTTGAAGAGATGGCCCATCCATTGGGAGTCGCGCCGCGCGAGGTAGTTGTTCACCGTGACGAGATGCGCGCCCCGGCCGGCCAGCGCGTTGAGATACAGCGGCAGCGTGGCGACCAGCGTCTTGCCCTCGCCCGTCGCCATTTCGGCGATCTTGCCCTGATGCAACACGATGCCGCCGATGAGCTGCACGTCGTAGGGCACCATGTCCCATTTCATCGCGTGCCCCGTGACGACGACCTCGCTGCTCAGCAGGCGGCGGGCCGCTTCGCGCACCGTCGCAAACGCTTCGGGCAGCAGGTCGTCCAACGTCTGCTGCAGCTCGGAGACGAACGACTGCTCCGCTTTGTGCAGCTGATCGCCGAGGTTGGCGCGCTCGGTGGGATCGGGACAGTCGTGCTTCGCCTGCTTGAGGCGCTCGACCTCCGCCTGCAGGGCGCCGGTGCGCTGCGCAATGGCGTCGCGGAACCTGGCGGTCTGCGCCTGCAGCTCGCTGTCGGGGATTTCCTTGAGACGCACTTCGTGCTGGTGAATCGCATCCACGACCGGCTGGATGCGTTTCAGCTCGCGGTCGAACCGCGTCCCGAAGATTCTGGTGAACCAACGATTGGCCATTACACTCCTAGCGGTACAGCCCGTGCGTCCCGATGTATTCGCGCACCGGGTCGGGCACTAAATATCGAATGGAACGCCCCTGTTTGACGCGCTCCCGCACCTGAGTCGCCGAGAGGTCGATCGTGGGCACAGGGATGACCCGCGTGATCAACGGATGACGCACCACACTGGCGCCCGGCCGGGCGAAAACGACGATGTCGGCAAGTTCCGGAAGCGCTTCGACTTCCCACCAGTCAGCCAGATCGCGGGCGGCGTCCGCCCCTAGCAACAACGTGAACCGGTTCCCCGGCTCGCGATCGCCCAACGCCCGCAGGGTCCGAACGGTATACGAAGGCGTCGGCAACCCCAACTCGACCCGCTCCACACTGAACCGGGGGTTCCCCGCGACGCCCAAGTCCAGCATTTCCGCCCGCTGCTCCGGCGTCGCCTGATGACTGGCCCGGGCTCCGCGCTTGAGGGGTTGCTCGCGTGCCGGGAGAAAGCGTACGGCGCAACCCAACGCATCGGCCGCTGCTTCCGCCACGATCAGATGTGCGATATGCACGGGGTCGAACGATCCGCCGAACAGCGCTCCCCCCCCCCGGGCCACGCCGCTCAGGGTGTCGAGGGAGTGGACGGCGTCGCGCTGGAATCGGCCCCCGCGGGGCAGCTGCGCGCGAGGCCGGTCGCCTTGGGATAGAAGCGCCGCAGGTGCTCGCAGGTCTCCTGGAGCTCCTGCTTATAGCCGATCGCCCGGTAGCTATCCACCAGCCGCAGCAGGGCGTCCGGCGCCCGCTCCGTGGTGGGATAATTCGCAATCACGTCCTTGAAATAAATGATCGCGGAGTCCCACGCTTTGCGACGCAGATAGAAGATGCCGGTCTTGTACGTCTTCTCCGCAAACTCATTCTCCAGGCGCCGCACGTGAGGACGCGCCCGCGCAGCCGCCTCACTGTCGGGAAAGCGGCCGGCCAGCTCCTGATAAATGGCCAGCGCGGTCTCGCCGTACGAGGGGTCGAGCTCAGGGCGGTGCCAGAGCCGGAGGTTCGCGTCTCCTGCGCGCAGCAAGGCCAGCGGCGCGTATTCGGTGGTGGAGAATTCGTCGGAGACTTTGCGGAAATCGCTCGCCGCCTGCACGTAGTCACCGACCTGGAACGAGGTCTCGGCGAGGTAATACCGCACTTCCGCCAGTTCGGGACTTCCCGGTGGCAGCTGGAAACTGACCCGCTGGAAAATCACCTGCGCGCGACGAAAATCGCCGTGGCGGAACAGATTCATCGCCCGGGCAAGATCGACGTCCGGTTCCACCACCGGGGCGGCCCGCGGGACGCGCCCGCGGGGATGACAACCGGCCACGCCGGCCAGTGCCCCCGCGAGTGCCAGCGTGGCGATCGTCCGTTGCATCGTCATTCCGGTTCAGCCTTTCCTAATGCGTTGAGCTTTTCCTGGGCGCGCTGCGAAATCGTATCGCCCGGCGTGCCACCCGCGAGCGCCTGCTGATAACTCTCCATCGCGCCCGCAATGTCGCCTTGCGCGAGCCGCACGTCTCCGAGACCGAGGAACGCGCCGCGGACGACGTCGGGCGACGCGCCTGGGGCCGTCGCCCGCCGGAACCACCCTTCGGCGTCGGCCGGATGTCCCTGTTCGAGCGCGATTTGACCCGCGACGAGCGCGCAGAGTCCGAGTCCTTCGCGCGCCGATTCGACCACGGCCACCGCCCGTTGCCGCCGCACGACGCCCTCGAAGACGCGGACCGCCGTACTACACTCCCGGACCCGGACCAGCGTCATCCCGTACACGAACAGTAGCGAGTCGGCTCGGGCCGCGTCGACCGCGGTGGCCGCTGCAACCGGCAACAGCGCCCTCGCCTCGGCCGTATCGCTGCGATCGACCGCATCCAGTGCCGCCAGTGCGACATAACGTCCCAGCGGGCGTCGCGGCGCGATCTCCCGCAACCCGGTCAAGGCGCTCGCCAGGGCGGTCCGGTCATTGGCCGCGAGCGCCGCCCGCGCCACGCGATCCAGACCGTCGGCCGCTTCCTCGGCGCGTGAGCGGTCGCGCTGGGCGAGCGTCCGGTAGGACTCGGCGGCCAGGTCGTAATCCTCCGTATGCATCGCCGCGGCGGCGAGCTTGGCCAGCAGGGTCGCGCTGCCGGCGTTCGCGCGGAGGCCGAGCTGATACTCGGCGAGGGCGTCCGGATAGGCGCCCGCGGCATACGAGCGGTCGCCCAGCTCCTCGTGGTTGGCCGCGGAACGCGTGCACGCCAGCAGGAGCACCGCCAGTACCGTGATCGCCCGTCTCACTTCTTTTTCTTCTTTCTCTCGCTCTTGGCGCCGGCGGCGGCCATCGGTGACACGTCGGAGCGTGAGAGCAGCGCCAGATAGGCCTCGACGCGCGGATCCTCCGGTCGCCGGGCATGCAGCTCCTCCCACACCGCGCGCGCGGCGAGTCCGTCGCCCGCGAGGTAGCACGCCAGCCCGAGCATGGCAGCGGCATCGAGAAAGGAGGGCCGCTCGCGCACGATGATCTGGAAGTGCTCGTGCGCGTCCAGCGCGCGACCGGCCTCCAGCAGCATCCGCCCCAGCTTGTAGCGCAGGTCGTGAAATCCCGGCCCGAGGGCCAGCGCCGCCTCGTACTGCGCGATCGCTTCGTTCAGGCCGCCCGCCTCCAGGTAGGCCTGGCCGAGCGCCGCGTGCTGGTTGGCCAGCTTGGCCGCGACGTGGCCGTGGAAACCCCCGCGCCGCTCCGTGGTCACCTGGCGGGCGCGTCGCAGCATGGCATTCGCCTCTTCTTCGCGTCCCAGCTCGTTCAGCACGAGCGCCCGATGAATCAACGCCTCGATGTAGTTGGGATTGAGCGCGAGGGCGCGATCGAGCTGCTCCAGCGCCTTGTCCGGCTGTCCGGCGAGCGAGTAGGAGAGGCCGAGCAGATGGTGCGCGTCCGCAAACGCGCGGCCGGTCGCGATGACCTCCTCGAGGAGATGAATCGCACCGTAATAGTCCTGCAGTTGAAACCGCTCGTTAGCCTGCTCGACCAGATGCTCGGGACTGACGTCCATGAATCTCCTCGTACCAGTCAACGAACTTGCGGATCCCTTCCTCGATGCCGACGCGCGGCTTGAAGCCCAGCACCCGGCCGGCATGGACCAGATCGGCATCCGTCAATCGCACGTCGCCCGGCTGATCGGGGTGGCGTTCGATGACGGCGTCCTGGCCCAGGGCCTGAGCAATCAGCGCGATCAGCCGATCCAGGCGCACCCGCTCGCCGCCGCCAAGATTGACCGTCTCGACCGTACCGGGCGTAGCGCTGGCCGTCCACTCCAGGGCGGCAAGGATGCCGTCCAGGCAGTCGGTAATATAGGTATAGTCGCGCTCGCTCGACCCATCCCCATGCATCCGCACCGGCCGGCCGCGCGCGATCAAGTCGGTGAATTTGTGAATCGCCAAATCGGGCCGCTGCCGCGGGCCGTACACGGTGAAGAACCGCAGACAGATGATCTTGAGCGGGTACAGATGCGCGAACGCGTGCGCCAGCAGCTCCCCTGCCCGCTTGCTCGCTGCATACGGCGAGATCGGTGAGACGGCAGGCTTATCCTCCGCGAACGGCGCCGGCGTCGCGTTGCCGTACACCGACGACGACGAGCCGAACACGATGCGGGTGAGTCCCACGCGGCGTGCCGCATCGATCAGGCGGGCCGTCGCCGTAACGTTGGCCTCCATGTACGAGCCGGGGTCTTCGAGCGAGGGGCGTACGCCGGGCTTGGCGGCGAGATGCATGACCGCCTCGACGCCGTCCAGCGGCATGGGATCGCGCGCGACGTCCGCCTCGACGAAGCGGAAGCCGGGACGCTTCAGCAAGCCGGCGAGGTTGCGCTCCTTCACCTCGCGCGCATAAAAGGCATCGAAGTTGTCGACGCCGGTGACTGCGTGACCGCGCGCGATGAGCGCCTCGCTCAAATGCGACCCGATGAATCCGGCGGCGCCGGTCACGAGATAGGTGTGCGTCACACTCATCGGGCTTCGCGCGCCACCACGCCACGGAAGTACTCGATCGTGCGGCGCAACCCTTCGTCCAGGCTGACGGTTGGCTCCCACCCGAGGGTCGAGCGGGCATAGGAGATGTCGGGCTGCCGCACCTGCGGATCGTCCACCGGCAGCGGCCGCTCGACGATCGTGCTCTTGCTCCCCGTCAAGGCCAGCACGCGCTCCGCGAGCTGCCGCACGGTGAACTCGTGCGGGTTGCCGATATTGGTCGGCTGGGTGGTGCCGCGCTCGAACAGCCGGATAATGCCCTCGATCAGATCGTCCACATAGCAGAACGAGCGCGTCTGCGACCCGTCGCCGTAGACGGTGAGCGGCTCGCCCCGCAGCGCCTGCACGATGAAGTTCGACACCACCCGTCCATCGTTGGGGCGCATGCGCGGCCCGTAGGTATTGAAGATGCGGACGATGCGGGTGTCGAGCTTGTGGTAGCGATGGTACGCCATCGTCATCGCTTCGGCGAAGCGCTTGGCCTCGTCATACACACCCCGCGGGCCCACCGGATTGACGTTGCCCCAGTACGACTCGGGCTGGGGGTGTACCAGCGGGTCGCCGTACACCTCTGACGTCGACGCGAGCAGGAAGCGGGCGCCCTTCTCTTTCGCGAGGCCCAGGCTGTTATGCGTGCCGAGTGCGCCGACCTTGAGGGTGGGAATGGGGTGCTCGAGGTAGTCGATCGGGCTCGCGGGACTGGCGAAGTGGAGGACGCCGTCCAGGGGTCCCGGGACGTCGATGAACATCGAGACGTCGTGGCGGAGGAGCTTGAAGCGGGCGTGCGTGTCGAGGTGCGCGAGATTGGCGGGCGTTCCGGTGAGGAAGTTGTCCATCCCCACCACGGTGTGACCGGCCGCGAGCAGCCGATCGCACAGGTGGGACCCCAAGAACCCGCCTGCGCCCGTTACGAGGATGCGCATCCGAGCGGACGGCCGATACTGTCGTAGGTGAACCCCAGCCTGCCAAGCTTCTGCGGATCGTACAGATTGCGGGCGTCAACGATCAGCAGCCGCTTCAAGAGCTGCTTGATCCTGGCGAAATCAGGATTGCGGTACTCCAGCCATTCCGTGACGATCGCCAGGGCGTCCGCCCCGGCCAGTGCATCGTAGCCGTGACCGGCGAATGTCACGCGACTCCCGAGCTGTTGCCGAGCCGTCTCCATCGCGGCGGGGTCGTGCACCTGCACTTTCGCGCCCGCGCGGAGCAGCTCCTCGATGAGCACGAGCGCCGGGCTTTCCCGGACGTCGTCGGTCTCGGCCTTGAAGGCGAGGCCCCACACCGCGATGACTTTGCCGCTCAGGGATCCCAGGTGCCGCAGGAGCTTCTCGAACAGCACGCGTTTCTGCCGCTGATTCGCCTGCTCGACGGCCGACAGGATGTCGAGCGACATCTTGCTCTCCGTTCCGGTCCGGATCAGCGCCTTGACGTCCTTGGGAAAGCAGGACCCGCCGTATCCGGGGCCGGGAAACAGGAATGCCTGACCGATACGCCGGTCCGAGCCGATCCCCCGCCGCACATGCGTGACGTCGGCGCCGACCGCTTCACACAGCTGCGCGATCTGGTTCATGAACGAGATGCGGGTCGCGAGCATCGCGTTGGCCGCGTACTTCGTCATCTCGGCCGACGGGATGTCCATGACGATGAGCGGATTCCCGGTGCGGACGAACGGCGTGTACAACTCCTCGATCACCCTGGCGGCCTCCGGGGAGTCGACCCCAACCACCACGCGATCGGGCTTCATGAAGTCTTCGACCGCGGCGCCTTCCTTCAGGAACTCGGGGTTGGAGCAGACGTGGAACGGCGTCGTGGTCTCGCGCGCGATCTGCGCCCGCACCTTCTCGGCCGTGCCGACGGGGACCGTGCTCTTCGTGACGACGACCTTGGGCCCGTTCATATGCTTGCCGATCGTCGTCGCGACCGCGAGGACATGCTGCAGATCGGCCGAGCCGTCTTCGTCGGGCGGCGTGCCGACGGCAATGAACACGACCTCGGAGCGCTCGACCGCATTCCCGACGTCGGTCGTGAACGCCAGCCGGCCCTCGCGTTGATTGCGCAGGACGATCGGCTCGAGGCCCGGCTCGTAGATCGGGAGCTTGCTCGCCTTGAGGTTCTGGATCTTGGCGGCATCGACGTCGGCACAGGCGACGTCGTTGCCCGTCTCCGCGAGACAGGCGCCCACGACCAGACCCACGTACCCGGTGCCGACGACGGCGACCTTCACGCGCGGGTGCCGGCCTTGGGCAAGACATGCCGCGTATCCACCACCGCGCGGGCATGCCGTGCGACCAGCTTGTAGTCGATCGCGGCATGATCGGTCACGATGATCACGCAGTCCGATTGCGTGAGCGTCTCGGCGGTGAGCGGCACGGAGTCGAGGGCGATGCCGTCCTCTTTGAGCACCGGCACATGCGGATCGTGATACGAGACCACCGCGCCGCGCTGATGCAGCAGCCGGATCACGTCGAGCGCCGGGCTCTCGCGGATGTCGTCGATGTTCTTCTTGTAGGCGACCCCCACCAGCAGCACCCGGCTCCCGCGCACCGCTTTCCCCTGCTCGTTGAGCGTATCCACCACTTTGCCGACCCAGAACTCGGGCATTTCCGCATTCAGCTCGCCGGCCAGCTCGATGAACCGCGTCTTGTAGTTCAGCGTCCGCATCTTCCAGGCGAGATAGTGCGGATCGAGGGGAATGCAGTGACCGCCGACGCCGGGGCCCGGCGTGAATTTCATGAAGCCGAACGGCTTGGTCGAGGCGGCCTCGATGACTTCCCACACGTCCACGCCCAGCTTGTCGCACACGATCGCCATTTCGTTCGCCAGCCCGATGTTCACGCTGCGGAAGGTGTTCTCGAGAATCTTCACCAGCTCCGCCGCTTCGGGCGACGACACCGGCACCAGCGTATCGATCGCCGGCTGGTACAGCGCGATCGCAACCTTGAGGCACGCGGGCGTGATGCCGCCGATCACCTTCGGGGTGTTCCGCGTGTTGAAGCGCTCATTGCCGGGATCGACCCGCTCGGGAGAGAACGCCAGGAAGAAGTCCTGACCGACCTTGAGCCCGGTCGCCTCGAGCGCGGGGAGCATCAGCTCGCGCGTCGTGCCGGGATACGTCGTCGACTCGAGCACGACGAGTTGTCCCTTGCGCAGCGCGCGCTTCACCGACTCGGTCGCCGCCAGCACGTAGCTCACGTCGGGATCTTTGGTCTTGGACAGCGGTGTGGGCACGCTGATCGAGATGACGTCGGGCTCTTTGAGGCGGGTCAGATCGGCGGTGGCGGAGAACTTCTTGGCGTTCACCGCGTCGGCGACCGTCGCGGCGGGCACGTCCTGAATGTGCGAGCGGCCGCCGTTGAGCGCGTCCACGACTCTGGGGTTCACATCCACGCCGAGCACGCGGTAGCCGGCGCGGACCAGCTCCATCGCCAGCGGGAGCCCGACGTAGCCGAGGCCGACGACGCCGAAGAGCGCGGTGCGGTCCTTCGCCTTCGCGAGGAGCGTATCGACAATGGTGGGTGCAGCGGCAGTCGCCGTCATGGAGTCTCCGGAGCGCCGCCCCGCGCGAGCGAGCGCGAGGCGGCTTCTAGCACGCGGACGACGCGCACGCCGTCCTCGGCGCTCGCGCGCGGCGGCTCACGGCCTTGCGCGGCGCGAACGAAATGAGCCAACTCGGCCGCGAGCGGCTCCACGGTCGGAACACGAGGGATGAAGATGTCGCCCTCCCGGATCGCCAGGCTCTCGCCGAACGAGCCGTATTCGGGCGGGCGGTCCACACCTTTGTCGTAGATGCGGAGTTTTTCGCGTGGCTCCATGTCGTCAAAGACCACCATTTTCTTGGCGCCCACCACCGTCAGCTTCCGTTCTTTGTGGGGATCGAGCCACGACATCTGGACGTGCGCGAGCACCCCGCTCGCAAACTCCATCGTCAGAAACACGACGTCCTCGATCGCGGGCTGTAAATAGCTCTTGCCGTGCGCCGCGACGCGTACGGGTTGCTCATCGAGCAAGTAGAGTGCCACTGACACATCATGCGGTCCGAAGCTCCACAGGGCGTTTTCGTCCTTCCGGACTTGGCCGAGGTTCACGCGCAACCCATAGAGATAGAATACCTTGCCCAGCTCGCCTTGCTGCACCATGTCGCGCAGGCGCTCGACGGCAGGATGGTAGACCAACAAATGGCCGGCGAGCACCGGGACCCCGCGCTGGGCGCCCTGCCGGGCCACCGCCTCGGCGTCCCGCACGCTCAGCGCGAACGGCTTCTCGACCAGCACCGGCTTGCCCGCGGCGAGCGCCTGGTGGGCGACCGCGGCGTGCGTGGCGGCTGGAGACGCCACAATCACCGCGTCCACAGCACCCAAGAGCGCCGCCAAATCGGCCGTCACCAGCGCGGCCGGGTACTGCCGCGACACCCGTTCGCGAACCTTGGCATCTGTGTCACAAACTGCTGTCAGCTCGCCTTCCGCCAGCCCGGCAACCGTGCGGACGTGGTTCCGCCCCCACGCCCCGGCGCCAACCACGCCGATCTTGAGCCGCGTCACCGATAGAATCCGCGAATCGCATCGATCACCCGATCGAGCTGCGGCCGGGTCAGCTCCGGATAGATCGGCAGCGAAATCGCCTCGCGCGACGCCTGCTCCGCCTGCGGCAGGCTGCCATCCTTGTATCCGAGGTGCGCAAAACAGGGTTGCCGGTGGAGCGGGATCGGATAGTACACCGCGTGACCGATCCCTTCCTTCTTCAAGTGGGCCTGCAGCGCGTCGCGCCGCTCGGCGCGCAGCGTGTACTGGTGAAAGATGTGTTCGTTGGCAGGGTCCACCACGGGCGGTTTGACTTCCGGGACCTCGGCGAGCGCCTGCGTATAGTAGGCCGCGTGCTCGCGCCGCTGGGCGGACCATTGAGCCAGATGCGGCAGCTTGGCGAGCAGGATAGCGGCTTGCAGCGTGTCGAGGCGGGAGTTGGTGCCCACTTCATCGTGATGGTACTGCCTGGCGCCGCCGTGCAGCCGCAGCTTCTTGAGGCGGTCGGCGGCCGCGTCGTCCGAGGTGACCATCATCCCACCGTCTCCCCAGGCGCCGAGATTCTTGCTCGGGAAGAACGAATAGCCCGTCACCCATCCCAGCTCGCCGGCCGCGCGCCACTCGCCGTCCATCTTGCGCCGGGCGCCAATCGCCTGCGCGGCATCCTCGATAACCTTCACCCCCAAGGGCCGCCCGATTTGCATCAGCTCGAGCATGTCCGCCATCTGGCCATAGAGATGCACCGGCATGATCGCGCGGGTCCGCGGCGTGATCGCGCGCTTCACCGCGGCGGGATCGATATTGAACGTGTCGGGCTGAATGTCCACGAACACCGGCGTGGCGCCGGCATTGTGGATCGTGCCCGCCGTCGCGAAAAAGGTGAACGGGGTGGTAATCACCTCGTCGCCGGGCTTCGGGTTCAACGCCTTGAGCGGCAGGAGCAGCGCATCCGTACCGCTCGCGCAGCCGATCCCGTGCTTCGCGTGCGACAGCCGCGCGATCTCCGCTTCGAGCTGCGACACGGACGGCCCCATGATGAACTGCTGCGTCTCGATGACCTGCATCATCGCGGGCAGCACATCGTCTTTGATCGCGCGATACTGCGCGACCAGGTCGAGCATGGGGATGTTCATGACGCCCGCGCGCGGGAGGGCTGGGTCTGGCGCAGCGTCCCGCCGCTTTCCGTGTAGCTGGCTCCGCAGGCGCCGCACGTGGCATGACCGCCGCTGGGGTGCACTCGCTCACCGCACTGACACATCCACCCGACGCGCCGCGCCGGCACGCCGACCATCAGGCCGTACGCCGGCACGTCGGCGGTGACGACGGCGCCGGCGCCGATGAACGCGTATTCGCCGAGGGTGATGCCGCACACGATCGTGGCGTTCGCGCCGATCGAGCTGCCGCGCTTCACGAGCGTGCGCCGGTATTCGTTCTTGCGCGGCACGTGGCTGCGCGGGTTCATCACGTTCGTGAACACGCAGGAAGGTCCGCAGAAGACGTCGTCTTCCAGCTCGACGCCCTCGTAGATCGAGACGTTGTTCTGGATTTTGACGTTGTTCCCGATTTTCGTGCCGGGCATCACGACGACGTTCTGGCCGAGGTTGCAGCGCTCGCCGATGACGGCGCCCGGCATCACGTGCGAAAAATGCCAGATCTTGGTGCCGGGGCCGACCACCGCCCCGTCATCGACGTAGCTCGACTCGTGTGCGAAGTACTCCGAGGCCGCCATCTAGACCCCGATAACCTTGCACTCGAGCTCCAGCGTCACGCCCGTTTTCTTCGCGACCGTCTTGCGGAGGTGCTCGATGACCTTGAGCACGTCGCTCGCGGTCGCGGTGCCTTTGTTGATGATGTAGTTGGCGTGCAGGGTGGACACCTGCGCCCCGCCGACCGTGAAGCCCTTGAGACCGCACTCGTCGATCAGCATCCCGGCGGTTTTCGTGCCGCCGCTGGGGTTGGTGAACGTCGAGCCGCAGCAGGGCTGGTCGAACGGCGTGCCGGCTTTCCGCCACCGGAGGAGCTTCGACTGCAGCTCCTTCAGCTTGGCCGGCGATTCCTCGCCCAGGCCCAGCTTCGCTTCGAGAACGATGCCCTCGATGTTGCTCGAGCGATACTTGAAGGAGATCTGCTTGCGCGACAGTTGTTTGACCTTGCCGCGCGGATCCATGACGGTCACCTCGGTCACGATCTCGGCGAATTCCGCGCCATGGCAGCCCGCGTTCATGAAAATGCCGCCGCCCACCGTGCCGGGAATGCCGATGAACCGCTCGACCCCGACAAAACCCGCTTCGGCCGTGCGCCGCGCCAGGATCGGCGTCGGCATCCCGGCACCGATGATCGCCGTGGCGCCCTTCATCTCGAAGCGGTCGAGCCCCTTCCCCATCCGAATCACGAGGCCGGGGAACCCGCCGTCCTTGACGAGCACATTGGAGCCGAGACCCAGCACGAGCCACGGCAGGCCGCGATCATGCGCGAGCTCCAGCGCGCGCACGACGTCCTCGCTGTCGGCGGGCATGGCGAGGTAGCGTGCGGGCCCGCCGATGCGCCAGGTGTTGTAGCGCGCCAGCGGCTCGTTCTCGAGCAGCTTGCCGCGGAATTTGATCTTGGCCGGGGGCGGAGGAGGCGCGGGGGCCGCGACCTTCTTCGTTACGCCCTTACGGCTGCCGCGATCCGCGCGCCGGTCGGCGCTTTTTCTCCGTTCGCTCTTTCGTGCCATTCCTGTAGGCTCCTAACGCTCCCGGTGCGGCTGCGGAGCGCAATGATCGCATCACACGCGGCACTCGCCGCGGACATGGTCGTCGTGTACGGCACCCGATGCACCAGCGCGGCGCGCCGGATGGCGTAGTCATCCACCTGCGTGAACTTTCCCAACGGCGTGTTGATCAAGAGCTGCACGTCGCCGGACACGATCAGATCGATCGCGTTCGGCCTGCCCTCGTGCACCTTCAACACCCGCTCCGCCGGCACACCACGGCCGCGGAGATACCGTTCCGTCCCCTCGGTCGCGAGGATGCGGAACCCCAACTCGTGGAAGCGGCGCGCGATCGGCAGCACCGTCGGCTTGTCATGGTCATTCACCGTGACGAAGACCGTGCCCTCGAGGGGCAGGCTGCCTTCCACCGCGATCTGCGCCTTGGCGAAGGCCATCCCGAAGCTGTCCGCGAGACCCATCGCTTCCCCGGTGGACCGCATTTCCGGCCCCAACACGGTATCCACGCCGGGCAGCTTGGTGAAGGGGAAGACCGCCTCCTTCACGGCCACCCCGGCGACGGGAAGCTCATCGGGAAGGCCCAAATCGTCCAGGGTCCGCCCGACAATGACCGCCGCGGCGAGCTTGGCCAGGGGGACCCCGGTGGCCTTGCTCACGAACGGCACCGTCCGGGACGCCCGCGGATTGACCTCCAGAACGTAGACTACGCCGTTCCGGATGGCGTACTGGACGTTGATCAGCCCGATGACGTTCAGCGCCTTGGCGAAGGCCTGGGTATAGCGGCGCATCTCCTCCACCTGGCGGTCGCCGATCAGGTACGGCGGGAGGACGCAGGCGGAATCGCCGGAGTGTACCCCCGCGTCCTCGATGTGCTGCATGACGCCGCCGATCACGCAGCGCGTGCCGTCGGCGATCGCATCCACATCCGCCTCGAAGGCGTCTTCGAGGAAGCGATCGATCAGCACCGGGTGTTCCGGCGCGACGCGCGCCGCTTTCACGAAGTAATCGCGCAGCGAGCCGTCGTCGTAGACGATCTCCATCGCCCGCCCGCCGAGCACGTAGGACGGCCGCACCAGGACGGGATAGCCGATGCGCTGCGCGACCCCGACCGCCTCGTCGACGGAGCGGGCAATGCCGTTGGGCGGCTGCGTTATGCCGAGCTTGTCGGCCAGCTCCTCGAAGCGCTCCCGGTCTTCGGCGATGTCGATCGCGTCGGGCGAGGTGCCCAGGATCGGGACGCCGGCAGCCTCGAGCGGCTTGGTGAGCTGGAGCGGCGTCTGGCCGCCCAGCTGCACGACGACACCCTTCGGCTTCTCCCACCGCGTGATCTCCAGGACGTCTTCGAACGTGAGCGGCTCGAAGTACAGCTTGTCCGAGATGTCGAAGTCGGTGGATACGGTCTCGGGGTTCGAGTTGATCATGATCGTCTTGAACCCGAGCTCGCGGAACGCGAGGCCGGCGCGCACGCAGCAGTAGTCGAACTCCACGCCCTGCCCGATCCGATTCGGGCCGCTGCCGAGGATCACGATCCCCTGCTCGCCGAACGGCTCGGACTCGTTCTCCTCGTCGTACGACGAGTAGAGATACGGCGTCGCCGAGGGGAACTCGCCGGCGCAGGTGTCGACGGTCTTGTAGGCGGGGTGAATGCCGAGGCTCCACCGCTGCTCGCGGATCGCCCCCTCGGTCGTGGTGCGCAGCGCCCCGAGCTGGCGGTCGGAGAATCCCAGGCGCTTCATGCGCTTGAGCTCCGCCGCGCCGACCGCCGCGAGCCCGCCGAACCACCGCTCGGCGTCGACCAGCTCCTGGAGCTGGTACAGGAACCAGGGATCGATCCCCGAGGCCTGCGCGATTTCGTCGACGGTGAGGCCGGCGAGGAACGCCCGTTTGATCTGGAAGATCCGCTCCGGCGTCGCCGTCCGCAGCGCGACGCGCAAATCTTCCGGCGAGGTGCTGGTGAGCCGATCGTCGGCCGGTGTCGCGCCCAGCACCCACCCGGGCCGGCCGATTTCGAGGGCGCGCAGCCCCTTCTGGAACGCTTCCTTGAACGTGCGGCCGATCGCCATGGCTTCCCCTACCGACTTCATCTGGGTCGTCAGCCGGAAATCGGCCGTGGGGAATTTCTCGAACGCGAAGCGCGGCACCTTCACCACGACATAGTCGAGCACCGGCTCGAATGACGCAGGCGTCGTCTTTGTGATGTCGTTCGGCAGCTCGTCGAGCGTGTAGCCGACGGCGAGCTTCGTGCCGATGCGCGCGATGGGGAATCCCGTCGCCTTCGACGCGAGGGCCGACGACCGGGACACGCGCGGGTTCATCTCGATCACCAGCATTTCGCCGTCGGCCGGGTTGACGGCGAATTGGATGTTGCAGCCGCCCGCCTCGACGCCGATCTCGCGGATGATCGCGATTGCCGCGTCGCGCATGCGCTGGTACTCGCGGTCGGTCAGCGTCATGGCGGGCGCGACGGTGATCGAGTCGCCGGTGTGGACGCCCATCGGGTCGAGGTTCTCGATGGAGCACACGATCACGACGTTGTCCCGCCGGTCGCGCATCACCTCGAGCTCGAACTCTTTCCAGCCGAGGACGCTGCGCTCGATCAGGGTCGAGTGCACGGGCGACAGTTCGAGCGCGCGCTCGACCATCTCCTCGAACTCGGCGCGATTGTACGCGACGCCGCCGCCCGTACCGCCGAGGGTGTACGAAGGACGGATGATCGCCGGGTAGCCGACATCCGCGACGGCTTCGAGCCCCGCCTCCACCGACGTGACGGTGTGCCCCGCCGGCGTCGCCAGGCCGATGCGCGTCATCGCCTTGCTGAACTCGGCACGATCCTCGGCCATTTTGATGGCGCGGGCATTGGCGCCGATCAGCTCGACATTGTACGTCTTCAGCGTCCCGTCGTTGGCCAGCGCGATCGCGACGTTGAGGGCGGTCTGGCCGCCCATCGTCGGCAGCAGCGCGTCCGGTTTCTCGCGCTCGATGACCTTGCGCACCCAGTCGGGTGTGACCGGCTCGATGTACGTGCGGTCGGCGAGCTCCGGGTCCGTCATGATCGTGGCGGGATTCGAATTCACGAGGATGACGGTGTACCCCTCTTCCTTCAGGGCCTTCACCGCCTGCGTCCCGGAATAGTCGAACTCGGCCGCCTGGCCGATGACGATCGGCCCGGATCCGAGCAGGAGGATGCGTGCGAGATCAGTTCTTTTGGGCATCGAGGACGTCTCGCAGCATATCGTCGAGGGTGCGGGCGGGTCGCCAACCGGTCGCCGCGCGCAGTTTCGCGGCGTCGCCGACCAGATAGGGTCGCGCCTCGCGCCGCACCTGGCTGGCATCCACTTCCCGTTTGGGCGTGATGCCCAGCAGCTGTTCCAGCCGCGTATGAATCTCGTCCAAGGTGACCGGGCGGCCAGAGGCAATGTTGTACACCTCTCCCGGCGTCCCGCGCGTCAACAGTAACGCATACGCGTCGGCCACGTCATCCACGTGCAGGAAGTCGCGCACCGCCGTCAAATCGCCCACCGGAACTGCCGCCCAGCCATTGCGCTTGACCTCCCGCAGCATCCTACACCGCGCCGGGATCCAGAAGCTGTCGTCCTGCCCCGCGCCGGAGTGAGGAAAGGGCCGTGCGATGATCACCTTCAGCCCGCAGCAGCGCCCCACCTGCTCCGCCGCGAGCTCCGCGCCGAGCTTGCTCGCGCTGTAGGGAGTCGTCGGCTGAATCCCGTCTTCTTCCTTAATAGGCCGCTGCTGCCAGCCATAGACCTCGGCGGTCGACGCCAGCAGCAAGAGCGGCGGTGTGGGCCAGCGCGCCGCGGCCCGGGCGAGCGCCGCCGCCAGCTTCCCCGTGCCCTTGGCGTTGACCGACCACGCCAACCCTGGATCGCGGTCCGCCGCCCGGCTGAGCGCGATCGCCGCGAGATGAATCACGGCATCCACGGGCTCGGCAAAGCACGCGCGCACGGAGACGTCGTTCGCGAGATCCAGCGGCACGGTCGCGAGGTTCGCGGCGGCGGGACTCCCCGCGGCGCCCGGTCCCACGGCCGCGACCACGCTGTCGCCCTCGGCAAGGAGCCGGCGGACGACGCTCCGGCCCACGAAGCCGTTGGCGCCGGTCACCAGCACCTTCACGCCAGCCGCTCCACATCGGCATCGACCATCATCTTCACGAGCTGCTCGAAGCTGACTTTGGGCGCCCACCCCAGCTCGCGCCTGGCGCGGCTGGCGTCGGCGAGCAGCGTGTCGACTTCCGCGGGACGCACGAATCGGGGATCGATCTTCACGTACTTCTGCCAGTCGAGTCCCACGTGGCTGAACGCCGCCGCGCACAGGTCGCGCACCGTGTGCATCGTGCCCGTCCCGACCACGTAGTCCTTCGGCTCAGGCTGCTGCAGCATGCGCCACATCGCCTCGACGTAGTCCCCGGCAAATCCCCAGTCGCGGCCCGAATCGAGATTGCCGAGGCGCAGCTCCTTCGCCTTGCCGAGCTTGATGCGGGCAACGGCGTCGCTGACCTTGCGCGTGACGAACTCGAGGCCGCGGCGCGGCGACTCGTGGTTGAAGAGAATACCGCTGACGGCGTACATCCCGTACGACTCGCGGTAGTTCACCGTGATCCAGTGGCCGTAGGCCTTGGCGACGCCGTAGGGCGAGCGCGGGTAGAACGGCGTCGACTCGCGCTGCGGCGTCTCCACCGCCTTCCCGAACATCTCCGACGAGCTGGCCTGATAGAAGCGCGCCTGCGGATGCGCCAGGCGAATCGCTTCGAGCAGCCGGGTCACGCCGAGCGCGGTGAACTCGCCGGTGAGGACCGGCTGGTTCCACGACGTCGGGACGAAGCTCTGGGCCGCGAGGTTGTAGACCTCGGCGGGCTTGGCGTCGCGAATGACCGTCGTCAGGGAGTGCTGGTCCAGCAGATCCGCGGCCACTACGTGGAGGCGGTCCAGCAGGTGCCCGATGCGCTCGTAGGAGTCGTGCGAGGTGCGTCGCACCACTCCGATCACCTCGTACCCCTTGTCCAGGAGCAGCTCGGCAAGATAGGAGCCGTCCTGCCCCGTGACGCCCGTAATCACGGCCGTCTTCCGCGGTTGCCGGGGTTGTCGAGCCTCGGTGGCCGGTTTAGGTTTAGGCCTCTTTGCGGCGCCCTTAGAACTCATTGTCGGATCGAACTATGGCTCGAGTGTGTGAGATTTGTGGCAAGGGTCCCATCACCGGACATAACGTCAGCCACGCGAACAACAAGACCCCCCGCCGCTGGTACCCCAACCTACAGCGCGTCCGGGTCGTCGTGAACGGCGTCGTGCGCCGCATCCGCGTCTGCACGCAGTGCATCAAATCGAATCGCGTGGCGAAAGCGTCCTAGGGACACGCCGCCCAAGAAAAAAGGGACCCTTCCGGGTCCCTTTTTCGTTTTGACGCCTCAGCCCGGTCACTCCGCCAACAGCTCGATGCGGGCGATGTCAGCACCGTCGCCGACGCGATGCCCCAGCTTCACGATGCGCGTGTAGCCCCCGGGGCGCGCTGCAAACCGTTTCCCGATCTCGGCGAACAGCTTGGTCGTGACGGCCTTGTCCTTGAGGCGGCGCTCGACGAGCCGGCGCGCGTGCAAGTCGCCGCGGCGCGCGAGCGTGATCAGCCGCTCCGCGAACGGACGCAGCTCCTTCGCCTTCGCCTCGGTCGTCTGGATGCCGCCGTGCAGGAAGAGGCTCGTCGCCATGTTATTCAGCGTCGCCTTCTTGTGGCTCGACGTGCGCGAGAGCTGCCGTCCCTTGGCGCGGTGCCGCATTACTCGTCCTCGGTCCCCGTGAGCTGCGCCAGCGGCGCGCTGCCCGGATCGATGATCCGGATCTCGCCGCCGGCCGTCTCCTCGAGCTGCATCCCGAAGTTCAAGCCCTCACGACGCAGCAGCTCGGCGATTTCACCCAGCGCCTTCTCGCCGACGTTCTTGACCTTCAGGAGATCGTCTTCCTTGTAGCGCACCAGGTCGCCGAGCGTCCGGATGTTCGAGTTCTTGAGCGAGTTCACGGACCGCACCGACAGCCCGGCGTCGTCGATGGCGCGGCTCAGCACGTCGCGCAGCCGGCCGCCTTCAGACCCGCCGTTGCCGGCCCCCTCCGGTTCACCGGGGACGATCGGCACCTTGCCGAAGTCGACGAAGAAGCGGAAGTGCTCCTGCGCGAGCGCCGCGGCATACGCCACCGCGTCCTCGGGCGAGATCGTGCCGTTCGTCTCGACGGTCAGCGTGAGCCGGTCGTAGTCGGTGCGCTGCCCGACGCGCGTCTCCGCCACGGTGAAGTTCGCGCGGCGCACCGGATTGTAGATCGAGTCGATCCGTACGACGTCCACCGCCAGCGTGCGATCGACGGGATGCTGCTCCGCCTCGACGTAGCCGCGGCCCTTGTTCACGTACAGCTCGCCGGAGATGTCGCGGTCGTCCTGCACCGTGAAGAGCAGCTGCTCGGAATTCACGATCGACACCGACCCGTGCTGCTCGAGATCGCGCGCGTAGACGGGACCGGCTTTCTCCACCTTGAAGCGGAGGACGGCCTCGTCGACTTCGGGCGCGAGCACCAGCGTCAGCTGCTTGAGACGCTGGATGATCTGATGCACGTCCTCGACGACGCCCGGAATGGTCTGATGCTCGTGCACGACGCCGTCGATGCGAAATGCCCAGACCGCGGCACCGCGCAGCGAGGAGAGCAGCAGCCGGCGGAGTGAATTGCCCAGTGTGTAGCCGTAGCCCCGCTCCAACGGCTGGAGCCGGAACTCGGCGGAATTCGGGTTGTCCTCACGCTTGGTCATTTCGACCAGGTGCGGCCGGACCAACCCCGTCAAATCAAGAGTCGTAATCACTTGGAATAGAGCTCGACGATTAACTGTTCTTGTGCCGCGATCGGAATGGCGTCGCGGGTCGGCCGCTCGGTCATCCGGCCCAGCACTTTGTCAGTGTCCACCTGGATCCACGAAACGGGTTGTCCACGCCCAAACTGCTCGAGCGCGACCTTCACCAAGACGAGCTCGCGGCTCGCATCGGCGACTTTCACTTCCTCGCCCAGCCGCACGCGATAGGACGGAATGTCCAGCACGCGGCCGTTGACCAGGATATGGCGGTGCCGCACGAGCTGGCGCGCCTGCTTGCGCGACGTCGCGAAGCCCATCCGGTACACGAGGTTGTCCAGCCGGCTCTCCAGCGCGACGAGCAGCGCCTCGCCCGTGACGCCGGGCTCTTTCAGCACGCGCTCGAAGATGTTGCGGAACTGGCGCTCGGAGAGTCCGTAGATCCGTTTCACCTTCTGTTTTTCACGCAGCTGCTTCGCGTACTCCGACGCCTTGCGACGCCGCCCGGTCGACTGGCCGTGCTGCCCCGGCGCGTAGGCGCGCCGCTCGACCGCGCATTTCTCCGTGAGGCAGCGCGTGCCCTTGAGAAACAGCTTGGTGCCTTCGCGCCGGCACAGCTTGCAGACGGGACCCGTGTAGCGTGCCATGCGTCAAACCCGCCGTTTCTTGGGCGGGCGGCACCCGTTGTGCGGAATCGGCGTCACGTCGCGGATCGACCGGATTTGCAGCCCCGCGCTGGCGAGCGCCTGAATGGCGGACTCGCGGCCGGAGCCGGGACCCTGCACGCGCACGTGCACGCGCTTCACGCCGAGGTTCAACGCTTCGCGCGCCGCCTGCTCGGCCGCCACGGTGGCGGCGAAGGGCGTCGACTTCTTGGAGCCCTTGAACCCAGCTTTGCCGGACGAGCCCCAGGTGATCGCGTTGCCCTGCAGGTCGGTGATCGTGATGAGCGTGTTGTTGAACGTCGCGGTGACGTGTGCGATGCCTTCCGCCTCGACGACTTTCTTGGCGCGCTTCGCGCCCGCCGCGCGTGCTGGTGCTGGCTTCTTTTCGTCTGGTTTCTTTTCGTCTGGTTTCTTTTCGTCCGCCATGTGCCTCTACTTTTTCAGCACGGGCTTCTTCTTGCCCGCGATCGCGCGCCGCGGTCCCTTCTTGGTGCGCGCATTGGTGTGCGTGCGCTGGCCGCGCACCGGCAGATTCTTGCGATGGCGGCCCCCGCGATACGTTCCGATGTCCATCAACCGCTTGATGTTCATCGCGATTTCCGTGCGGAGCGCGCCTTCCACTTTGTAGTCCCGCTCGATCACCTGGCGCAGCCGAGCGACCTCGGCGTCGCGCAGATCGCGCACCCGCGCGTCCGGGCTGATGCCCGTCTCCGCGAGAATCTTGACCGAGTTGCTGGGACCGATGCCGAAGATGTACGGAAGTGCGTACTGGATTTTTTTATCGCGCGGCAAATCCACGCCTGCAATACGAGCCATGCCTCTCCCTAACCCTGCCGCTGTTTATGCTTGGGGTTACGCTTGCAGATCACGCGAATCACGCCCCGGCGCGTCACGACTTTGCAGTGCTCGCAGATGGGGCGCACGCTCGAACGTACCTTCAACAGGCGGCTCCGGAAAAGTGACAAATATTCTGGCTGAGCCGTGAACAATAGACGGGGTGGGAACTTCACGCAAGGGGCCACACGACAATCGATTACGGGGCACTCCGCAGTTCCACGAGACGCCATTCCCGGCCGATCAAGCGGTAGCCGAGAAACAACGTTTCGCGTCGCAATTCCGCGGTTCCGGCGACGACGTAGTGGCGGGCCAGCTCTACAAACCCTTTGCCCGGCTCCACCTCACGGATCGCCGTCACGTCGAGTCCGCGCTCCTCGGCGGGCCGAAAGTAGCGCCGCAACAGCTCCACGGCCTGAGGCCGCTCCAGGGGTGACGACGGGTCGGCGCCAGGGATCTGCAACACGATGTTCGAGCTCTGGCCGACGAGCGCCTGCGGGTCGTGCGCGGACCACGCCGCCTTGGCACGGGCCGCGGCATCGGACAGCGTGGCTTGGCCCCGCGCCGGGATCGGCAGCAGCGCCAGCGCGGATAGGGAGAGCCAGGCCGTTCGCATGGGATTGCCTGATACCCCTCAGTCGAGCGCTTCGACCAGGCGCTGATAAGCGGCGACGGGATCGCGTGCCCCGGTGATCGGGCGGCCGACCACCAGATGGGTGGCGCCGCGGCGCACGGCTTCGGCCGGTTCGATGGTCCGAACTTGATCGCCGGCCGCGTCACCTTGGGCGCGAATGCCGGGAACGACGATCCACGGATCGGGACCCAGCGCTTCACGCAGCAGACCCACCTCCTGCCCCGAGGTGACGACGCCGCGCAACCCCGCCTGCAACGCCATCCGCGCGAGTCGCTCGGCCTCGAAGCCGACATCGGGCACGCCGCGGCCCAACACCCCCTCGAGCTCGGCGGCGTCGTGCGAAGTCAGTACCGTGACGCCGACGAGCGCAAGATCGGAGCCCGCAGCGTGGGCTGCGGCGGTCAGCATGGCGCGCCCGCCCAGGCAATGCACCGTCGTCATCGACACACCGAGCTCACGGGCCGCGCTCACGGCGCTCGCCACGATGTTCGGAATGTCGTGCCACTTGAGATCGAGAAAGACGCGGATACCGCGCCGCGTGAATTCCGCGACGAGTGACGGGCCCTCGCGCCCAAACAGTACAGCGCCGATTTTCGCCCACCGCAGACCCGGCAAACGTTCGGCCAGTGCCAGCGCCTCGCGCCCGTTGGGCAGATCGAACGCGACGATCAGCTCAGCCACGCGCCAGCTCCCGGGCGATGCGCTCCGGGACCCGCGGATCCGCGAGCGCCGCCGTTCCGATGGCCACGAGCGCGGCACCCGCGGCGAGGTATTCGCGAGCGTCGGCGACGTTGCGAACACCACCCACACCGATCACCGGCATGCCGACGAGCTCGTGCACGCGGCGGGTCGCGAGCACACCGATGGGCAGGAGCGCGGGGCCACTCAACCCGCCGCTGCCATTGCCCAGCCGCTTATCGAGGAGACCCGGCATGGTGTTGACCAGCGACACCGCCTCCGCACCTGCATCGCGTGCGACGCGCGCCATGGCCGGGATGTCGGGGAGCACTGGCGACAATTTAACCGCGAGCGGCCGCGTGGACACCTGCCGGCACGCGCGCACCAGCTCGGCCAGGCTGGCCGGCTCGGCGCCGAACTCCAGGCCACCGGCCTGGGTGTTGGGACACGACGCATTCACTTCGAACGCCGTGATCGCGGCGAGCGGTGTGAGTCGTTCGATCACCCGCACGTAGTCCGCGACCGTCGCGCCGGCGACGTTCACGATGATCCGCGCGCGCGCCAGGCGCTGCGCGAGCCACGGCAGCTCGTGCTCGGCCACGCGTTCGACGCCCGGATTCGCCAATCCCACCGCGTTCAGCATCCCCCCGCGGAACTCGGCGACGCGCAGCGCGGGATGACCCTGCCGTGGCTCAGGCGTGACGGCCTTGGTGACGATGCCGCCGAGTGAATCGAGATCGAGGACGTGATCCAACTCGCAGCCGAAGCCGGCGGTGCCAGCAGCAAGGAGGATCGGGTTCTGGAAGGTGGTGCCGAACAGCTCTACCGCGCTCACGGCCGGTCGACCGGCGGACCGCGCCGGCCGGGAGTTGGAGGCGGGGGTTCGCGGGGGAGGACCTGGAGCCGCGCGCCGGCGGGCACCGCGGCACCGCGCGCGACGTGCATCCCCATCTCCCGCGCGAGCGAATCCTCGGCCGCGACGTAGGCCACACTCGGGTCGCCGTGGAACGCCCGTGTATAGGGAGATGCGGCGTAGCGCGCGTCGAGGAGCGCGACGATCGAATCGCGGCGGTCGGGCAGCACACTCAACGCGGCGATCAGCGCCTTGGGCGCGAACAGCGATGCGGTGTCGCCCGTGGCCGTCTCCAGAAACAGTCGCCCGGCGAGCGCCGGCGCTTGCAACGAATCCCGCGCCAATTCCGCAACACGGAAGCGGGCGCCCGGTGTCTCCGCGACTGCCAGCACCTGTGTGAGCAGATCGACCAGGTGACTGGCGTCCTCGGTTCCGCTCGCGCCGCTCCGCAGCCGGCTCAGCTCGGCTGCGATCGGCTTCAAGTCGGCGAGCTGCGCGGCCCGCGTGATCAGGGCCCGCTGCTGGCCGACGAGGGCCCGGCCAGCGGCACCTGGCACGCGTGAGCGATTGAAATGCACGATGGCTGCGTCGTAGTCCCACCGCACCAGGGCGGCCTGCCCGGCGACGAACTCGGCGCGCGAGCGGCGCTCGGCATTCCTGGACGCGAGCGGCATCGCGAGCGCGGCGTCCGCGCGCGCGAGGTCACCGGCGGCGAGTGCGCATACGGCGTCCGCCAGGTCCATGCGCTCGCGCAGCGCGACCTCGGTGAGGCTGCCCTGCGCGCGCGCGAGCGGCGTGGCGGCATCCTGACACGACCCCGAGTAGGCCAGCCCTTCCGCCTGCAGCACCAACGCCTTCGCGGTTCGCCCTGCCCGGGCCTTCGCCGCCGCCTGCGCCCACTGGGCGCGCGCCTCGGCGGTTTGACCGAGCTGCTCGAGGCGGCGGGCATCCCTGGCATGTTGCTCCGCATTCCACATGGCATTGTACGACGCGCAGCTCGCGAGCCCGGCGGCGAGGAGCGACAGCATCCAGGGGCGTGGCGGCCTCATCGCGCCTGACCACCCCCTCCCACCACCGCGATTTTTCGCTCGAACTCGTGCAGGTAGGCGACAATGCCGTCGGCGATGGCCATCGCGATCCTGCGCTGGCCCTGCGCGGATCCGAGGAACGCGCCGTCACCGCGATTGGTTGCGAAGCCGGTTTCGACGAGGATGGAGGGACGACGCGCTGCCGCGAGGACGAGGAACGGACCCTGCTGCACACCGCGGTCTTCGCCGGGATGGATAGCCGCGACCTTGCCCTGCACCAGCTCTGCCAGACGCGCCGACTCACGGAGATACTCATTGAGCTGCAGGTCGTTCAAGATGAATCCCAGCGGTCCGCCGGTCCCCGTGCTGGAGGTCTCGAAACGGAGCGCATCGTTTTCCATCTGCGCCACCCGCTTCTGATCTTCAGTCTTCGCGTCGGAGACGAAGTAGGTCTCTACGCCATTCACCTGAGTCTGCCGGCGTCCTGCGGGCATCGAATTCACGTGAATGCTCACGAACAGATCGCAGTCGGCTCGGCAGAACAGTGGGCGGCTCGCCAGATCGATCAGCGTATCGGTCGCGCGCGTGAGCACGACATTCAGACCGCGCCGCACCAGCTCGGCGCTCAGCAGTTTGCCGATGCCGAGGGTGATGTCCTTTTCGGTGATCCCGCGCGGCAGCGTGAGCCCGGGGTTCCCGGGATCGATCCCGCCATGCCCCGGATCGACGACGATGGTGTGGGCGAGCCGCAGGCCGGTGATCGGATTCGCTGTCGGCGCGGCGGTGGTTGGCGCGAGCGCCGGCCGTTCGTCCAGGCGGGCCAGCACCGGATCCCAGCGATACCGGCGCGCGAGGCGCGGGACGTAGTCGGTCAGCCAGTGCAACGGCAGGAACAGCGTATCGCGCGCGATGTAGGGCGCGCCGACCAGCGGAAAGGCGGCACTGTCGCAACGGAAGAATGGTGCGCCCACATCGAAGTCGAAGACGCGCGTGCCCAGCGTGACCCGCGCGGCGGAACCATCGAGCGACACGGTCAGACCGAGCGGCTGCGCCAGCAACACCGCCGCCACGGCCGCCGTCCCCGCTTCGTTCGTCACGGGAATGCTGGCCTGGCCGCGCGAGGTCGCGATCAGGACCTGCTGCGGGATCAAGGCTGCCAGGAGCACAAGGAACATCATGTCCTTCTACCCTTCACCACGCGTGCCATCTCCCGCTCGGCGACGCGCCGCTTCAGGTCCTCCCGCTTGTCGTGCGCTTTCTTCGCTTTGGCGAGCGCGATCGCGACCTTGGCCAAGCCGTCCTTGAAGTAGACCTCGAGCGGAACGACCGTGAGACCCTTCTGCGTCGTCGCTCCGAGCAGTTTGCGAATTTCGCGTTTGTGCAGCAGGAGTTTGCGGGAACGAGCCGGCGGAGGATTGTTGTAGCTGCCCGGTCCGTAGTGCGAAATCGTCATTCCTTCCAGCCAGACCTCACCATTGCGGACATGGGCGTAGGCCTCACTCAAGCTCGCCTTGCGGTCACGCAGCGACTTGACCTCGGTCCCGGTGAGGACGAGTCCGGCCTCCCAGGTTTCCAGGAGGTGGTAGTCATGCCGGGCGCGCGGGTTTCTGGCGATCGAGACTTTTTCCACGATGACGTCGGCAAGATACGCATTGACTTGGGGTTATACAACAATCTAGATTGCCGTTCCGCAAAAGTCCCGGCCGAAGTGGTGGAACTGGTAGACGCGCTGGCTTCAGGAGCCAGTGGGCGCAAGCCCGTGGGGGTTCGAGTCCCCCCTTCGGCACTCAGTATCGCGGTACCCCCGGATCCACTTCCCGCGCCCACGCATCGATCCCTCCCGCGAGGCTCCGCACGTTCGCGAATCCCGCCCCTTTGAGAATCTCGCGCGCCTTGAGCGAGCGCTGACCGTGATGACACAGCGTGATGATCTCGCTGTGCCCCGGCAGCTCGGACAGGCGCCCCGGTAGCTCGCGCAGTGGGATGTGGCGGGCTCCTTCGATGCGCGCGATTTGCGCCTCGCGGGGCTCGCGCACGTCGAGCAATACGAGGTCGGGCTTGCGGCCACGCTCGAGCTGCAACTCAGCCGCACTAATCTCAGCCCCTTCCCCCATCTCCCCTCCCCCTTCCCCACCTCCGCAGAACGCCTCGTAATCGATCAACGCGGTCACGGTCGGATTCGCACCGCACACCGGGCAGTCGGGATCCTTTTCGAGCGCCAGCTCCCGAAATTGCATCCGGCGACCGTCGAAGAGCACGAGACGGCCGATCAACGGCTCGCCGAACCCGACGATCAGTTTGATCGCTTCCAGCGCCTGCAGCGACCCGATGATCCCCGGCAGCACGCCCAGGACGCCACCCTCCGCGCACGAGGGCACGAGATCGGGCGGCGGCGGCTCCGCGTAGAGACAGCGATAGCACGGACCCTCCTTCGCGGAGAACACCGAGACCTGCCCGTCGAACCGAAAGACCGCGCCGTACACGTTGGGCTTGCCGAGGAACACACAGGCATCGTTGACGAGATAGCGGGTCGGGAAATTGTCGGACCCGTCGACGACGATATCGAAGTCTCGCAGGATGTCGAGTGCATTCGCCGAGCTGAGGCGTGCGGCAAACGTCTCCACGGCGACGTGGGGGTTGATGTCGTGCAGACGCGCACGGGCGGAGTCGGTCTTCGGCGTGCCGATGTCCGATGTGCCGTGGAGGATTTGCCGCTGCAGATTGCTGCGATCGACGAGGTCAAAGTCGACGAGACCGATCGTTCCTACGCCCGCCGCCGCCAGATACAGGGCCGCCGGAGATCCGAGACCCCCCGCGCCGACCAACATCACGCGGGCATCCTTGAGCTTCGCTTGGCCGTCGAGACCGACATCAGGAAGGGTGAGGTGCCGCGAGTAGCGCAGCAGCTCCTCATGCGACAGCGGGATCAATTTCCGGATGCTACCCCGGCGATCTGGTACACTTGTGGCTCGGCATGCAGCAGGTCGGCGAGTGATACGCCGGCGAGCACCTCGTTGATACGGCGCTCGAGCAGGCGCCAGACGGGACGAATGCTGCAGGCGGTCGCCGGATCGCAGCGCTCATCGTCCACACGGTGCAGATCGCAGTTCACCTCGAAGGTCACGTGCTCTGATGCCTCGATGACGTCCTTCACGCTCACCGACTGGGCCGGGCGCGCGAGCAAATAGCCGCCGCGGGCTCCGCGCACCGACTCCACCAGGCCGGCCCGGCGCAGCCGCAACAGGATCTGTTCGACGTAGTCATGCGGCAGGCGTTCCTGCTCCGATAATTCGCGGGCGGCGACGGGACCTTCGCCCGCGCGCCTGGCCAGATGAATCGAAACGATCAGACCGTATTCCGCCCAGGTTGTCACGCGCATGGGAGCAATATGCGAGAGACGTTGTCGGGATTCAATGGCTCGTCTGGTGCTCCAGCCGTGGGCTCAGACTGGCACCCACCTGGACGATGAATGCATTGCGATTGTTCGGATCATTGCGCTGCATCCACAAGACCCGCGCGTTGACGTTGGCCATCAGAGTCCGGCCACTGAAGATGTCGGCGCCGAGACCGCCGTGCGCACCCTGGGCAACGCCGCGATCATCACCGATCTGCGGGAACCCCGCGAGCAACACCCCGAGCTCGGCGTACAGGCGTCCCCAGGCCGGATGCAGCGACGGCTCATATCCGGGGGCAAACAGGATCGCGTACGGATCACAATTGGCCGAGCAGCCGGTTCGGACGCGCAGTGGCGCATAGTCGATCTGCAAGCCGAGCGACCCGCCCTTTTTTTGGTCACGGCGGAAGCGGACACCAACCGTCGGGCCGCGACCTTCGAGGGGGCCACTGAGGGGGGTCAGCACGCCGACGGCCGGCCCGAGGGTGCCGTTCAACAATTGGGTTTTCTTGTTCGCACTCCCGAACGCGAACGACACGTTGGCGCGCCCTTCGAGCGCCTTAATGGCGCTGTTCGGGACTTGAAAGAACCGTCCTTCGAAGAGCGCCGCGGCTTGCGTGCCAAGATTCACGCGCACGCCGAGACCGAACCCCAAGCCAAGCTCATTGGTCGTCTGGGCGGAGGTGTTGCAGCCCAGCGGCGCGAGCAGCGGGTCCTGGTCGAGGACCCGCGCCAGCCCGACCTCGGTGGACGCGAATGGCGCGACGCCTTTCGCACCGATGGGATAGTAGTTCGACGCGAGCCCGACGAAGGTCATCTGGCGCACGCAGCTGTTACTCGAGAGATCGCCGTAACGCGAAACCTCGACGCCGAACTCGCCATCGTCGCCGGACAGCAGCGCGAGACTGCCGCCGAACGACGTGAACGATTGACTGCCGCCGGAACCGTCTTCGATCGAGATAGAGGAAACCGTGGGACCGACTCGCCCGCGGCGTTGCGCTGCGGTATTGCCGGCAACCACGAGCGCGATCAGGATCAGTGAGAGGGTGCGCATGGAAAACGTTTACCCCGTCGCGCTCGTGAGTGCCGTGACACGGCTCACTTCATGAGCAACCCCACCACGAGGCCCGCCGCATTCATGCGAATGAGCCACGCCCAGCAGGTGGCCATCTGGAGCGCCTTCGCTTTCACATACCAGACACCGCTGCCGACCATCGCCAGAAAAATCGTCGGCAGCCACAACACCGTCGCGAACTCCATCCCCGCGAGCGGACCGCCACCCTGGACCCACAATGCGCCGCGGAACCGCCCGTAGAACCAGGCCAGCAGCAAACCAAACGCCAGCGACAGCACGGCGGATTTCGCGAGCGCGGGCCCCATGAACCGCTTCATCTCCTCCGGCGACATCTGCATGCCGAACCCTTCCAGCCCCGTGTTGAACACCTTGCTCCACACGACCCAATCGGCGAGATACGCGACGACGCCTGCGATGAGTCCGGCAGCGATCCAGCTGTTCATGTGCGCGTCTCCGCTGTGAAAGTTATTTGCGCTCGCCCGGCACGCCCAGCTCCGTCATCGCCCGCAAATCCAGGACTTCATCGAGCTCCTTCCCTTTCAAGATCCCTTTCTCCATCACGAGCTGGCGGACGGTGACGTTCTTCGCCACCGCCTCCTTCGCCAGCTTCGCGGCCTCGGCGTAGCCGATCTTCGGCGCCAGCGCCGTGACCAGCGCCGGACTGCGCTCGAGCCAGTGCGCGGCCTGCGCCGCGTCGGCCTCGATCCCCTCGACGCACCGCTCCGCCAGGACACGCGATGCGCTCGTGAGGATGCTCATCGAGAACAACAGATTGTGGGCGATGACGGGCATCATCACGTTCAACTCGAGCTGTCCCGCCTCCGCCGCGGCGGTCACGGTCACATCGTTCCCGATCACCTGGAAGCAAACCTGATTGACCATCTCCGCGATCGACGGGTTGACCTTGCCGGGCATGATGCTCGAGCCCGGTTGCACGGCGGGCAGCACGATCTCCGCCAGTCCGGTACGCGGCCCCGACGCCAGCAGCCGCAGGTCGCTCGCGATCTTTCCCAGATCCACCGCGTAGGTGCGCACGGCACCGGAGAACGCCGCCGCGTCGCCCATCGACTGCATCAACTGCACACGGTCCTTCCCCTCGCGCAGCTCGAGCCCCGTCATGGCGCGCAGGTGCTTGACCATCAGCGCGGGATATTGCGGTTCGGCGTTGAGCCCCGTGCCCACCGCGGTGCCGCCGATGCCCAGATCGCGCAGGTCCTCGGCGGCGCGCACGATCCGGTCGCGGTTGCGCTCGACGGTGTGCCCGAATGCCGCGAATTCCTGGCCGAGCCGGATCGGGGTTGCATCCTGCAGATGGGTGCGGCCCGACTTCACGATCCCGTCGAACGCTTTGCCCTTGGCACTGCACGCGCGCGCGAGACGGGTCAGTGACTCCGTCAGGGCCGCGAGCTGCGCCAGGGCGCCCAGCCGGCTCGCCGTGGGGATGACGTCATTGGTGGACTGCGCCATGTTGACGTGGTCGTTGGGATGGACCGGCTTGTAGTCGCCCCGTCTGGCGCCCAGCAGCTCGTTGGCGCGGTTCGCGAGCACCTCGTTGCAATTCATGTTGTGCGAGGTGCCGGCGCCGGCCTGATAGGGATCGACGACGAAGTGCTCGCGATGGCCGCCGGCCAGGACTTCGTCGGCCGCCGTGACGATCGCGTCGGCGAGTTTCGCCTCCAACCGACCGGTGTCCCGATGGGTCAGGGCGGCGGCTTTCTTGATGCGGATGACGGCGTCGACGAAGGCGGGGAGCGGGCGGAGACCGGAGATCGGGAAGTTCTGCCGGGCGCGTTCGGTCTGGATGCCCCAGAGCGCCTCGGCAGGCACGGGCATCTCTCCCAGGGGATCACGTTCCATCCGCGTCTGATTCACCGCTTCCACCATCCCGTTAGTCTCGAGCCAAGAATCGCCCATAGAATCGGTCCTCGCTAGCGCCGCCGGAACCAGCCGACGGTGAACAGATCTTTCGCGGCGGCAGCGCCGTGCGTCCGAACCAGCAAGTACACGCCGAGCACCGTCAGCAGAATCGTCGTGTAGAAGCGCCACAGCAACAGCATCATAACCTGATGGCCGGGACCGAAGTCTCCCGCGAACCCCGACAGAAATGCGACTTCAATGCCTCCGCCACCCGACGGCAGCGGCACGACGAGCGGCGCGTGGAGCAGCGCGAGCGACCCGAAGAACATGACGCTGAAGGGCGGCGCGTTGGGGTGCCCCCACACGAGCGCCGGCAACACCAGCGCCCGCGCGGCGAGGCTGACGACGGTCAGCAGCGCGCCAACCAACAGGACCCACCAGGGCGCGCGCCGCACGTGCGCCAAGGCGACACGCCATTGGCGCCGCACCCGGTGCCGGATCGCGCCCGGCCGCACCAGCTGCTGCAGGGTCCAGATGACGAGCAGCGCGACGAGCGCGATGAGCTCGAGCCCCAACAGGTCGCGGGCCAGGCTGTGCGTCAGAAAGCGATCCGCCGCCGCGCTCCAATCGGGCACGTAGTACGCCACGAGCGCGATCGCCACGATCCCGAACACGGGCCACTCGGCCGTTACTTCGACGCCCAGGGCGACCAAGGCCAGGACGACGCGCCGCCCGGACCACGTCATGCCGAGGAAGCGCGCCGGCTCGCCCCCGAGACGGTTCGGCGTGAAGGTGGATGCCGCTTCACCGTACAGGTTCAAGCGGAGGGCATCGCGAAACGTGAGCCGCCCGCCAGCCGCCCAGCTGGCGAGCTGAATGCGCCACGCGCGCGCCGCGCAATCAATCCCGAGGAGCAGGATTGCGAGGACGTGATTCAATCGGAGCAGTCGCCGAGGGGATAGAGGAATCCGCAATTGGGACACGGATTCTTGCAACCCCAGGGCTTCGGCTGGACCTCGTTCCCGCAACGCATGCAGCGCGGCCGGGACCGAGGGGCAGGCTTAGCCGATCCGGTAGACGCCGGTGAGGAAGGGATTGGTGCGGCGCTCTCGTCCGATGGTCGTTTCGGGTCCATGTCCGCTGTAGAGGATGGTGTCGTCGGAAAGCGGGAGCAACTCGCGCTCGATGCTCGCGATCAGGGTCTCGTAGTCGCCGCCGGGCAAGTCGGTCCGGCCTATCGAGCCGGCGAAGAGCACATCCCCGCCGAGCGCGACCCCCGGGGCCACGAAGCACACACTCCCGGGGGAATGCCCAGGCGCATGCCTGACCGCAAAGCTGAGGTTGCCCACCGGCAATCGCATGCCGTGGGACAGCTCCTGATCGGGCGCGGGCAGGCGGTCCGGAGGCGCAAGACCGAACCACGCCGCCTGCTCTGGAACGGCATCATACAGCGGCCGGTCGGCCGGATGCAACCACACCGGAGCGCCCGTGTCGGCCGCGATGCGCGGCACGCCGAGGACGTGATCGAGATGCGCGTGTGTCAGCCAGATGCCGACGGGGCGTGCGCCGGTCTCCTGCACCTTGTGGAGAATGAGGCCGGCCTCTTCGCCCGGATCCACAATCGCGCACGCCCCCGCCTCCTCGTCCACGACGAGATAGCAGTTCTCGACGAACATGCCATTGGGAATCTGGACGATCTTCACTTCCGTGCCTTGCCCTTGCCGTCGCCCTGCTGTTCGCGCAGCGACTTGAGGTACTTCTCGACGGCGATGGCCGCGGTCGTAGCGTCACCAACCGCCGTGGTAATCTGCCGGGTCACCTGGCTGCGGACGTCTCCTGCGGCGAAGAGTCCCGCCATCGACGTCATCATGCGGCTGTCGGTGATCAGATAGCCGCCGGCGTCATGGTCTACATGCCCTTCGACCAGCTGCGTGTTGGGCTTGAACCCCGCGAAGATGAACACACCGCCGACATCCAGATTCGACTTCGCTCCGGTGGTCGTATTCTCGAGCACGGCGTGGGTCACGCCTTTCTCGTTGCCGACGATCTCCGGCACGATCGTATTGCGGATCACCTCGATCTTGGGGTTCGTAAACGCCCGGTCCTGCAGCAGCGCCGACGCGCGGAACTCCTCGCGGCGGTGCACCAGGTGCACCTTGCTCGCGTACCGCGTGAGATAGTCGGCTTCCTCCACGGCGGCATCCCCACCCCCGACGACCGCGAGTCGCTCGCCCTTGAAGAAGGCGCCGTCGCACACCGCGCAATACGACACGCCCTTTCCGGCGAACTCCTTCTCACCCGGCACGCCGAGTTTGACGGGGGTGCCGCCCGCCGTGAGGATCACCGCCTGACTGCGGTAGCTGTTGCCGCGCGCCGTCTGCACGTCGAACCAGCCGTCCGCGTCTTTCGTGATTCGCTCGACGGTATCGGTCACGATCTCGGCGCCAAACTTCTTCGCGTGCTCGGTCATCTTCTGCGCCAGCTCCCACCCTTTGATGCTCTCGAAGCCGATGTAGTCTTCGATGAGATCGGTGTTGAGGAGCTCACCGCCCGGGGCGCCGCGCTCGATCGTCACCGCGCTGAGCATGCCGCGGCTCGCGTAGAGCGCGGCACACAAACCCGCCGGGCCGGCGCCCACGATGACCACGTCGTAAATGCGTGCGGTGCGATCCGTCATGCGTCTCTGAATCCCAGTCGCGGAGGATCACCCTCCCCCGCCAGGGCACGCGCCAACTGCGCGCGAAATTGAACGGTCTCGAACTCGATCTCGGGTTGCTGAGGCCCGGCCAGCTTCTCGAGCGCCGCCGCGCCAACAACGACGGTGCCGTGACGGTTCCCGCGCGCCCGATGCAGCAGGGCGGCGGCGGCCTGAATGAGGCCCTGCCACACCCGGGCCTCGTCTTCCCTAATAATAGAACGCCAGACTGTTTCCAACGCTTCGTGCGCCAACCAATACTCGCCCCGGTTAAAGAGATCGCGGGCGTGCTCGAGGTAGCGGTGACGTTCTTCGGGGGTCATCGGTTGTCGGGACCAAGTTTCAACAGATTCAGCGCCCCATGACAACTCGAAATCGTACCGACGAGGATTTCTGCCTCGCCCCTGGCGCCAGCTTCCTGGACCAGGCGGTCGCCCGCGCGTACCGCGTCGGCGGCAAACATCCCCACGCCAAAGACGTGGTGCTGGCACACGAACAACGCCGGGCCGCTCACCGGACGGCCGCCCGCCCTCAGACGCTCCGCGAGCTGGCGCACCGCATCCGCCATCTCCCACGTGCGCGGCGCACCAATGGCGGGACAGAGCGCGGGCTCGATGCAGTGCGTTGGACAGATCCAGTCGGCAAACGAGACGTACCGCGTGTCATCCGCACCAGGGCGGTCATAGGGCGTCGGGAAGTCCCCCGGGACCGGCTCGACGGAAGCTGTCCGGTTCGGCCAGCGCGCGCGCGCCCGCCGGAGGACCCATTCGAACATGAGATGCGGCATGTGGGGCGAGGGTACGATGTGGTCGTCAGGTGCGTCGTGCGTCGTACGTCGTACGTCGGAAAGCCAGTCGTCGAAGAATGCCGACCACTCTTGCCGCACGAATTGTCGGTCGCCCGCCTCGCCGAGCTCTCGCCGTGCCTGGCAGTCGAGATTGCGATCGACGACGATGACGGTCCTGTAATCGGTCTTACCGCGCGCTTTGGCCTTGGCGAGCTGAGACGCATAGAACGTCCCGTAGCATCCGCCGCCGACCACAACCACGTCCCTCAGCGGAGGAGCCTCCCGCCATCGATCACCAGGATCGTCCCGGTCGCGTAGTCGGTGCCCGCGAGGAGAAATCGCACCGCCGCGACGACATCGGCGGGGGAGCCGATGCGCTCGAGTGGCGTGGTCTCGCGAATGTGCTCGCGAGACTGCGTGTCCCAATCCTCGGGCAACAGGACCGCGCCGGGCGCGATCGCATTGACCGCGATATCCGGCGCGAGCGCGCGGGCGAGCGCCTTGGTCAGCATGACGACCCCGGCCTTACTGACACCGTGCGGGACGTAGGCGGGCCACGGTTCCAGACCGGCCAGGTCGGCGATGTTGACGATCTTCCCCTTCGCCCGGCGCAGATGCGGGATGGCGCCCTGCGACACGAAGAACGGCGCGCGGAGATTCAGGTCGAGGGTGGCGTCCCAGCTCTCCGGCGTCACGGTCTCGACCGGCTGGCGCACCATGATCGCGGCGGAGTTGACGACGATGTCGAGGCGCTTGAGGGCGCGGGCGGCCTGATCCGCCAGCCCGCGCGCCGCCGCGGCATCGCTGAGATCGGCCGGCAACAGCTCGGCGCGCCGACCCGCGCCGCGCACCGCCCGCGCGGTGTCCTCGGCGCCGCTCGCCGAGCCGTGATAGTGAATCGCCACGTCGCAGCCCGATTGCGCCAGGCCGATCGCGATCGCCTGACCGATCCGCTTGCCGGCTCCCGTGACCAGCGCGGCGGCGCCCTCGAGCCGCATTAGTACGCCTTGCCCGTGATGGGTACGATTTGACCGGTGATGGCGCTGGACTCGTCGCCGGCGAGGAACAGGACCGTATTCACGACGTCGTCGAGCTCGACCAGCGGGGCCTTGGGATCGGCCATGCTGGCCACATTGTCGGCGGTGCGGACGGTCGCCGGCGCGACGGCGTTGACGCGGATGTTGGCGTCGCGATACTCGCGCGCCAGCTCACGCGTGAGACCGGCGACCGCCGACTTCGCGGCGCTATAGGCGGACATATGCATGAGCGACCGGACGACCGCGATGGACGCAAAATTGACGATCGCGCCGCCGCCGCGTGCCAACAGGAGCGGCACCGCCGCCTGGCACATGTAGAACGCGGTCTTGAAGTTGACGGCCAGCTCGCGATCGAGCGTCTCGGGCTTCACCTCGGTGAAGGGCCCGTAGCTGAAGAACCCGCCGGCCACATTCACCACGACATCGAGGCCACCGAACTGAGCCTGCGCCGCTGCCGTGGCGGCGCGGGCGGCCTCGGGTTGCGTCAGGTCGCCGGCGGACGCCTTGGCGGCGATCCCTTCGGCCCCGAATTCCTTGATGCGGTCGGCGAGCCCGACCGCGTTGACGTCGGCGAGCAGCAGCTTCGCACCGGCGCGGCCGAGGCCGCGCGCCACCGCGTGGCCGATCTGGCCGACCCGACCCACGCCGGTGACGAGCACGACCTTGCCGTGCAGGTCAGCCGGCACGAACGATGTCGTCCACGGGAGGGGCGCCGCGCTGCGCGAAGCGCACGGTCCCGTCGCGGCCGATCACGTACACCGTCCGCTGAATCCCCTTGCCGTCGTCCTTGAGGGCATGGTACGCCCCCGCGATCGCGCGCTCGGAATCCGAGAGCAGCGGGAAGTTGAAGTGAAACTTCTCGACGTAGCCGCGATGACTCTCCAGGCTCGCGGGGTTCACGCCCAGCGGCTGCATCTTGGCTGACTGGAACTTGCCGATCTCGTCGCGCACGGCGGAGAGTTGGCGGTTTCAGCCGGGCGTGTTGTTGCCGGGATAAAAGACCAGCGCCACCGAACCATGCTTCAGCAGATCGGCCAATGCGTAGGTCCGGCCGTCCGACGCCGCAGCCGTGAACGCAGGGGCTTTACTGCCGATCGGAAGCGGCTCGCTCATCGCGTTTCCTCGTTGTGAGCTCGAGACGACGCTCGAGCTGTTCCAGCCAGATGTCGGGGACGCGCATCCCGCCGAGTGGCGCATGCGACTCCCCGTACTCACTCTCTCCGTGCCAATCCGAGCCCCCGGTGATGCCGAGGCCCAGGCGCTCGGCGATGCGCAGGAGCCGCTGCTCGACGGCGGGTGCGTGGCTGGGATGGCGCACCTCGACACAGTCGAGTCCCTGGTCCTGAAAGATGCGCAGCTGGGCTTCCGTCCCGTGATCGCCCAGATGCGCGGCGACGGTCAACCCGCCGACCGCGTGGACGAGCGCGGTGACCTCGCCCAGCTTGGGAAGGGGCTTCTCCACATACGCCGCCCGACCCCGACCCAAGTACCGTCGGAACGCGTCGGTCACCGTGTCGCACGCGCCGCAATCGACCAGCGCGCGCGCCACGTGCGGCCGGCCCAGCGCCCCGCCGTCGCCGCCCAGGAGCTGCGCCTCGACGTCGTCCAGATCGATCGCGACCCCGAGCCCTTGCAGCTTGGCGATGATCTGTTCGCCACGCAGGCGCCGCGCGGCGCGCGTATCGCGCAGGAACGTCTGCAGGCCCTCGTGCTCCTGCGGCAGGAACAACGCCAGGACATGCAGCTCGCCCCACGGCGCGCGGACGCTGAACTCGCATCCCGGAATGACGCGAATGCCCAGCGTGGCAGCTTCGCGTGCGGCCTCCGCCACGCCGTCCGTGGTGTCGTGATCGGTGAGGGCGAACGCGCTGAGGTCCACCGCATGCGCGCGACGCGCGACCTCGACCGGCTCGCACTCGCCGTCGGAGGCCGTCGAATGACAGTGCAGATCAATGTGCGGCGTAGTCGGCCTCGGGGGCGGTCCACCCCGGCTGCGACTGGCGGAACAGCTCGTGCAGCTCGCGCTCGGAAAGCTCCGCAAAGGCGCGCTCGGGCGAGCGGGCCCCGAGCGGCGAGAAGTGCGTGACGCGGCGGCGGCGCTGCGGTCCCGTGCCGTGCTCGAAGATAAGACCGAACTGATCGCGGCCGTAGACGGTCACGCGGCCGGAAGGATAGACCTCCCACCGATCGCTCTCCACGGTCAGCGTGCGTCGGGCCATCGTCCGGCTCCTCCCCTATGCCTGGGACGTGGTCGCGACGGGGACCTCACTCCACAGCTCCCAGGCGTCGGGCGCGTACGTCGCCAACGCCTGGAGCCGCTTCTCCAGCTTGATCTCTTCGGGCAGCCGCGACGCCTGCGCGCGATGCGACATCTCCGTCGGGCTCTCGGAGAATTCGATGAACAGCCGCGGATCTTTGGCGTTCCGGAACAGCCAGATCCGCTGGCCGCGCGCGTCGGCGAACTGGCTCAGCTCGCGCAGCGTGTTGACGTATTCCGTCTCATTCTGCGTGGGCACGCGCACGCGCGCGGCGGTGAGGACCTTGGGCATCTTCACATCGCTCCCTCGGGAAACTCCTGCAGCAGCTGCTTGACGTCGGCGAGGAACTTGTCGGCGTCGGCGCCGTCGACGACGCGATGA
>Ga0209056_10000206_pt1 | contig 64801 bp, 57 predicted proteins | sample GraSoiAngelo_114_FD_185876 | JGI IMG/M metagenome (GOLD analysis project Ga0209056, IMG submission 185876) | Grasslands soil microbial communities from the Angelo Coastal Reserve, California, USA - 14_0903_13_40cm (SPAdes) (version 2) | ecosystem: Environmental > Terrestrial > Soil > Grasslands...
GAAGCCCCAGAACATCGTGGAGATGCTGGCCCTCGGCAGCCGCGACGTGGGCTTCGCCGGGGCGGACTGGGTGGCGGAGCTCGAGGGCAGCGCGGGCGGCGCGGACGTCGTCGAGTTGCTCGACACCGGGCTCGATCCCGTGCAGCTCGTCGCAGCCGCTCCCGTCGCGTTGCTCGAAGGCGGACAGCTGCCCAAGCGTCGCCTGATCGTCGCGTCGGAGTACGAACGGCTCGCCCGCCGCTGGATCAGCGCGAGCGGTCTCTGCGCCGAGTTTGTTCGCTCGTATGGTGCGACCGAAGTGTTTCCTCCCGAAGACGCCGACGTGATCGTCGACAACACCGCAACCGGTGCGACGCTGGAGGCAAACGACCTCGCGATCGTCGACAAGTTGATGCGCTCCTCCACCCGCCTGTATGCGCACCGCGCCGCGCTCGATGATCCTGCGCGGCGACGGTTCATCGACGATCTCGTGTTGCTGATCAACTCCGTGCTCGAGGCGCGGCGCCGCGTGATGCTGGAGGTGAACGCCTCGGCGGCGTGTCTCGACGCGGTCGTGGCCGTCCTGCCGTCCATGCGACAAGCGACAGTATCACGGCTGTTTGGCGACACCGGATACGCAGTGAAGGCCGCGGTGCCGCGCGAGCTGCTGCCGCAAGTGATCCCGGCGGTGAAAGCGGCCGGCGGCACCGACGTTGTCGTCTCCACACTCTCGCAGATCGTGCCATGAGCGCGCGCCTCCTGCGTCTCGACAGCAACGAAGGCCCGCCACCACCGCGAGCCCTGCTCGCCGAGCTGGCGGCGCTGGACCCGGAGCTGCTTCGACGCTACTCCGATTCGTCGGTGCTCGAAGCGGCGCTCGCTGACCGGATCGACGTGACGCCTGACCGTGTGGTCGTCACGGCCGGTGCCGATGAAGCGCTCGATCGCATCTGCCGGGCGTATGCAGGTCCCGATCGCTCAGTGCTGCTCCCCGTGCCCACTTTCGACATGTTCGAGCGGTTCGCCGCACTCGCTGGGGCGCCGATTGTGCGAGTGCCGTGGCCCGAGAATGGGTTTCCGGTCGACGACGTCCTCGGCCGCCTCGACGCCCGCACAGGCGTCGTAGTCGTCGTGACCCCCAACAACCCCACGGGCGCGGTCGCATCGCGGCAGGACGTGCGCCGCATCGCAGCCGCAGCTCGGAACGCCGTGGTGCTGATCGATCACGCATACGTCGAGTACGCCGACGAGGATCTCACTCCCGCACTGCTCGATCTCGAGAACGTGATAGTCGTTCGAACGATGTCGAAGGCCTGGGGTCTGGCGGGGTGCCGCGTGGGCTACGCGATCGGCAGCCTGAGTGTGATCGCTGTAGTACGATCTGCGGGCGCGCCATATCCTGTGGCGGCTCCCTCACTCGCTCTGGCACTCGCACGATTGCGGGCTGGCGAAGCAACTCTGCGCGATCACGTCACGCGAGTTCGCGAAGAACGAGCGACGCTTCGTGATTTGCTGGTGTCACGTGGCGCCGCTGCACGCGCCTCACAGGCGAACTTCGTGCTTGCGGACTTCGGGGGGAGCGCGACTTTCGTCCGCGACGGACTCCGCGCGCGCGGAGTACTCGTTCGCGACTTCCCTGGTCGCGCGGGTCTCGAGACGAGTCTGAGAATCACGCTGCCCGGGGACCCCGCTGATTATGCGCGTCTGAGCGCTGCGCTCGAGTCGGTGCTCGGGCAGGAGGCTCCCGCGCTATGAAGCCTGACCGGACAGCCAACGCGGAACGTACCACGCGGGAGACGTCCATCCGCGCCGAGGTTACCGTCGACGGGTCGGGACGGACCGAAATCCGCACCGGCGTCGGCTTTCTCGACCATTTGCTGGAGTCACTGGCCCGCCACGCCCGCCTGGATCTCACCGTCGAAGCGCGCGGCGATCTCCAAGTCGACGATCACCACACCGCGGAGGATTGCGCGTTGACGCTGGGCGAGGCGCTCGACCGCGCACTGGGCGAGCGGCGTGGCATTGCCCGCTTCGGGTGGGCCTATGCGCCGCTCGATGAATCACTCGCCCGGGCGGTGGTGGATCTTTCCGGTCGCGCGTACGCTGACGTGTCATTGGGTCTGCGCCGGGAATCGATTGGCGGTCTGTCCTGCGAGAATGTGCCGCACGTGTTGCGCTCGCTCGCGACGGCAGCGCGACTCACGCTGCACGTCGAGGTCATCAAGGGAGCCAACGACCACCATCGCGCGGAAGCGGCGTTCAAGGCCGTTGCCCTCGCCCTGCGGCAGGCCGTACAGATCACACCGTTCGACGACGTGCCATCCACCAAAGGGACGCTGGGGAAGCCGCGTGAGTGAGCTCGTGATTGTGGACTCGCGGGTTGCAAACCTCGCCTCGATCGCCGGCGCGTTCCGCCGTCTGAACGCGACGATCGCCGTCACCGCCGACCCCGACGTCGTGCGGACCGCGGCGCGCCTCGTCCTGCCGGGCGTCGGCGCGTTTGGCGCGGGCATGGCGGCGCTCCGCGCCCGGGGTCTCGATACCATCATTCGCGATGTCGCTCTCCGCGGAACGCCGCTGCTCGGCGTGTGTCTCGGGATGCAGATGCTCTGCGACGCGAGTGAGGAGGCGCCGGGAGTCCGAGGGCTCGGCGTTGTGGCGGGAACGTGTCGACGTCTGCCACCCTCCGTGCGAATCCCACACCTCGGCTGGAACAGCGTCACGGCTGAGCCGGGAGCGCGGTGTGTGACGAGCGGCGTCGCGGCCTTCGCCAACTCCTACGCGTTGTGCGAGAGTCCAGACGGATGGACACCGGCTTGGACAACGCACGGTGTTCCGTTCATTGCCGCGCTCGAACGCGGACCCACGGTCGCATGCCAGTTTCACCCGGAGCTGTCGGGCGCGTATGGCGCCGCGCTGCTGGAGCGCTGGCTGACGGGGCGGCCGGTCTCCGAGGGTATCCCCGGGAACGGATCGCCTGGTTTGTTTCGGCGCATCATTCCGTGCCTCGATGTGAAAGACGGCCGCGTTGTCAAAGGCATCCGCTTCCAGGATCTGCGCGACGCCGGCGACCCCGCTGAGCAGGCGGCGCGGTACGAAGCGCAGGGCGCCGACGAGATCGTGATCCTCGATGTTGCAGCCTCCGCCGAGGGGCGCGACACGCAGGTCGAGACGGTGCGGCGGGTCCGTGCGGCGATCCGGATTCCACTGACCGTGGGCGGCGGCGTTCGCAGCGTGGACGATGCGCGGCAGCTGCTCGCCGCCGGCGCCGACAAAGTGAGCGTCAACACGGCCGCGGTCCGTCGTCCTGAGCTACTGACCGAGTTGGCGCAGGCCTTTGGCCGCCAATGTGTCGTGCTCGCGATCGATGCGCGGCGCGCGGCGGAGAACTGGCAAGTGCTGGTGATCGGGGGCCGCGAGATCGCACGGCCCGACGCGGTGGCGTGGGCCCGTGAAGGTGAGAATCTTGGCGCGGGCGAGATCTTGCTCACGAGTTGGGATCGCGACGGCACGCGGGTGGGGCACGATCTCGACCTGCTACGCGCGGTGTCCGACGCGGTTCGGGTCCCAGTGATCGCTTCAGGCGGCGTCGGAACGCGGGCGCATGTCGCCGCGGCCTTCGCCGGAGGGGCCGACGCTGTCCTGGCGGCATCGGTCTTTCACGATGGCGACGACACGGTTGATGGCATCAAGGCGGACCTCGCGGTCCGGGGATTTCGGGTGCGGCAATGATCGTACCGAGCATCGACATCATGGGTGGACGCGCGGTGCAGCTGCGGCGCGGCAGCGAATTCGTCCTGGACGGCGGCGATCCCCGCGAACGGTTGAATGAGTTCTCCGTCGCAGGAGACGTGGCGGTCGTGGATTTGGACGCCGCGCTCGGCCAGGGTTCGAACGCCGCGTTGATCCGGGATCTGGTGCGTCGCGCGCCCTGTCGCGTCGGTGGAGGCATCCGCGATCTCGAAACAGCGCGTCGCTGGCTCGACGCCGGCGCTGTCCAGCTCATGATCGGGACCGCCGCCACACCGAAGTTCTGTGGCGCCTTGCCGCGCGAGCGCGTCATCGCGGCTGTGGACGCGAAACGCGGCAAGGTCGTGGTCGACGGGTGGCGCCGAAAGACAGGCGTCCCTGTGCTCGAGCAGGTCCGCGCGCTCGCGCCGGTCGTAGGCGGCTTCCTCTTCACACAGGTGGAGAAGGAAGGAGAGATGAGAGGGTTCGACTGCGCCGCGGTCGCAGCCGTGGTGCGCTCAGCCGAGGGAGCGCGCGTGACTGCCGCCGGTGGGATTACCACCTCGGAGGAGGTGGCCGAGCTCGATCGCCTCGGTGCGGATGCGCAGATCGGTATGGCGATCTACACGGGCAAGCTGTCGCTCGGCGACGCGGTCGCCGCGCCGCTCGTGAAGCCGTTGGCGGGCGACGTATGGCCGACCGTGGTCTGCGACGAGGCAGGCCATACGCTCGGCCTCGTCTGGAGCACGCGGGAATCGCTCGCGCGCGCAGTCGCCGAGCGGCGCGGGATCTATTGGTCGCGCTCACGCCAATCGCTCTGGGTGAAGGGCGAGACTTCGGGGAACTCCCAGCAGCTCGTGCGCGTGGACCTGGACTGCGACCGCGACGCGCTGCGTTTCACGGTACGCCAGGCGGGCGCCGGGTTCTGCCATCTGAATCGCCGCTCGTGCTGGCCCGCGGAGTTCGATCTGGCCGATCTGGAGCGGACGCTCGCTGACCGCGTCGCCAGACCCGTCCCCGGATCGGGAACCGCGCGCTTGCTGGCCGACCCCGAGTTGCTCGGGGCAAAGCTGCGCGAGGAAGCGGACGAGCTGGCCGAGGCGAGGTCATCTGAAGACGTCGTGCGTGAGACGGCCGACGTGTTCTACATGGCGCTCGTTGCTCTGGCGCGTAGCGGCGCGACATTGGCGGAAGTGCGTGCCGAGCTCGCGCGCCGGCACCGCGCGGTGAACCGCCGGCCGATGGCCAGGAAAACATGAGCGCGCGCCTGATACCGCATCGCTCCGTCACCGAGCTGATACGTCGGCGCGGCGGTGCCGTGACGCCGGAAGCGTTGGCGGTCGCGGCACCAATCGTCGACGCGGTGCGGGCGCGCGGCGAAGCCGCGCTGCGCGAGTACGCCGAGCGCTTCGGTGACGTCCCGGGGGGCGGACCGTTGTTCCTCGACCGGCGCGCCCTCGATCGCGTCCGCGCGGGCTTGCCGGCCGACGACCGCGCGCGCCTCGAGCGCGTTGCCGAACGGATTCGGCGATTCGCCGAGGCGCAGCGGCATGCGTTGAGCGTGGTGACCCTCACCGTCCCCGGCGGTGCGGCGGGTCACTGGATCGCGCCGCTGCAGCGTGCCGGATGCTATGCGCCCGGCGGGCGCTATCCACTGCCCTCGTCGGTGCTGATGACCGCGGTGACCGCGCGAGCCGCGGGCGTCCGGGAGATCTGGGTCGCGAGCCCCAAGCCCGGGCCGATGACGCTCGCTGCTGCTGCAATCGCCGGCGCGGATGGCGTGCTGGCGGCGGGCGGAGCGCACGCGATCGCCGCACTCGCCTTCGGTGCTGGTCCCGTCCCTCCGTGCGACGTGGTCGTCGGCCCCGGAAATCGCTACATCACGGCGGCGAAGCAGATCGTCGCGGGACGCGTGGCGATCGACATGCTCGCCGGTCCATCGGAGCTGGTTGTGTTCGCCGACGCCACCGCCTCCCCCGCGATCATCGCGGCCGATCTGCTTGCCCAAGCCGAGCATGATCCCGATGCAGTGCCGGTGCTGGTGACACTCGATCACACTCATCCCGATCGTGTTGAGACAGAGCTGGCGCGCCAGCTGGGCGATCTGCCGACCGCCGAGGTCGCGCGCATGGCGCTTGCGAACGGCGGTGTCGTGGTTGTCGCGACTGTCGATGAGGGCATCGCCGCATGCGACGCGCTCGCGCCTGAACACCTGGAACTTTGCCTCGGAGATGCGGCTGCCGTCGCGCCGCGCGTCGAGCATTTCGGCGCGCTCTTCATCGGTGCCGGGTCCGCGGAGGTGCTGGGGGACTACGGCGCCGGGCCCAATCACGTGCTACCGACCGCTGGTACGGCGCGGTCGCAGGGTGGGCTGTCGGTCTACACGTTTCTGAGAGTGAGAACCTGGCTACGGATCGATGACCCCGCCACGGCGCGTCCCCTCGTGGAGGACGCGGCGTGGTTCGGCCGGATCGAGGGGCTCGAAGCCCACGCGCGCTCGGCTGAACGCCGGTTGGATTGAGCGAGCGGTCCCGCCACGGTAGCTTCCACTCGATCCTCTCTCGGAGCACCGATGGCCGTCCGTCGCTGCCTACTGCTCGCTCTCCTCGTTCTTCCGACCACCCTCCTGGCGCAGCGCACCCAGAAGCCGACCTTGCATGGCCGCCACTGGGTCGCGATCACCGGCAAGCCGCTCGGCGCTGAAGCCGGCGCCATGATGTTCCAGAAGGGCGGCAACGCCGTCGACGCCACGTGCGCGATGCTGGCGGCCGTGACGACGATGTGGGACGTGCTGTCGTGGGGCGGAGAGACCCAGGCCCTGATCTACAATCCGAAAACGAAGCAGGTCATCGCGATCAACGCCCTCGGTGTGGCGCCCACTGGCGCGACGGCCGACTTCTACCGCTCCAAAGGCATGCGTTTTCCGCCGGAGTACGGACCGCTCGCGGCGATCACGCCCGGGACGCCGGGTGGGCTGATGGTCATGCTTGCCGAGTACGGGAAGCTGAGTCTGCGGGACGTGCTCGAGCCGGCGATCCGCATGGCGGATGGGTACCCCATCGAGGAAGAGACTGCCAATTCGATCGAGCGCAACAAACGCTGGCTCAAACAGTGGCGCTACTCCCGCGCCGTCATGTTGCCCCACGCCGGCGAAACGCGGGAAGCACCGGAGGCGGGCGAGATCTTTCGGCAGCCCGAGCTCGCCGCGACGCTCCGCAAGCTGGTGGAAGCCGAGCAGGAGGCGCTGCGCCAAGGAAAGAACCGGCACGACGCGATCATGGCCGCGTACGATCGATTCTATCGTGGCGATATCGCGCAGGAGTTTGTGCGCGGGCTGCAGGAAGAAGGTGGGCTCATCACGTTGCCGGACCTGGCCAACTGGCGCGTCAAAATAGAAGAGCCAGTAATGACACAGTATCGCGGCATCGAGGTCTACAAGCTGCCGCAATGGTCGCAGGGACCCGCCATGTTGCAGGCGCTGAACATCCTCGAAGGCTTCGATCTCAAGGCGATGGGCTACAACAGCACCCGCTACATCCACACCCTGTATCAGACGATGAGCCTGGCGTTCGCCGATCGCGATTTTTACTACGGTGACCCGGCGTTTCCTCCGGATGAGCCGATGCGCGGTCTGCTCTCCAAGGAGTACGCACGCCAGCGCGCACGATCGATCAATCCCGATCACAACGATCCCGACATCAAGCCCGGCGATCCGTATCCTTTCCAAGGAGGCACCAATCCCTATTTGCCGCTGCTCCAGCGCTGGTCACCGCGGCCGGTGACGACGTCCGAAGGCGGCACGGACGCGGCGGCGCTCGCGGCCTTCGACGAGGCGTTCCGGCGCGGGACGACGTCGATCGAGGCGGCCGACACGTCCGGCTGGGTTGTTTCGGTGACGCCGTCGGGCGGCTGGATTCCGGCGGTGATCGCAGGCCATACCGGCATCGGCGTGAGCCAGCGGGCGCAACAATTCGTGGTCGACAGTGCGGACAATCCCTTCAACGTCATCGTGCCGGGCAAGCGGCCGCGCGTGACCTTGACGCCGAGTCTGGCGGTGAAAGACGGGAAGCCGTTCCTGGCGTTCGCGGTGCAGGGCGGCGACACGCAGGATCAGAATCTCCTGCAGTTCTTCTTGAACGTGGTCGAATTCGGAATGGATGTGCAGCAGGCGGTCGAAGCCGCCAACATCACGAGCTACCAGATGCGCAACTCATTCGGCGACCATAAGACCGAACCCGGCCGCCTCACGCTGCGCGACGACACGCCGTCGTGGGTGCGGCACGAGCTACGTGCGATGGGCTACAGGCTGGACTTCGACGATCGGACGTCAGGTCCCATCAACGCGATCTTCTTCGACTGGAAGCACGGCTCGTTCTGGGGCGGGTCGAGTAATCACGGCGAGGATTACGGGATCGCGTGGTGATTGCGCGCTAATCCCCGCACCCGGCTGTGTCATGTAGGGGCGCAGCATGCTGCGCCCCTACTTTTTTATCGGCCCGTCCCAACTGCCTCCCGTTTCGTCTCCGGTTCGCGCAGCCCGAGCGAGCGCTCGATCTCCCGCGTGATGTGCATCGAGCAGAACTTGGGCCCGCACATCGCGCAGAACTCCGCGCTCTTGAAGTACTCGGCCGGCAACGCCTCGTCGTGCAGCTCGCGCGCCCGTGCCGGATCGAGCGCCAGGCGGAACTGCTCGTTCCAGTCGAACGCGTAGCGCGCGCGTGACAGCGCGTCGTCCCGCTCGGTCGCGCCCGGCCGGCGCCGCGCGATGTTGGCCGCGTGCGCCGCGATCTTGTACGCGATCACCCCTTCGCGAACCTCCTCGGCATTCGGCAGACCGAGGTGTTCCTTGCGCGTCACGTAGCACAGCATGTCCGCGCCGAACCACCCGATCATCGCGGCACCGATCGCCGAGGTAATGTGGTCGTAGCCAGGCGCGACGTCCGTGACGAGCGGTCCGAGCGTGTAAAACGGCGCCTCGTGACACAGCTCCTTCTCGAGCCGCACGTTCACTTCGATCTGATGCATCGGAATGTGCCCCGGCCCTTCGACCATCACCTGCACGTCCTTCGCCCAGGCACGCTCCGTCAATTCGCCCAGCACCGTGAGCTCGGCGAGCTGCGCCTTGTCGGTCGCGTCCGCAATCGAGCCGGGACGGAGCCCGTCGCCGAGGGACAGCGTGACGTCGTATTCACGCGCGATGTCGAGTAGCCGGTCGTAATGCTCGTAGAGCGGATTCTGTTTGCCGTGCTGGGTCATCCAATACGCCATCAGCGAGCCACCGCGACTGACGATTCCCGTGACACGGCCCAATGCGAGACCGACGTGCTCGCGCAAGATGCCGGCGTGCACGGTGACGTAATCGACTCCCTGCTTCGCCTGGTGCTCGATGTTGTCGAGAATGTCGTCCGCGGTGAGCTGCGTGATGTCGCCGGCGATCTGGATGGCCTGGTAGATCGGCACCGTGCCGATCGGCACCGGCGACGCCGCGATGATCGCCTCCCGAATTGCATCGATGTTTCCGCCGGTGGACAGATCCATCACCGTGTCGGCGCCGTAGTGCACGGCGTGGTGCAGCTTCTCGAGCTCGCCATCGATGTCGGACTCGACGGCAGAGTTGCCGATGTTCGCGTTGATCTTGACGCTGGCGACTTTCCCGATGGCCATGGGGTCGAGCCGCTGCTTCAAGTGATTCACGTTGGCCGGAATGATGAGCCGGCCGATCGCGACCTCGTCGCGAATCGTCTCGGGCGCCAGCCCTTCCCGCTCGGCCACGCGCTGCATTTCGGGAGTAACGGTGCCCTGACGGGCGAAGAACATCTGGGTGCGGCAGGTCATACTGAGCTCCCTTCGCCGGTACGAACCGGATCAGGTTCTAAGGGTGTGATCTCAGCCTGCCGACTCCGGCAGGCACCCCTGCGATGACCGAAATGTAGCGGGTTCTAAACTTCGCGCGGGCGTGGCGGTCCGTAACGCTCGGTGGGCTTGTGATTCTTTTCCCATTCAGGCCGAAACGCGAATGGATCGAGCCCGATCGGCTGGTCCAGGGCAAGAATTCCATCGAGATGATCCAGCTCGTGCTGGAGCAGCTCCGCCATCGGCCCTTCGAGGTCCATTGTATTCACGTTTCCCTTCAAATCGATGTAGCGGAGCGTGGCCCTGTAAGCGCGATTGACGCGGACGAGCAGACTTGGAAACGAGAAGCAGTCGTCCCAGACGTGAAAGTCCTCGGCGCCGACGTCGGTGATCTCCGGATTGATCATCGTCGCGCGGAATTTCCCGACCTCCACCAGCACAACACGCACCGGAGCACCGATCTGCGGTGCGGCCAACGCGCGGCCGAAATCGTATTTCTTGCGCGCTTGGCGCAGAGTGTCCCGCAGATCGTCGGACAGCAGTCGCACCGCCGGTGACTTGGGGTCTTCCACCGGAGTGCAGCGAACCCGCAAGATCGGGTCGCCAAGCTGGCGAATGCGTCGGACTGCCATGTGGGCGCGCCAAAATTGCCCCTTTCCGCCCCGCATGCAACTACCTCTAGCCAACTCGCCACCCCCGCGCGTAGAGTCATAACCCCTATGAGTCTGGCGGGAGTGGTGCTGGCGGCTGGACGGTCGGCCCGGATGGGCTCTCCCAAGGCCCTGCTGGATTTTCTTGGTCTGCCGTTCATAGTCCGGATCATGGAGGCGCTGGAAGCCCTCGAGGTAAAGGCGCGCGTCGTGGTCCTCGGTCCCGACGGGCCCCGGATTCAGCCGGTTTTGGCCGGTCATGACTGCATGATCGTAGAGAATCCAGAGCCTGAAACCGGGCCCATCGCGTCGCTCCGGGCGGCTCTGCGCGCGCTCCAGCCGCTGCAACCCAGCGCCGTCCTCGTCTGGCCGGTGGATCTCCCGCACGTCCGCGTGACTACCGTCGAGCGCATCCTCGAGACGCACCGTCGCACACGGGCATCAGCGGTGGTCCCGACGTTCGCCGAACGGCGCGGACATCCCGTGATCTGGGGATCGGCATTGTTTGGGGACTTGCTGGAGAGCCCGGAGGCGACGCGCCAAGGGGCGCGGGCCGTCTTGCACAAGCATGATAAGGAAGTGGTTGCCGTTCCCGTGGACGATCCGGCCGTGATCGACGAGTTGAACACGCCCGAGGACTACGAGCGCCTGGTCAGGGAGTGGAATCGGGACATTTACTGAATTGAAAGGCGTCGAAGGGGAATACGTCGAGGAAAAGGCGTCAAACGGACGTCGTAGGCCATTCATTGACAATCCCGACAAAACCATTAGGATTCCCGACTAGGCAGTCATTTTGATCGCCAAGTTTATGTCTGCTAAGGACTTCCGGAGCTCGCATGACCAGTATTGAAGCCCACGTCCAGCAACCGTACAAGTACGGCTTCGTCACCGACATCGAATCCGAGGTCGTGCCGGCCGGCTTGAACGAGGACGTCATCCGGCTGATTTCGGCCAAAAAGGGCGAGCCGGAATGGATGCTGGAGTGGCGCCTGAAGGCCTACCGCAACTGGCTCAAGATGAGCGAGCCGCACTGGCCCAACGTGAAGTACGGGCCGATCGACTATCAGGCGATCAGCTACTACGCCGCCCCCAAGCAGCGGCCCAAGCTGGACTCGCTCGACCAGGTCGATCCGAAACTGGTCCAGACCTTCGAGAAGCTCGGGATCCCGATCGAGGAGCAGAAGCGCCTGACCGGCGTCGCGGTGGATGCGGTGTTCGACAGCGTGTCGGTCGCCACGACATTCCAGGCGGAGCTCGCGAAGTACGGCGTGATCTTCATGCCGATCTCGCAGGCGATCCGTGAGCACGCCGATCTGGTCCAGAAGTACCTCGGCACCGTCGTGCCGCACAACGACAACTTTTTCGCGGCGCTCAACACGGCGGTGTTCACCGACGGCTCGTTCGTGTACGTGCCGAAGGGTGTGCGCTGTCCGCTCGAGCTCTCGACCTACTTCCGCATCAACGCGTCGTCGACCGGTCAGTTCGAGCGCACGCTGATCATCGCGGACGAGGGCAGCCACGTCAGCTACCTCGAGGGCTGCTCGGCACCCATGCGGGACGAGAATCAGCTCCACGCCGCGGTCGTCGAGCTCATCGCGCTGGACAACGCGCAGATCAAGTACTCGACGATCCAGAACTGGTATCCGGGCGACGACGAAGGAAAAGGCGGGATCTACAACTTCGTCACGAAGCGCGGCAAGTGTGCCGGTCGCAACGCGAAGATCTCCTGGACCCAGGTCGAAACCGGGTCGGCGATCACGTGGAAGTATCCCGGCTGCATTCTTCAGGGCGACAACTCGATCGGTGAGTTCTACTCGGTCGCGGTGACGAGCCACAAGCAGCAGGCTGACACCGGCACGAAGATGATTCACCTCGGCAAGAACACGCGCTCGACGATCGTGTCGAAAGGGATTTCTGCGGGCCGCGGGCAAAACACCTATCGCGGGCTCGTAAAAATCATGAAGGGTGCCGAGGGCGCGCGGAACTACTCGCAGTGTGACTCGATGCTCATCGGCGACAAGTGCGGGGCGCACACCTTCCCGTACATCGACGTGCGCAACAGCACGGCGATCATGGAGCACGAAGCGTCCACGTCGAAGATCGGTGAGGATCAGATCTTCTACCTGCGCCAGCGCGGGCTCTCGGCCGAAGACGCGGTCTCGATGATCGTCAACGGCTTCTGCAAGGAGGTGTTCAAGGAGCTGCCGATGGAGTTCGCCGTCGAAGCCACGCGGTTGCTCGGGATCAGTCTCGAAGGGAGCGTAGGGTGAAGCAGGGGAAAGGTCTGCTCGAAGTCAAAGGGCTGCGTGTCGCCGTCGCGGGCAACGAGATCCTGAAGGGCGTGGATCTCACGATTCGCGATGGCGAAGTGCATGCGATCATGGGGCCGAACGGCTCGGGTAAGAGCACGCTCGCACAGGTGCTCGCAGGTCATCCGGCCTACACGGTGCTAGCCGGGACCGCGAAGTACGAGGGCAAGGACTTACTCGACATGAAACCGGAGGAGCGTGCGCGAGCCGGCGTCTTCCTCGCATTCCAATATCCGGTGGAGATTCGCGGAATCACGAATTCCTACTTCCTGCGGTCGGCCCTGAACGCGCTGCGCAGGGAGCGGGGGGAAGCGGAGCTGGATCCGATCGACTTCCTCCAGTTTCTCGAGCAGAAGCTCCGGGCGATCGGCTGGGACGACTCGATGATGAACCGTCCGGTGAACGAAGGGTTCTCCGGCGGCGAAAAGAAGCGCAACGAAATCCTGCAGCTCGCGGTCCTCGAGCCGCGCCTCGCGATCCTCGATGAGACGGACTCCGGGCTCGACATCGACGCGCTGAAGACCGTCGCCGAGACCGTCAACAAGCTGCGGGCGCCCAATCGTTCGTTCTTGATCGTGACGCACTACCAGCGGCTGTTGAACTACATCACGCCGGACGTCGTCCATGTTTTGGCCGACGGCCGCATCGTGAAGTCTGGCGGCCCCGAATTGGCCCACGAACTCGAGGCAAAAGGCTACGACTGGCTGCGTGATGCGGCGATGGTGTCGTAATGGTGGCGGTTGAAAGGTTGGTAGGCGCATACAATGCCTGGGCCACGAATGGTGCCTCGGAGGTGCCGGAGTGGCTCAAGGACATGAGAAGCGGCGCGATCGCACGCTTCGAGAGTCTCGGTTTTCCGAACATGAAGCAGGAGGCGTGGCGCTTCACCAGCGTCGCGCCCATCGCCGAAGGATCGTTTGAGCAGGCGAAGCCGCCCGCTCGGATTCCGACGCTCGAGGAGATCCGGCCCTTCTTGTTGCTGGAGGCGGGCTACCGTCTGGTTTTTGTGGACGGGTTTTTTCAACGCGCTCTCTCGACGCCGTTTTTCGACGACGTTCAGAGTTTGGCCCACGTCGTCACCCATCGGCAGGATCTCGTCCGCCAGCATCTCGGCAAGTACGCTGCGACCGAGGACCGGCCGTTCTCCGCACTCAATACCGCGTTCGTCAATGACGGCGCTTTTGTGCACGTGCCGGCGAAAGCGACGATCGCGGAACCGATCCAACTGCTGTTCCTGGCGTCAGGCAAACCGGCTGTCACGCATCCGCGCAATCTCGTCGTGCTCGACCGCGAAGCGCGCGCGAGCATCGTCGAGACGTACGCGTCGCTCAGCCACGGCGCCTACTGGACCAACAGCGTCACCGAAATCGTGGTGGGAGAGGCGGCGAGGGTCGATTATCATCGCGTCCAGCGCGAGAGCCCGGGCGCCTATCACGTGGCGGCGACACAGACGCATCAAGGTCGGGACAGTACGGTCAACTTGCACATGGTGGCATTCGGGGCGGCGCTCGCGCGGCACGACATCGGCGCGGTCCTGGCGGGTCCGGGTGGCAGGCTGATCCTCAACGGATTGTACCTCCTGGCCAGTCAGCAGCACGCCGATCATCATACGACGATCGACCATGCCGCTGACCATTGTGAGAGTCACGAGTATTTCAACGGTGTGCTCGACGACAAGTCGCGTGGCGTATTCACGGGCCGCATCATCGTGCGTCCGGGCGCCCAGAAGACCGACTCGAAGCAGACCAACAACAACCTGCTGCTCTCGACTGACGCGCACGCCGACAGCCAGCCGCAGCTCGAGATCTATGCCGACGATGTGAAATGCACGCACGGCTCCACAGTCGGACCGCTCGATCCGCGCGCGCTCTTCTACCTGCGCAGCCGCGGCATCGGCGAGCATGAGGCCCAGCGGCTGCTGACGTACGGCTTCGCCGCCGAGATCCTCGGCCGGATGGAAGTCGCGCCGCTGCGCGCACAGCTCGACGGCATCGTGCGGGGTCGCCTGGCGGAGCAATGAACGATCTCGGCGACCTCTATCAGCAGGTCATCCTCGATCACAACCGCAATCCGCGGAACTTCAAGCGCCTCGAGTCTGCGAATCGCAAGGCCGAGGGCAACAACCCGCTGTGCGGCGACCGCATCCAGCTCTACGTGCAGCTCGACGGTGGGACGATCACAGACATCGGCTTTCAGATGCCGCAGGGCTCGGGCTGCGCGATCTCCAAGGCGTCCGCGTCGCTGATGACGGATGCCGTCAAGGGCAAACCCGTGAAGGACGCTGAGGCGATGTTCGCCGCGTTCCGCGGCATGCTCTCGGGCGGCGCGAACGCGCCAGGCAAGCTCGCCGCTTTCTCGGGCGTGCGCGCGTTCCCCAGCCGTATCAAGTGCGCGAACCTCGCCTGGCACGCGCTGCACGCGGCGCTGCAGAACAGCGCCGAGCCGGTGACCACCGAATCGGCGAAAGACTTCTGATGCTCGACACGCGCCGCATCCGGCCCGACTTTCCGATTCTCGCGCAGCAGGAGAACGGCCAACGTCTCGTCTATCTCGACAATGCGGCGACCAGTCAAAAGCCGCTGCGCGTGATCGACGCCATCACCCACTTCTACAGCCACCACAACGCCAACGTGCATCGTGGCGCCTACGCGCTCGCGGTCGAGGCGACAGAGGCCTACGAGGCAGCCAGAACAGCGATCGCCCGGTTCGTGAACGCCTGGGCGCGCGAGGGCGTGGTCTTCACCCGGGGCACGACCGAGTCCATCAACCTCGTCGCCGGGTCGTGGGGACGGGCCAACGTCAAAGGCGGTGATACCGTGGTGGTCACCGCCATGGATCACCACTCGAACATCGTTCCGTGGCAGATCCTCTGTCAGGAAAAGGGCGCCACCCTGCGGATGGTGGAGATCACCAAGGATGGCCGCATCGACCTGGCCGACTTCGGCCGGGCCCTCGAGGCGAAGCCCAAGATCGTCGCGTTTCCATATGTCTCGAATTCGCTCGGTACCGTGAATCCCGCTGCCCAGCTCAGCAAGCTGGCGCACGCCGCGGGGGCGGTGACCGTCGTGGACGGGGCGCAGTCCAGCCCCCACCTCCGGGTCGACGTCCAGGCGCTCGATTGTGACTTCTACGCGTTGTCGGGGCACAAGATGCTCGGCCCCATGGGAAGCGGTGCTCTGGTCGCCAAGCCGGCGCTGCTCGAGGCGATGCCCCCCTACCACGGCGGCGGCGAGATGATCGAGCGCGTGTGGGACGACCGGTCCAGCTGGAACAAGATCCCCCACAAGTTCGAAGGCGGGACGCCCAATGTGGAGGCTGCCGTCGGGTTGGGGGCCGCAATCGCGTATCTCGAGCAGCTGGGGATGGACAAAGTCTCCGAACACGAGCAGGAGTTGGCCCGCGTGGCGATCGATCGGCTCTCGCAAATCGAAGGCGTGACGATCTACGGACCGCGCGATCACCGTGCCGGCGTCGTGCCGTTCACGTATGGCGACATTCACCCGCACGATCTCGCAACAATCCTGGACAAGGACGGCGTCTGTATTCGGGCCGGTCACCACTGCACACAGCCGCTGATGCGACGGCTGGGAGTCGCGGCGACCGCGCGGGCATCCTTTTACATCTACAACGACCTGGACGACATCGATGCCCTGGTCACCGCCGTGCGAAAAGCCGGCGAGCTCTTCGGCGTCTTAGCCTCCTAGTCCATCAGCCCCTTAGCCTCTAGTTTCGGGGCATGGCTGATCCTGTTATCGTCGATCGCGTCACGAAGCGCTTCGCCGGTCACACCGCCGTCGACGCGCTCTCGCTCAGCGTTCCCTCCGGCATCATTTACGGTCTGCTCGGCCCCAACGGCGCCGGCAAGACGACGACGATCCGCATGATCATGGATATCTACGAGCCAGACTCGGGCGTCGTGCGCCTCTTCGGCCAGGTCGGTGGGGGTCGGCAGCATTCCGCGCACATCGGGTACCTCCCCGAGGAGCGCGGGCTGTACCCGAAGATGCGTGTGCTCGACGTACTGGTCTTTCTCGCGGAAGCGAAGGGTGTGCCGCGGCGTGTCGCGCGTGAGAAGGCAAGCACCTGGCTCGATCGACTCGGCCTCGCCGACTGGCGGATGCGGAAGGTCTCCGATCTGTCGAAGGGTATGCAGCAGAAGGTTCAGTTCATCTCGGCAATTCTGCACGATCCCGATCTCATCATTCTCGACGAGCCGTTCTCCGGACTCGATCCCGTCAATTCGCAGGTGCTGCGGGACACGGTCGTGGAGTACCGCCGCGCGGGCAAGACGGTGCTGTTCTCGACCCACATCATGGAACACGCCGAGCAACTCTGCGACCGGCTGTGCATCATCGCGCGGGGGAAAAAGCTCGTCGATGGCTCACTCGCCGAGGTCAAGCAGACGCACGGGGGCAGGCACGTGATCGTCGCGTTCGACGGCAGCCAGGGTAGCGCGCAGCAGGTTTTCAATGATCGGCGGCTCGTCGCCAAGATCCAGGACTTTGGCCAGCAGGCCGAGCTCGAGCTCGCCGATGGCGCCGACCCCCAGGAGATCCTCCGCGCGCTGGTCAGCTCGGGCGCCCGGCTCTCACGCTTCGAGCTGGCGAGTCCGTCGCTCCACAAGATTTTCGTCGATTTGGTGGGACCGGAGGCCGCCACGGCCGCCGCGGTCCCGGGCGTCGCGTCGGCGCGGGAGGGCGCTCGTGCATAAGGTCTGGGCGATCATTCGCCGCGAGTTCGTCGAGCGCGTTCGCACCAAGTGGTTCTGGGTCTCGGCCATCCTGGGTCCGGTCTTGTTCGCCGGCATAATCGTCTTCCAGATCATGCAATCGGTGGGCGGTGGAGTCCGGAACATCGCGATCGTCGACACCGGGAGCCTCGGCTACGGTGCCCAGATCGGGGAGGCGCTGGGAGCCAGCAGGACGTTGCGGGCCAAGACGGTCAAGCTGAGTCCTGGCGTCCTCGATTCGCTGACCGGGCTCGTGGAGTCGAAGCAGATCAATGGTTACCTGATCGTCTCTGACTCGCTCCCGACAGAAGGAAAAGCGGAGTATCGCGCGTCGAATCTCTCGCTGCAGACGATCGAGGAGCTGCAGCGGACCCTGAATCGCGTGGTGGTGAAGGCCCGCCTGCAGAGCAAGGGTGTGAATCCCCCAGTCGTGGATTGGGCCCAGGCGCTCAGGGTCAATCTGGATCAGAAGAAGATCGCGCACGGCCGCACCACGACGGAGAGCGCGGGCGAGTCGTTCATCCTCGCCTACGTGATGGCGATTCTCCTGTTCATGGCGATCCTGCTGTACGGTGTGAACGTCATGAGCTCGGTGCTGGAGGAGAAAACCACCCGGATCATCGAGGTTCTCGTCTCGTCGCTGCGACCGTTCCAGCTCATGCTGGGCAAGGTGATCGGCGCCGGTGCGGTATCGTTTTTCCAGTTCGTCATCTGGGGCGTCTCGGCGCGGCTGCTGATCAGCCTGCGCGTCCCCATCGCCCGCGCGCTGGGTGCGGATACCGCTTCCGCGCAAACCATGACGCTGCCGCACATCCCGTTTGCGACACTCGCCGTATTCATGGCGTTCTTCCTGGGTGGCTTCCTCCTGTATTCGTCGATGTTCGCCGCCGTGGGCGCGATGTCGAGCAACGAGCAGGAAGCCCGCCAGGCGCAGCAGCCGGTGACGTACCTGCTGATGATTTCGTACTTGTCGATCATCGGCTTGACGAACGATCCGAGCTCGACGTTCGCGCGGACGCTGTCGATCGTGCCGTTCACGTCCCCGATCGCGACCCCAGTCCGCTGGACGGCGGGCAGCATGGGCACCGGCGAGCTGCTCGCCTCATTGGCGATGCTCGTGATCGGGATCCTGGGCGTGACGTGGATCGCGGCACGGATTTATCGGGTCGGGATTCTGATGACGGGCAAACGGCCGACCATGAAAGAGCTGGTTCGATGGGTCAGAACCGCCTAACGACTAGACGAGGACATGCAAAGACTGGGCTGCAGACGCACCGCGGGCTCGAGTAAACGGGGTACGGGATGAGATGAAATGATGGGATGATTCTGCAGGTCCTGCTTATCCTCCTGAAGTGCCGAACCATCACACACTGAAAGCGTGGCAGCATGCCGAGAGACTCGCTGTTGAGTGCTCTCGCGCCGCTCAGCACTTCCCTGATTTTGAGCAAGAACGACTCGCCGATCAGCTTCGGAGGGCGTCGTACAGCGTTCCCCTTAACATCGCTGAGGGATCGGCCCGGAAGGGCAGCAGGGATTACCGCAGATTTCTCGATACGGCATGGGGCTCGCTCGCCGAGGTGCAAACCGCGCTCGTGATGGCGCGTGATATCGGTTACCTACGCGCGGCCGAGTTCGGGCGCCTCGAGGCACTTGCAACCGAGACTAGCAAGACACTCTTCGGTCTTCTCCGAAAGGTCACCCAGGCGATCGATCGTCCCAAACCCCGTTGACTGTGGGCCGCGGTGCGTCTGTGGCCTAGCCGTTGCCGGTCCTCGCTTTGTAGTTTCTGTCCATGTTCGACTATGACGTCATAATTGTCGGCGGTGGCCACGCCGGCACCGAGGCTGCCGCCATGTCGGCCCGCCTCGGCGCCAGGACTCTGCTGCTCACTTCTGTCCTGGACACGATCGGACAGATGTCCTGCAATCCCGCCATCGGCGGCATCGCAAAGGGTACCGTCGTCCGTGAGGTCGATGCCCTGGGCGGCATCATGGGCCGCGCCGCCGATCGCGCGACGATCCAGTTCCGGATGCTGAATCGGTCCAAGGGCCCGGCCGTCTGGGCCCCGCGCGCGCAGGCCGATCGCACCCTCTACAAGCGCGCCGTCCGCACGTTGCTCGAGCAATTCCCTGCCCTCGAGCTCACGCAGGGCATGGTCACAAATCTGCTCCTCGACGAGCGCGGCACGCGGGTCACCGGCGTCGAGACGAAGGACGGCCGTCGCTTCAGCGCGCGTGCCGTCATCATCACCGCTGGCACCTTCCTCCGTGGTCGTATTCATCTCGGCACCGACACGCAAATCCCCGCGGGCCGGGCGGGAGATCAGCCATCCGTCGAGATGGCGCAAGTCATTGAAAAACTGGGACTTACGGTATCGCGCTTCAAGACCGGCACACCACCGCGCGTCGATGGCCGCTCGGTGAATTGGAGCAAGGTCGAACGCCAGGACGGCGACAGTCCCGAGTTCCGCTTCTCCTTCCACGAGCGCGTCGACCGGCCACGGCAACTGCCGTGCTGGATCACGTGGGCTGGCGAAGAGGTGAAGGACATCATCCAGCGACATCTGAAGGAGTCGGCATTGTACGGTGGCGCGATCAGTGGTCGCGGGCCACGTTACTGCCCCTCCGTCGAGGACAAGATCGTGAAGTTCCCGGCGGCCACGCGCCACCAGATCTTTCTCGAGCCCGAAGGACTCGACACGACCGAGTTGTACGTGAACGGCCTGTCGACTTCCCTGCCCGTCGCCGTGCAGCTCGAGTTCCTGCATGCCGTCCCGGGCCTCGAGTGCGCCCACATGACACGCCCCGGCTACGCGATCGAGTACGACTACTATCCGCCGACCCAGCTCACACCGTGGCTCGAAGTGAAGACCGTCGAACATCTGTTCTTCGCCGGGCAGATCAACGGCACGACCGGTTACGAAGAGGCGGCGGGCCAAGGCGTGGTCGCCGGCATCAACGCCGTCCGCCGGATCCGTGGCGCCGAGCCCGTGGTCCTGGGGCGCGACGACGCGTATGTCGGGGTACTCGTTGATGACTTGGTCACGCGCGGCGTCGACGAGCCATACCGCCTGTTCACGTCCCGGTCCGAGTTCCGCCTGCTCCTCCGTCAGGACAACGCACTGCGTCGCCTGTTGCCGCTCGCCGAGCGGCTCGGTCTGCTGACCGACGCCGAGCTACGCGCTGCGGAGCGGCGGCTCGAGGCGGAGGAGTCGGCACTGCGACTCGCGCGCGAGACGACGATCTCTCCGGAAGCGGCCGCCGGCCCACTCGCCGAAAGCGGTACGACGTTGATGGAGGGCGATCGGATCGCGGTGATCGCAAAGCGGCCAGGTGTCTCCCTGGCCGCCCTGTTCGCCGCCGCCGGCGTCGGAACCGAGGCGGCCGCGGATGCGATCGTGGCAGCGGAGATCGAGATCAAGTACGACGGCTATCTGGCGCGCGAGCGCGAGGCGGCGGCGCGACTCGCTGAGCTCGCGGCGTTTATCCTGCCCCTTGACCTGCCCTATCTCGAGCTGCGCACACTCGCGACGGAAGCACGTCAAAAACTCGATCGCGTGCGTCCCAGCTCCCTCGCGCAGGCCGCGCGCGTCCCCGGTGTGACGCCCAGCGATCTCCACAACCTCGTCCTTGAGGCCACGCGCTGGCGGCGGAGGGTCGCCTAGATCCGAAACGTTGCAGTTTCACGTGAAACGTACGCTCTTTCGTTTCACGTGAAACGAACGTATATTGGACTCGCGTTGATGAGCGAGCTATATAACTCTTTGGTAATTAACGACTTATAATGTCACGCGTAATAGCGATAGCAAACCAGAAAGGCGGCGTCGGCAAAACGACGACCGCCGTAAACATCGCGGCCTCGCTCGCCACTGCCGAGCGCAAGACGCTGCTCATCGACGCCGATCCGCAGGGCAACTCGACGAGCGGCGTCGGCATCGAACGCGATCGCATCCGCAAATCACTCTACGAATCGCTCATCGACGGCGCGGCGCTGACTCAGGCGCGCTTCCCGCACGTGCATTTCCCGTATCTCGACGTCGTCCCCGCGACGCAGGACCTGGTTGGCGCCGAGCTCGAGCTCGTCAATCAAAGCGGGCGCGAAACACGGATGCGCGAAGCCCTGCGAGATGTCCGCGACGAGTACGGCTACGTCATGATCGACTGCCCGCCGTCGCTCGGTCTCCTCACGCTGAACATGCTGACAGCCGCTGACAGCGTGATCATCCCGATTCAATGCGAGTACTACGCGCTCGAAGGTCTCTCGCAGCTGCTCAACACCGTGAAGCTCGTGCAGCGCAATTTCAATCCCGCGCTCGCGATCGAAGGCGTGTTGCTGACGATGTACGACGCGCGGCTCAATCTCTGCAAACAGGTCGCCGAAGAGGCGAAAGAGTACTTCGGCGGCCGCATGTTCACGGTCACCATCCCGCGCAACGTGCGACTGGCGGAAGCGCCCAGCTTCGGTAAACCGATCCTCCTGTACGACGTGCAATCGATCGGCGCGAAGAGCTACCTGGCCGTTGCCCAGGAGCTGATTCGCCGGGTCGAGCAGGACGCTCCACCCTCACCAAGCCTCCCCGCTATTGAACCGCAGCCGGAGGTGTCCGCATGACGGAAACCGCCGCAGGAAGACGCCGCCTCGGCCGTGGTCTCGAGGCGCTGCTGGGGCCGACTCGCGAGGAGGCAGAGCGCGAAGGCAGCCTGGTCGAGCTGCCCATCAAGGACATCAAACCGAACCCGTTCCAGCCACGCCAAACCGTAGACCCGGCTGCGCTGGAAGAGCTGGTCTCGTCCATCAAGCAAGCCGGCCTGCTCCAGCCCGTCGTGGTGCGGCGCGCCAACGGCGGGTACGAGCTGATCGCCGGCGAGCGCCGCCTGCGCGCCTGCCAACAGCTCGGGTGGGAGCGCATTCCCGCCGTGCAGCGCGACGCCGACGATCGCACGTTGCTCACGCTCGCGCTGATCGAGAACCTGCAACGCGACGATTTGTCACCGGTGGACGAGGCGCGCGGCTACGAGCGCCTCATTGCCGAATTCAAACTCGCGCAGCAGGACGTGGCCGACGCCGTTGGTCGCGACCGTTCGACCGTCGCCAACGCGCTCCGCCTCCTCAAACTCCCGGAAGTCGTATTGCAGATGCTCCATGAGGGGCATCTGTCGGTGGGTCATGCGCGCGCGCTGCTCGCACTCGAGGATTCGCGCATCGTCACGAATCTTGCCCGTGAAGCGGTGGCCCAAGGTCTCTCCGTTCGCGAGGTCGAGGACCGGGTGCGCGGTGGGCGCGCGCCGGAGCGCCGCCCGCGCATGAAACGCGGCATGGGCGCCGTCCCCGAAGTTCGCCGTGTCGAAGACGCGCTCCGCCGCCGGCTCGGCACCGATGTGCGCGTCACGTTGCGCGCTAAAGGCAAAGGTCAGATTCATCTGTCGTTCTATTCGAACGACGACCTCGCCCGGCTCCTCGAGGTCATCCTCGGCGCGCCGTTCGACGGATGACGAAGGGCACGCGCGGTGTCACGATCGTCGTCCACGCGGATGGCGATCTCGAATCGAAACAGTACCGGTTCCCACGCTGGGCTGTGATCGCGGGGAAGTGGGGCGCCGGCGTGATTGCTGTCTTGGTCGTGCTGTTTTTCGCGTTCGCAGGACCGATCTCACGCAACGCCGCCCGGGTCCCGGGACTCGAGCGTGAGGTGTCCCGCCTGCGTCTCGAAAACAGCCGCGTGCAGCAGCTCGCCTCCGCGTTGAATCGTGCGGAAGCGAACTACCAGGAGCTGCGCCAAATGCTCGGCGTCAAAGCTCCTCCCGAGTCGCGTACCGCGGGCAGCACGGGCGGCAGCGTCGCCCGAAACACCGATTTCGCGAACTCGATGCGGGCCGTGCCGATTCGAGCGGCGTTGCCGGGGGTCCCGAAGCGGTATGAAGGCGGTCCGTCGGCACCCACACACTGGCCCCTCGACGTCCCGGGGTTTGTCACGCGGGGCCAGGTCCGGCCAGGGGTGGTGGACGAATCGCATCCCGGCATCGACATCGCCGTGCCCCTGGGGACGCCGGTGCGGGCATCAGGGGGAGGCTCGGTGTCGGCGGCGGGGTACGACGCGGATTACGGGTTGTTCGTCCTCTTGCGGCATCCGTCCGGGTATGAGACGATGTATGGTCACATGTCACGGCTGGTTGCCGCCGAGGGCGACGAAGTTCAGGCGGGGCAGGTCATCGGTTTGTCGGGAAACTCAGGGCGGTCCACAGCTCCGCACCTGCACTTCGAGATTCGACGCGACAACAAGACCGTCGATCCGCTGGAACTTGTGAAGGAGGGACGCTGATGGCGGTGTTCTCAGAAAAGACTCCAACGTCCGCTGGCGGCCGTGAAGCCGTTCCCGGGCTATCGATCATCGGCGCGGGGATGCGGGTCATCGGCGACATCTCGGCGGACGGCGTCGTAAAGATAGAAGGCTCGGTGAACGGAACGGTGCGGGCGGCAAAGCAAGTCCTTGTCGCGCGGGGCGGGGAAGTGGAAGGCGACGTCGTGAGCCGTGAGGCGATTATTGGCGGCGAGGTGCGCGGCGCGATCTACGCTGAGGAACGGGTCGAGCTGCAGGCGACGAGTGTCGTTCACGGCGACGTGCACACCAAGCGACTCCTGATCCAGGAGGGCGGAGAGATCAACGGCGTGCTGCGGATGAGCGAGGACGCAGGCCAACCGCCGCAGGTCTCCCAACGCAGCGGGCAGGCTTTAGCGCGGGCATAGATATCCACATGCCTAGCGCGGCCGCATGTGGATTCTCTAAGTTATTGTCACGTATCGTGTTGTGAGCATGTGCGATGTGGAAAGTCGCCTAACTGCCTCGATACTGTGACTACGGTGTCTTAAATGCGCCTAGACAGTTTGGTCCGCTTTCTCGATGACTATCTCCGCGTCACCGAGGAAATCGCGGACGCGCCCGAGGCGCTGAATGGCTTGCAGGTGAGCAACGCCGGCGAGGTCAGCCGCCTCGCGGCAGCCGTCGATCTCTGTGAGGCCACGGTCCGCCAAGCGACCGAGCAGCACGCCGACTTTCTCCTCGTTCACCATGGCCTGTTTTGGGGTGGCCTCCGGCCGCTCGTTGGTCCCGCCTATCGCCGGGTCGCGGGTCTGATAAAAGGAAACATCGCGCTGTACGCCGCACACCTTCCCCTCGACCGTCATCCCGACGTCGGAAACAACGCCGTGCTTGCCCACATGCTCGACATCAAGGTTCGTGGCGATTTCGGATCCTATCACGGCGCCCCTGCGGGAGTGTGGGGGGAGTACAAAGGAAAGCGCGACGAGCTCGGTTGGGCACTGACCAAGGCTCTCGGGACGGCACCGCGGCTGTTCCCGTTCGGACCCGAGCGCGTGCAGCGGGTCGGTATCGTGACCGGAGCGGGAGGCTCGTTGATCCCGCAGGCGGCCGCGGCGGGTCTCGATACGTTCATCACCGGAGAAGGGCAGCACTGGACGTTTTTCGACGCCGAAGAGCTTGGTCTCAACGTGTTTTTCGCGGGTCATTACGCCACGGAGACAGTTGGCGTCAAGGCGCTGGCTGAGCAGGTCGCCAGGAAGTTCGATCTGCCCTGGGTGTTTCTGGATCATCCCACCGGGCTGTGAGCCCCCGGCGCGTCCTGGCCGTCCTGGCCGTCGCCGAGCTGCTCGCGATGGCTCCCTGGTTCAGTGCGTCCGCCGTTGCTCCGACCCTCGCCCGCGTCTGGCAGCTTTCGCCCGTCACGACCGCCTGGCTGACGATCTCGGTCCAGCTCGGATTCGTCGCCGGCGCGCTCGTGAGTGCGATCTTCACGCTGGCCGATCGTTTGTCCGCACGGCGGTTGGTCGCCGGATCGGCGGCGCTGGCCGCGCTCGCAACGCTGGGCGTTGCGGTCTCGAGCGGGATCGCGATGGGGATCGCCTGCCGACTGCTCACGGGCGCGGCGCTCGCGGGCGTGTACCCGCCCGGAATGAAGATCGCCGCGGGATGGTTCAAAGAAGGCCGAGGGTTCGCGATCGGGATTCTCGTCGGTGCGCTCACGCTCGGCTCGGCCAGTCCGCATCTGGTGCGCTGGGCTGTGTCGCCGGCGGCGTGGCGCGTGGTTCTCGTCGTCGCGGCGCTCAGCGCACTCGCCGGCGGTCTCCTCATCTTTCTTGTTCCGAACGATGGTCCCTACGCGGCCCCTTCGCCGCCGTTTTCTCTCGCCGCCGCCCCTCGGATTCTGAAAGACCGTGGCGTACTGCTCGCGAACCTCGGATATCTGGGCCACATGTGGGAGCTGTACGCGATGTGGACCTGGATGGCCGTGTTCATCACCGCGAGCGAGCACGCACGCCGCGGTGCGGACGCGGACGTCACAGCACTCGCGGCGCTCGTCACGTTCGTGGTCGTTGGCAGCGGCGCGATTGGTTGCTGGCTGGGCGGAACGTATGCCGATCAATGGGGCCGCACACTAATAACCAGCGCTGCGATGATGGTGTCAGGAAGCTGCGCCATCGCTGTCGGTTTTGTCTTTGGCAGCCCACTCGCCCTGTTGGTCCCGTTGCTGCTCGTGTGGGGGGTCAGTGTCGTCGCCGATTCGGCGCAGTTCTCCGCGGCCGTCAGCGAGCTCGCGCCGCGCGACTACGTCGGGACAGCGTTGACCCTGCAGACGAGTCTCGGGTTTCTGCTGACGTGCGCGACCATCTACCTGCTCCCACGAGTCGCGGCCGTCATCGGGTGGCGCTGGAGCATGAGTGCGCTGGCGATCGGACCGGCACTCGGCGTCTGGGCGATGCTGGCACTGCGGCGCCGTCCCGAAGCGGTACAGCTGGCCGGCGGGGCTCGCTAGGGCAGGACGAAGACGCCAACCTCGCCGTCGTAGTCGTCGGCACTGCGCGTCGTGCCGCCCGGCGCCATCCACGGCCCCCCATCGCGACGCACGTTGATGCGATGCAGGCCCTTCGAAATCCGAAACGATGCCACCCAGGCGTCGGCGCTTGCGGGATTCCGCCTGAGCGGCACGGGACGCCAGTCGGTGAAATCACCGCTGATCTCGACCGCTGTGGCGCCGGGGGCGAAAAGCGTGAGCTGGACCTCGTCGTCCTGCTGGGCCCGAATCTCCAATCGCGTCTCCATGGTACTCGAGCCGTTCGATCCGCTCGCGTGGGGATTGGTCGGCAACGCCGGTAGGGGAGGTCGGCGGATCGTGATCGTGCCCAGACGGACGGCAGCTGTCACGTACCGGCCCGCGAGGCTGCCGCTGACGACATCGGTGGGGTAGCGACCAGCCGACAGGACCAGCGCCGCCTGCCGTCCCAGGGTGAGTGTGGCGCTGCCCTCACCAAACACGCCGCGCCCCCCGCCGCGACTCCATACGCGGGCTCCGACGACGCCTTCGAGCACGATGCGAGCGCGCCGCCACTGAGCGGATGACCGTAGATCGGTGTACGCCGTGTCGCCAATAAACGACCGATCCAGTGACAGGAACATCGTCTTGTCGTCGCGCAGGAGCCACGCGCCTACCGCCAGAACCGTGACCGGTCGCGGACCGCCTCCGAACGACGACCGCCCGAGCGTGGCCGCGAGCCAGCCGCCACGATCCTCGTCCATCACGTGCAGGCGCGCGTCTATCTGTCCGTGGCTGAAGCTCGCGATGCTCGCGTAGTCGCTGGCACCTGCGGCCACGCCGAGCTCGCCGCGCCAATGTCGCGCCAGGGGCGTGAACCACGAACCATTGGCCGAGCCATCGAGACTGCGGCGGCCGCTCTGAAATTGCAGGTACGTGCCGCGAGCGCTCAGGAAGCCTCGGCCGGCGGGATGCTGCCAACGCATCGTCGGCGAAATGGACGCCGCACCTGACGCGAGGAAGCCATCGTATTGGACGTCCGTGATTCCCGCCTCGACGTTTGCGGTTACTTGTCCGCACAACCCATGAACACTGACCCCACACGCCAGTCCGATGAGGGCGAGTGTCCGCACGGAGATGAAGGACTACGGCCGGGAGCGGCGGCGGGGCGTGTTAGGATTGCCTTGGGTGCTCGAAGTGCCGGGTGCATCGAACGCGCCCGCGTTGAGACGCACGGACGTAGCGGCGCCGGGGGGCGCGCCGAGCGTGATGTCGCGCTCGACGGCGCGCCGGAATTCGACGAGATCCGCGTCGCGCGCCTTCGGCGCGAGCGCGAGAACCGCTGCTGCGGCGCTGTCCGCGGGCACGCCGCTCGCGACGAGGTCGGCGAGCACCGCGAGCGCGATGGTGAGCGGCGGGCGCCGCACGTCGCGCAAATTGGCGAGGACGTCCGGGGTCGCGCCGGCGCGCAGCGCTGCAACGGCGGCCTCGAGCTCCGCTTCCGCGGCGCTCGTTCCCAGCGCGGTCCGCGCCGTGCCGAGATCGACGGCGAGCCTCCGGACGGCCGCCACAATCCGCGCCCCTGAGGCACCTTTCGTTACGCCTTCCAATGCCCGCTGAATGATCGGTTCCACGGGCAGACCCACGCCGTGCGCCGAGTCGACGACCGCAGCGACAGCCACCCGCGTATCGGGATCGAGCCGTTCGAGTCGTGGATCCTGGACAGCAACCTGGGTCACGAGAAGCAACGCGGCGAGCATCATGATCCTCTCCCTCCGACCGTAACCACCGAGCTCGGCGTTCCGAACTCATCGTCTTTTGCCGCCGGCGCACTCGGATCGGCGCGCCATTCGACGCCGTTCACGAGAAATGCGTAGCGGTACCGTCCCGGCGCCAGCCGAACCACAGTTGCCCACACCCCATGCGCTGTTTGCATGGGCGAGCGCGCGGGGTCCCAATCGTTGAAGTCTCCGACGAGCGCGACGGAAGCAGCCTGCGGGGCGACCAGCACGAACTGGAGCGTGTCCACCGTAGTCGCGGCGTTCCAAATCCAGGGCCGAACAACGAGGACCGTTGCCAGGACGGCCGCGGCGGCGAGCAGCGGCCACAGCTTCACCCGCCGCCCGTTAGGCGGAGCCTGGGCGATCTCCCGCATGACCCGCGCGTCCAACCCCGGGTCGATCGCCACGGGGCGGCGCAGGTGCTGAATCACGCGTTCGACGGTCTCATCTTCTCGTTCAAACATGCTCCGCCTCTCTCAGGTACTTCTGCAGCTGCTCGCGCGCGCGCTTCACCCGCATCTTCAGCGCCGACACCCCGGCCCCCGTCAGCTCGGCGATCTCCTCGTACTCGAGATCTTGGACATGTTTGAGGAGAAACGCCTCGCGGTAGTCGGGCGCGAGGCGCGCGAGCGCTCGATCGACCGCGTCGGTCCAATCCAGGCGATCGGCCTGGTCGGCATGCGCTGCCAAGTCCAGGGCTTGAGCGTCGTGCACGAACGTCCGCCGGCGGCGCGCGGCACGCGCGCCCGTCGTGCGGCAGCGGTTCACCAGGATTCCGTACAGCCAGGCGCCGAAGCGTGCCGGATCGTCGCAGCGCGCCAGGGAACGATAGGCACGCACGAAGCTATCTTGCAGCGCTTCCTCCGCGTCTTCACGATCGCCGATCATGTGGACGGCGTAACGCCCCAGGCGATCGCGATAGCGGGAAACCAGCGCGCCGTACGCGCCGGTGTCGCCGGTCCGGACCCGGCGCACCAGCTCTGCGTCGCTTGGTTCCACGCTGTTGATACCCATCGCGTAAGTTGCCACGTCACAAACCTTACACCGTCAAGGGGAAAACCGTCAAAAAGGCACCGTCAAACACAAAACCGTGTAAGGCGTTGTGACGGTGCACCCGATCATCTGGGTATTCAATGCAACAGCGCCGTCTGCGCAACACCCCAGGAGGTTTTTGACGATGCCGAGACTGAGCCTCGCCCTGCTTGCCGTCGCTACGTTTGCCGCCGCCTGCTACAAGGACGACGCCACCGCCGGGATCAATAGTGGCAATCCGAAAGCCAAGGTATTCCTCACCGACGACCCGTTCCCGTTTGATTCGGTGCAGAGCGTGCAGGTCTACGTCATCAGCATCGCCGTTTCAACCCACCCGGACACCGGCACCTCGGCCGACAGCATGCACTGGGTAACGGTCGCGGCTCCACATCGCCAGATCGACCTGCTCACGCTGCAGCAAGGCCTGACGGACTCGCTCGGCGCGGGACCAGTTACCGCCGATCAATACAAAGCCGTGCTCGTCACCATCAACGTCGACTCTTCGGCGGGCATCAGGTACAAGAATGGCTCACCAGCGGTCGTGCGGTGGCATGGCTCGGGGCAAGAGTCGTATGGCGTGTTCGTCCAGGCCCCGATCACCATCCCCGACACGGGCGCCGTCATCGTCATCGACTTCGATGTGGGACGGAGCTTCGCCTACAATCAGCGTGGCGATGGCGCATTCGATTTCTTCCCGGCGATCCGGGCAGTCAACCGAGGCGCAACGGGGAATATCGCGGGCACGGTCATTTACGATACCAGTGGGGGACCCGCGGGCCCTGTCGCGGACGCAACGGTCAGCGCGTGGGGCGGCGGCCCGAACAATTGGTACATCCTCTCGACCGGCAAGACCGATGCGGCGGGGCACTATCGTCTCGCGTACCTCTTGCCCGGCACATACATCGTCGGCGTTGAGCCGCCGTCCGGGAGCAACTTCGGATCTGCGCTCGATTCGAACGTCGCGGTGAATAAGGGCTTCGAAACCGTGCACAACGTCTCACTGTCGGTCTTCCGCGGTGATGTCATGATTCAGGGCGCGAGCTCGATGTTAGCGAATCACACGAATCGGCTCGAAGCCTTCGTTATCACCCCGCAGCACCAGCAGGACACCAATGCGGCGGTGGTCTGGCAGAGCTTGGACACGACCGTGCTCGGACTCGTCACATATGTGGACAGCACGCACGTCTCGCGAGTGACATCCAAAGCGGTGGGAACGGGTCGCATCGTTGCCGCGAGCGGTGGCTTGGCAGACACGCTCGTGATTCATGTAGTCCCCGACAGCACGCCGTAAATGCCGAGGCAGTCACGGCGCCGCTATATTGCGCGCCGTGACTGCTCCCCCCTCCGTCCCTCCTCATCACCGCCCCGGCGGTGGTTTTCAGAATCCGTGGGTCGATCACGCCGTGCCGGGATTCGGGAGTCTCCTCAAGTGGATGCTCGTGCATCGCACCACGCGACCGCGACCCAAGGACCCCGACCCATCGGTGTTCAAGCGTGTGCCGCCCGATTATGTCCCGCCACGCGCGCCGCGGGCGCAGCTCACGGTGACGTGGGTCGGACACTCGAGCCTGCTCATCCAGCTCGACGGTCTCAACATTCTCACCGACCCGATGTGGAGCGAGCGGGCATCGCCGGTCCAGTTCGCGGGCCCGCGGCGCTGGGTTCCGCCGGCGATCGCGTTCGAAGACCTGCCACCGCTCGATGTCGTCCTGCAGTCGCACAATCACTACGACCATCTCGACAGCGGCACGGTGCGACGCCTCGCACAGAAGCATCCGGCGGCGTCGTGGATCGTGCCGCTCGGTCTCGCGTCGTTCGTCCAGACGCGCGGAGTGAATGTGGTGGTCGAGCTCGATTGGTGGCAGGAGACGCGCGTGGGGTCGGTCCGGATCGCGGCGACGCCGGCGCAGCACTTCAGCAGCCGCGGGATTGGCGACCGCGGTGACACGCTCTGGTGTGGCTTCGCGCTCATGGCCGCGAACGGTCATCGCGTGTATTTCGCGGGCGATACGGGCTATCATCCCGACTTCGGGACGATCGGCGAGCGGTGCGGTCCATTCGACGTCGCCTTGATGCCGATCGGTGCATATGAGCCGCGCTGGTTCATGCGCTACCTCCACATGAACCCCGAGGAGGCGGTCGCCGCGTTTCGTGCGCTGAACGCGCGCATGATGGTGCCGATTCACTGGGGGACGTTCAAGCTCACCGATGAAGCGATGGACGAACCACCCATCCGCGCCCGCGCAGCATGGGACGCGGCTGGCCTGTCACGCAGCGCGTATCGCCAGCTCGCGCACGGCGAGACGCTCACGCTCTAGCCCGGGACATCGAACTATGCACGGTTGGAAGCTGATCCCCCTGGTGCTGTTGCTTGCCGGCTGCGCGGCACGTCGTCCGATGCCGCCACTGGCCGGGCCGTCATCGGAGCCGGTCCTGGAGACGCCTGCGCGCGTCGCGCTCATCACCGCACCGGGCGAAGCGGAGTGGTCGGCGCTCGGCAATGAAGCGACGGCGCTGCTGTCTCAGTATCTGCGGATCAACACGACCAATCCGCCGGGAAATGAGATTGCCGCGGCGCGCTGGCTTCAGGCAGTGCTCCGGCGCGACGGGATCGAGGCGCAGATCTTCGAGCCGGCCCCCGGCAAAGCCAACCTCTACGCCCGGCTCGCGGGCGACGGCAGCGCGCGGCCGCTCATCCTTCTGAACCACATGGATGTCGTGCTGGCCTCGCGGGAATACTGGACCGTCGAGCCGTTCAGCGGGCTGGTCAGGGACGGTTATGTGTGGGGCCGCGGCGCGCTGGATATGAAGGGCGAGGCGATCGCGCAGCTGATGACGATGTTGATCCTGACGCGCGCCCATGTTCCGCTCAAGCGCGACATCATCTTCCTCGCCACGGCAGACGAGGAGATCGGCGCCGGGGTGGGGGCCGCCTGGATCGTGGAACATCAGGCCGATCTCGTCCGGAATGCCGAGTTTCTGCTCAACGAGGGCGGGCTGACCCGGGCCGACGGCCGCGGGGGAGTCGAGTTCTACGGCGTCGGGACAACGGAGAAGTCGCCGTTTTGGCTCGACGTCACGGCGCACGGGACGGCCGGGCACGGCTCACGCCCGACGCCTGACAATCCCGTCCACCGCTTGATCCGCGCGCTCAACCGCATCGCGGAGTGGCGCACGCCGCTCACCGTGACGCCGGCGGCGGAGCGCTCGTTCTCCGACCTCGCGACGATCGAGCGGGATTCGACGGTGCGTCGCTGGCTGAGCGACATTCGGACCGCGCTCCGCGATTCGGTCGCGGTTCGCGCCATCACGGCGGATCTCACGTACAACGCGCTGCTGCGCAACACGATCTCGATTACCGGTCTCAAGGGGAGTGACAAGACGAACGTCATTCCGCCGGTGGCCACCGCGGCGATCGACGTCAGGCTCCTGCCCGGACAGGATCCCGCTGCGTTTCTCGCGGAGCTGACGCGTGTGGTGGGAGACACGGCCGTCACGCTGCGGCCGCAAGGGCCGAACTGGCCGGCGACCGAGAGCCCGATCGAGACCGAGATGTTCCGCGCCATCACTGCCGTGGCGCATGGGCGTCACCCCAACGCGCTGGTCACGACGCTGATGCTGCCGGGCTTTACTGATAGCCATTACTTCCGCCGCATGGGCATCGCGAGCTACGGCCTGGGGCCATTCCCGCTCACGCAAGGCGAGTCTCGCGGCGTGCACGGCAACGACGAGCGCGTCAGCGTCGAAGCGCTGCGCTTCGGCGTGCGGTTCTACTACGACGTCGTGTCGCGCGTCGCGGCAAAATAGCGGTCAGCGACTCGAGCTCGAGACTCCCGGCGCGCGCGGCTTCGCCTGTTTCACGTAGCGGTCGAACCAGTCGATCATCTCGGCCAGCGTATGGAGCACCGACTCGCGAGCCACGTAGCCGTGCGCCTCGTTCGGCAGCATCACGAGCCGCGCCGTCCCTCCCAGCCCCTTGATCGCGGCAAAGAGCCGTTCCGAGTTGATCGGGAAGGTGCCCGAGTTGTTGTCGGCCTCGCCGTGCGTCATCAAGATCGGTTCGTTGATCGAGTCGGCGTACACGAAGGGCGACATCCGCAAGTAGACCGGGCGCGCCTGCCAGAACGTGCGGTCTTCGTTCTGGAAGCCGAACGGCGTGAGCGTGCGGTTGTAGGCGCCGCTCCGCGCGATCCCGGCGCGGAACAGGTCCGAATGCGCGAGCAGGTTGGCGGTCATGAAGGCGCCGTAGCTGTGGCCGCCGATCCCGATGCGGTCGACGTCGCCGATGCCGGCGTCCACGACGGCCTTCACCGCGGCGCGCGCACTCATCACGAGCTGCTCGACGTAGTGGTCGTTCGCCGTGTCGCCGCCGATGATCGGCATCTTGGGGTCGTCGAGCACGGCGTAGCCTTGTGTCAAGAAGAACAGGTGCGACGGGCCGCGGATGATGTTGAAGCGGTTTGGCGCCGCCGACACCTGGCCCGCGGCGCTCGCCGAGGCGAACTCGATCGGGTAGGCCCACATCACGACAGGAAGACGGGTCCCCGGCGTGTAGCCCGGCGGCAGATAGAGGGTGCCGGAGAGCGGCACGCCGTCTTCGCGCGTGTAGGTGAGCAGCCGCTTTTGGATCCCAGTGAGCTGCGGGGCGGGGTCCTTGAAGTCGGTGAGTGCCCGGAGGTTCGTGCCTTGGCGGATGAAGTAATTCGGCGGCTCGGTACGCGACTCGCGCCGGGTGACGAAGCTCTTGACGGCGTCGTCGAGCAGCGCAACGACCGATTCGTAGTGAACGGTGTCGGCGCGCCAGAGTCGCTCAGTCTTTTTCGTGACGAGGTTCAGGCGGTCGAGGAAGGGTCGGTCGCCCTGCGGCGAGGCGCCGGCGCCCGTGAGGTAAATCCAGCTTCCGGTCCGCAGGATCGCGGCGTCACCGGCGGGTGTCATCCGCGTGATCGGGAACCCCGGGTCGGTGTAACGATCCTCGGCACTGCGGTCGAATAGGAGGACCGGGGCAGCACCGGGTTTTGTGGCATCGACGATCCATATCTTGGACCAGCGGCGCTCCCGGTCGTACTCTCCCAGGAACCCGACGCCCTGCGTGTCCCACAAGAGACCGCTGTAGCGCTTCGCGAGGCGCGCCAACTCCGTGGGCTCGGCGGTGAACGGCGCCGCGAGGGTGACGACGCGGTCCTGGCGCTCGGCCTTGCTGCGCGGGTCGCCGCCGTCCAGCGCTTCGGCCCAAACGAGGGTCGCAGGCGTGCCCGGGCGCCAGTTCACGCCGCGCGGGCCCGTGCGCACGCCGCGGATCGGTACACCTTCGCTCGAAGGCAACGTCGCGATATGGCGCACGAGGTCGCCCTTCAGGTTCCAGACGTCGATCTCCTGCGGGAAACCACCGCTCGGCACGAGATAGGACAAAGGACGCACCGTGCGGATGACGAGCACGTTCTCGCCGCCGGGGGAGACGTCCACGCGCTCGAAGATCGCGGGCTTGCCGACTACGGTGCGCGCGCCGGTCGCCACATCGACCAGTGCGAGCTGCGCAGTGAAGTAGTAGTCGAACAGTTGCTCGTCGAAGTGGTTTTTCAGCAGGTCTTCGAAGGTCGGCGCCGGCGCGGCGCGGCCGCGGGTTTCCTGAATCGTCGGACCCACTGGGGTCTCGGGCTCGACGGGTGCGGGGCCGCGGCCGTCGGGAATGAACTCACACAGGAGGCTCGTGCCCGAGGGCATCCATTGGCACGGCGGGCCCTCGGTGGCGTTCAGGGTCGCACCGGTGAGGGCGCGCGTTTGCCCGGTGGCGGCATCGGCGATCCAGAGGACGAGCCCCGAGTCGCGCGTTTGCACGAAGGCGATGTTGCGGCTGTCGGGCGACCAGATGACGTACGACAATGCCGCGGGCGTCGGAACGTTGATGCGGCGCTCGGTCCCGTCCGCCACGCGCTTCAGGACGAGTCCCGTGACGCCGCCCGGGAGCTGCGGGCCCGTCGTGCGCGGGTTGATGCGGTTTCCCGCGAGGCGCAGCATGGGGGCCGCCAGCTCGGCGATCGTCGGCATGCTGCGTTGCTCGAGCAGCAGTAGCGATTGGCGGTCGGGTGAAATGCCTGCCGTGGGCAGCGGCGGTGCGTCCAGAATGTCAACGATTACTTGTGGCGGTGTCCTGTACGGCGTTTGTGCGGCAAGTCGTGTGGCGCTGAACAACGCGAGACAGCAAAGGATGACGCGGCGCATAGGGTCTCAGCTCGATCGCGGGAACCGGAAACCTTACCACGCGCTCCGCGGCACGCAACTAGCTACTTGAGCGGCACGACAAAGCGCACGACAATCCGTTCCGCGGTCTGTGGGCTGATGCTGCACGCGCAATCCTGACCGACGATTCGCTTCCACCCGAGGACTTCCGCATCAGCGATGCCGGCGACGTCGCGATAGGTGATCTCCAGCATCTTCCCGTCGATGACGCGATAGGTCACGGGCCGGCCCAGCAGCCGGTGATGCGGGTCGATCTTCGCGAGCCCGTCGGCTAGCCGGCGCTGGAGCTCGGTGATGGCGTCGGTCGTCGTCATGAGCTGCGAACCGCCGCGGCGTTGCGCCGCATCCCCCCGTAGCCCGGACGGGTGAAGGGCGTCCCCTGGTAGCGGCGCTGAAAGTCATCGTCGTCCATCTGAGCCAACTCGTGGATGTCGGGCTGCGCAATCTCGGGCCGCGGCGCCAACCCCGGATCACGCGTCGGCTGCGCAAAACTCACATTCCAAGGGCACACATCCTGACACACGTCGCAGCCGAATATCCAGTCGCCCAGCTGCGACGCCTGCGCGGGAGTGAATGCGCCGCGGTGTTCGATCGTGAGATAGGAAATGCAGGCGCGCGCGTCGAGATCGCGCGGCCCCGCAAACGCCTGGGTGGGACACGCATCAAGACAGCGGCGGCACGTGCCGCAGCGATCGGCTTCGAACGGCAGATCCGGCTCTAGTCCTGCATCTGTGAGCACCACGCCGATGAACGTGAACGAGCCGATCTCCGGATGGATGAGCATCATGTTCTTGCCGATCCATCCGAGCCCGGCGAGCTGCGCCAGCTCGCGCTCGGGGACTGGCCCGGCGTCTACATAGCAGCGCGTCGTCGCACCGGGGACGAGCTCGCGGATCGCCGTCGCGAGCTGCTCGAGCCGCTCACCGAGGACGTCGTGGTAATCGGGAGACCACGCGTATTGAGCCACTTGGCCCCGCGGCGTGGCCGCGGGGCTCGCTACCCTGGCCCCATGGAAATAATTGGTGAGCGTCACGACCGCCGTTTTGGCCTCGGGCATGATCAAGCGCGGATCTTTCCGTTTTTCCGCCTGCCGCTGCAGGTACGTCATCGTGCCGGCGTGGCCGTCGGCGAGCCAGCGGTCCAGCTCGGCCGCGTGCGGATTGCGATCGAGCCGCGCGACTCCGGTCGCCGCAAAGCCCAGCTCGGCGGCGCGACGTTTGATCGCGATCATAGCCCCATCGTTTCGCGCCGCCAGCGCGCGAAGTTCACGACGTCATCGACCGCGGGGATTGCTCGTTCGTCGCCATACGCGGTGAACATGCGCCACTGCATGTAGTCGCGCGGCGGGATCGGCAAAAACGGCGGGCGGCGATACCAGTCGCGGGCGCGAAAACTCCACGCCAGGCGCACCAAGTCGACGGCGAGTCGCGGACGCACCAGCGCCCGCAGCGCCAAACGCAGATACAGTGCTGACCAACTCGCGATACGCTGCATTCCTTCTGTATATTCCCGGCCTATGACGCTCGCAAGCAGCGTAAAACCGCGCGCGCTTGGACTCGCCAGGTACCGCGGCGAGTTTCCCATCTTTCAGTCGAGCGTCTACCTCAACACCTGCTCGCTCGGGGCGTTGGGCGAGCGATCCCGCCGCAAGGTAGCGGAATTCCTCGACCTGTGGCAGAGCCGCGGCGCCTCGGCGTGGTATGACGTGTGGTGGGAAGCGTTGGGCGACTTGCGCGCGCGCTATGGCCGCCTCGTCAACGCTGCCGCCACGGAGATCGCCCTGGCACCCAGTATCTCGGTCGCGCTCAGTGCGATCGCCGAATCGCTCGATTATCGCCGCCGGCCGAAAGTCGTGATCACGTCCCTCGATTTCCCGACGGTCGCGTATCAGTGGCTCGCCAAGGCCCCAGCGGGAGTGGAGCTCGTCGTCGTCGACAGTCCAGACAAGATCAGCGTGCCAGTCGAAGCGATCGCGCGGGCCGTGGATGATCGTACCGCGCTGGTCGTGACGTCGCACGTCTACTTCACGACGGGCGCGATCCAGGACATCAAACGCGTCGCCGAGGTCGCGCACGCGCACGGTGCCCTCTGTCTCATCGATGCATACCAATCCGTCGGCCAGATCCCCGTGGACGTACAGGACGCGGGTGTCGATGCCCTGGTCGCCGGCGGCCTCAAGTGGCTGCTCGGCGGACCGGGGATCGTGTTTCTCTATGTGCGTGAGTCTGTTGCCCGCCGGCTCGAGCCGCGGATCTCGGGGTGGTTCGGACAGCGGGAGCAATTCGCCTTCGACCCGCGGGCGTTGACCTTCCACGACGATGCGCGACGGTTCGAAATGGGCACGCCGGCGCTCGCGGCCGTCTACGCGCAGCTCGGCGGCCTCGAGTACATCGAGGAAATCGGCACGCCGCAGATCCGGGAGGTCACTACAGCCTTGACCGAGGATCTGATCGCCACGGTGCGAGCCGCCGGCTTCACACCCAAGGTGGCCGCCGAGCCCGAACGGCGCTCGGCGATTGTCATGATTCCCATGTCCGATCCCGCCGCGGCCGTGCGCCACCTGGCGGCGGGTGGCGTGATCGTCGATAGCCGGCCCGGGCACGTCCGGTTCTCGCCTTTCTTCTATAACGTGCAGGATGACTATGTCAGAGCAACCGAGCGCCTCGCCTCGCAGCCCGCTCACTGAGGACGAACAGCTCCTCGTCCCGCCGCAGGTCGTACCGGTCGAGCGGCGGGCGTCCTTCACCAGCACCGACCCCTGGCGCGTGCTGCGCATCATGGGCGAGTTCGTCGAAGGGTTCGATACGCTCTCCGACGTCCGCAACGCCGTGACGGTCTTCGGCTCGGCGCGCACGCTCGAAGGCGATCCCTACTACAAGGCAGCGCACGAGACGTCGCGCATCCTCGCCAAGGAAGGGTTTGCGATCATCACGGGCGGCGGGCCGGGCATCATGGAAGCGGCGAATCGCGGTGCCAAGGAGGGCGGTGGGCTGTCGATCGGCTGCAATATCGAGCTCCCGTTCGAGCAAGGGACGAACCGGTGGGTCGAGCGCTCGATCAACTTTCGCTACTTCTTCGTCCGGAAGACGATGTTCGTGAAGTATTCGACGGCCTTCATCACCTTTCCCGGGGGCTACGGGACGATGGACGAGCTGTTCGAGGCGCTCACGCTCGTCCAGACCGGCAAGGTCAAGCAGTTTCCGGTGGTGCTATTTGGTCGTGACTATTGGCGCGGTCTCGCGGATTGGCTCAAGGAACGCGTCGCGGGAGAGGGAAAGATCTCGCCCGAAGACCTGAATCTCTTTCTGGTCACCGACGAGCCCAAGGAAGCGCTCGGCTGGATCGTGGATGCGCGCGAGCGCCGCACCCGCGCCTTTCGTGCGATGAGCAAGTCCGTCCAGGCGAGCCGATGACGCAGAACGAATTCCTGCGCGGCCAGCGCATCAATCCGAAGCCGGTCACGGGCAAAGAGACGGTGGCGGATCTCGTCGACAACGCGTTCCTGGCGTACAACGCCGGCCGCCTGGCGGAAGGATGCCGGCTGTTCGCCGAGCGCATGCTCGACGAGGACGTGACCGTCGGCATGAGCCTCACCGGCGCGATGACGCCCGCTGGTCTCGGCATGTCCACGATCATCCCGCTGATCGAAGCGGGATTTGTGGATTGGATCGTGTCCACGGGCGCCAATCTCTATCACGACGCGCACTTTGGCCTCGGCATGGCGATGCATCGCGGCACGCCCTTCGCCGACGACGTCGTGCTCCGCGAAGAGGGTGTCGTCCGGATCTACGACATCTTCTTCGACTACGACGTGCTGCTGTCCACGGATCGCTTCGTGCGTGAGGTCTCGGCGCGCGAGGAGTTCCAGCGGCCGATGAGCACCGCAGAATACCATTACCTGCTCGGCGGCTACGTGCTGGAGCGCGAGAAGGCGCTGGGTCTGTCCCGGAAATCGGTGCTCGGGGCGGCGTACGCCGCGGCCGTGCCGATCTACACCTCGTCGCCCGGCGACTCGTCGATCGGCATGAACGTCGCCGAGCAGGCGCTGTCGGGAAGCAAGCTGCGCTTTGACGTGAGCGCCGACGTGAACGAGACCTCGTCGATCGTGTTTGCGGCGAAGGTGCGCGGCGGCAAGAGCGGTGTGTTGATCATCGGCGGCGGGAGCCCCAAGAATTTCGTGCTGCAGACCGAGCCGCAGATTCAGGAAGTCCTCGGCATCAGCGAGAAGGGTCACGACTACTACCTGCAGCTCACCGATGCGCGGCCTGACACGGGCGGCTTGTCGGGCGCAACGCCGGCGGAAGCGGTGAGCTGGGGGAAGGTCGATCCGGACAAGCTGCCGGGGACGGTCGTGGCATATCTCGACAACACCGTCGCCTTTCCGATTCTGGCGGCGTACGCGTTGGCACGCCGCAAGCCCCGCAAGTTGAAGCGCCTGTATGAGCGGCGCGGAGAGATGATGCGCGAGCTGACTGATTCGTATCTCGAGGCAAAAGCGGATCGCGACGCGCGCGCTGAGGCGGCAACTGGCGGCCGAGCGACCTGAGATCCAGAAGTCCACTGCGTCGACCAGGACGTATGCCGTTTACGTCCTGGGTCTGCTGACTCTCGTCAATCTTCTCAACTATCTCGACCGCAACGTCGTCTACGCGGTCTTCGAGCCGATCAAGCGCGATCTGCGTCTTTCCGATGCGCAGCTCGGCTGGCTTGGGTCCGCGTACATCATCGTGCTCTCGCTGGCGGCGCTGCCGCTCGGCGTCATCGGCGATCTGCGCTCGCGTCGGCTCGTGATCACGTGGGGCGTCGCGGTCTGGAGTGCGGCAACCACAGCGGGTGGCATCGCAAGGCAGTTCTGGCAGCTGTTCACCTGCCGGGCGCTCGTCGGCTTCGGTGAGGCGGGCTACGCGCCGGCATCGCAGGCGATCATTGCGCAGTACTACAAGGGGCGACGTCGGGCGTTTGCTATAGGGGTCTACTCGGTCGGCATGGCGTTGGGCGGCGTGCTCGGCATCTGGCTTGGCGGTGTCATTGCGGAGCGCTACGGCTGGCGCTGGGCCTTCATCTGGATGGGTTTGCCTGGATTGGTGCTGGCGTTGCTCGCGTCGCGCCTGCGCGAGCTCGACCGCCGGCCTCCGCCGCCGATCGTCGAAACGCTGCGCCAATGGTGGCAGCATGGCATGCACGGTGTGACGCATTACGTCATGCCGCTCGCGATCTGCGCGGGAATTGGCGCGGCGCTCGCCGGATTCTTTTCCTTATTCGAGGGAATCCCTTCGCAATTCAGCACCGCGCTGTTCGGTATCGGGACCAGCGTGGGCATCGCCTGGACGGTGTGGCGGCTCGTGCCGCTCGCCGTGCGCCGCACGACCGCAGCGGGCGCGGTCGCCGCGGGCGCGTTCGACGACTTTCAGGACGCCGCGATCCTCGTGCTGCGGACTCCGACCTTGATCTGGATATTTCTCGGCGGCGCCATGGTCACATTTGCGGTCAACGGGCTGGTCGCGTGGGCGGCGGCATTCATGCAGCGCATGCACGGGCTCTCCGTCGCGCAGGTGGGCGCCGAGTTCGGCGTATGGGCGCTCACCGGCGGTGTGCTGGGGGCGCTCGTCGGCGGCCGCCTGGCGGACCGGTTACAGCATCGTTGGCACGGTGGACGCGTGTTCACGTCGGGCGCGGGGTTCGTGCTAGGCGGGCCGGTGTGCGCCGCGCTGCTCTTGGTGCACGATCTCCGCTGGTTCGGCCCGCTTATCCTGGCGACATATTTCCTGTACACCTGGTACAACGGACCACTCGCAGCGGTCATTCTCGACGTCGTTCCGCCTGCCGTTCAGGCATCGGTGCTGGGCGCGTTCGTGTTGTTCTCACATCTGGCGGGTGACGCGCTGGCGCCGCCGCTCATCGGCTATCTATCCGATCGCACCGGCGATCTGCGGACGGCGATGTTGCTGCTGCCGGCCGTCGGCCTGCTGGGAGGACTGGTGATACTCATTGCGTTAAAGACGGTGGCGCGCGACATGCGGCGTGTGATCGCGCTCGACATCCATGTGTCCGGCCAAGGCTGAGGTGGTGTCGTGAAGATCGCGGTGATCTTCGATTCGCTGCATCCCGAATGGGAAGACGCCGCGTTCAAGCGCGAGGTCGAGCAAAAGGCCGAGGAAGCGGAGTACGATGTCGCGCGCGCGCTGCTGGCGGGTGGGCACGACGTGCTGATGATCGGCATCGGCGATGACGTCACGCCGCTCCTCGCCAAGCTGGCCGACTTTCAGCCCAAGCTCGTGTTCAACGGCTGCGAGGGTTTCCGCAAGAACGCGCGCCACGAGTACGCGATCGCCGCCCTGCTCGACATCTATGGCTATCGCTACACGGGATCGTCGCCGACCGCGCTGCTGGTCGCGCGCAACAAGTCGCTGACCAAGAAGGTCCTGGCCTATCACGGCATTCGGGTCCCGGCGTTCGCCGAGTTCCACGAGGGCGACTCGCTGGTGCGGCCGTCGGAGCTGCGGTTTCCATTGATCGTCAAGCCACTCCTGGAAGACGCGTCGATCGGCATCGCCCAGGCATCGGTGGTCGAAGACGATCCGTCGCTGGCCCAGCGGGTCGAGTTCATCCACACCAAGTACCATCAGGCGGCGATCGTCGAGGAGCTGGTCGAGGGACGCGAGGTGTACGTGGGCCTGATCGGGAACGACGACCTCCAGGTCCTGCCGCTGACGGAGATGACCTTTGGTGAGCCGGAGACCGCCGAGCACCAGATCGCGACGTACAAGGCGAAGTGGGACGAGGAATATCGCAAGAAAAAGAAGATCAAGAACGTGTTCGCCAAGGGGGTCTCCGACGAGTTGACGCGCCGCATCGGCGAGATCTGCAGCACGGCATTTCACGCGTTGTGGCTCCAGGACTACGGTCGTGTGGACGTGCGGCTGGCGCACGACAACGAAGTCTATGTCCTCGAAGTGAATCCCAACCCGTTCATTGCGGCCGAGCACGAACTGGCCGAGGCAGCCGAGAAGGCGGGCTTGAAATACAACGCCTTCATTCAACGCATCGTCGACGAGGCGATGGCCCGGTGAGCCGGCGCGAAGTCCCGACCCCCGAGCTGCGCTGCCCCCGGTGTCACACCGAGCTGGAGCGGTTCTGGAGCTACTGCCCGAGCTGCAGCAGGCGGCTCGAGTGGAAAGACGCGCAGCGCGAGACGGGTGCGGAGTGTGCCTACTGCGGCTGGATGGTGTCGGACGCGTCGTCGTTTTGCCCGTGGTGCGGCCGCAACATCCAGGACGAGGACTCGAGCGACGAGCCGCTGAAGGCGCCGAACGGATTCAAGTTCCACGCGCGCTGCGACTGGGGCTGCGGCGGCGGCGTGATGTACCCCATGCGGTTTTGTCCGTGGTGCGGGCGCGCCCAGACGTGGCGCTACGATGACTTCGAGAACGTCTGCCCCCACTGCGACCGCGGCGTCGACGATTGGATGGCGACGTGCCCGTGGTGCGGCGAGGACGCGACCGGTCGCGACCTCATCCCCCGCGCGCTGCGGCGGGCGCGGCGGCTGCTGATCGTGTCCCGAATCCGCGACTGGCACTACCGTGTCGCGTTACGGCCCGGCGTCTCGGGTGTCGCGCCGCGCGCGCCGAAAGTGATCGAGCTCGACCGCCGCTACGTCACCGGCAAGCGCCGCCGCGACGAGATCTCGTGGAACATGCTCACCGGCCTGCTGCTGCATGAGCTCGGTCACTCATTCCTCTATCATCACTGGGCATGGACGCGTACCGGCCGCTTCCGCCGCACCTTCGGCGAGGTGCGCAAAGCCTATCGCGTGGCGGACGAGCACTGGGTGGACTTCGAGCGGCGCCGCATCGCGACCACGCTGACCGACTACGTCAGCGCGTATGCGGCGACCCACCCGCAGGAAGATTTCGCGGAGACGTTCCGCTTCTACGTCGCACGTCGCGGCCGGCTCCGCGAGCTATTCGCGGAGTTCGGCCGCAAGCGGAAGGGTGTGAGACTGTACGAGAAATTTTTGGTGCTGCACGACTTTGTAAGGAGCCTGAGAGGATGGAAGTAGGGGCGCAGCATGCTGCGCCCCTACCCTCATATCACCTTCGTCAGTACAACGTCACATTCAGGCCGAACAGCAGCTGGAGCGACGAATTGCCGTGAAATAGGCCGCGCCCCTCGACGTACGGATGGGTCCGCCCGTAACGCGTCTCGAAGCCCCCGAACAGATCGAAGCCGGTGTCCGAGTTCCCGCTCGCCCGCAGGATGTTCAATCCACCGCCGAAGTACAGCGGCGTGCCCAAGCTACGGAATTTGAGGTCCGCATTGAAGCCAACGAGCGATCCGGCGTTCACCAGGTAATAGTCGAACGAAGGGTAGAACTCGATCGACCGCGACACCGGCATGTGGAGTTGCGCGCCGATCAGCCAGTCATCGCTGTCGAAGTTGTAACCGCCGTGCACGCCGAAATGCGAGCGTTGGGCCACAGCGCGGGAAACGCCGGCGGCACTGAGGAGCAGCACGAGCGCCATGAGAATGCGTCGCATGATGTCCGGTCCTCCGGTTTACGTGCGCGTCCTCTACCCGGGGACCGGCCACGGGTTCGCGGGTTCCCGCCCCGCGCCCCGTGGTCCCGTGAGCCGTGTCACAACCTGTGATGCGTCAGCCCGCGAAGCAGTACGCGCACCCCTTCTCCTGTGACCGTGCCACCGCGAGCACGCCAGACGGCACGACCTGCACACCCGGGAGCAGTCCCGCGACCCACTCCGCCTTCACTGCAGCGGCGTCCATCCCCATCTTTTGCGCCACCATTGCGCTGTAGACGGTCAGCGCGACGTTGCAGCACCCGACCTGGACGCCACTCGCCAGCAACGCCTTGAGTCCCGTGCCCGGCAGCGGGAGCGGCATCACGTCGGCAAAGATGTTGCGTGTCGCCGGCGCCTCGCCCTCCTTGATGCTGAACGGCGCTTCGCCGAGTTTGTACTTCGCCCACAGCGCATCCTGCATTGCAATGGGGATCGCCGAGTGACGGAGCACGACCACCGCCGAATTGTCGGCGTCCTTCGTGCCGTAATTCTCGTTGTTGCCGTTGAGCCAGACGCGTGGCCAGACGACCGGCATGCCGCCGTTCACCTCGGGTGCGTCGAAGATCATCTTGTGCTTCCCGTTGATGCGATTGAGCCACGTCTCGAACGACGGGTCTGCCCCCAGGATGCGATCGGGGCGCGCCGGCTGCGCCTCGAGGCGAAGCGGGGTCAGCCCTGCGACTCCAGCGGCCGCCGTGGCGGCGAGACGACCAAGAAACCCACGCCTGTACATGCGAAGCCTCCTCAGTGATGTGACCGTGTTGGATATGCGACATCGGGTGGTGGATCGCCGTTGGGCCAATCGTTTTCCTTGCCCCGGAAGTCCGGCCGGGGACGCGCGTTCACATAGGCCGCAACGTTGAAAGCCTGGCTGTCGGTGAGCGTGCCGGGCGTATCGAACGGCATATTGCGACTGATGAACTCGGCGGCGGTCCGAACGCGCGTCATGCCGGCGCCGACGTTGTAGGACTCCGGCCCCCACACCGGAGGCGCGCCCGCCGTTCCCTCTCCCATTGGGCCGTGGCACTTGGCGCAGCTTGCCGCGAAGACCCGCGCGCCGGCCGCCGTGTCGGCTGTGAAGCCCGCCCACTTCTGCAGACGCGCGTTGGCGCCTACCGGCGACGCGACCGCGATACCGCGCGAAAGAAACGCGAAATACGCGACGATGTCCCGCATGTCCGGTCCGGCCGGATCGAGCGCCGCACCGTTCATGCTCCGCCGGAAACAATCGTTGACGCGGTATTCGATCGTCTCGACGGTGCCGCTTCGGGCGCGATACTGCGGATAGCGCGCGAACACGCCCAGCCAGGAGCCGGTCTCGCGGCGCCCCGCGTCGAGATGGCAGCTCGTGCACCGCAGCCTGTTGCCCACGTGCCGCGGCAAGCTGTCCCGGGTTGCGGTGAGCAGCGCGCGTCCCCGTCGCACCGCGTCGCCGTAGGGACCTGAAGGAATGACCGAGTCGGCGGCTCCCGTCGCGCCGCTGGCTTGCGCGGGACGCGAGGAGTCGGTTCGACGACATCCGGTCATGCAGATGATCCAGATGAGAACGCACGTACTGGGGCGCACTGGGCCAGATAATACCGGCATTTCCGAAGGCGGCAACCTTTCGGGCGGTGCGCCTATCCAAACGCACGTCTCCTCCACCCGGGACTACTCATGACTGCGCCGTTCCTTGCGCCCTTGCTGCTCGTCCTGCAGACCCGCGGCCCGATGGACTCTGCAACCGTCCCCCGTGTGCTGAACGAGTTGCGCACCAGCGACTCGACTGTCTGTGCACTCGCCGGTGAAGCGCTGACCAACTACGGGGGCTTCTGGGGGCATTCGTTCGGCCAACCGGGCCTGGCCATGCCGCAACCGATGCCGACGCCCATGCCGATGCCGGGCGGTGGTGGCGGCGGTGGCGGCGGTGGAGTTCACTTCGCCATGCACGGGAGATCCCGCGACGTGGACCCTGCCGTGCTGCGCGCCTTCCGCGCGGTGATTCGCGACGACAATCGCTGCATTCGCAACATCGCCGCACGCGTCCTCGGCAATCACCATGACTCCGGTACCTACGACTTGTTCCTCGGACTGCTGCGCGACGCGCGCGCGGACCTCCGCGAAACCGGCGCACTCGGGCTCGGTGAGCTCGAGGATTCGCGCGCGATCAGCCCGCTGAGCGACGCGCTGAGTCGCGATGACAGCCCCGCAGTGCGGATGACCGCGGCCTGGGCACTCGGTGAAATCGAAGAGAAGGTCTCGATCGAGCCCTTATCGCGCGCGCTGAACGATCGCGCGCCGGAAGTGCGCCGGACGGCGGCATGGGCACTCGGCGAGATCGATGATGCGCGCGCGGTGCGGCCGTTGAGCACCGCGCTCGATGATCAGGCCGTCGAGGTGCGGCTCACCGCGGTCTGGGCGCTCGGCGAAATCGAGGACGCCTCCGCGGTGCCGGTGCTCGCGCCGGCCGCGAAGGACCGCGATCCGCGCGTGCGGCAGCAGGCTGCGTGGGCGTTGGGGGAAATCGAGAGTGCGCAGGGCATCAGCACGCTCGAAACGTTGATGCGCGATCCCGTCGCCGATGTGCGCAAGACGGCCATCTGGGCGCTGGGCGAGATCGAAGACGGCGGTGCGGTTCCCGCTCTCGCGACGGCGCTCAAGGACTCCGATCCGGACGTGCGCGCGCTGAGCGCGTGGGCCCTGGGTGAGATCGAGGACGGCGCGGCAGTCGAGCCCTTGCTGGTGGCGCTCAAGGACAGCGACGAGGATGTCCGCGCCACCGCCGCCTGGGCGCTGGGAGAAATCGAGAGCCCGCGCGCCTTTGATGGATTGACCGCGGCGCAGCGCGACGAGGTGGGTTCGGTCCGTCGCGCGGCGACATGGGCGCTGCGGCAGATCGACGACAATGACGACAACCACCACGTCCACGTGCACGTGCGCCCGCGCGTGAAGGTCAAGCCTTGATGCGGCTTCGCTCGACGATCTGAAAGTAGTCCCGCAGCTCCTCGGCTTCCTTGACGTCGTCCCAGCCGAGGAGCTGCTTCATTCGGGCGGCTACCCGCGGGACGACTGACCGCGCCTGGTCCGCAAGCTCGTAGAACAGGTGCAGGCGCCGGATCAGGATATCCTGGACGCGGACCGCCAATTCCCGCTCGACGGCGTAGCTGACTTCGGCCCAGATCTCGGGCCGGCCGGCGATGATCGGTTCGCCGAGTGGTCGCTCACGATCCACGAGATTGAGCACGGCGGCGGCCTCGCTGCCGTAGTACGCGACCAGGTGCCGCGCCGTCGCCTCGGACGCGCCGCGCGCCCGCGCCGCCTCGACGAGTACCTCGAGCTCCGCAGCCTCTCCACCGGGTAGCGGCAGTCGATCGGTCCGCGCGCGCGCGGGGGCCGGCCGCCCGTCGAGCTCGTGCAGGCGCGTGGCAACGCGATCCACCACATCCCGTGCCATCACGCGGTACGTCGTGAGCTTCCCTCCGGCGATCGAGATCAGACCATGCGGGCTTTCGAGCACCCGATGCTCGCGGGACACCTGCGACGGATTGGCGTGGTCCTCGCGCAGCAGCGGTCGCAACCCGGACCACGCCGAGATGACGTCAGTCGAGCCCAGGTGCGCGTCCGGAAACGCCGCGTTGGCGGAGCGCAGCAAGTACATCACGTCCGCCGCCGTCACGCGGAGCGCATCAGGAGAAGCATCAGCGTCGGTGTCGGTCGTCCCGATGTAGGACAGCTCACCCCACGGCAGCACGAACATCACCCGGCCATCGATCTGCGACAGCAGTGTCACCGCGTGCTCGTTGCCCACGCGCCGGCGCGGCACGGTGACATGCGCGCCTTTGGTGAGCCGCAGCATCGGCACAGCCTGTGAATCATCGAGCTGGCGGAGGTGGTCGGACCAGGGGCCGGTCGCGTTGACCACGACATTCGCGCGGATGCTCGCGGTCTGGCCCGTCAAGACGTCGCGCACGACGGCGCCCCGTACGCGTCCGTCGGGCTTCAGCAGCGCCGTCGTCTCGACATAATTGGCCGCGAGCGCGCCGGCGCGGATGGCGCTGCGGACCGTCGCGATGACGAGGCGGGCGTCATCGGTCTGCGCGTCGTAGTACAGGGCAGCCCCGACGAGACCGCGGTCGCGCAGCGCGGGCTCGACGCGTCGCACCTTCTTGGCGCGGAGCCAGCGGTGCCAGTGCACGTTGCGGAATACCGACAGGAGATCGTAGAGCCACATCCCGGCACGCAGCTTCCACGCCGGGATCCGGCCGCCGCGATAGACGGGAAACAGGAATGCGAGCGGCCGGACCAGATGCGGCGCAATCGTCAGGAGGACGCGCCGCTCGCGGCTTGCCTCGAAGACGAGATGAAAGGCGCGTTGCTCGAGATAGCGAATGCCGCCGTGGATCAGGCGCGATGAATGTGAAGAGGTGCCGGCGCCGAAGTCGGATTTGTCGACGAGCGCCGTGCGGAACCCGCGCAACGCGGCGTCGCGTGCGATCCCCGCCCCCGTTATGCCGCCGCCGATGATCAGGACGTCCACGGGCGTCTCGACCATGGACGCCAGGGCTGCGGCCCGCGTTTGCTCCAACTCCCCTCCACTAGGGGCTGATGGTAGGTTTCCGTTCCCCCTCTCCGCGTGCGGAGAGGGGGTGAGGACAAAGGAACGGGGGAATCTAATGCCCGGTCTCAACGGACGGCGCGTCGCAGTGGTGGCGGGCGTCCGGACGCCGTTCACGAAAGCCGGCACGTCGCTGAAGGAAGCGCGGGCTGTGGATCTCGCGCGCTATGCGGCCCGTGAGCTGCTCGAGCGCACCAATCTCGATGGCGCCGATGTGGACGACGTGATTTTCGGGCAGGTCGTTGCCTCACCGCTCGTTCCGAATGTCGCGCGCGAGGTGAGTCTCCTGCCCCAGTTCCCCAAAGAGATCCCCGCCTATTCGCTGAACCGCGCCTGCGCCTCCGGCGGCCAAGCCGTCGCGGACGCGGCCGACGCGATCGCCACCGGCAACGCGGACGTCGTGTTGGCGGGCGGGGTGGAATCGCTCTCCGACATCCCGATCCTCGCCTCCCGCCGCCTCGCGGACATTCTCGTGGAAGCGGGCAAGGCCCGATCGCTCGGGGCGCGGCTGCGCACGTTCGCCAAGCTCCGCCCGCGCGACCTGGTCCCGGTCTCGCCTGCGATCGCCGAGCCGTCCACCGGAGAGACGATGGGCCAGTCGGCGGAAAAGATGGCGAAGGAGAATCACATCTCGCGCGAAGAGCAGGACCGCTGGGCGCTGCGCAGCCACAAGCTGGCGGCGCAAGGCACGGCCGACGGCCGTCTCACGGCGGAGATCGTGCCCTGGCTTCCCACGCGTCCCGGTGGGCAGGTCGTGCGGCAGGACAACGGCATCAGGACCGACACGTCGCTCGAGCAGATGGCGAAGCTCAAGCCCGTCTTCGATCGCCGCTACGGCAGCGTTACCGCCGCCAACTCCTCGCCTCTCACCGACGGCGCCTCAGCCGTATTGCTGATGAGCGACGACGCGGCGCGTGCGCGTGGCTACACGCCGCTCGCCTACGTGCGGTCGCACGCCGTCGCGGCGGTGGACCCCGGTTGGCAGCTGCTGCAGGCGCCGGTCTGGGCCGTGCCCAAGGCATTGGCGCGCGCCGGTATCCAGTGGAAGGAGCTCGGCCTGATCGAGCTGCACGAGGCATTCGCATCGCAGGTACTGTCGAATCTCCAGGGATTCGCGGCGAAAGGGTGGGAGATCAACGAGGACATCATCAATGTCATGGGAGGGTCGATTGCGATCGGCCATCCCTTCGGCGCCACGGGCGGGCGCCTCGTCACCACCCTCGCCAACGAGATGAAGCGCCGCGATGTGCAGTTTGGGCTGATATCGATCTGCGCGCAGGGTGGGGAGGCCATCGCGATCGTGCTGGAACGCCGCTAGTGTCGACCATCGCTCCGCCGTCGACGCGTACTGCGGCGGCCGTCACCTGGGACGTCGCGGACGGCATCGCGACCGTCGTGCTCGACGTCAAGGGTCAGACGGTCAACGTCCTTTCGCGCGCGGTCAAAGACGAATTCCTGGCCTGCTTCGCGGCGTTGGCCGATGATTCGCAGGTGCGTGCCGTCGCCTTTTTTTCGGGCAAGCCCGAGAACTTCGTCGCAGGCGCCGATATCGAGGAGTTCGTCAAACTCACCTCGGCTGCCGAAGCCGAACGCCTGTCGGCCGACGGCCAGGAGATGCTCGAGCGCATGGCCCGCTTTCCGAAGCCCATCGCCGTCGGCATTCACGGTGCGTGTCTCGGTGGCGGACTCGAGTTCGCACTCGCCTGCCATTATCGCGTCGCGACGGACTATCCCAAGACACAGATCGGCTTGCCCGAGGTGCAGCTCGGCATCCTTCCCGCGGCGGGCGGCTGTCAACGCTTGCCGCGGCTCATCGGCCTGCGTGCCGCGCTCGACATCATCCTCGCCGGCAAGACCGAACGCGCCGCGAAAGCGTTCCGACTCGGCATCGTGGACGAACTGGTCCCCCCGGCAATCCTCGCGGACGTCACACTCGCCGCGGCGCGACGTCTGGCGGGCGGCTGGCGTCCAAAGCGCAAGCGTCCGGGCGGATTCGTGGGATTTCTGCTCGACGGCAATCCGCTGGGCCGGCGGATCGTGTTCCGGATGGCGCGCAAGCAGGTGCTCGAGCGCACGGGCGGCCATTACCCCGCCCCGCTCGCGGCGCTCGAAGCCGTCGAGTACGGGCTGCGGCACGGCATGGCCGAGGGACTGACACGCGAAGCACAGCTGTTCGGCCAGCTCGCGGTTACGGACGTCTCTCGCAAGCTCGTGCAGATCTTCTTCGCGACGAATCAGCTCAAAAAGGATTCCGGCGTCGCCAACGCGCCACCTGCGGGGCGCGTCGAGCGGCTTGGCATTATCGGCTCAGGCTTCATGGGTTCCGGCATCGCCGGCACCGCGGTCGCCCAGGCGGAGGTCGACGTGCGGATGAAGGACGCGGACCTGGGCCGCGTCGCGCAGGGAATTCTCGCGGCGCGAGCGATTCTGGACGACCGGCTGAAGCGGCGTCGCATCACCAAGTTCGAATACGCGCGGCTCGTCGCGCTGCTCTCGGGCGGCGACACGTACGCCGGTTTCGGACGCGCGGAGCTGACGATCGAAGCCGTGTTCGAAGAGCTCGGTGTAAAGCAGCAGGTGCTCCGCGAGGTCGAAGCGGTGCTTCCGCCCACGGGAGTGTTCGCGTCCAACACCTCGACGATTCCGATCACGCGCATCGCCGCAGCCGCGCGCGCGCCCGAGCGCGTCATCGGGATGCATTTCTTTTCACCCGTCGCGAAGATGCCGCTGCTCGAGGTCATCCCCGGCGCGCGCACCGAGCCGCAGACGATCAGCACGGCGGTCGCATTCGGCCGGCGCATGGGCAAAACCGTCATCGTCGTCAAGGACAGTCCGGGTTTCTGGGTGAATCGGATCCTCGCGCCGTACGGCAACGAAGTCGGTCATCTGCTCGCCGAAGGCGCGTCGATCGAAGATATCGACAGCATGGCCGTGCGATTCGGATTTCCCGTCGGCCCGGTCACGCTGCTCGACGAGGTGGGGCTCGACGTCGCCCTCAAAGTCGCCGGCGTCATGCAAGAGGCCTACAGCGACCACATTCTGCCCGCGGCTGGTCCCGGGATCGCCGTCCTCGTGCAGGAAGGCCGTTTGGGTCGCAAGTCAGGCCGCGGTTTCTACATCTACAAGGACGGCAAGAAGCGCGGCGTGGACGACAGCGTCTACAGCTTGCTCGGTGTGCATCCCAATGGCGGCCCGCGCCCCGCCGAGATTCTGCAACGGCTCGTGCTCCCGATCGTAAATGAGGCTGCACGGGCACTCGGTGAGGCCGTCGTCCGGAACCCTCGCGACGGTGACATCGGCGCCATCTTCGGATTCGGATTTCCTCCGTTCCGCGGCGGGCCGCTCCGGTACGCGGACGATCTCGGAGCCGAGCGCGTAGTCACCGATCTGGAACGGCTCGCCGAGCGGTATGACGCCAGGTTCGCGCCGTGTGAAGTCCTCCAGGAGCATGCCCGCGCCGGGACCAAGTTCTACGCCTGATGCTGCGCGCCGGTTTTCTCTGGCTGAGCGAGCAACCGCGCATCTTCAGGTTCGTCCGGAAGAACCGGCTTGCGCGCAAGCTGGCGTCGCGGTTCGTTGCCGGCGAAACAATCGACGAAGCGATGGCGACGGTGCGGGAGCTGAACGCGAATAACCTGTCCGCCTCGCTCGATCTCCTCGGCGAGTCGGTACTGCACGCCGAGGAAGCGCACCGCGCCTGCCATATCTATCTCGAGCTGCTCGAGGGGATTCACAGCGCCGGAGCCAATGCCAACGTCTCGGTGAAGCTCACGCAGATGGGGCTCGATATCGACGAGCAGCTGTGCGTGAACAACCTGCGCGCGATCATCGGCAAGGCGAAGCAATACGAGTCATTCGTACGCATCGACATGGAGCAGTCGAGCTACACCGCCAAGACGCTGCAGCTGTTCACGGACGTGCTCCATCCCGCGTTCGGGAACGCGGTCGGCGTCGTGCTGCAATCCTATTTGCGGCGGACCGCGGCCGACGTGGTCGCGATGATCACGCTGGGCGCACGCGTGCGGCTGTGCAAGGGAGCGTACCAGGAACCCGACGACGTCGCCTTTCCCGAGAAGAGCGACGTCGATGCCAACTACATCACGTGTATGGAGCGGTTGCTCGAGCGCGGGAACTACCCCGGCATCGCGACGCACGATGTGAGAATCATCGATCACGCGAAGGCGTTCACGAAAACCAAGGGCATCTCGCCTGCACGATTCGAATTCCAGATGCTGTACGGTGTGCGGCGCGACCTCCAGTACAAACTGCGGCGCGAAGGCTACAACATGCGGGTGTACGTCCCGTTCGGTACCCATTGGTATCCGTATTTGATGCGCCGCCTCGCCGAACGCCCCGCGAACATCGCGTTCATCACGGCGAACATTCTCAAAGAATGGACGACACGACGTTAGGCGGTTACCAGCAAGTACACGGGCGTCCGCCGGCGTTCGGTGCGGCGGACGGCCAGGCGTACTCCGTCGATACCTTTGCCGACGACTTGGCTGAGCCCGGCCGGTACGGTGCAGCGTTGCTCTTTGTCCGTTGGGGCGAAGGAGAAAGACCGGTCGGCCACCTGGAGACTGATTACCTCGCCTTCGGCGCGACGCCGGACGAAGCGCTGGCACCGGTCCTGGCCTTGACGCTGGAGCAGGTGAAGGCCCATCTCGATCGGTGCGTCGCGGGGACCAGCACATGACTCCCACGAGCGGCGTCGTGTTGGCGCGCACCGCCGGCGGTTACCGCGTTCACACCGACGCCGGAGAGATCACGGTGACGCTCCGGGGCAAGCTGAAGTATCAGGACTCGGACCGCGTCGTCCCGGGCGACGTCGTCGTGCTCGAGGGATCGACGATCGCCGAGATCCGCCCGCGGCGTTCGGTACTCGCACGTCGCGCGGCGCAGGGCAGCAGCGGCGCGGGTCCCCGGCGCGCACAGCCGGTGGCGGCCAACGTGGATCAAGTGATCGTCGTGAGCTCCGCCCGTGACCCGGAGCCGAGCCCCCGGATGATCGACCGTTTCCTGGTCATTGCGGAAGCGAACGGTCTTCCCGCGGCGGTGGTCCTCAACAAGATCGAGCTCGACCGCGCCGTCGAGGAAAGCTTGGCGCGCCGCTTCAAGACCGCCAGCTATCAACTGCTGGCAACGTCAGTCAAGGCGGATGAAGGCCTCCCCGCGCTGCGCGATTTGTTGCGCGGTCGGCACTCGGTCTTTACGGGAGCGTCGGGCGCGGGAAAATCGAGTCTGCTCAATGCCCTCGAGCCTGGGCTCAAGCTGCGAGTCGGCGCGATCAGCGAGAAGTGGCGGACCGGCAAGCACACAACCACCGCCGCAGAGTTGGTGCCTGTTGCCGGCGTCGGTTACGTCGTCGATACTCCCGGACTCCGCGAAATAGGTGCCTGGGGCATCGATCCCAATGAGCTGGGCGCCTGCTTTCCGGAATTCCGCCCGTATCTCGATCAGTGTCGGTTCGACAACTGCCGACACCTCGCCGAGCCCGGCTGTGCCGTCCGTGGGGCGCCGGCCGGCGCCATCGATCCCGATCGGTTGGTGTCCTACGAGCGGATCTACGAGGAAGTCAGCGAGCCTTCCTGGTCCAGCGGCCGGCGTCGCGGGAGGTGACCTTGGCCATCATTTGCGCGAAGGCGGCGTCGAGATCGATGTGCTGCGAGTTGGCAACGCAGATCACGATGAAGAGAATGTCCGCCAGCTCCATCGGAATCGATCCGGGCGGTTCGTCCGGCTTCTTCGGCTTGGGTCCAAATTGATGATTGACTTCGCGGGCCAACTCCCCGACTTCCTCGGCCAGGCGCGCCACGTTCGCGAGCGGCGAGAAATAGCCCTGCTCGAACTGGCCGACCCACTGGTCGACCGCTTGTTGCGCCTCACGAAAGCTCATGTCTGACCTCGTCGCGCCTTTCAGGGGTGAGCGGTACGCCGCCGCCGAGCGCCTCAGCGCGCTGATCGCGCCGCCCTATGACGTCATCGATCAGGCGGAGCGGGCGCGGTACGCGGCGCTCGCCGCAGAGAATATCGTGCACGTCATGTTGCCGGAAGCGCCGCCCGCCCCGCCGGGCGGTCCGGACGACGATCGCTACCGCCTCGCCGCCGAACGCCTGGCTACCTGGCGTCGCACCGGCGTACTGCGGCGCGATCCTCAACCAGTGCTCTATGTGCTCGCGCAGGACTTCACGTTACCGACGGGTGAGCGCCTCACGCGGCGCGGCGTCTTCGCCGCGGTCGCCGCGGAAGGCTACGAGCCGCGCCGCATTCGGCCGCACGAGCGGACGCACGCCGGGCCCAAGGCCGATCGCCTGGCGCTGATGCGCGCGACCGCGACGAACATCGAATCGATCTTCGTGCTCGCGCCCGATCGTGACCGCGCGCTCGCGAATGCCGTGGCGAATGTTTCGGAGGGAAAGCCGGATGCGACGGCCGAGCTGAACGGGGTGGGTATCCGTCTCTGGATCGTTCATGCCCCTTCCCCCTTCCCCCTTCCCCCGTCCCCGCTTTACATAGCCGACGGCCATCACCGCTACGAAACGGCGAGCGCGTATGCGCTCGAGAATCCTGCCGCCGATCGCGTCCTCGCGTTGATCGTGTCAGCGCAGGATCCCGGACTCGCGGTGCTGCCGACCCATCGGGTGATCTTTGGAACGGGGCGGGAGCTGGATCGGATGCTGCCGCGGTGGCGCGAATGGTTCGACGTGCTGCCCCTCGCGTCAGGCCGTGATCCGGTGGCGACGCTGGCGTCCCTCGGCCAGGGCCGCACGGCGTGTCTCGTGGCCGACCGCTCGCGCATCCTGACGCTCCTGCTCAAGCCCGGCGTGTTGCCCGACCGCTTGCCCAGCCTCGCGCAGAGCGCCGCGGTGCGCGATCTCGATGTCGCCCGGATCGAGTCGCTGGTCGTGAAGGAGATTCTTGGCGCCGGCATGTCGACGCCCATCGTGCGCTACGTGGCGGACGCGAAAGAAGCGTTGGAGATGGTCCAGCATGGCGGCGCGGCGATGGCGGTCCTGCTCAACCCGACGAAGGTCGAACAAGTCTTCGCGGTGGCTGACGCCGGCGACGTGATGCCGCCGAAGTCGACGTACTTCGTTCCGAAGGTACCGAGCGGCCTAGTCCTGCGGTCCGTGTAGGTCGGACGGTCGGACTGTCGGACGGTTGGACGGTCAATACTGGAGGTTTTATGTCGCTGCAGGGGAAACGAATTCTCTTTCTGGCAGGCCCTCTATACGAAGATCTTGAGCTATGGTATCCGAAGATCCGACTTGAGGAGGAGGCTGCGACGACAGTCGTCGCAGGAATTGGTGAGAAGACGTATCAGGGTAAACGAGGATATCCGGTGACTGTCGATTCCCAGGTTGACCAAATTGAGTCTGCAGATTTTGACGGACTCGTCATTCCGGGAGGCTTCGCCCCGGATCAGCTTCGTCGCTTTGACAAAGTCCTGCAGCTAACTCGAGAGATATACCAAGCGGGCAAACCTGTCGCATTCATATGTCATGCTGGTTGGGTACCGATCTCCGCGAAGATTCTGAAGGGAAAACGAGCGACCAGCGTTCGTGCCATCAAGGACGACATGGAAAACGCTGGGGTGCTGTGGGAAGACAGTGCCGTCGTAGTTGATGGCAATCTTATTTCCTCCCGGACACCGGCTGATTTGCCGCAATTCTGTCGCGCCTTGATTCAGGCGCTCGAGCGCGGTCCTGAAGACTGACGCTAGGCTGTCCGACCGTCCGACGCTCCTATAGTTTGTGCGCAATGAGTCCACGGCCGAGACAACAGATTCTTGAAAATCTCGATTCGGTGTATCGAGAGGCTTACGAACGTGCGAAGGCGGCGAAAGACGATCGCCGGATGGCGGATCTCGATGCCGCCTATCAGCGTGAACAACTCCTGCTCGAAGTCCTCCTCGATATTCGCGACGGATTGCGCGCTCCCGCGCCCCCCAAACCGGAAGCGACGAGCAACCCGATCGCTGCCCTGGACACCATTCGCCGGATCACCAAGCTCCGCTAGGAGGTGCGTCGTGCGTGGTACGTGGTGCGTAGTCACGCTGGCCCTGCTTGCCGCCTGCGGTTCCACAGCGGACATCGTCATCCAGGGTGGTCCGGTCTGGACTGGTCTCTCGACGGGGCGCGGCCAGCCCGGCGCGGTCGCGATTGCGGCCGGCAAAATCCTCGCCGTCGGCGATTCTGCACAGATGGCGCGCTACGTCGGCTCCAAGACGGAGGTCCTGCGTGCCAACGGCGGGCTCATCATGCCGGGATTCGTCGATGGCCACACCCATTTCATCAGCGGGGGCTTTCAGCTCGCGTCGGTGGATCTGCGCGACGCCGCGACACCACAAGAGTTCGTGCGACGCCTGAAAGCGTACGCCGCGCATCTCAAGCCGGGCGAATGGATTCTCGGCGGCGATTGGGATCACACGTTGTGGCCGGGGGCGCCGTTGCCGCGTCACGAGTGGATCGATTCGGTCACGCCGAACAATCCGGTCTTCGTCGATCGACTCGACGGACACATGGCCCTCGCGAACGCCGCGGCGATGCGCGCCGCCGGTGTCACGGACGCGACCCCGGCGCCTTTTGGCGGCGAGATCACAAGCGGAGGAGTCTTCAAGGACAACGCCGAGGGTCTGATCCAGGCCGCCATACCGGATCCGTCGCCCGAGCAGCAGGACTCCGCGTTGGCACGCGCCCTGACGCACGCGGCGTCGCTTGGCCTCACCGCGACCGCGAACATGTCGGCCTCATGGGCGAACTTCGCCGCCTACAAACGCATGGAGCGCGCTGGCCGGATGACCCTGCGGGTCTTCCTATACCTGCCGCTCGATGACTGGCGGACCGTCGCCGACACGGTCGCCCGCAACGGCGCCGGCGACGATTGGGTCCGCATCGGTGGCCTCAAAGGCTACATGGACGGATCGGCCGGATCACGCACGGCGTATTTTTTCGACCCGTTCTCCGACTCGGCCGGCTACTACGGCTTGATGCGCCAGCCCGAATCAGAAATGCGCGCCTGGGTCGGGGCGGGTGACTCGGCCGGCCTTCAAATCGCCGTGCACGCGATCGGCGACCGTGCCAACGCCATCATTCTGGCGATCTACGACAGCGTTGCGCGCGTACACGGCAGGCGCGACCGGCGCTTCCGCGTCGAGCACGCGCAGCATCTGCGGCCGCAGGAGATTCCGCTGTTCGGTGCCCGCCGCGTGGTGCCGTCGATGCAGCCCTATCACGCCATCGATGATGGCCGTTGGGTCGAGCAGCGCATCGGACCCCAGCGCATCAAGACGACCTATGCCTTCCGCACCTTGCTCGACACGGAGGCGCCCCTCGCCTTCGGCTCGGACTGGACCGTCGCACCGCTCGACCCCATGCTCGGCGTGTACGCCGCGGTCACACGCCGCACCTTGGACGGCAAGAATCCTGGTGGCTGGGTGCCTGAGCAAAAGATCAGCGTGGGAGAGGCGCTGCGTGCCTACACCTACGGCAATGCCTGGGCCACGTTCAACGAGCAGAAATGGGGAACGCTGGCGCCGGGGCGGTTCGCGGATGTCGTGGTGCTCGATCGCGATCCGTTTGGCGTGCCAGCCGAATCGCTCGGCACCATCAAGCCACGGTTCACGATAGTCGGCGGGAAAGTCGTGTATCGGAGACCGTAGTGAGCGCGTGTCGCTCGTCACCCCGAGTACTTGAATCCGGCGTCCTGGAGCGTCAGCGGCTTCCCCTCGTGCTCCACGCCTGCCGCTACGACTTCGCCGAGCACCAGGGTGTGATCGCCTGACGGGAGCGTGGCCACGACGCGGCACTCGACCCAGCCCAGACAGTCTCCGATCACCGGCGCACCGGCCACGGGCGCGGGTTTCGTCTTGATCCCCTTGAGCTTTTGCGGCGTCTGCTCCGAGCTCCGCCCCAGCTTGCCCGCGAGCTCACGCTGACTGTCGAGCAGGACATTGACGGCAAAATGGCGCGAGTCCCGGATCATGCCGAGGGTCTTCGAGGTATTCTCGAGGGCGACGACCACCATGGGCGGATCGAACGCTGCCTGCATGACCCAGTTGGCCGTCATCCCATGGTCCTCGCCGCCCGCGGCGACGGTGACGACGTAGAGCCCATAGGGGAAGTGGCGCAGGATGGTCTTCTTAGCGGCTTCGTCCATGACTGAAGTGAGAATCTAGGCTATTTTCCAACCTATGGCATCACGTTCCCGCGCGCCCGCTGCGGCCGTCCGACCGGCGAAAGCATCGACGGCGCTCTCCAAGGCCGATCTGCTCGATATGTACCGGCTGATCTTCCTGTCGCGGCGCATCGACGACAAGGAGATCCAGCTCAAGCGCCAAAACAAGATCTTTTTTCAGATTTCGGGCGCGGGTCACGAAGCCGTGCTCGTGGCCGCAGGCAAGGCGCTGCGGCCGGCGTACGACTGGTTCTATCCCTACTACCGCGACCGCGCGCTCGCCCTGACGCTCGGCATGACGCCCACGGAAATGCTGCTTGCCGGGGTGGGAGCCGCCGACGACCCGAACTCCGGTGGCCGGCAAATGCCCTCCCACTGGGGCCACAAGCAGCTGAACATCGTCAGCCAATCGAGCCCGACGGGAACACAGTTCCTCCAGGCCGTGGGCTGCGCCGAAGCCTGGCTCCGCTATTCCCGAATCGAGAATCTGAAGGACAAGCCGATCCAGGGGGACGAGGTCGTCTACGTCTCCGCCGGTGATGGCACCACGAGTGAAGGCGAATGGTGGGAGGCCATGAACAGCGCCAGCAACCTCAAGCTGCCGGTGCTCTTCCTGATCGAGGACAACAAGTACGCCATCTCGGTGCCGATCGAGGTGCAGACAGCCGGTGGGTCGGTGTCGAAGCTCGTCGCGAACTTCCCCAACCTGTTGATCGAGGAAGTCGATGGCTGCGACCCGATCGCCTCGTATGCGGCGCTGACCCGCGCCGCGGAGTGGTGCCGCCATCGCAAGGGGCCCGCGCTCGTCCACGCCCACGTGATACGGCCGTACTCGCACTCACTCTCGGACGACGAAATCCTCTACAAGCCACCCCGCGAGCGTGAAGAAGAAGCCAAACGTGACGCCGTGACCGCCTTCCCGAAGCGACTCATCGACGAGGGCGTTGCGACCGAGGCCGAGATCGAAGCGATCAAGGCGCAAGTCGAAGAAGAAATCCAGGTGGCCACCGACATGGCGCTCGCCTCGCCGCAACCCAAACCCGAGACGGCGCTCCAGTGGGTGTATTCGCCCGACGTCGATCCGACGTCGGAGCAGTTCGACACCGAGGACGATCCGCATTTCACGGGCGAGCCGACGACCATGGTCGATCTGCTCAATGCCTGCATGAAGGACGAGATGACCCGCGATCCCCGCATTCTCGTCTTCGGAGAAGACGTCGCCGATGTCAGCCGTGAGCAGTATCTGAAGGAAGTCAAAGGTAAGGGCGGTGTCTTCAAGGTCACCTGGGGCCTGCAGCGCCAGTTCGGCAGCGACCGCGTGTACAACTCGCCCCTGGCCGAAGCAAACATCATTGGCCGAGCCGTCGGACTTGCGACCAGGGGCCTCAAGCCCGTCGTGGAGATCCAGTTCTTCGACTACATCTGGCCGGCCTATCATCAGCTCCGCAACGAGCTCGCGACCATACGCTGGCGGTCCGCCAATGCGTTCAGCGCGCCGGTCGTGGTGCGCGTGACGTACGGCGGGTATCTGAAGGGTGGGTCCGTCTATCATTCGCAGACGGGGGCTGTGGTATTCACGTCGGTCCCGGGGCTACGCGTGATTTGTCCATCCACGGCCCTCGATGCCAACGGGCTGCTGCGCACGGCCATCCGCTCCGACGATCCCGTCATCTTCCTCGAACACAAACACCTCTACCGTCAGACCTACAACAAAGCCCCGAATCCCGGCCCGAACTTCATGATTCCGTTCGGGAAAGCGAAGGTCGTGCGGGAAGGGACGGCCCTGACCGTCGTGACGTACGGCGCCGTCGTGCAGCGCACACTCGTCGCTGCCAAGGAGCTCGAGGAGAAGGACCGCGTCAGTGTGGAAGTGATCGATCTGCGGTCGCTGTCGCCGGTGGACTGGGAGACGATCGAGGCGTCGATTCGGAAGACGAACAAAGTGATCGTCGCGTACGAAGACGCGTTCTCATGGGGCTATGGCGCCGAGATCGCGGCCGGGATCGCCGATCGCTGCTTCCCCTGGCTCGACGCGCCGGTGAAGCGCGTCGCCTCGACCGACACGTTCGTTGGGTATGCGCCCAACCTCGAGGACTACATCCTTCCACAAGTGGAGGACCTCGCGCAGGCAATGCGCGAGCTGCATGCGTTCTAGGCCGGCGCTGACATACGGCGTTCTATTTTTCCTGTCGGGCGCAACCGGCCTGATTTACGAGCTCCTCTGGGTTCGCGTCCTCTATCAGTCATTCGGCTCCACGATCCAATCCGTCACCACCGTCGTCGCTGCCTACATGGGCGGCCTCGGCCTGGGCGCCTGGCTGTTCGGACGGCGTGTGGACCGCACGCCGCGACCGGCGGTGCTGTACGGCCGGCTCGAGCTCGCGATCGGCATCTTCGGCATCCTCTCGCCGCTCGTCCTCGGTCTCGCGCACTGGGTGTACATCGGTACCGCCGGCGCGCTGGCGCTCGGCGGAGCCGCCAGTGTGGCGCTGCGGTTTGGCCTGGCGGCCCTTGTCCTCCTGATTCCGACCACGCTCATGGGTGGAACCCTGCCGGTCCTGACACGCGCACTCATGGGTGAGGATCGCGCACTCCTCAAGCCGTCGTTGGGACGCTTGTACGGCCTGAACACACTCGGCGCGATGACGGGTACGGCCCTCGCCGGGTTTTTGCTGATCGAGTTCGTCGGCGTCCGCGCGTCGCTGTGGGCGACCGCCGCGGTTAATCTGGCGATCGGCATCGCCGCGATTGTCCTCGGCCGCGAGCAGAGTCTCCCTGACCCCGAGCGCGAGCCCGGGGAGCAACAGACCCAACCTGCCCCTGCTGATCATCTGAGAACTCTCGCCCTGGTGCTCTTGGGCCTGACCGCCTTCGCCTCATTGCTCAACGAGATCGCCTGGACGCGCGTGCTGATCATGATCGTGGGCGGATCGACGTATGCCTTCACGCTGATCCTGTTCGTGTTTCTGCTCGGCATCGGCCTTGGCAGCATCATCGTCGCGCGGCGCAGCGCGCCCCGTGCCGAGACGGCCGCGACCGCGGGGCTCGCGCAGGGAGTCACCGGCGTCGGCGCCGCCGCGCTGTTCGTATTCTTCGGATTCCTCCCGTCCTACATCATCGCGGTCTTCCAGATTCCCGATCTGAGCGCGACCTCGCGCCTCATGCTGATGGGAGTGGCGGTGGGCGCCGTGGTTCTGGTTCCCGCGATCGGGATGGGCATGACATTCCCACTCCTCACCGACCTCACCGCCCAACGTCGCGCGGCACGCGGGGCCGACGTCGGCGCGGCGTACGCGCTCAATACCGTCGGCAGCATTCTCGGGGCCGTGATCACCGGATTTGTACTCGTCGTCGCGCTCGGAACGCAGGCGACGCTGCGGGTCGGCCTTGTCGTCAATGGACTCGCGGCGTTGGCGCTCGCCTGGCTCGCCGCGCGTGGAGTCGCGGAGGGTTCGGCGGAAGACCGCCGGCTGCGGGTACGCGTCTTGTCGGCCGCCTGTCTGGGAACGCTCGCGCTGGTGGCAGCCGTGGCGGCACCCGGCTGGAGCACCCGGCTGATCGACTTGGGTCCGACGATCTACGCGCGCCAGCCCATGGACAAAGCCGCGCGGCAACGGTTTCTCGAGCACCGCGGCGTGCGGCAGCTCGCGTTCCGGGAGGGGCCGAACGCGACGGTGAGTGTGTGGGAAGGCGAGAGCGGTCGATCGCTGCGCGTGAGCGGCAAGGTCGACGGATCCGATCGCGGCGACATGGACACGCAGGTCATGCTTGGCCTCGCGCCCGCGGTGGCGCGGGTCGGCGCGACGTCCGCGCTCGTGATCGGCTATGGCACCGGCGTGACAGCGCATGTCCTTGCCGCCGTGCCGAGCGTAGCGCGGCTGAAAGTCGTCGAGCTCGAGCCGTCCGTCATGCAGATGGACAGCTTCTTCGTCGGCGTGAACGGCAACGTGCTTGCCCGGCCCGGCGTGCGTGTCGTCATCGATGACGCGCGCAGCGCCTTCCAGCTGGACCGCGAGCGCTACGACGTGATCGTCTCCGAGCCGTCGAATCCGTGGGTCGCTGGGGTGGCGACGCTGTACACCCCCGAGTTTTTCCGCATTGCCGGGGGCCGATTGTCCGATGACGGCATCTTCTGTCAGTGGATTCAGCTCTACCAGCTGCCACTGCCGATTGTCGCCGGGATCGTGCGGAACCTGCGCGCGGTGTTTCCGCACGTGCACGTATGGTTCGGAGGCAGCGCCGATCTCGTAGTGCTGGCATCGCCGCGGGCAATCACCTACGACCGCGCATGGCTGACGCAGCTGCTGGGTCGAGGCGGTCCACTGAACGCGATGAGCCGCGAGTGGCTGAGCATCGACAACACGGACCAGTACTTCGGTCGGATGCTGTTGGGGGACTCGGGCGTCGCGCGCCTGATGCAACGGGCAAACCTCGAGCACAGCGACAATCAGCCGCGCCTCGAGTTTGTCGCGGCCCGCCGGTTCCTCGATCCCGGGGCTGCCGCGGCTGCCGTCTTCGACTCCCTGATCCAGCTCGGCAAGGGCGATACCGGCACAGCGCCGTTCGCACTGTTACGCATCCTCGCCATGCGCCGCGGCGACGCCGGGGTCCTTCCCTATCTCGATGCCGCCCACCGCGCTCAACCGGACGTCGTCGAGTGGAGCATTCGCAGTGCTGGCATTCGCCTGGCGCTGGGGGATACCGCGCAAGCCGATTCCCTGCTGGGCGCGGTGATTACGAGGAGCGGCGCCTCACCCGACGGGCTCCAGATGCGCGGGTTGCTCGCTGCCGCCCGCAACCAGCCGCTGGCCGCGATCGCCCTGCGCGAAGCGCTCGCCGCAGGTGCCGATACCGGGCAAGTGCGTGCGGCGCTCGCGCTGCTGGCCGCGCGGGCATCTCGGTGGGGCGAGGCGGCGTCGCAGGCGCGGGGGGCGCTCGGCGCGGCTCAAGGCACCTTTCGCCATCCCTTCCCCGGCGAGTTCCTGAGCCAGGCGCTGGGACAGATCGCGCTGGATGCCCCGGCCGCCTTGGCGGACAGTTTGCTCAGCTTCGCGGTGGGGCGGCGCCCGGGTTCGGCGCGCTACCGCGAGTTGGCCGCCGTGGCTGCCCTCCGGGCGGGTCGCTGTGAAGACGCCGCCGCGAGTTTTGTGGAGTTGCTGGATTTCGCCGTGCAGCGGGACAACGGGCCGGCACTCGTACGCGAGTGCTGGGCGACGCAGGACTCTACGGCGAGGACCGGGGCCGCTGCCCGCGGGGCGGCGGCGAGGCAGGTGCGGGAGAAGCACTGAGCACATCGCGGATCTCGCCCGCGGCCGCGATCGCGTGATCGACGTCTCGGGAGAGCGCGCGTGCCTGCTGCGTCGCATTCGTCAAATCGCTGAGCACCGCTGCAACCCCGGCCGATCGCAGGCGCAGGAGATCGAACCGCACGTTCTGCATCGCCAGCACACACGACTCGATCTGTTCCTCGACTCGCCGGCGCCGCGTCAGCAGATCACTCAACGCCTGGCGCTGCCGCTCGAGCAAGCTGATCTGACGTTCCCGCTCCGTTCCTTCTTCATGAAGCTTCACCGCTTCGATCCGCACTTCGAGCCGCGCCAACGCGCCGTCATCGACATCGGCGCTCATGCCGTGCAACATCCGTGCGAGATCTTCGGCCCGCTTGAGCAGCGCGTCGACGGTGACGACCACGTCCGGAAGCAGCTTTCGCTCCGACGTCGGGACGCGCTCCATGATCTTGAGAATCGCTTCCCGGTCATTGCGCGCCAGCCGCACGGTATCAACGTGGCGGCCGAACTCGTCCGCCTTGGGCGCACCGAGTGCGCGGCGCGGACCGAGCAGCGCCCCCTGGGCGTCCGGCGCCGCCGGGCGGTTGAGCACGTCGCGCCACGAATACCCGTTCTGCCAGAGTTTCATGAATTGCGGCAGCAAGCCGAAGCCGCCCCAAATCGCCGTGGGGAAGAGCGACCAGCTGAGGCCGCTGCCCATGATCATGTCGATAAACATCAATCCACCGCAGACGGACGCCCACGAGACGAAACTGTCGCGGAACTTGGCGACCATGCGGGGTTCACCGCTGGGTGTGAGATCGCTCTTGGGATCTCGCTTCGGGCTGGGGCGGGACGCGCGCCGCCGCTCGGGACGACCACCGCCTGACATCCTGGCCGGTGGCTCCCCGAAGCGGGTTTCCAGACGCGCCAGCGGGCTGACGCTTGGGCGCCGCGATGGGTGATACGGCGGTGCACTGCGCGATTCGAGCGCGCGCCGCAGTGCATCCGCGGTCGGCCAGCGCGCCTCTGGTTCCTTCTCGAGCGAGCGCATGACGCAC
>Ga0209056_10000207_pt1 | contig 64772 bp, 62 predicted proteins | sample GraSoiAngelo_114_FD_185876 | JGI IMG/M metagenome (GOLD analysis project Ga0209056, IMG submission 185876) | Grasslands soil microbial communities from the Angelo Coastal Reserve, California, USA - 14_0903_13_40cm (SPAdes) (version 2) | ecosystem: Environmental > Terrestrial > Soil > Grasslands...
GAGGCCGGGCTTGGCGACGACGACGCGAATGGCCCGTTCGGCCATCACGCCGCTCCGCCGAGCGCCGCGCGCAGCTTCACGCCGATCTTCATCATCCGATCTCGCTCGCCGGGGACGATCTTCCAGTCGAACCCCTTGCCGTCGTTGGTCCAGCGCGGAATGAGATGCAGATGGAAGTGCGGCACCGACTGGAAGGCGGCCGGGCCGTTGGCCTGGAGCATGTTCAGGCCGTCCGGCTGAAGCGCCGCCCGCTGCGCCGTGGCGACACGCTTGGCCGTGGTGATCGCGGCCTGCAGGTCAGCCGGATCCGCGTCGAAGATCGTCGCGGCATGCGCCCGGGTGAGCACCAGGCAGTGGCCGGAGTTGAGCGGGTTGATGTCCATGATGCAGAGCGTCCGCTCGTCCTCGTAGATCTTCATCGAGGGAATCTGGCCGTCGCGAATCTTACAGAAGACGCAGTCGCTCATCGGTGTCTCCTAGACCGGAACCGTCCAGCCGCGGGGGTCCGGCGCCGTACCGTACTGGATCCCGACGATCGCGTCGTAGAGCTTCTGGGTCAGCGCGCCGATCCGGCCGCCGTTGATGACGAGCCGCTCACCCTTGTACGCGAGCTCGCCGACGGGCGAGATGACCGCGGCGGTGCCCGTGCCCCAGACCTCCTCGAGCGTCCCCTTGCGCGCGGCGGCGGCGACCTCGTCGATCGTCACCGGCCGCTCGGCGACGCGCAGGCCCCAGTCGCGCATCAGCGTCAGCGCCGAGTCACGGGTGACGCCGGCCAGGATGGTTCCGCTGAGCGGCGGCGTGACGACCTCGTCCCCGATCTTCAGCATGATGTTCATCGTGCCCACTTCGTCGATGTATTTGCGCTCCCGCCCGTCGAGCCACAGCACCTGGGTGAACCCGGCGTGCTTGGCCTCTTCGGCGGCGTAGAGGCTCGCCGCGTAGTTGACGCCGGTCTTGGCGCTGCCCACTCCGCCCTCCACGGCGCGGACGTACTTGTCGACGACGAGGATCTTCACCGGATTGATCCCCTCGGGGTAGTACGCGCCGACCGGCGACAAGATCACGTAGTAGATGTAGGACTTCGCCGGCCGGACGCCGAGGAACGGCTCGTTCGCAATGATCGTGGGTCTGACGTAGAGCGACGTTCCCACCGTCGACGGCACCCAGTCCTTCTCGATCCCGACGAGGGTCACGAGCGACTTCAGGGCGAGATCCGGATCGAGCGGCGGGATGCACAGACGCTGCGAAGACTGGATCAGCCGCTCCACGTGCTTCTGGGGGCGGAAGAGCCGGACCTTGCCGTCGCGCCCGCGGAAGGCCTTGAGGCCGTCGAACACCGCCTGGGCGTAGTGGAGCACGGCCGCCGCCGGGTCCAGCGCGAGCGGCCCGTACGGCTCGATCCGCGGGTCGTACCAGCCCTTCTCCTCCTGGAAGTCCGCGACGAACATGTGGTCGGTGAAGACGGTCCCGAACGTGAGCTCGCTGTCCTTGGGCTTCGGCTTCTTCGCGGTCGCTCGGCTGATCCTGATGGGCTCACTCATCTCATCCCTCCTCACGCCACACTCCAGCCTTCGAACTCATGAACCTCAAGCACCATGCGCTTGTCCTTGGCGGCTGATCAAAACGACCCGGATCCGAGGCGGCGCCGACGGAGCCAACGAAGCAGATGGGTCGTTGTCATCAGCCGCCCTAGAAGATTATGGGCTCGCGGTAGAGCCCGAACACCTGACGGTACACGTCCGAGATCTCGCCGAGGCTCACATAGTCCTTCACCGCGTCGACGAGCACCGGCATCACGTTTCGCCGCTCGCGGCACGCCTCGGCCAGCTGCTTGAGCCGCCGCTCGACCTTCGCCGGGTCGCGCGCGGCCTTGAGGCGCCCGACGCGCTCGAGTTGCTCGCGCTCGACGGCCGCGTCGATCTTGAGATAGTTGATGGGGCGCTCCTCCGGCATCACGTACTTGTTGACGCCGACGACGACCTTGTCCCGTCGATCCTCCATCAGCTGATAGCGGTACGCGGCGTCCGCGATCTCCCGCTGCGGATAGCCCGTGTCGATGGCGCGAACGATGCCGCCCATCGCGTCGATCTTCCGGATGTACTCGTGCGCGGCCTCTTCCATCTGGTTCGTCAGCGTCTCGAGGTAGTACGAGCCCCCGAGCGGATCGATGGTCAGGGCCACCCCGGATTCCTCGGCGAGGATCTGCTGGGTCCGCAGGGCGACCGTCACCGCCTCCTCCGTCGGCAGCGCCCACGTCTCGTCGTACGAGTTGGTGTGGAGCGACTGGGCGCCGCCGAGCACCGCCGCCAGCGCCTGGAGGGCGACGCGGGCGATATTGTTCAGCGGCTGCTGGGCGGTCGCCGAGACGCCCGCCGTCTGAGTGTGCGTCCGGAGCAGCATCGACTCGGGCTTCCGGGCGCCGAAGCGCTCCTTCATGAAACGCGCCCACAGCCGCCGCGCCGCCCGAAGCTTGGCGATCTCCTCGAAGAAGTCGTTGTGGATGTCGAAGAAGAACGAGAGCCGCGGCGCGAAGCTGTCGATGTCGAGCCCGCGCGCGCACGCCGCCTCGACGTAGCCGAGGCCGTCGGCCAGCGTGAACGCGAGCTCCTGCACCGCGGTCGCGCCCGCCTCCCTGATGTGGTAGCCCGAGATCGAGACCGGATTGAAGCGTGGCACGTGCTTCGAGGTGAACTCGATCATATCGACGACGATCCGCACCGCGGGCTCGGGCGGGCAGATCCATTCCTTCTGCGCGATGAATTCCTTCAGCATGTCGTTCTGCATCGTGCCGCCGACGCGGTCCCACGCGATCCCTTGCTTCTCGGCGAGGGCCAGGTACATGGCGAGCACGACCGACGCCGTGCAGTTGATCGTCATCGACGTCGTGACGTCGCCGAGCGGGATATCCGCGAACAGTCGCTCGAAATCATCGAGCGTCGAGATCGACACGCCTTCCTTGCCGACCTCGCCCCGCGCCCGCGGGTGGTCCGCGTCGTATCCCATCAGCGCGGGCATGTCGAACGCGGTCGACAGCCCGGTCTGGCCCTGCGCCAGCAGGTACTTGAACCGGGCGTTGGTGTCTTCGGGCCGTCCGAACCCGGCGAACATCCGCATCGTCCAGAGTCGGCCCCGGTACATCGTCGGATAGACGCCGCGGGTGAACGGGTACTCGCCCGGGCGGCCGAGCTGCTCGTCGGGCGACCAATCGCGCAGGCTCGCCGGCGTGTAGAGCGGCTCGATCGGGATGCCCGACAGCGTCTCGAAGCGCGCCGAGCGCTCGGGCCGCCGCTCACGCTCCGTCATGGTCACCTCGCAACACGTCGCGCGCGATCACGAGCTTCTGGATCTGAGAGGTGCCCTCGTAGAGCTGCGTGATCTTCGCGTCGCGGAAGGCACGCTCCACCTCGTACTCCTTGATGAAGCCATAGCCGCCGTGGACCTGGATCGCGTCCGTCGCCACCTTCATCGCCGTCTCGGCGGCGAAGAGCTTGGCCATCGCGGCGGCGGTCCCGTAGGGCCGGCCGGCTTCCTTGAGCGCGGCGGCGCGCAGGGTCAGGAGGCGGGCGCCGTCGATGGCCACCGCCATGTCGGCCAGCATCCACTGGATCATCTGGTGCTCGCCGATCGGCACCCCGAAGGCCTTCCGCTCGCGGGCATACGCCACGGAGCGCGCGTACGCGCCGGCCGCGATCCCGAGCGCCTGGGCCGCGATCCCGACCCGCCCCCCGTCGATCGCCGACAGGGCGATCCTGAATCCCTGGCCTTCCTCTCCGAGGCGATTCGCCGCCGGGACGCGGCAGCCGTCGAAGACCAGCTCGGCCGTGTCCGACGCCCGGATACCGAGCTTGTCCTCGGTCTTGGTCACCGTGAACCCGGGCGTTCCCTTCTCCACGACGAAGGCGGAGATGCCTCGGTGCCCCTGGGCGCGGTCGGTCTGGCAGAAGACGAGTGCGAACGACGCCTCGCGGCCCGTGGTGATGAAGCGCTTGCAGCCGTCGATCACGTAGTGGTCGCCGTCGCGGACCGCGAGCGTCGCCTGGTTCGTCGCGTCCGAGCCCGCCTGCGGCTCCGTGAGCGCGAAACACCCGTGGGCGTGACCGGAGGCGACCGGCCTCAGGTAACGCTCGCGCTGGGCGTCCGTGCCATACCGGTACACCGGCTCGCCGTAGAGCGAGTTGTTGACCGACATGATGACGGCGTGGCTCGCGCACGCCTTGGCGATCTCCTCGAGGGCCACGACGTACGACACCGCGCCGGCGCCGCTCCCGCCCCACTGCTCGGGAATCACCATGCCCATGAGGCCGAGCTCCCCCATGCCCTTGACCGTCTCGTGCGGGAAGCGCGCTTCCCGATCGATCTCGGCGGCGATCGGCCTGATCTGGGAGTCGGCGAACTCCCGGACCGTCGCCTGAATCAGCTGCTGCTCCTCGGTCAAATCAAACTTCATTTTTGGGAGAGGGGGGCTCCGGGTGTACGAGATGCGTACACCCTCCGCCCCCCTCTCGACTCCCCCGGTTCGTCGTCACCCTCTCGACTCCCTTCTGGAGAAGGGGGCTCCGGCTGTACGGCAGGCGTACAGCCTCCGCCCCCCTCTCGACTCCCCCCTGTGCCGGGCACGCAGTCCTCATTTCTCGAGGAGCTTCTTGAATTCTTTCGTGAGCTCCGGCACCACCTCAAAGAGGTCGGCAACGATCCCGAAGTCGGCGATCTTGAAGATCGGCGCCTCCGGGTCCTTGTTCACGGCGACGATGACCTTCGAGGTCCGCATTCCGGCCAGGTGCTGGATCGCGCCCGAGACGCCGAAGCCGAGATAGAGCTTCGGCGAGATGGTCCGGCCGGTCTGGCCGATCTGGAACCGGTGCGGCCGCCAGCCGGCGTCGACCGCGGCGCGCGACGCGCCCACCGCGGCGCCGATCACGCGGCCCAGCTCTTCGAGGATCACGTAGTTCTCCGGCCCCTTCATCCCGCGCCCGCCCGAGATGACCGTCTCCGCCTCGGTCAGCTCCGGCAGGCCGGTGGAGACCTCCTCGCGGCGCTCGACGAACTTCATCTGGGCGCCGGGCACCGTCACGGTCGGTCGTTCGATCGTCGCCGTCTTTCCGGGCTGGGTGTCCGCCGGGCGGAACACGTTAGGTCGCAGCGTCGCGACCCACGGCGCCTTGGCCCACGTCACCTTCGAGAGAAGCTTGCCCGCGTAGATCGGGCGAGTCGCCACCAGGGCGTCCCCATCGAGGGCGAACCCGACCGAGTCGGCCGCGAGCCCGACGCCGAGCCGCGCCGCGAGCCGCGCCACGAACTCCCGCTGGCGGCTCGTCACGGGCGCGAAGATCGCTTTCGGCGCTTCCTTGGCGGCAAGCTCGGCGGCGGCCGCCACCCACACCTCGCTCCGATAGGGGGCGAGGGCCGCGTGCTCGAGCAACAGCACTTTCGTGGCGCCCCACTCACCGAGCTGCTTCAGTCCGGCCTCGCTCGCCTTGTCGGTGAGCCAGACGGCCTCGGCGCGCCCCGGCGCGAGCCGCGAGGCTTCGCCGATGACTTCGGCCATGACCTTCTTCGGCGAGCCGTTTCGATCGTCTTCGACGATGCACCAGAACGCGTTCGGCATTGTGTCCTCTTGGGAGAGGGGGGTTCCGGGTGTACGGCATGCGTACACCCTCCACCCCCCTCTCGACTCCCCCCTGTTCGCCGGCCTCTCGACTCTCCCTGTTTTCGCCGTCTCTTTCGACTGCTGTTCCCCGGGCTCGACTCCCCCTAGATCGCTTTGGCGTCTTCGCGCAGTGCGCGGACCAGCTCCTTCACCGCCGTGGGCACGTCGCCCGCGATGATGCGTCCGGGCGGGCGGGGTGGCAGCGCCTGGAGCCCGACGATCGAGAGCTGCGGCGACTCCGACGTCAACCCGAGATCGGCCGCCTTCACGTCCTTGATCTCCTTCTTCTTCGCGCCCATGATGCCTTTCAGCGTCGGGTACCGCGGCTCGTTGAGCCCCTTTTGCGCGGCGAGGACCGCGGGCAGCGGGAGATCGAAGACCTCGAGTCCACCCTCGACCTGGCGGGCGGCGCGGACGGACTTGGCGTCGGCGTCGATCGCCTCCTCCATGATCCAGTAGGCGCACGGCCAGCCGAGCAGCTCGGCGAGCTGCGCCGCCACCGCGCCCATGTCGTCATCGATCGCCTGGCGACCGCACAACACGAGCTGCGGGCCTTCCTGCTTGATGGCCGCCGCGAGCGCCTTGGCCGTCGCCAGCGTGTCGGCGGCCGCCCAGGCGGGGTCGTTCAGGTGGATCGCGCGGTCGCAGCCCATCGCGAGGCAGGAGCGGAGCACCTCCTTCACCCGATCGGGGCCGAGCGACACCGCCACGACCTCGCCCTGACCGCGCTTTTCCTTGATGCGCAGCGCTTCCTCGACCGCGAACTCGTCGTACGGCGACACGATCCACGTGATGCCCGTGGTGTCGATCGTCTTGCCGTCGGCGGCGATCTTCACCTGGGTCGCGGTGTCCGGCACCTGCTTGACGGTCACGAGGATCTTCATGACGTCGCTCCTTAGTCACGGAGTTCGCGGGTGATCCGGAAGCGGTCGCCCGGGATGAAGACGCGGTCGAAGACAACGGGCGCGCCGCCGGCGTCGTGCGAGACGCGCTCGGCCTCGAACGCCGGCTCGCCGGCGCGGCATCCGAGATCGCGCGCCTCACGCCGGCCCAGGCGCACCGCCGAGACGGTCTCGTGCGCGCGCACGATGATGACGCCGAGCTTGAACTCGAGCACCTGGTGGAGCGGCGTCCGCGCGAGATCGGCCCGCACCACCTCTTCGCCGATCAGCGGTGGGAGGAACGACCGCTGAAGACTCATCGGATGGTCGTCGACCAGCCGCAGCCGCTCCAGCACGAACACGCGGGCCGGCGCCGGGAGTCGCAGCGCCTCCGCAACGCGCCGGTCGGGGGCGGCGAACCGCGCCCCCAGGAGCCGCGTCGCGACGTGCTCGCCCTTGGCCGAGAGATCCCCGGCGAAGCGGCGGAGCTGGAGGATGTCGTAGTCGATCGAGGGCGCGGCGACGAACGTCCCGAGACCGTGGCGGCGCGTGATCAGGTGCTCGCGCTCGAGGAGCTCGAGCGCCTGCCGCAGCGTCATGAGCGTGACGCCGAAGCTCTTCGCGAGCTGGCGCTGGTTGTCGAGCCGCGCGCCGGGCGCGAGCTCGCCCCGCCGGATCCGCTCGCTCAACGTCTCGGCGATGCGGTGGTAGCGCGGGACCCGGATGCGCTTCGCGCTCGCCCTGACACCGTTCATTAGGACCTCAGTGTTCTAGAACACTACGCCTCGAAACGCGCCGCGGAAGCGCTGTACGAGGAAAAGAAAACCCCAACATCGAAGGGAACTTGAGCGCGCCGCGACAGTCTATTCTAGGCCTATTCTAGGTCAGCCGGCCGGCCTCGCGCAAGTTCCGCCGCACTTTTTGGAACCGGAGGCGGCCGCCACGACCCGAGTCTCCCCGGCCGCTCACGCCTCCTGCGAGAGCCGCCCCGTGAAGCGGACGAGCTCCTCGAGCTTGTCGCGGGCGGCGCCAGTGTCGATCGAGCGAGCCGCCAGCTCGACGCCCTCCTTGAAGTCGCGTGCCTTGACGCCCACGACCAGCGCGGCGGCGGCGTTCATCACCACGATGTCCCGCTTGGGGCCGGGCTCCCCGCGGAGGATCGCGTGGATGATCGCGGCGTTCTGCTCGCGGTCGCCGCCGAGCAGATCGCGCATCGAGACGCGCGGCAGGCCGAAGTCCTCTGGCCGGACGGTGAACGTGCGCACGACGCCTTCGCGGACCTCGGAGACGCGGCTCTCGCCGGTGTTCGAGATCTCGTCGAGGCCGTCCGCTCCGTGGACGACGAACGCGCGGAACGTGCCGAGCTCCGCGAGCACCCGCGCCAGCGGCTCGGTGAGCGCGGCCGCGTAGACGCCGATGACCTGGGCGTTGGCGCCCGCCGGGTTGGTCAGCGGCCCCAGCATGTTGAAGACGGTGCGCACGCCCATCTCGCGCCGCGCCGGCATCACGTGCTTCATCGCCGTGTGCAGAAGCGGCGCGTAGAGGAAGCCGATCCCCACCTGATCCACGCAGCGCGCGACCTTCTGCGGCGGCAGGTCGAGATTGATGCCGAGCGTCTCGACCACGTCGGCGGAGCCACAGAGCGAGGACACGGAGCGGTTGCCGTGCTTGGCGACGCGAAGCCCGGACCCGGCCACGACGAACGCCGTCGCCGTCGACACGTTGAAGGTGCCGGTCGCGTCCCCTCCGGTGCCACAGGTGTCGATCAGCATCTCGCGGTCCGTGCCGGTCAGGCCGGCCACTTCGTCGCCGCGTGTGCGGATGCGCACGACCTTCTGGCGCATCACCTGCGCGAAGCCGATCAGCTCCTCGACGATCTCGCCCTTCATCCGAAGCGCGGTCAGGAACGCGGCGATCTGCGCGTGGGTCGCCGCACCCGACATGATCGCTTCCATCGCCGCCGCGGCTTCGATGCGCGTGAGGTCCCGTCGATCGACGAGAACTCGGATCGCTTCACTGATGATCGGACTGGTCATGGCGGACGGCTCCCCCCTGGCCCGAGCCTCCACAGTATCGCACCGGAGCCCTCCATGGGGTCGCTCCTGGGGGCACCGGGTCGGCGACGCGGTGCCGGAGCTCCCCTCGCCGACATCGGAGGGATGTGAGGACCCGGCGCGGCCGCTCCTCAGAGACCGAGATACGCCTGCTTCACGTGGGGGCTCGCCCGCAGGCTCTCCCGCGTCCCCTCGAGCACGATCCGCCCGTTCTCGAGCACGTAGCCTCGGTGCGAGAGCTGGAGCGCGCGCGGCACGTTCTGCTCGACGAGCATGATCGTCGTGCCGTCGCCATTGACACGCTGCAGAGTGTCGAAGATGAGCTTCACCGTCATCGGCGCCAACCCGAGGCTCGGCTCGTCCAGCAGGAGGAGCCGCGGGCGGGCCATGAGCCCGCGCCCGATCGCGCACATCTGTTGCTCGCCGCCCGACAGCGTCCCGGCCAGCTGCCGCTCGCGCTCGCGCAAGCGGGGGAAGAGCGTGAAGACAAGCTCGAGCGCGTCGTCCCGCCGCCGCCGGTCCGCGGCGCGCCCGCCGAGCTCGAGATTGTCTCGGACCGTCATCGTGGGAAAGAGCTGGCGCCCCTCCGGCACGTGGGCGATGCCCCGCGCGACGATCTGGGACGATCCGAGACCATCGAGCCGCGCGCCCTCGAATTCGATGCGCCCGGCGCGCACGGGCAGAAGCCCGCAGATCGCCCGCAGCGTCGTGGTCTTGCCGGCGCCGTTCGAGCCGATCAGCGCCACCGCCTCGCCCCGTCGCACCTCGAGCGAGACGCCGGAGACCGCCGTCAGGTCGCCGTAGCCGGCCTCGAGCCCGTCAAGCCGGAGCAGCGCGGACATACTCGTCGCCCAGGTAGGCCTCGACCACTTTCGGGTGATTGGCGATGTCGGCCGGGGCTCCCTCCGCGATCTTCTCGCCGAAGCTCAGCACGACGATCCGATGGGACAGCGCCATCACCGCCCGCATGTTGTGCTCGATCAACAGAATGGACACCCCCGACTCATGGATGCCGCGGATCAGCTGGATGATCGTCTCGATCTCCGTCGGATTGAGCCCCGCCATCACCTCGTCGAGCAGGAGCAGGCTCGGCTCGGTGGCGAGCGCCCGCGCCAGCTCGAGGCGCTTGCGCTCGGCGAGCGTCAGGGCGCCCGCCGTCACGCGCTCCCGGGCGCCGAGTCCCACGCGCTCCACGACGTCGCGAGCGCGGGCGCGCGCCGCGACGGCCTGCGGATGTCGCGCGAGCGCGCCCACCCTCACGTTCTCGAGCACCGTCATGCGCGGGAAGGGCCGGACGATCTGAAACGTCCGCGCCAGCCCGAGGCGGCAGATCGCGTGCGGTGGGAGCCCGACGATCGAGCGGTCACGGAAGCTGACGTCGCCCGCGTCCGGCGTGAGAAATCCCGAGAGGAGATTGAAGACCGTCGTCTTGCCGGCCCCGTTCGGGCCGATGAGCCCGAGCATCTCGCCGTGCTGGACCGTTAGGTCGAGCCCGGCGACGGCCTGGAGCCCGCCGAAGCGCCTGGACAGCCCGCGTGCCACCAGCAGGGTCTGTTGTAGCGGGGGCCGTGAGGCCGGCTCGGACTGAGGGTGGCCTGAGACAGGCGCGGCGTGGCTCCGTTCGTCGGCCGGCTCGGACTGAGGGTGGCCTGAGACAGGCGCGGCGTGGCTCCGTTCGTCGCCCGGCTCGGACTGAGGGTGGCCTGAGACAGGTGCGGCGTGGCTCCGTTCGTCGCCCGGCTCGGACCGAGGGTGGCCTGAGACAGGTGCGGCGTGGCTCCGTTCGTCGCCCGAGAAGGGCGCGCCCCGGCTCCGCTGGAGCGCGCGGCGCAGACGCGGATAGGCGCCCTCGGGCAGGAATAGCACCACGCCGATCAGAAGCACGCCGTACGCGATCAGGTGCGCGCCGTGCAGTCCTCCCTGCCCGAGATAGAGCCGAGAGAGCTCGGCCAGCGGCGTCAAGATGAAGGAGCCTACGATGGGTCCGAGGAGCGTGCCGGCGCCGCCCACGATCGGGCGGATGGCGATCTCGACCGACAGCGGGATACCGAACAGCGTGTTGGGCTGGAGCGAGAAGAGGTAGAAGGCGTAGAAGGTGCCGGCCAGCCCCGTGAGGAAGGACGACACGATCATCGCGAGCATCTTGTACTTGAACGCGTCCACGCCGAGCGCCTCGGCCGCGGCCTCGTCCTCGCGGATCGCCGCGAGGTACATGCCGAAGCGCCGCCGCTCGATCGCCCAGGCGGTCGCCGTGGCCACCAGCATGAGGGCCAGCGCGACGTAGTAGTAGACGCGACCGTCGCTGAACTGGAACTGCCGTGGGTCGCCGGTGAAGGTGATGTACAGGCCGAGTGGGCCCCCGAGCGCGTCGATGTTCGAGACGGCGATGCGACAGATCTCGGCGAACGCCACGGTGAGCAGGACGAAGTAAAAGCCGCGCAGGCCGAAGCGGAAGCCGAGGTAGCCGATGATCGCGCCGAGCAGCGCCGCGAGCACGGCGCCGACGAACATGCCCACCCACGGCGTCAGCCCCCCCTCGATCGACAGCATCGCCGCCGTGTAGCCGCCGACCCCGACGAAGGCGGCGTGCCCGACCGAGAGCTGGCCCGCGTATCCGCCCACGCTGTTCCACGCCTGCCCGAGGAACGCGTAGAAGAAGATCAGGATGAAGATGGTCATCGCGTACGAGCTCAGCACCGCCGGAAGGGCCAGCAGCACCGCGAGCGCCGCGCCGACGACCCACCTCATGACGTGCGCTTCGCGAACAGGCCCGCCGGCCGGAACAGGAGGATTAGAATGAGCAGCGAGAAGCTCACCAGCTCCTTGAGCGACGGCTTGAGGAACACGGCGCCGAGCGACTCGGCGACCGACACCAGCAGACCTCCGATGAACGCGCCGAGGAGACTCCCCATCCCGCCGATGATCACAATGTTGAACGAGGTCACCGACAGCGAGAGCCCGGTCGACGGTTGAAACGGGAGGATCGGGGAGACCAGCGCGCCCGCCGCGCCCACGCAGGCCGCGCCCACGCCGAACGCCGCCGCATAGACGCGCCGCACGTCGGTGCCGATCACGAGCGCGCCGTAGGTGTTGTCGGCCGCGGCCCGGATCGTCCGACCGAGGTCGGTCCGGTAGAGGAACAGGGAGAGCGCGACGGTGAGCGCGACGGCAACCACGAACGTCACGAGCCGGGCGACGTCCACGAAAACGGGCCCGATCCACAGCGTCGCCGCCCCGAGGGGCGTCCGCACGCGCGTCGGCTCGGGACCGAACGCGACCAGCGCCAGGTTCTCGAGCACGAGCGCGACCCCGAGCATCAGGAGAATCTGCATCTCGTGGGGCGCGTCGATGATCCGGTCGACGAGTCCCCGCTGCACGAGGAGGCCGAGCGCGAACAGCGCGGCGGCACAGACGACGAAGCTCAGGTAGGGATCGATGCCCGCGCGGGTGGCGAGCAGGTACGCGAGGTACATGCCCCAGACCATCATGTCGCCATGGGCGAAGTTCACCACGCGCATCACGCCGAAGATCAGCGTGAGGCCGACGGCCATCAGGCTGTAGACACCGCCGAACAGCAGACCGCTCAGCAATCCCTGCAGAACCAGCGTCACGTCCATGCAGACCCCGACTGGGGGCGGCGGGCGCGTGAGGACGGTCGGGGTTGGGGTCGACCGGACCCGTTCCCGACACGCGGCGACGGGCATCCGCGTGCCCGGATGGAGCCCAGCCGCCGCGGAGCAGCGCCCGCGTGCCGCGTGGTCCGGTCGACCCCGGCCCCGACCGCCCGCACGCGCCCGCCGCCCCCGGTCGTCCTAGGCTCTAGGCCTCGGGAAGACGAGCTTCTGCAGCGCGGCCTCTCTGGGCCAGACCGCCACGGGCTTCTGGCTCAGGATCTGGATCATCGTCGGGATGGCGTTGGGGTTGTCGCCGAGCTCGTTGAAGACGACCGGCCCGCCGTACTGCATGAGCCCGCTGCCGAAGTTCGTCTTCTTCATCGCGTCGACGATCGCGTCCGGGTCCTCGAGGCTCGCGGCGCGCTCGAGAATGTCGGCGATGACGAACATGCCGTCGTACGAGTAGCCCGAGTTCGTGTCGAACGTCTTGCCGCCCGAGCGCCTCCGGTACTCCTCGGCCACGGCGTTGGTCTTCGGGTTCTTGAAGTTCGCCCACGGCACGCTCGTCAGCACGTACTCGAGATCGTCCTTGAGCGCGGCCAGCTGGCCGGACTCGTAGAGCCCCGGGCTGCCGGGGCCGACGACTCCCATGATCTCGATCCGCTGCTTGCGGATCTCGGGGAAGAGCAGCAGCGCGGACGCCGGCCGGGTGATCGGCGCGATCACGTCGGGCTTCGCGGCCTTCGCCTTCGAAATTTCCGTCGAGAGATCGGACGGCGGTTCCGGCCACGGGATGGCCTCGACGATCTCCCACGACGGGTTGGCCGCCTTGTGGGCCGCCTGGAACCCCCGCGCCTGGTTCTGGCCGAAGAGGTCGTTGCAGTACATCAGGACGACCCGCTTGGGCGACGCGTTCGCTTCCTTGAAGATCTCGCTGAAGTACTGGACGGCCTTGCGGCCGAAGCTCGAGCCCGTGGGAAAGTTGCGGTAGACATACTGGACCTTCTGCTGACCTTCTTTGACGGATTTCGCGACGTTCGCGGTGATCGGGTCGGCGGCGGCGATGTCGATCAGGAGCGGCACGCGCCGCTGCTGGGCGACGGACACCATGGCGGCGGTGCTGCCCGAGTCGAAGGAGCCCATCAGCATCTGAGCGCCATGGTTCACGACCCGCTCGGCCTCGACGCGGCCGTTCTCGGGCTTGGTCTGCGTGTCGCCGACGACCAGCTCGAGCTTGATGCCCTTTGCCTTGATGCCGCCCGCCGCGTTGATCGCGTCGGCGGCCATCTGGGCGCCCAGGCGGCAGGCCTGCCCGGGCTCGGCGAGCGCCCCCGTCACGGGGTGAATGACGCCGATCTTGAACGTCTTCGGCTGCGCGCGCAGTGGCAGCGGAAATCCGACGACGACGCTCGCGCCGGCGGCGGTCGCCTCGAGAAACGTCCGCCGGGTCACTCGATGCCTCGCCATCACGCGCCTCCTCCGAGAAGTTCTTTGGCGATGATCATGCGCTGGATCTGGTTCGTGCCCTCGTAGATCTGCATGATCTTCGCGTCGCGCATGTACCGTTCCACCGGGAACTCGCGGGTGTAGCCGTAGCCGCCGAAGATCTGGACCGCGTCGGTGGCGACCTTCATGGCGGCGTCGCCCGCCCAGCATTTCGCCATCGACGCTTCGTACGTGTTGCCCCGAACGCCCGCGTCGATCTGGCGCGCGGCGTGATGGACCATGAGCCGCGCCGCGTGCACCTGCATCGCCATGTCCGCCAGCATGAACTGAATGCCCTGGAACGCGGCGATCGGCTGGCCGAACTGCCGCCGCTCCTTCGCGTACGCCGCGGCGGCGTCGAGCGCGGCCTGGCCGATGCCGACCGCCATCGCGCCCGTCATCGGGCGCGTCATGTCGAGCGTCTGCATGGCGATCTTGAATCCCTCGCCCTCCTCGCCGAGCCGCTGCTCGATCGGGACGGCGCAATCCGTGAAGTGGAGCGCCACCGTGGGCGAGCAGCGGATCCCCATCTTCCTTTCCTTCTTGCCGAGGGCGAAGCCGGGCACGTCCTTCTCGATGAGGAAGGCGGTGATGCCCTTGGCGCGCTTGCCCGGATCGACGGTCACGAAGACGGTGATGACGTCCGCGTGGTCGCCATGGGAGCACCATTGCTTCGCGCCGTTCAGGACGTAGCGATCGCCCGTGCGGACCGCCGTGGTCCGGAGGCTCGCGGCGTCCGAGCCGGCGCCGGGCTCCGAGAGCGAGTACGCCGCCATGAACTCCCCGGCCGCGAGACGGGGCAAGTACTTCTTCTTCTGCTCCGTGGTGCCGGCCAGGAGGATCGGCAGGCCGCCGAGCGGGTGCGCGCCGAAGTTCGTGGTCGTCCCGGCGCACGCCCATCCGAGCTCCTCGGCGACCAGGGCGAGCGCGAGACAGCCCATGTTCGTCCCGCCGTATTCCTCCGGCACCCAGACGCCGAAGAGGCCGGAGTCGACGAGCGCGCGCATCGACTCCGTCGGGTAGCTCTCGGTCTCGTCGTAGTGCGCGGCGTGCGGCGCGATCCGGTCGCGAGCGACTTTGCGCGCGAGGTCCCGGATCATCCGTTGGTCCTCGGTGAGGTAGAAGAGGTCGTTCATGTCGGGTCCCCCCTTAGACGATCTGCCGCCGCCTCAACTCGGCCAGCCGCTCGGGCGTCAGGCCGAGCGCGTCGACGTAGATCTTCTCATTGTGCTCGCCGAGCCGGGGCGGAAAGCTCAGCACCGGCGGCTCGCCGACCGGTGGGGCCGGCAGCGCGAGCCGGAGGCCGGATCGTGGGTCCGTGACCTGGACGAGCCGCTCGGCGACCAGCGGATCGGCCGCGACGTCGGCGAGGGTGCTGACGCGGGACACCGGCACGCCGGCGCGCCGGAGCGATTCGAGCGCCTCGGCGGTGCCGAGATCCGCGAAGCAGTCGGCCAGCGCGCGATCCAGCCGATCGACGTCGGCGATGCGGCCCGCGTTGGCCGCGTACTCGGGCCGCGCCAACCCGGCGAAGCCCGAGAGCGCCGTCAGCGCCGCCCACTGCTGGTCGTTACCCACCGCCAGGTACACGTGGCCGTCGCGCGTCCGGTGGACGGCGACGGGGGCGAAGAACTGATGGCGGTTACCCTTTCGCGTGACACGCTCGCCGAGGCTCCCGGCGAGCGTGATGGGCGCGACCATCCACGACACCGCGCTGCGCAGCATCGACACGTCGATGCGCGCCCCCTCGCCCGTCGTGGCGCGGCGATAGAGCGCCTTCACGACCTCGCTGTAGCCGTGCTCGGCGGCTCCCAGGTCGACCATCGGCAGGCCGAAGACCGTGGGGGGGCCCCCGGCGTCGCCGGTCAGGTCCATGAAGCCGGCGCGCGCTTGCAGCACAGGGTCGTAGGCCGCCTCGTCGTGCTCCGGACCGAAGCCCGTGATGCCGAGCCAGATCAGGTCGGACTTCACGGCGAGGAGCCGCTCGGGCTCGATCCCGAGGCGGGCGTAACTCCGCGTCCGCTGATTGCAGGCGAACACGTCGACGGGGAGCTTGACGATCAGCGCGCGCAGGAGCGCCTGGCCGTCGGGATGATCGAGGTTGAGGGTGATGGCTTCCTTGCCGCAGTTGTTCGGCAGAAAGTAGCTACGCATCGCGGGCTCGGCGAGCACGTCGTGGCCGACGAACCGGTTGGGATCCGGACGCTCGGCGTGCTCCACCCGGATCACACGGGCGCCGTCGCACGCGAGCCGGTAGGTCAGGAACGGGAGCGTCGTGGCCTGCTCGAGGCTGAGCACCGTGACACCCGACAGGAGCCCGCGCGCCATCAGCGGTCTCGCCGGGCCCGGCTCACCGCCGCGGCCGACGATCGACGACACGCACCGCCTTGCCCTGCGGCCGTTCGATCTCGCCGTGCGTGCAGAGACGCACCTCCGAGCTCAGCGCCAGCACGTCGTGCAACTCGCGCCGGATCCGCGCCGCGACCGCCGGATCGCAGCCCGGCTCCGCCTCGACGCGGATCGTCATTCGCTCGCCGCCGCCCTCCGAGTCGAGCACGATCTGGTACTCGTGGCTCACGCCGGCGTGGCGCAGGAGCATCGTCTCGATCTGGCGCGGGTAGAAGTTCACCCCTTTGTAGATCACCATGTCGTCGGCGCGTCCGCGCAGCCGGTCGATCCTGAGCGAGGTCCGTCCGCAGTCGCAGGGGGCGCGCGAGACGACGCGCGTCAGGTCGTGGGTCCGGTAGCGGACCAGCGGCAGGCCCTCCCGCGTCAGCGTCGAGACGACCAGCTCGCCCTCCGTGCCGTCCAGCACGACCGCGCCGGTCGCCGGGTCGACGACCTCCGGGTAATAGTGATCCTCCCAGACGTGGATACCGCTGCGCGCGGTGCAATCGATGCCGAGCCCCGGTCCGCCCGTCTCGGTCATGCCGATGATGTCGAAGGTGCGAATGTGGAGCTCCTTCTCGATGCGCGCCCGCAGCTCGTCGGACCACATCTCCGAGCCGAGGATGCCCACGCGGAGCGACAGGGAGGCGAGGTCGAATCGCTCCTCGCGCGCCGCCTCGATGAGCCGCAGTGGGTAGGTCGCGGTTGCGGCGACGACGGTCGCCTCGAGATCGCGCATGAGCCGGAGCTGCAGGGTTGTCCGCCCGGCGCCGGTCGGGATCACCATCGCGCCGAGCCGCTCGGCGCCATAGTGGAAGCCGAAGCCGCCGGTGAAGAGGCCGAACGAGGGCGTGATCTGGATGACGTCCTCGCGGCCGACGCCCGCGGCGACGTAGCAGCGCGCCATGACGTCGCCCCACTGCGCCACGTCGGAGGCGGTATAGGGATTCAGGATCGGGTTGCCGGTCGTCCCGCTCGACATCTGGATCCGGACATAGCCCGCCTCGCGCGCGCACGCGAGCCCGTAGGGGTACGCGTCACGCAGCTCCCCCTTCGTGAGGAACGGCAGCGCCCGCCAGTCCTCGACCTGGACGACGTCCTCGGGATGGACGCCGCGAAGGCGGCGCGCCCAGGCGGGCTCGGCCAGGACCCGAGCGAGCGTCGCGCGCATGCGCTCGACGACGAGACGCTCCAGGGCCTCGCGCGCGAGCGCCTCCAGCTCGGGCTGCCACATCGTCACGGAGTCCGGCCGTCGAGGCCGAGGTAGGCGGTCCGGACGCGCGGGTCTTCCGCCAGTCCCGCGCTCGGGCCGGACGCGACCAGTCGCCCCATCTCGAGGACGTAGCCGCGGCTCGCGAGCGCGAGCGCCCGTCGGGCGTTCTGCTCGACGAGCAGGACGGCGACGCCCCCGTCGTTGATCCGCCGGATCACCCGGAAGATCTCGCGCGAGAGCATCGGCGCCAGACCGAGCGACGGCTCGTCGAGCAGCAGGAGCCGGGGTCGGGTCACGAGGGCGCGGCCGATGGCAAGCATCTGCTGCTCGCCGCCCGAGAGCGTCCCGGCCGCCTGGCCCTGCCGCTCCCGGAGCGTCGGAAACAGCTGGAAGGCCGCCTCGAGCCGCTCGCCGATGTCCCGCCGGCGCACGGTGTGGCCGCCGACGAGCAGGTTCTCGCGGACCGTGAACTCCCGGAAGATCTCGCGCCCCTCGGGGACGTGGCCGACGCCGGCGGCGACGATGGCGTCCGCCGCCGCGTGGGTGACCGTGATCACGTTGAACACGGTCGACTTCCCCGCGCCGTTGGGACCGATGAGCGCGAAGATCTCTCGCTCGGCGACCCCGAAGCCGAGCCCGCTGAGCGCGTCGAGGCCGAGCTGATCGAGAGGTCTTCGACGCCGAGCACCAGCCCTACTCGGACTTGAGCCAGTCGGTCAACGGCTTGAAGCGTCCGTTCTCGACGCGCACCCAGAACCCCTGCTTCTGCGTCTCGTGGTCGGGACCGATCGTGAGCGGCGGCAGCAGGCCGCTCTCGAACCCCTTGACGGATTCCAGCGCCACGATCAGCGACTCGCGTGTCAGGTCGCGCCCGGCGCGCTTCGCGGCCTCGGTGAAGAGCATCCCGGCGAAGTAGCCGGCGAGCGAGTAGCGGTTCGCCTCGTTCTTCGGAAAGTACTTCTGCATGTACGCGCGGTACAGCTTGACGCCGGACAGCTCCGAGGTCACCGGATCGGGCCAGAGCGACAGCCCCTCGACGCCGTCCGCCGCCTCGCCGGCGAGCGCCAGGTAGCGCTCGTCGGTGAGCGGGCCCGTCGAGACCATGAGCGTGTCGGTCCAGCCGATCTTCTGGCGCTCGCGCAGCGCCTGCGCGGCCGGCCCCGGTACCAGCACGAGGAAGGTCACCTCCGGCTTGGCCGCCTGGAGCTTCGCGATCTGCGCGCTCACGTCGGTGACGCCGCGCTTGACCGACTCGGCGGCCGCCAGCTTGAGACCGAACCGTCCGAGGTCCTTCTCGAAGGCCGTGAGGAACGACTTCCCGTACTCGTCGTCCTGGTAGAGCGCCGCGAACTTCTTGTATTTCCGCTGCCCGGCGAGGTAGTCGACCATCATCCTCGAGGACCGATCGCTCAGCGTCATGCCCTGGAACACGTAGCGCCGGGCCCGCGTCACCGGCGAGCTCTGGTACGGCAACAGGAGCGGAACCTTGTTCGCCTCGAGGTACTCGAGCGTGGCCACGACCGGCGGCGACCCCTGGGGGATGACGATCGCGAAGACGCGGTCCTGCTCGACCAGTTTCTTGGTGTTGGCGACCGCATCCTGAGGTCGGTAGCCGTCGTCGTAGTACACGGTCCGGACCTTCCGCCCGTGGATCCCGCCCGCGTCGTTGACCACCCGGAAGTAGAGGTCCACGCCGAATTTCGTGATCTGCTCCCCGGTGAACGCGAGCGGGCCCGAGAACGAGTTGGAGCCGCCGAGCACGATTTCCGCGTCGCTGACGCCCGGCTCGGCGACGACACGCCTCGCGCTCAGCGTGACGATCAGAAGGAGCAGCAGGGCGATCGAGCGGGTGATCATGCATCGTCTCCTTGTCGAGGCGAGAGCTTCCGGAGCGCGCTCGCGATGCCGCCCGGCATGAACAGCATGGACGTGACCAGGATGGCGCCGAAGATCAGGGGCCGGTAGACGAGGGGCGCGCGCCGCACCTGGAGCGCCGTCCAGCCGACGAAGGTCGAGATCATCAGCATCTCGCCCTGCGCGAAGTTGAGGGTTCGGGTCGCGTTGTAGACGATCACGAGGCTGAGCGCCATCAGCGCGTAGATCGACCCGGTGGCGAGACCGCTCACGACGACGTGCACCAGGGCGGCCGTGGTCACCGGAGCACCTTCGCCCACATTGGCGACTCCCAGCCCTCGTGCAGGAATGCGCGGATTTCACGCCGACTGAAGTCGCCGAGCCCCAGGTGCTCGAGCGCCCGACCCCGTCCGGAGAGCTCGCGCTCGAGCAGCGCGCGGAACACGAGCAGGAGCCCCGAGATCGCCGGGGTCTCGACCCCGGCCGCCCGGCCGGCTGACTCGAAGAGGGCGAGACCGAGGCCCACGTCCTCGGTCACGTACCGGTGCTCGAACGTGAGGATCTCGCTCCAGAGGCCGCTGGCGATGAGCTTCGCCCTGGCCCCGGCACCGTAGAGGCCTTCGGCGGCGCGCGTCTCGTCGTAGTAGGTGGCCAGCTCGTAGTGTGGCGCCGGATATCCCCAGCCCTTCCGCGTCACGACCCGCTCGGCGTCGACGGCGTCGATCAGCCGGCGGACGCTCGACGTGGTCCCCGCCGCGTGAATGTCGAAGCGTCCGCCATCGATCGGCCCTGCGTTCAAGAGCACGAGCGGCGGGTGAATGACCGGCCCCGCGTTCGTCAGCGCGGCGTCCAGCGCGTCGGCGCACGGCCGGAGGGACGGGAAGAGCTCGGCCAGGCGCGCGATCGTCGGTGCGGTGCGCGACGCCGGGAAGACGCCGAGGGGGAGGTTCGCGGCGCGCACGGGCGCCGACACCGTCGTGGATCCCGTCTTCCGCGCGAGATATGGCAGGCTGCCCGTCTCGGCCAGGGCATAGGGCAGCGTCGCGCCGGCGCGGCCGAGGGCGCGCGCCATGGCGTAGGTGCCGAGCGTGCCAGGCGTGAGCAGGATGATCTGGCGGGAATCCAGGTGCGGCGCGAGGCGCTTGGCCAGGTCGTCGTGGCTCGTCGCCGGGAGCGGCGCGATCAGGATCTCGGCGCCGGCGACGGCCTGGGAGAGCTCGGTCGTCGCGCGCGCGAGGCGCGCTTTCCCCGCTCGCCCTTCGGCCGTCAGGGCGATCGTGGGGTCGACGGCCAGTGACCCGAGCGCCTGCGGTGACCGGCTCCAGAGGCGCACGCTGTGGCCGGCGAGGGAGAGGTCCGCCGCGGTCGCGAACCCGCCGTTACCGCCACCGAGGACCGCGATGTTCACCGGCGCGCCTCGCACGGCGGCCGTGCCGCGGCTCGCCAAGCCATCACGCGACCGCCCCGATCGCGTGCAGCTCCGCGATCTTCACGTTCGAATACTTGAGCACCCGGCCCAGGATCTCATTGGTGTGCTCGCCGAGCCGGGGTGGCGGCGTCACCTCGAGGCCCATCGCCCCGTCCATCTTGAGGGGGGTGCCGAGCGTCGAGGTTCGGCCGTGCCGCGGGTGGTCCATCTCGATGACCATGCCGCGCTGGGCCACTTGCGGATCCGACAGCACACGGTCCACGGTCAGGATCGGGGTGGCCGGCACGTTGTGCGCCTGCAGGCGCTCGAGCCAGTCCGTGGTCGTCCGGGTGCGAAAGGCCGCCTCGACCAGCGGCATCAACACGTCGCGGTGGAGGACGCGGTCGCGGTTGGTCGCGAACCGGAGGTCGCGCTCCCACTCCGGATGGTCCACCGCGCGGCAGAACAGCCCCCAGAATTTCTCGGCGAAGATGGCCACGATCAGGTGGCCGTCGCGCGTCTGGAGCGCGGAATATGGCACGACCGAGGCGTGGCCCGAGCCGAGCGGCGTCGGGACCCGGCCGTTCGTCCAGAAATACTGCGCGATGTACGTGAGCAGCGAGACCTGGCAATCGAGCAGCGAGAGATCGACATGACCGCCCTCGCCGGTGCGCTCGCGCCGGAAGAGCGCGCCGGCGACGGCAAAGGCGCCGAACAGCCCGCCGGCGAGGTCGGCCATCGGCACGCCCATGCGGACCGGGCGCCCGCCCGGCTCTCCGGTGACGGACATCGCGCCGCCCATGGCCTGCAGCGCGAGATCGAACGCCGGCCAGTCGCGGTACGGTCCCTCCTGCCCGTAGGCCGAGATGGAACAGACGATGAGCCGCTGGTTGAGGGACCAGAGCTTCGAGTACGCCAGCCCGAGGCGCTCCATGATGCCGGGCCGGAAGTTCTCCCAGACGATGTCCGCCTGCCGGACGAGGTCGTAGAAGACGTCGCGGCCCGACTCCCGCGCCAGATCGAGCGCGAGCGACTTCTTGTTGCGATTGATCGCGAGGAAGTACGCCGACTCGCCGTCGGGCAGGAACGGGGGACCCATCATCCGCATCGGGTCGCCGCCGTCGGGATCCTCGATCTTGATCACCTCGGCACCCATGTCGGCGAGCAGCATCGAGCCGTACGGCCCCGCGAGCATCCGTGAAAGGTCCAGCACGCGAACGCCTTCGAAGAGCTTCATTTCGGCTCCCACCGCGGATGGTGCGTGGCTGCCCACTCGCGATCCACCCGCCCATCGAGCATCCCGGTCAACGCGTGTCGGGTCGAGTCCCGGCGCTCACTCGATCACCCGGTCTGCTCGAGCCACCGCCGTCCGCACGCGCTCGGGGGTGATCGGGAGCTCGTTGAACCTGACGCCGATCGCGTTCTTGATCGCGTTGCGGATCGCGGCGGCGACGGGAATCACGCCCGACTCGCCGAGGCCCTTGGCCCCGAACGGTCCTTCGGCGTCGATCGACTCGATCAGCCGCACGACGATCTCCGGCATGTCGTCAGCTTTGAAGATCGCGTAGTCCATGAATGTCTGGGTCAGCACCTGTCCCCGATCGACGACCAGCTTCTCGCAGAGCGCGTAGCCGAGCCCCATGTGGACACCGCCGTGCACCTGGCCCTCGGCGGCGGCCGGGTTGAGGGCCCGGCCCACGTCGTGCGCGGACACCACCTTGCGAACGACGACCCGGCCGCTCTCGGGATCGACGTCGACCAGCGCCGCCTGAAACGCCGAGGTGTACGCCGCCGACACGTTCCCCTGGAAGTCCTTGTCGAGCATCGTGGTGGGCGGATCGTAGAACGCCTCGGCCACCAGCACCCGCCCGCCGTCCCGGAAGTGCCCCGCCCGGGCAACGGCCTCGTATTGTAACCGGCGCTGCGGGTCGCGCCGGGCGAAAACCCAGCCAGCCTTCACACCGAGGGCCGCCGCCGGCTCGTCGAGCTGCGCGGCGGCCATGTCGAGAAGCTGCGTCCGCACCTTCTCGGCCGCCAGGCGCGCGGCGTTGCCGGCGATGAACGTCGTGCGGCTCGCGTGCGTTCCGACGTCCCACGGTCGCACGCTCGTGTCGGAATTGACCACATCGACGCGCTCGAGCGGCACGCCCAGCGTCTCGGCGACGATCATGGCGAGGACCGTCTCCGAGCCCTGACCGATCTCGCTCGCTCCCGTGATCAGCGTGACCTTACCGAAGTCGTCGAGCTTCACGATCGCACCACACCCGTCCGAGCGGTAGATCCGCGCCCCGCCGCCGACGTGGAACATGCCCGCGTAGCCGACGCCCCGCTTCCAGCCGGCCGCGAGCGAGGGCGGGTCCTTTGCGATCTCCTCCGCGGCCGCATCGAGGCACTCGCCCATCGCGAACGACGTGAGCACGAATCCTTGCGGGTTGACGTCGCCGGGCTTCGACACGTTCAACCGCCGCAGCTCGAGCCGATCCATGCCGAGCCGGTCGGCGAGGTCGTCCATCTGGGACTCGACCGCGAACGTGGACTCGGGGTTGCCGTAGCCGCGCATCGAGCCCGAGTACGGGTTGTTCGTGTAGGCGATCGTCGTGTCGAAGCGCACGTTCGGCACCCGGTAGAGCCCCGCGACGGTCGAGAGCATCACGTACGGCGTCGTCGAGCCCCAGGAGGTGTAGGCACCGCTGTCGATCGTCACGTGCGCCTCGCGCGCGAGGAGGCGACCGTCGCGGGCGGCCGCGGTGCGGAGCCGGATCGCGCAGGGCTCGCGTGTCGGGCAGGCGATGAACTCCTCGACCCTATCGAACGCGATCTTCACGGGGCGCCGCGCCGCCCGCGCCAGCAGCGCGGCGATGACGTCGATGGGGTAGACGTCCAGGCCGCGGCCGAAGTTGCCGCCGACCGGGGGCTGGAGCACGCGCACCCGGTCGCCACCGATCCCGAGCGCGTCCCCCAGATCGCGCTGGTAGAGAAACGGCGCCTGGGTCGTCGACCACATGGTCAGGTTGCCCGCGTGGTCCCAATCGGCGAGCGCGACCATGGTGCCCATACACGCCGGCGTGACGAAGTTCAGCCGGTACGTGTCCTCGACCACCACGGCCGCCTCGACGAGCGCCCGGTCCACGTCGCCGTGGGTGAACTGGAAGCGGAGGTGATGCCGGTTCGTCGACCGCTCCTCGTGCACGAGCGGCGCTCCCGGCTCGAGCGCCTTCACGGGATCGAACACCGCCGGCAGCTCCTCGTACTCGACCTCGATGAGCGCGAGGGCCTCCTCGGCGATGTCCGCTGTCTCGGCGACGACCGCGGCGACCTCGTCGCGGATGCAGCGGACCTTGCCGCGCTTCAGGGCGAGCTGATCCTTCGCGAAGCCGAAGGGCCGCTGCTCCACGTCCTCGCCGGTCACCACCGCGAGCACGCCCGGCCGGGCGCGCGCCCGGCTCGCGTCGAGCCGGACGATCCGGGCGTGCGGCAGCCGTGTCCGGAGTATCTTGCCGTGCGCGAGCCGCGGCAGCTCGAGGTCGTGCAGATAGCGCGTCCGGCCCGTCACCTTGTCCGGACCGTCGCGTTTCGGGGTCGACTTGCCGACGACGTCGAACAGCTGCGCCATCGTCAGAACTTCACGGCTTCCTTGTGCTCGCCGAAGACGTCTTTCATGGCTCGCGCGATCTCGCCCAGGGTCGCGTACGCCTTCACCGCCTCCGTGATGGGGTACATGAGATTTCCGCGCCCGCGCGCTTCGTCCCGGAGTCGGCCGAGCGCCGCCGTGACGGCGCGGTCGTCGCGATCGCCGCGGATCCGCGCCAGCTTCGCCACCTGCGCCTCGGTCGCTCGCGCATCGAACGAGTAGAGCTCGACGTCCCGGTCGGCCTCGATGGGCCGATCGCCGACGTGACAGTTGACGGCGACCTTCGGGATCTCGCCGGCGACCATCCGTTGCTCGAACAGGTAGGCCTGGCGGGCCACCTCGGCCTGGATGGCGCCGCTCTTGACCGCCTCGACGATGCCGCCCATGCGCTCGACGTGGGCCAGCTCCTCGAGAATCCGCTTCTCCATCGCGCCGGTGAGCGCCTCCACGTAGTACGAGCCGGCCAGCGGGTCCACCGTGTCCGCCGCGCCCGACTCTTCGGCGCAGATCTGCATGGTGCGGAGCGCGATGAGCTGGGCCTTGGGGGACGGGATCGTGTACGCCTCATCGTAGGTCGGCAGCGCCATCGTCTGGGCGCCGGCGAGGGCCGCGGCGAGGGCGATGTAGGCGCCGCGGACGATGTTGTTCTCGGGCTCCTGGACGGCGAACGCCGAGCCCCCGCCGCCGATGAGGCTCCGGAACATCCACGACCTCGGGTTCGACGCCCCGAAGCGTTCGCGCAGCATGCGCGCGTAGAGGCGCCGGCCGGCGCGAAACTTGGCGACCTCCTCGAAGATCTTCCCCCAGGCGGTGAAGTTGAACGAGATCCGCGGCGCGAAGTCGTCGACCGAAATCCCGCGCGCGAGCATCAGCTCGACGTACGCCGCCGCGATCGCGAGACCGTACGCCATCTCCTGGGCGGTGGTACAGCCGGCCTCCCGGATGTGGTAACCGCACACCGACACCGGGTTGGAGCGCGGATAGTGCCGCGCCGAGAACTCGATGAGATCGGCGACGAGCCGCAGCGAGGGGTCGACCGGGTAGATCCACGTGCCGCGCGCGATGAACTCCTTCAGGATGTCGTTCTGGGGTGTGGTGACGATGCGCTCGGACGCCGCGCCCTGCTTTTCGGCGACGGCGTAGTACATGGCGGTGATCGGCGCCGCCATCCCGTTGATCGTGAGCGACACGCTGACGCGGTCGAGCGGGATCCCCGCGAATGCGTCTTCCATGTCGGCCAGCGTGTTGACGGCCATGCCGACACGGCCGACTTCGCCCTCCGCCCTCGGATCGTCGGAGTCCAGCCCCAGTTGCGTCGGCAGGTCGAAGGCGACGTTCAGCGCGTCCTGACCGTGGGCCATGAGGTATTTGAAGCGGGCGTTGGTTTCCGCCGGCGTCCCGAACCCGACGTACTGGCGCATCGTCCAGAGCCGCTCGCGGTACATGTGCTTGTGGATGCCGCGGGTGTACGGGTACTCGCCGGGCCGGCCGATGTCGCGCTCGAAATCGACGCCCGCGAGGTCGTCGGGGCCGTAGACGGGCTCGATGGCGAAGCCCGCGTGCGTTCTCAGCTCTTTCATTCCTCTCCTCTCCTTCATTCCTCTCCTCCCCTACCGCTCGAGAAACGATGCCAGGCTCGTCAGTGTCTTGGGCTCCATGCGGGAAATCAACTCATCTCGCCTTGTCGCTCGGTCTGCCGGAACGCCTTGACGATCTCGGGGAGCGGCGTTCCCATCGGGAACACGTGACGCACACCCAGTCGCTTCAGGGCCGCGACGTCGCGCGGAGGAATGATACCGCCGACGACCACCGCGATGTCATCGGCGTCGTGCGCCCGCAGCCCGTCGAGCACGCGGCGCGCCAGGAGCAGGTGGGCGCCCGAGAGCACCGAGAGCCCGATGACGTCCACGTCCTCCTGAATCGCCTCCTGCACGATCTCCTCCGGCGTCCGCTTGAGCCCGGAGTAGACGACCTCGACCCCCGCGTCGCGCAGCGCGTGGGCGACGACCTTCGCCCCGCGGTCGTGTCCGTCGAGCCCCGGCTTGGCGATGAGCACCCTCATGCCAGGCGAAACGCCGGCAGCCAGCGCGCGTTCCCGCTGGGATCGTCGGCGACTCGGAGGGGCCAGACCCGTACGGGCTGCCCGAGGGCGACCCTCGATGGCTCCGCGCCCACCACGATCGAGAACACGCGCAGACCGTCGATTTTCACGATCGCGAAGACGCGCGGGCCCTCGAAGCCGGCCGGCAGGCCGGCCTCTTGAACCGTGAACGCGTGGATCGTCCCCTCGCCCGACAGGTCGGTCCAGTCGAACCGGTCGGAGCCGCATTCGCCGCAGAACCCGCGCGGCGGCCACGCGAGCCGCCGGCATCCGGCACACCGAGTTGTCGCGAGCCGCCCGGCGGCGAGCCGCGTGTAAAACTCGTGGAGCTTGGTGTGATCCGCGGACTCCAGCGGGAACGGGTCGGTCGCGCGGAAGTAGGGCATCACGCGTCCCGCTGGCGTCGGAGCTGCCGAAGCAGGGCCCGCACCTTGGCGGTCTCGAACGCCTCGCGGCGGTCGCCCGAATAGTCGAAGAACCCGCGTCCGGTCTTGGATCCGAGCTCGTTCCGCGCGATCTTCTCCTCGACCAGCCGCGCGGGCCGGAAGCGGTCCTCGCCGAGGGTCTTGGCCAGGAACCCGCTCGCGCGGTGCAGGACGTCCACCCCGCCCCAGTCGATGAACTCGAAGATGCCGATCGTCGCGTAGCGGAAGCCCATACCAGCCCTGAAGGCCCGGTCCACGTCCTCGGGAGTCGCGACGCCCTCCTCGACCAGACGTACCGCCTCGTTCATGAGCAGCGCCTGCATCCGGGGCCCGATGAATCCGGGCGAGTCGGCGCAGCGCACGGGGACCTTCCCGAGCTTTTCCAGAGCGGCGATGGTCCGCTCGACGACGCCGGGATCGGTCGCGCGGCTGGCCACCACCTCGACCAGCGGAATGATGTGCGCGGGGTTGAGCCAGTGGACGACGAGAAAGCGCTCACCGCCGCGGACGGAGTCGACGAGATGCCCGGGCGAGATGGTCGAGCTGGTCGACGCGATGATCGCCTCCGGCGTCACGCGGGCCGATACCCGCCCGAGGATCTCGCGCTTGAGGTCGAGGAGCTCGGGCAGCGCCTCCTGGACGAACTCACACGCGTCGAGCCCCTCGAGCCCGATCCGGTCCTCGAGCCGGGCGAGCGCCGGGGCGACGTCGCCGGCCGGGATCACACCCTCCTCGGCCATCAAGCGAAGGTCGCGCGCGATCTCGCGTCGGGCGTCGGCGAACACCGCGGCGGCCTCTCCGGCTGGCCGGTCCTTGAGGTCCACCAGCGAGACGCGGCATCCGCCAAGGGCGAAGGCGAGCGCGATCTGACGCCCGATCCGTCCGGGCCCAAGAACCGCGACGTGATTCATGTCCATAGGCTCGCCTCGGACGGCGGGGCCCCAGCCCCGCGACGTCCTGCGGCTCGCACGGCCATCACGCCTCGCGCCCGTAGATCATGACGACGTGCTCGCCCATGCCGCTGTTGTTGTGCGTGAGCCCGACGGCGGCGTCGGGCACCTGGCGGGCGCCGGCCTCACTCCGGAGCTGAGCGAACACCTCGGCGGCCTGGGCGACCCCGGTGGCGCCGAGCGGATGGCCGCAGCCGATCAGCCCACCGCGCGGGTTCACCACCACGGCGCCGCCGTAGTCGCTCTGCCCGTGGGCCACGAACGGCCCCGCCTCGCCCTTCCGGCAGAAGCCGAGCTCCTCGTACGCGATCAACTCGGCGATCGCGAAGCAGTCGTGGACCTCGGCGACGTCCACGTCGCCCGCCGTGACGCCGGCCATCCGGTACGCCGCTCGGGCGGCGCGCTCGAGCGCCGGCCAGTGCGCGTAATCCTCGTGGAGCGCGGTCAGCTGGAAGCCGTCGAGCGCCTGGCCCGTGCCGCGGATCCACACGGGCCGGTCCGTGAGGCTTCGCGCGCGATCCTCGGAGGCGACGAGCACCGCCGCGGCACCGTCGGTGATCGGCGAGCACATGAAGAGCCGCAGGGGCGCCGAGATCATCCGCGAGCCGAGGACCTGGTCGAGCGTCACGCCCTTCTGGAAATGGGCGTTCGGATTCTTCGACGCGTGGGTGTGGTTCTTCACGCCGACCATCGCGAGCTGCTCCTCGGTCGTGCCGTACTCGGCCATATGTCGCTGGGCGGCGAGGGCGAAGCAGGGCGGCGCCGTGAGGCCGAACGCCGCCTCCCAGTCGCGGTCGACGCCGGTCCCCATGTTGAGGATCGCCTCGTCGCTCGTCGGCTGATTCAGCTTCTCGACTCCGAGCACCATGACGAGGTCGGCGAGCCCCGCCGCGATGAACGCATACGCGTAGCGGATCGCCACCGTGCCCGAGGCGCACATGTGCTCCGTCCGGGCGCTCAGGGCGCTGGGCCGGATTCCCAGCGCCTCGGCGGCCATCGATGAAATATGGGACTGGAAGGCCGTCCTCTCCGGCAGGACGGAACCAACCACAAGGCCTTGAACGTCCTTCGGCTTCACCGCCGGGACGGAGTCGAAGCACGCCTTCCCCGCTTCCCAGATCAGGTCGCGATAGCTCGCCTTTCGCACTCCAAACTTCGAAATTCCGGCCCCGACCAGCGCGACCTTTCTCACGCACGCCTCCGCATGAGCACGCTCGCCTCGTAGGTGCAGACCACGTCGTCGCGCTGGTTTTTCACCGTCACGTCGAAGGTGACCACCCCGCGGTCGACCTTGGAGGACGCCCGCGCCTGCTTCACCGTCATCTCCGTGTGGATCGTGTCACCGAACTTGACCGGCACCGTGAAGCGCACCCGGTCGAGCCCGAGCAGCGCCAGCGCCGTTCCCTCGAACCAGCCCGCCAGGTTCTGCTGGCCGTTGGACACCGCCAGCGTCAGGATACCGTGGGCGACCCGCGCGCCGAACGGCGTCTGCTTCGCGAACACCTCGTCGGTATGGAGCGGGTTGAAGTCGCCCGAGAGCCCGGCGAAACGCGAGACGTCGCCGGCCTCCACCGTGCGGCGGCCCGTGACGAGCACCTCGCCCACCTTGAAGTCTTCCCAGTGGCGTCCGCGTGACTGCATCGTTCCCCCTCACCCCGGTACGTCGCCGGTCCTCAGGCGAATGCCGCTCCGCGGTCCCAGTCGAGCTCGCGCCCGATGATGACGCGCAGGATCTCGGAGGTGCCTCCGCCGGGCAGGAGGAACCGCGCGTCCCGGAAGTAGCGCTGGACCGGATACTCCATGGCGAGGCCGTAGGAGGCGAAGATCCGGGCCGCCTCGTCCGTGATCCGCACCGCCGTCTCCGAGGCGAAGAGCTTGGCCATGGCCGCTTCGCGCGTGATGACCCCGCCGGCGTCGAGCTGCGCGGCCGCCTGGTACGTCACGAGGATCGCCGCGTGCAGCGACGTCAGCATGTCGGCGAGCTTGAAGCCGATCGCCTGGTGCTCGGCGATCGGCTTGCCGAAGGCGGTTCGCTCCCGCGCGTAGGCGACCGCCGCCTGGTATGCGGCGCGCGCGAGGCCCACCGAGATCGCGGCGGTCATCACCCGGATCTCCGAGAGAATGCCCCCGATCTTCTCGACACCTCCGGTTTCACCGCCAAGGAGATGCTCGGCAGGAACTTCGACGTCCTCGAGCAGGATCTCGCCGGTGACCGAGGCGCGCACCGACATCTTGTCGATCGCCTTGCCAAGCGTGATCCCCCGCATCGCTCCGCGGTCCAGGAGGAACAGCGCGATGTTCTTCATGCCCCGCTCGTCCGACGTCTTCGCGGCGACGGTCAGCATGTCGGCGACCGGCGCGCTGGTCACCCACGTCTTGGTACCGCGCAGCACGTACCGGTCCCCGCGTCGCTCGGCCCGCGTGGTGATGCCCGCGACGTCGGAGCCGGCGTTCGGCTCCGTCAGCGCAAAGGTGGCGACCAGGTCGCCACGGAGGGCCGGCACCAGGTAACGCTGGCGCAGCTCCTCGGAACCGTACTTGTAGACGAAGTAGGTCCCCATCAGCGACTGCATCGCGGCGGCGGCGGCCACCGACAGAGAGCCGCGGGCCAGCTCCTCGGCGAAGAGGCAGTACGTCACCATGTCGGCGCCGGCGCCGCCGTACGCCTCCGGGTACCGCAGCCCGAGATAGCCGAGCGCTCCGAGGCGCCTGAAGAGGTTCGTCGGGAACTCCGCGCGCTCGTCGATCGCCGCCGCCGCCGGAACGACCTCGGAGTCGACGAACCTCGCGACGGCTTTGCGGAACTGTTCCTGCTCGGCGGTGAGTTTGATCATCGGGCGGCGCGCATGGTCCCGCGCAAACGGCTGGTCGCCTCGGCGTCGACCGATAGATCGTCGCCGGTTCCTGCGATCACGACGCCGTACGCCCCGCGAGCCGCCTCGATCGACACATAGTCGTCGAGCACATCCTCGAGGACACGCCGGGGTTCGCGCTCGAGAGGGTCGCCGTATCCGCCCGCGCCGGACTGCTGGAACGAGATCACGTCGCCGTACACGAACTCGCGGGACTGCTTACCGTGCACGATTTGCTCTCGCGGCCCGGGGTTGAGCACCGTGCGGCCGAGCTTTCCCGACCTACCGCCGCCGAGCCCGTACGGCGCGAACTTGTGGCGGTCGGAAAGATTCGTCAGCTTCCCCTCATCCGCCAGAAAGCGTAGATCGCGGCGGATCCCGCAGCCGCCCCGGAACTTGCCGGCGCCGGCCGAATCGCCGATCAGCTCGAAGCGCTCGACGATCAGCGGCTGGTTGGCCTCCTGCGCCTCCACCGGAATGTTGGAGGCATTGAAGGCCCACGACATCGCCTCGCAGCCGTCTTTGCTCGCGCGCGCTCCCGTTCCAGAGAGCACGAGCTCATAGGCGACGAACCGCCGGTTCCGAGCCCGGTCCCAGCCGCCGAAGGTCGGGTTGGCCATGTGCGACGCGGCGGCGGTGACACGGTCGGGAATCGCCGCAGCGAGCGCGCCCAGCACCGACTCGAACGTCCGGTAGCAGATGATCGCGCGCGGTCCCCCACCCGCGGGGGGCCGTGGATTCAGGAACGAGCCCTCGGGCGCCTTCACGCTGATCGGCCGCAGCGCGCCCTCGTTCATCGGTCCCAGCGGGTCGGTGAGGCTTTTCACCGCCGCGTAGGAATAGGAGCGCGTGTAGTTGATGTAGGAGTTCATTCCCGATGGGGTCTGAGGGCTCGAGCCCTCGTAGTCGATGACCATCGAGTCCCCGTCCACCGTCACCGCGACCGCGACGCGCAGGGGCTCGGTGCCGGGACCGGAGTCGTCCATGAAGTCCTCGAACCGGTAGACGCCGTCCGGGATCTTCCGGATGGCGGCCCGCATGCTCGCCTCGGTCCGCGCGACGACCTCATCCATGGCGGCAAGGAGCACGTCCCGGCCGTAGCGCGCGGCCAGCTCTTGCAGTCGCAGCTCGCCGACGCGGAGCGCGCTTCGCTGCGCGCGGAGGTCGCCGAGAACCTTGTCGGGCGTGCGCGTGTTCGCCGCGATGATCGCGACGACGCCCGCCTGTTCCCGGTACTCCTGCCAGACCCTGGTCGGCGGGATGCGCAGCCCTTCCTGAAAGTAGTCGAAGATACCCTCGACGCCCTGGCTGCCGGGCCGCTGACCGCCCACGTCGGTGTGGTGGAGGATGTTCACGGCGAAGCCGACCAGCGCGCCCTCGTGGAACGCGGGCTGCGTGATGAAGAAGTCCGGCAGGTGGCCGGAGCCGAGGAGTGGATCGTTGAGCAGGATGGCGTCGCCCGGCCGCAGCGTCTCGACCGGATGAGCCGCGAGCGCGTTCTTGACCGCGAACGACATCGCGCCCATGTGGCCCGGCGAGTATGGCCCCTGGGCCACCATCCGCCCTGCCGGGTCGAAGACCGCGACCGAGAAATCCTGGCCCTCGCGCGCCTGCTCGGAGTACGCGGTCCTGTGCACGGTCGTCCCGATCTCGACGGCGATCGACTGGAGCGCGCCCCAGATGACGCCGAGCGTAATGGGATCGACGCGGCGCCCCTCCGTCACGAGATGGTCTCGATCGCACCCGCGCTCATCGCCGGGTGAGCTCCGCCAGGAGGTTCGCGTACTCATCCACCGTCGCCGTCACCTCGGGCGGAATCACGGTCGTCGACTCGCGCTCCTCCACGATCGCCGGGCCGGTGAGCGACATTCCCGGCGCGAGCGCGTACCGATCGTACACGGGCGTGTCGGCGTAGCCGCGAGCCTCGGGGAAATAGGCCCGGCGCACGCCCTTGCGGCTCCCGTCCCCGGAGCGCCCGGCCGCTTTGGCCAGAGCGATGCGCGGCGAGCCGCCGATGGCCGAGAGCTTCCACGTGACAATCTCGACCGGCTCGCCCTGATTCGCGTAGCCGTACCGGGCGGCGTAGATGTCGTCGAAGCTCGCGCGCACTCGAGCGAGCGCGGCGGCGTCGAGACGGCCGGGCGGGACCGGCACCGTCAACTCGTACCCCTGCCCGACGTAGCGCGCGTCCGCCCAGCGGGCCACCGTCACCTCGCCGGCGACGGCCGACTCGCGGACGACATCGATCGCCTGGCCGGCCATCTCCTCGTACATCGCGCTGAGATAGGCGGGGTCCGCGGCGTCGAGGCGCCGGACATAGGTGCGCGCGACGTCGAACTTCACCTCGGCGGCGAGCAGACCGATCGCGGCCGTGACCCCCGCCGCCGCCGGAAGGATGACCCGCGGAATGCCCAGGGCCTGAGCGAGCCGGCAGCCGTGGACCGGGCCCGAGCCGCCGAACGCGACGAGCGTCAGGTCGCGCGGATCCCGGCCTCGCTCGATCGACACGACGCGGGTGGCCAGCTCCATGTTGGTGTTGACGATCGTGTGGATGCCCCACGCCGCCTCCTCGAGCGTCAGGTCGAGCGGCCGCGCGATCTTCTCCTCGATGGCGCGCGCCGCCGCGCCCGGCTGGAGCCTGATCGACCCTCCGGCGAAATAGTCGGGATTGACGTAGCCGAGGACGACGTCGGCGTCCGTGACCGTCGGCTCGGTGCCACCCCGCCCGTAGCAGACGGGCCCCGGCGTCGACGACGCGCTCTCCGGGCCGACCGCGATGACGCCGAGCCGGGCGTGCGCGATCGACCCACCACCCGCGCCGATCTCGACGAGGTCGATCGCCTGGATGTTCATCGGAAGGCCGCTGCCGGGCGCGTTGTGCACGCGGTGCAGCTCGAACGCCGTCGTCGTCGATGGCTGGCCCTTCTCGATCAACGCGAGCTTCGCGGTGGTGCCGCCCATGTCGAACGCGATGAGGTTGCTGTGGCCGGCGAGCTCGCCGTAGGCGGCCGCCATCAGGGCCCCGGCGGCGGGGCCGGACTCGATCATCCGGACGGGATATCGCTGCATCGCCTCGGCGGTCGCGATGCCTCCCGAGGACTGCATCACGAAGAGCCGGCCGCGGTAACCCCGCCGGGCCGTGGCGGTCGCGAGGCCGCGCAGGTACGCGCCGATGGCCGTCATCACGTAGGCGTTCACGACCGTCGTCGAGCTGCGCTCGTACTCGCGAAAAGTCGGCGAAACCTCGTGGGACAGCGTGACCGTGACGTGGGGCGCTTCCTCGGCCACGAGGGCCGCGAGCCGGCGCTCGTGGGCGGGGTTCAGATACGAGTGCAGCAGGCAGATGGCGAGCGTGGTCACCCCGCGGGCGACCAGCTCTCGGATCGCCCGGCGTGCGTCGGCCTCGGCGAGCGGGGTTCTCACGGACCCGTCGGCCAGGACCCGCTCGGTCACCTCACCGATGAGCCGGCGCGGGATCAGCGGCGCCGGCTTCTCGATCTGGAGATCGTAGACCTGGTACCGCTTCTCGCGGCCGATCACGAGCACGTCGCGGAAGCCGCGCGTCGTCAGGAGCCCGACACCCCGCGCCTTGCGCTCGATCACGATGTTGGAGCCGAGCGTGGTGCCGTGGATCGCCTGAGCGACATCCGACCACGGCACGCCGCTCCTCGCGATCAGCTCGTCGAGGCCGGCCAGGCACGCCTCGGACGGGTCGGGATAGGTCGTGAGGCGCTTGGCGGCGAGGAGCTCCCCGGCCGGCGATTGCAGGACGAAGTCGGTGAAGGTTCCTCCGACGTCGAACCCGACGCGGTACGGCATTTATTGTAGTGGGGACCGTGAGGCCGGCGCCGCCGAGGGTGGCCCGACACAGATGCGTGCCGGCATTGTTTGTAGCGGGGCCCGTGAGGCCGGTGCCGCCGAGGGTGGCCTGACACAGATACGTGCCGGCACTGCTCTCAGCTCCGCCGCTCCGCCCGCGAGAGAACGATGCGATACGGATACCGGCGGCTGGTCTGCCAGGTGTTCGTATGCTCGACGGGCTCGCCGCTCGCCGCGAAGTACGTGCGCTCGAAGAAGAGCAACGGCGAGCGAGCGCGGATCTGGAGGAGCTCGGCGACCTGGCGCGGCGCCAGCGCCGCGTCCACGACTTGCTCCATGAGCTTGATCGGCACGCCGAGGACGCGCTCGATGGCCCCGATCAGCGAGGTCTTGGACAGGTCCTCCTCGGAGAGCGCGGTGCCGATCGTCAGCGGCATGTAGGCGGTCACATGCTGGAAGGGGCCGGTCTCGGCGTTGCGGACGCCCACGATGCAGTACGCCGAGGAGCGCGGCGGCAGGCGCAGGGCCTGGGCGATGTTCGCCGGCAGGAGCACGACCTCGCGTGACACGAATTTGAACCAGGTCTCGTCGCCGAGCGCCATCATGTCGCCCACCGAGCCGATCACCCGGAGCTTCCGATCGCCCCCGGGAACGGGCGTCGCGAAGGTCCCGCGGCCGGCGTGGCGGTAGAGCCGTCCTTCCTGCACGAGGACGTCGAGCGCCTGCCGGATCGTCGGTCGGCTGACCTTGAAGCGCGCGCAGAGCGCGTGCTCGGACGAGATGCGCTCGCCCTCGTCGCGCAGATCGTGCCGGATGGCGTCGGCGATCTGGAGATACCGTGGAATGCCGGGACGGTAGTTCACGCCGGACGACCTCCCGCTGTCAGGATGTCTAGACACGTATCACCCTGAGCCCGCCTCAGTCAAATCACTGATACGCGGCTGCCTCCGCCGACCGGGCTAGTTGCCGGAGAACCGGCGGGCGTTGCCCATGTGGGGCCAGGCGAGCGCCTGGACGTTCGCCAGGATCTGACGGAGGTGATTCCGGTCGTGGTGGACCCATTCGTGGAGCAGGTCGCCCACACGCAGGAGGCCCACCTTCGGATGGCGGCCGCCGCGCCCGAGATCGGTGGCGCTGAGGCCGGCGACGAGGGCGACGCTCTCGCGGCGAAGCCCGGCGAGCTCGTTCACGAGCTCCGTGGCGTCGCGCTCGCAGTCCCGTCGCGCCCGCGCGACCTTGTTCTGGTCCCAGGTCTCCAGGGTCGGGGTGTCGCTCGCGAGGATGATGCGGATCCTTCCGGCGAATCCGCGCCCCTCGCTCTCGATGAGATGCCCGACAACTTCCTTGGCGCACCACTCGCCGGGGGCGGGGTGCCAGGCGAGAACCTCATCGGGCAGGGCCGCGAGCTCGGCGCGGATCATCGCGACCGCGCTGTCCAGCAGCCGGGCGACCTCGGTCGGAGGCAGCGGCCTCGGGTCGGGCGTCATCGGCCCGTGAGCTCGCGGCCGATGATGAGGCGCTGGATCTGGTTCGTACCCTCGTAGATCTGGGTGATCTTCGCGTCGCGCATGAAACGCTCCACCGGGTACTCGCGTGTATAGCCGTACCCGCCGAACACCTGCACCGCGTCGGTCGTGACCTTCATCGCCGCGTCGGCGGCAAAGCACTTGGCCAGGGACGACTCGAGCGCCGTCGACGCGGCGCCGCGATCGACGAGCGATGCCGCGTGATGGACGAGCAGCCGCGCGCCGTGGACCTGCATCGCCATGTCGGCCAGCATGAACTGGAGGCCCTGGAAGGAGGCGATCGGCTGGCCAAACTGCTGGCGCTCCTTCGCGTAGGCCACCGCGGCGTCGAGCGCGGCCTGCGCGATGCCCACCGCTTCGGCGCCGACGGCGGGGCGCGAGCCGTCGAGGACCCGGAGCGCGAGCTTGAACCCATCGCCTTCTTCGCCGAGGCGGTTCTCGACCGGCACCTCGCAGTCGGTGAGATGCAAGGCCACGGTCGGCGACCCCCGGATGCCCATCTTCCGCTCGAGCTTGCCGAGAGCGAACCCCGGAAACGTGGGCTCGACCAGGAAAGCCGTCACGCCTCCCTTGCCGCGGCCACGGTCCACCGTCGCAAAGAGCGTGATCACCGACGCCTTGCTCCCGTTCGTCACCCAGAGCTTGACGCCGTTCAGGACGTAGCGGTCGCCTTGGCGGACAGCCCGCGTCGAGATCGAGGCCGCGTCCGACCCGGCGCCGGGCTCTGAAAGCGAGAACGCGGCTGTGATCTCGCCCGAGGCCAGGCGAGGCAAATACCGGCGCTTCTGCTCCTCGCTGCCGGCTACGACGATCGGCCGGCCGCCCGCGTACTGCACGAGATAGATGGTGGCGGTGGACGCGCACGCCCGGGCGATCTCCTCGACCGCGAGGCAGAACGCGAGCGTCCCCATGTCGGTGCCGCCGTAGGCCTCGGGGACGTAGAGGCCCATCAACCCTTGCTCACCGAGCCACTCGAGCTGCTCGCCCGGGTAGGACTCCGCCTCGTCCACTGACGCCGCGAGCGGGGCGATCCGGTCGCGGGCGATCGCGCGCACGAGCTCCCGCATCCCACGCTGCTCGTCGGTCAGGTAGAAGTCGTCGCGCATGCTCCGCTCAGATTATCGGCTACGCGGCACGTCGATGACAATTCCCGTCATTCCCGAGGACGAATTTTTGTTCGCGCGCAATCCGGATACCGTCGACGCGCGGCCCAAGTGCGCGAGATTTCGAGGGCCGATGACCTGGCATCGACGGTGCAGTCGCGGGGTGGCATGCACACGTCCGAGAAGGTCGTCGTCGTGATGCCGGCCTACAACGCGGGGCGAACGCTCCGTCTGACATACGAAGAGCTGCCGAAGGACACGGTCAGCCTCGTGATCCTCGTGGACGACGGTTCCACCGATGGAACGCTCGAGGTCGCCCGGCAGCTCGGCCTCGAGATCTTCGTCCACAACCGTAACTACGGTTATGGCGCGAACCAGAAGACGTGCTACGCGGAGGCGCTACGGGCGGGGGCCGACATCGTGGTCATGGTGCACCCTGACTATCAGTACGACCCGCGGCTCGTCCCGCAGATCATCGACCCGATCGTCCGTGGGGAGGCCGACGTCGTGTTCGGCTCGCGACTCAAGAGCGGTTCGGCGCTGGCCCAGGGGATGCCCTGGTGGAAGTACTTCTCGAACCGCTTCCTCACGAGCCTCGAGAATCGGGTGTTCGGTCTCTCGCTCTCCGAGTTCCACACGGGCTATCGCGCCTTCCGCCGGGAGGTGCTGGAGACCGTGAACCTGGCGTTGAACTCGGACGGCTTCATCTTCGACCAGGAGATCGTCGCGCAGGTCGTCGCGTCGGGCTTCCGGATCGCCGAGATCGGGGTGCCGACGCGGTACTTCCCGGAAGCCTCGTCCGCGAGCTTCTCGGCCTCGACCGTCTACGGCCTGCGCATCCTCTCGCTCCTGGCCCGCTTCAGCCTTCACCGTCACGGCACGTGGCGCGCGCGCGCCTTCGACAGCCTCCGTGGGCGATACACGCGGCTGGTGCCTTCGGCGCCGGCGCCGGCGCGCGCGACGGTCGACCGGCGCCCGTCCGTTCCCGCGCTCGGACGCTGAGCGCGCCTCTCACACCGATCCCGCGCGTCGGCTCCGCTGCGCGCGGCGAGTGACGGTCTTGACGATTCCGGCGCTTCTGCCCGATCATTGCGCCCTCTGCAGCCCGTTCTCGAAAGGAGACGCGCAATGGCGACGGTGAAGGCGAAAACGCGCATCGTCACGGCTCTCGCCGCTCTGGTGTTGATGTTCTCGGCGGCGTTCTACGCGCTGGCGCAGCCGGCGAGCGACACCAAGAAGAGCTCTGCCGCGCCGGGTGGAGGCAAGCGCCACACGCTGGCGGCGGTTCTCGAGACGGTCCAGTGGGGCTGGCTCGACCCGAAGGAGCCTCCGAAGCTCACCGTCGACTCGGGGGACATCGTCTCGGTCGAGACGATGATGCACTCGCACGATAAGGTCCGCCCCGGGATCACCATGGACGAGATCGTCGCGCTGCGCCGCGCGAACCCTGGCGGCGGCCCGCACTCGATGACGGGGCCGATCTATGTCAACGGCGCCGAGCCCGGGGACGTGATGGAGATCCGCATCCTCAAGATCGTCCCGAAGGCGTTCGGGATCAACTTCAATCTCCCGGGCAAGGACTTCCCGACGATCGGCGCGCTGGCGCCGGAGATGCCCGACGGGTTCATCAAGTTCTTCACCCTGGATCTCAAGAAGCGCCAGGCGGAGTTCAAGCCCGGCATCACGCTCGATCTGCGGCCCTTCCCGGGCACGCTCGCCGTCGGCATCGACCCCAACGACCCGTCCCCACGCAAGGGCGGTTCGACGGACCCCCTGGCGCCGGTGTCGACGCTTCGACCGTGGAAGAACGGCTCGAACATGGACATCAACGAGCTTCAGGAAGGCACCACGATCTTCATCCCGATCTTCCTCAAGGGCGGGCTCGTGTGGACGGGCGATTCGCACTGCCGGCAGGGCAACGGCGAGGTGAACCTCACCGCGCTCGAGTGCTCCTATCGCGAAATCGCGATGCAGCTCGTCGTCCGGAAGGACATGAAGCTGGAGTGGCCGCGCGTGGAGACCAAGACCCACTGGATCGCGATGGGCTTCGACGAGGATCTCAACAAGGCGATGGTCAACGCGGTCCGTGAGGCCGTCGATTTCCTCGAGCAGCAGAAGATGGTGCCGATGAGCCGGTACGAGGCGTACTCGCTCGCCTCGATGGCCGCCGACTGCCGCGTGACGCAGGTGGTAGACGTGCGCAAGGGTGTCCACTGCATGGTTCCGAAGTCGATCTTCACCAAGAAGTCGTAGTTGTTCCCGGCCCTCGCCCTGGTCCTGCTCACCGCCGCTCCCGCGGGGGCGAGCCGGGAGGGGGGCGTCGTCCGGCTCGCCCAGCGGAACGGCGGCGTGATCGGGGTCGTCACCACTTCGACGGACCTCAAGGCGCTCGTCGCCGCGGTGGGCGGCGAGCGCGTCGCGGTCGAGAGCCTGGCCCCGGCGCTCCACGATCCCCACGCCGTGGAGGTCACGCCCGGTCAGCTCGCCAGGCTCAAGTCGGCGGCGCTCCTGGTGCGGATCGGCCTCGACCACGAGCCGTGGCTCGCGCGCGTGCGCGCGACCGTGAAGGATCCCCGCTTCGTCCCCGGCGGTCCGGGCGATCTCGACGCCTCCAGGGAGATCGAGCTGCTCCAGTCCGCGACGCCCCGCGTCAGGAGCGAGCGCGAGGTGCACGTCCACGGGTTCGGCAACCCCCACTATTGGCTCGACCCGGCGAACGCCCGCCCCATGACACAGACGATCCTCGACGCGCTCGCACGGCTCTCGCCCGGCGACCGCGAGGCCTTCGCCCGGAATCGGGCTCGATTCCTCGAGCGACTCGACGCGGGAATCGCGCGGTGGACCGAGGTGATGGCGCCGTACCGGGGCGCGCGGGTCGTCGTGTTTCACGACGGCTGGCCCTACTTCGCGCACCGCTTCGGCCTCGCCGTCGTGGCGACGGTCGAGCCGGCGCCCGGGATCCCGCCGTCACCCTCGTCGCTCGCCGCGCTGATCACGAGGATGAAAGAGGCCGGCGTGCGCCTCGTGGTCGTCGAGCCCTCCTCGAGCCTCTCGATCGCGAACCAGGTGGCGGCGCGGAGCGGCGCGCGTCTCGTGACGCTGATCCCGTCCGTGGGAGGCGATCCGGAGGCGGGCGATTACCCCGCGCTGTTCGAGGTCAACGTGCGCCGCATCGTCGACGCGCTGAGGGGCGCCCCCTGAGGGCCGCGCGATGGTGGAGTTCCTCGCGGTCCCGTTGCTCGCCTGCCTCCTGCTCACGGCGATCCATGTCTATCTCGGCCTCCACGTGCTGGCGCGGGGCGTGATCTTCGTCGACCTGGCGCTCGCTCAAGTGGCGGCGCTCGGCGTCACGGTCGCGTTCCTCGCCGGGCACCCGATCCAGAGCGAGGCCGCCTACTGGTACGCGCTCGCCTTCACGCTCGGTGGTGCCGCGCTCTTCGCGGGGAGTCGCGCGCGGCGCGCCCCCGTGCCCCAGGAGGCCATCATCGGGATCGTCTACGCCGTGTCCGCCGCGGCCGCGATGCTCGTCGTCGACCGAGCGCCGCAGGGCAGCGAGCATATCAAGCAGCTCCTCGTGGGGAGCATTCTCACCGTCACGCCGGCCGAGGTCGGCGCGCTGGCCCTCCTGTACGCGCCGATCGGCGTGCTGCTCTGGTTCGTTCGCCGACCGCTGCTCGATATCTCGTTCGACCCGGACGGCGCCGGCGCGCGGCGCGCGGTGCGCCGGTGGGACTTCGTCTTTTACGCGTCGTTCGGCGTGGTCGTGACGAGCTCGGTGCGGCTCGCGGGCGTGCTCCTCGTCTTCGCGTATCTGGTCGTGCCCGCCACCGCCGCCGTCATGCTCACGCGCTCGGCGCCGGGCCGGTTGGTGGTCGGCTGGGCACTCGGCGTGCTGGTGAGCGTGGGCGGGCTCGCCGCGTCGTGGACCTGGGACATGCCGACCGGCGCCACCGTGGTCGTCGCGTTCGGCGTGGCGCTCGCCGGCCTCGCCGTCGGGCTCGCGGCGCGGGCGGGCGCGCGGGCGACGCGGGAGCGGGGCGTCGACGCGCTCCGCGGCGCGGCGATCGGGCTGTGCGCCGCGGTGGGGCTCGCGGGCCTCCTGCTGCTCCTCGCTCCGCGGATGGACCACTGGTGGCTCGACTGGCTGGAGGCGACGATTCCCGGTGTCCGCTCGCTGTTCCTGAACGGCGACGAGCGCGATCTGCACCGCGACAGCGTGGAGGGCGCCCAGCGGAGCGTCGCCGAGCTCGAGCGTGTCCGCGCGATGCAACGCGAGGTGCAGTGGGGCGCTCGGCAGGTGTCGGAGGACATGCAGGAGCGGATGCGACAGTATCTGGCCGGGCGGGCCGAGCTGCTCGCCGGAGATCGGATGGTCCTGGGCACGCTGCGGGCGCGCGCGCGGGAGCGCCAGCGGTGGTGGATCGGAGTGCCGCTCGTGGTCCTCGGCGCGGGCGGCGCTGGTGTCCTGGTGCGCCGCCGACGGGCTACGTCGCGGTGTAGCGGTAGAAGCCCTTGCCGGTCTTCCGCCCGAGCTGCCCGGCCATGACCATGCGCTTGAGCAGCGGCGGCGGCGCGTAGCGCGGCTCCCGAAACTCCTCGAACATCACCTCGGCGACGTACATCGCCGTGTCGAGACCGACCAGATCGAGCAGCGTGAACGGGCCCATCGGGTAGCCGCACCCGAGCTTCATCGCCGCGTCGATATCCTCCAGCGAGGCAAGCCCCGTCTCGTAGACTCGGATCGCGTCGAGCAGGTACGGCACCAGGAGGCGGTTGACGATGAACGCGGTCGAGTCCTTGGTCAGCACCGGCGTCTTGCCGACCGCCCGTACCCACTCGACGGCGGTCTGCACAACCGGATCGTCGGTCAGGATCGTGCGTACGACTTCCACGAGCTTCATGAGCGGCACCGGGTTGAAGAAGTGGAGCCCGAGCACCAGGCCCGGGCGCCCGGTCGCGGCCGCCATCGCGGTCACGTTGCAGGAGGAGGTGTTCGACGCCAGGATCGTGGACGGCGGGCAGATCCGGTCGAGCTTCGCAAAGGTCTCGTTCTTCAACGGCTGATTCTCGGTCATCGCCTCGACGACGAGGTCGGACGATTTCAGATCTTCGAGCCGGGTGGTGCCGGCGATGCGCGCCAGCGTTGTGTCTTTGGCGCGCGCGTCGAGCTTTCCCTTGCTCACGAGCCCCTCGAGGGTCTCGTGCAGCCTTCCGAGCCCCCGCTTGACCAGCTCGTCGTTGGCCTCGACGAACAGGACCTGGAACCCGGCCTGCGCCGCCACCTGCGCGATGCCCGAGCCCATGAGGCCGCACCCGACGACGCCGACGTTCGTGATGGTCATGCGACGGCCCGCTTCAGGGGAAAGCCTCCTCGGGAGATCGCGATGCGCCGCGCCGCCTATCTTCGGACGCGGCCCGGCAGCGGCGGCGGCTCATAGTGGAGCGTCCCGGGCGGGCAGGGATTTTTCACCGTGAGGGTCATCGAGCCGTATCGAACGCTGCCGTCGGGCTGGACCTGGCCCTCGGCCCGAAGCGGGGGCGGCGCTGGCTCCTTCATGGCGCGGTCGAACGCCGCGTCGCGCGACTCGGCGACCGGCGCCATGATGTTGAGAAGCAAGGCCGCGCTGATCGGCGATTTCGCCTCTTCCGCGAGGGCGCCGGCGACCGACGCGCCGACGATGACGAGCGCTCCAGCGAGGGTGAGAATCCTAGTCATAGACGATCAGCGAATGCAGCGGTTGCTCCTTCAGCTTGTCGCGGCCGTGGAGGAAGGCGAGCTCGATCATGACCGCGACACCGACGACGCGGCCGCCGAGCTGGTCGATCAGGCGCAGCGTCGCCGCCATCGTGCCGCCGGTCGCGAGCAGATCGTCCACGGCGAGCACGCGCTGGCCGGCCTTGATCGCATCCTCGTGGATCGCGAGCGCGTCGCGGCCATACTCGAGCTCGTACTCCACCTCGACGGTCTTGCCCGGGAGCTTGCCGAGCTTGCGAACGGGAACGAATCCCGCGTTCAGTTGATGGGCGAGCGCGCCGCCGATGACGAAGCCCCGCGACTCGATGCCGACCACCACGTCGACTCGCTCGTGCTGGTACCAGCGTACGAACGCGTCGACGACGTACCGAAACGCCGGACCGTCCTTCAAGAGCGTGGTGATGTCCTTGAAGAGGATTCCCTCGGTCGGGAAGTCCTTGATGTCGCGGATTTTCGCCTTCAGATCGGCGACGTCCATCGTCCGATATCTTACCCCCGATGCCGCGGTGCGCAAGGAGCCAAAGTGTCCGAAGCGGTGGCACGGTGACACCGGCGGCGGGGGAAAATGTCAGGAGGTTGACGAGCCGCTACCGCGCCAGCATCGGTTCAAGACCACGGATTTTCGGCGAGAACCTCCGATGCGGGCCAACGTGGCACTCGACTTGCTTTCCCTACCGTGGCAGCGTCTCGTGAGGAGGCCGGCAATGTTGCTCCCGGAACAAGTGCAGCGTCTGGTCGAGCTGGCCCTGGCCGAATTCGCTCCAGACTGGCAGATCACGGGCCTGTGCTCGGAGCTCAGCCTGCACAATCCCGATCATTGGGTCTCCGGCCTCGGGACGTTCGGACTCGTCCTGCGAAACCGCAATAGCAGGGCCGCCAAGGTGCTCGGCTGGCGGAATGGTGATTTCAGGCAAGCCTCGTACCACCGCGGCATTTCGTACCGCGTGCTCGAGGCGTACGCCGATCGCATCACGGACCCGATCCGTCGCTACTTCGAAGAGATCGGGCTCGCCATCCCCGGAAGGCTTTCGCCGCGGCTCGCGCAGACGGCCGCAACCCGCTCGAGCATCAACGACGCCGGGTAGATCGACCCCTTCCCTTCGTAGCCTGATCACGACCGTAGCCTGATCACGACTCGAGCTGCTCGATGGCTTCGGGCAGCTCGGCCAGCTGCGAGATGACGAGGTCGGGGCGCTTCGCGCCGAGCGCCCTGACCGGCGAGGCCACCTGGATCACGCGCATCCCCGCGGCCCGGGCGCCCTGCACGTCCAGGACGATATCGTCGCCGACGTGCACGGCGGTGTCGGGCTCGCCGGCGACCGCGCGCAGAGTCAGCCGGAAGATCTCCGGGGCCGGTTTTCGAATGCCCACCTCATCGGAAAAAGTCGTGTGCTTGAAATACTCGAGCAGCCGAAAACGCTCGAGCAGCCGTCGCAGCGTCGTGCCCGGCGTCCGCATGATGTTCGAAACGAGCGCGAGCGTGTACCCGCCTCCGTGAAGGGTCTCCAGCGCCGCGAGTGCGCCGTTGTCGACGGCCGGCGGGACGACGAGGATGGGGCTCGCATAGGCGTCGACCAGCGCGGTCATCAGCGCCGGCGGAACACGTCGCGGCAGCCCGGGATCGACCGCCGCGAGGATCGCCCTGATGTGATCGTCGACCGGCACGTCCCGGTGCGTGGCCCAGATGCGGCTGAGATAGCCTCCCGACTCGTCGTAGGCGCGATCGAGCGCCGCCGCGGACACCGCCATGCCGGCGGCCGCCAGCAGGGGCTCGAAATCCGCCAGGCGGCGCTTCTTGTAGCGGTTGTCACTCGCCGGGCCGTCGAAGAGCAGCGTGCCCCAGAGGTCGATCGTGATGGTCTTGACCTTCATCCGATCACGCCTCTGAAATTCGGGCGACGCTTTTCCAGGTATGCGCTCATTCCCTCGCGCGGCTCGTCGGTCGCGTACGCCGCGGTGAACGCGTTGATTCCGTCGCGCACCGCCGTCGGGAGATCGCACTCGCGCCAGCGCGCGATCAGCTCCTTCTGGAGCCGGACCGCCTCGGGCCCGGCCGCGAGGATCGACGCCGCCACCTCCTCCGCGGTCGCCCGCAGCCGGTCATCCGCCACGACGCGGTTCACGAGGCCCCAGTCGAGCGCCGTCGCGGCGGTGATCGGCGCGCCGGTCAGCAACATCTCCGCCGCGCGGCCGGGACCGACCATCGGCGGCAGCAGCGCCGCCTGGATGACCGAGGGCACCCCGACGCGCACCTCGGGGAGGCCGAAGGAGGCGCTCGCCGCCGCGACCCGAAGATCGCAGGCCAGCGCGAGCTCGAAGCCGGCGCCGAGACACGGGCCATGCACCGCCGCGATCACCGGGAACGGCGCCCGGTGCACCGCCGCGATGGCGTCGTGGAGCGCGACGATCAACTCCCTGGCCCTGGCGACGTCGAGATCGCGCAGGACGCGCACGTCCATGCCGGCCGTGAACGCGCGGCCGTTCCCGACGATCACCGCCACGCGCGTCGCGCGGTCCGCGGCGAGCGCGTCGAACGATTCGCGGACGGCGCGGATGAGGGTCGGTTCGAAGAGGTTGAGCGGCGGGCGGTCGAGCGTGCACCAGACCGTGGCCCCCGCCCGATGGATCGTGACCGGGGACGCCACTAGTACCGGCGCATCGTGGGGTCAACCGTGCGGGCCCAGTGATCCAGCCCCCCGAGGAGGTTCTTCACGTTCCGGAAGCCGCGCTGGCGCAGGTAGTCGGCCACCGCGGCGCTCCGGACGCCTTGATGGCAGTAGACGACGATCTCGTCGGCGGCGTTCAACTCGTCCGCCCTGAGCTCGATCTCCTCGATCGGGATGTGCACGGCGTTGTCGAGCCGGCAGAGACGCGTCTCCCAGTCCTGGCGCACGTCGAGGAGGAAAGGACGGTCATTTCCGGCCAGGCGGGCCTTCAAGTCTTGTGGAGTGATCTCGTCCATACCTTGCTCCGCTAGCGGGGCGCCGGACGCCCGACCAGAAAGTTCGCGAGCCAGGCGTTCACCGCCTCCACATGCTCGATCTGCGGGAAGTGTCCGCACGCATCGACCCAGCGAACCGCCGCGTGGCGCAGCACCCCGGCGACTTCCGCACAATGCTCCCGCGGCACGACGCGATCCTGGCGGCCGTGAATCAGCAGCACGGGAAGCTCGAGCGTCGCCAGCGCGCGGCGATAGTCCTGCGCGTGAGCCTCCAGATCGATCCGCACGTCGCGGAGCGTCGCCAGGTACGCTCCACGCGCCGCGGCGTCCGTGCGGGCCGCATAGCAGTAATCGACGAAGAAGTCGACCTCCGCGCGGTCGGGCGCGTGGAAGCAGCGCGCGAGGGCGGCCTTGTAGAGGCTCGCGCAGCCCGCGCACGACAGCAGCTCGCCGAGGCCGCGGAGCGCCACGAGCCGGAAGATCCACGACGGACGATAGCCGCATCCGGGAACCACCGCGCCGACGAGCGCGAGCCGCTCGACCCGGGAGGGGTGCGTCAGCGCGTACGTGATGCTGACCGCGCCGCCGAGCGAGTGCCCCACCAGCGATGCCTGCGCGAGGCCGAGCCCGTCCATGAAGCCGCGCAGCGCGCGGGCGAAGTCCGTGAGCCGGTAGCGCGTGCGCGGCTTCGCCGAGGCGCCGAAACCCGGAAGGTCGAGGGCGAAGACGGTGGCGCGGCCGGCGAGCGGGGCGATGTTGTGCCGCCAGGTCTCCGCGAACCCCCCCAGACCGTGAACGAGGATGACGGCGGGTCCGCGACCTTCGACGACATAGTGCAGGCGGAGCCCGTCGACCTCGCCGCCCCGAAGCTGCAGTTCCGGCATGAGGCTACGATTCTACCAGAGGTTCTCAGGTGAACAGGTCGTCGGGCGAGGCGTCGGCCGGTATCGGCTGGCCCAGGAGTCGCTTCAGCATGAGGGCATTCTGGACGGGATAGTCGCGATTGTTGTTGTTGAAGGAGATGAAGACCTCCTCGGTCTCCTCGCGCACCGCCTCGATCTCGGGCAGAAACTCCCGCAGCTCCCCCTCGCTGTACAGATAGTCGTACTTCTCTCGCACCGACGGCTCCTCGCCGCGGAGCTGGCGGAGCCAGCCGTGCGCGTTGCGGCCGTGCAGCCGGAAGACGGCCGTCGGCGCGGTCGCGGTCGTCACCCGAGGCACGGCGTGGCCCGCCGCCGGCGCGTCCACGATGACGTGCGCGAGGCGCGCATCGCGCAGAGCGCGCAGGGTCTCAGCGAGGTGATCGGGCAGCCACGAGCGATGGCGGAACTCGACCGCGATCGTCCACCCCGGCAGTCGCTCCGGGAGTGAGGCGAGGTAGTCGAGCCGAGCGGCGTCGAAATGGACCCACGGCGCCAGCTGAAAGAGCACGTAGCCGAGCTTGCCGGCCTCCGCGATCGGCCGGACGGCGGTGCGGAACAGGTGGAAGGCTCGGTCGAGAGCCTCGGGTGGAAAGCTCGCCGCGTCGATCTCGCCGCGCCGCGTGCGCCCGGGGCTCCGCGGCAGGAGGGCCACGAGGTCCGCCGGCACGGTCTCTGCTCTGGGGTGATGGCCGGTCAGGAGTGAATACGCCTTGACGTGAAAGACGAAGCCCGGCGGCGTGCGCTCGACCCACCGCAGCGTATTCCGGATATCGGGGATCGCATAGTAGGAGCTGTTCACCTCCACGACGTCGAACACGCCCGCGTAATGGCGCAGACGCTCCTCGGCCGTCATCGACTTCCGGGGATAGAAGGTCCCGGTCTCGATGAGCGCCGGGTCCGCCCAGGCGCAGATCCCGACCCGGATTTGTCGGCTCAATCTAGACGATCTTCTCGTAGATGCCCGGCGGGATCACGCGGTAGACGTGGATCGGCTGGGAGACGTTCTTGAACGTCTTCTCGCCGAGGCTCTCCAGGACGAAGTAGGCGCGGATGCGCTCGGCGGTGGTGGGACCGACGACGATCTCGCCGCCCTGCGCCGAGCCCGCGAAGCGCGCCGCGACGTTGGTCGTGGGCCCGGTGGCCGTGAACGTCCATCGCTGTCCCGCCCCGGTGCCCAGCTTGGTGGCGCCGACCAGCGCCTCGCCGGTATTGATCCCCGTGTGGAGCTGGATCGGCGGGAAGATGCCCCCGTATTCTTCGTTCAGGCTGGCCGTCCGCTGATGGATGGCGAAGGCGGCGCGCGTCGCGTTCAGCGCGTGGTCGGTCGCGCTCCGGTCGGACTGGAAGATGACCATCAGGCCGTCGCCGGCCGTCTCGTTCACATCGCCGTGCTGGTTCTGGATGATCTCGAGGAAGGTCGAGAAGTAGGTCTGGACGAGCTGGTTGAGCTTCCTCGCCTCGAGCTGCTCGGAGAGCTTCGTGTATCCGGCGATGTCGAGGAAGACGACCGAGACCTCGACGGTCTTCTTCACGAGCTCGGTCGCATTCGGATTCTGCTCGAGGAGCTTCTTGACCGCGTCGGGGACGAACTTCGACAGCTCGCCCTTGAGCTGCTCGAGGAGCTCGAGCCGCTGGCGCGACTCCTGGAGGCTCTGGAGGGCGGTCTCCAGCTCCTTGTTCTTCGTCGCCAGCTCGGTGTAGGCCTGGTCGAGCCGTGATGTCATGTCGTTGAACGCGCCACCCAGCTCGCCGATCTCGTCGTGGGCCCCGGCCGACGCCCGCGCCTCGAAGTCTCCGTCGCCGACGCGCCGGGCGACCGCCGAGAGCGCGACGATCGGCCGAACGATGATCGAGCGCATCGCGATCGTCAGGACGGCCGCGGCGGCGAGGATCGTCAGGGCCGCGATGAGGATCTGGCGGTTCCGGAGGCGTCTCACCTCGCCGAAGACGGGCTCCATCGAGGTCGCGACACGTACCACCGCTCGCACCTTGTGGTCGGTGCCGTGGCAACCCTGACATTTCTCCTTGTTGAGGATCGGGTGATGGAGCGTGAACAGTGAGACGCCATTCTCGACCTCGAGGGACTCCTGTGTCTTCAGGGTCTCGACCGCCCGGGCGAAGAGCGGGCCGGCCATCGCGGTCCCGGGCGCCCGCTGCATCTTCGAGATATTTTTCATGACCTCGTCCGAGAGGCCGGCGGTGCGCGCGACCTCCCTCGCGGTCGCGAGATCGGTGAACGCTTCGACGCCGTTGCGGCGATAGATCATCAGCGCCTCGAGCGGCGCCGCGTCTTCCGACAGCTGGGCTCGCAGCCCCCGCTGCTCCTCGAGGAGGCTGCGGATGACGTCCGGCCGCTCCTGCAGCATCGCCGCTTCGATGCTGGCCACCACGGTCTGAGTGAGTCGCCGGACCCCCTGCTTGTTCTGCTCGACGAGCGCCGCCGACTCGCGCTGGATGGTCACGATCGTCGAGGCTCCGAACCCGACGATCAGGACCGCCACGATCAGGACCGTGATCTTGAGCGCCAGCCGGGACCGGAACATCGTGCCGGGCGTCCTCCTCGTTCTGCGTGCCGGCATTATAGGCTCGGTGTAGAATTCGCACGATGTCCGGGCCGCGCGACAGCTTCGATGAGTTCGAGGCGACGAGCCTCTATTGTCCGCGCTGCCGGCGCGCCACGCCGGCACGCAAGAAACTCCTGCTGGTCCTCCCGTCCGGCAGCAAGTACGACTACGTCTGTGCCGAGTGCGGCACCGCCGTCGGCGCCAAGATGGACAACGATCCGACCGAGTTTCATCGGACGATCCCGGTCCCGCCCCGCCGCCTTCCCCCTCGGCCCCGGTGAAATCCGCCTTCGCGCTCGTTGATAACTCAGCGCCGTATCAGCCCGTTCCCGGTGCGTCAATGTAGTGGCCCTGCCGGTGGTGGATATCCGGAACGAGCCAACATCCTGTTGCGTAGCCCATCGGCGTATGCAATACTGCCTTCACTTCTCTTTTACCTTCCTCCAGACACAGCGAGACGCAGGCCGCAGAGCGAAACAGAAGGAGGGCCGTATGCGCAGGCTTAACAGAGTTCTTGCGAGCGTGACGCTGGTTGGCGTGATTGCCCTGGGAGGCGTCGTGCTGACGCGCCAGGTCCTGGCGGTTGCTGGCGAGGCCAATGCGGAGCGGTTGAATCGGGCGGTTCTCGGGTACATCGGAGAAAAGAATCCGCTCGCGCCCATCAAGGCGTTCCAGCGTTTTCCGGAAGTGCTGGTTGCCGAGGCCGACCGCACGAAGATCGACCACTGCCTGGCGCTCGCGCAGGCGGAAGTGGAGTCGGAATTCAAGCACGACGCCGTCGGCGGCGCGGGCGAGGTCGGCCTATTCCAGACCTTGCCCTCCACGGCGGCCCTCTTCGAATCGACCGTCGGCCCCTTCAAGCGCCCGGTCCTCAAGGGCCAGCGCGATCTGGGTGACCTGGCCATCCCCACGGTGAGCGCGCAGTTCGCGATGGCCTATCTCCGAGACATCATGACGCGCAGGCCGAACATCAAAGACGCCCTCACCGAGTACAACGGCGGACCGGCCGGGCGCCATCCGCATTACTACCGCATGGTGATGGGCACCTACGTGGAGATCCTGGAGCGCACGGAGCTGAAGTGCCGCTACCAGCCGACGCCGAAGCGACCGCCCGTCATGGCGCTGCTGGCGCACGTGTAGTTTGCCATCGGGGGGGAGCGAGCGCCGCTCCCCCCGATGGCCCCCCACCAGTCACCCGGTCCGGCCTCGCTCAGGATTCGATTGCGTCGGCAAAGCCAGCGCTCGAACAGGGACTATTCTGGTGGGCTTCCAGACCGGGCGCGGTGGAGCCGGCCGCGACGTCAGAGGGCGTCGATCCAGCGTGCGAGCGTGAAGTCCTTCGCCGTGAGCCCGCCGTCGGAGTGGGTCCACACGGAAATCGTGACCTCGTTGTAGCGGATCGTCACGTCGGGATGATGGTTCGCGCGCTCGGCGATCGCCGCCACCCAGTTGACGAAGACCATCGCCTCCTGGAAATCGCGGAAGCGATACAGCCGCTCGATCGCCTGGCCGGATCGCTTCCATCCGGGCGTCCGGGCGAGCTCGGCGGTGATCTCGGCGTCTTCTAACTGGCTCACGGCTGGAACCAACGCCGGATCGTGGGCGCCCAGTCCTCGAGCGACCGCGTCCTCTTGCCCATCACCTTCGCCTGGTCGTCCCATCGCCGCAGCGCCAACGCGTCGCGCAACCAGGGGTGCTCGGCGAATCGGGCAGCGTCGCTCGGCGACATGACGCCCCCCTGGAGCCCGAGCGTGTGGCGAGAGACCGGCGAGAGGTGCTCCACGTACTCCGGCTCGGTGGCGCAGAGATAGCGCTTCGCATCGGCGTGCATGCGCACGCACCAGGCCACGCGCTCGGGCACCCAGGGCGCGAGCAGCTCGGCGCCGACCTCGTGATGTCCTCGTGCGCTCGACCCGACGGGCGTTCGCTCCGTCGTGTCGGACACGAGCGATTGATCGACCGCGTAGCGGCCCACGTCGTGCAGCAGGCACGCGAGCTGGAGCTCCTCGTCGGCGCCGCCTTCGCGGGCGAGCTCGGCGCACTGGAGCGCGTGGTCGAGCTCGGACACGACCTCACCTCCGTACCGGGTCGCCGCGGAGCGCGCCAGCGCGTCGAGCAGCCGGTCGGCCGGCGCGGTCATGCCCGCGCGAACTTCTGCAGCGAGCGAATCTCGCGCGGCGGGCTCAGGGCCTTGCCGCGCGCCGTCCACGAGACCTCGGAGACGTACAGGGCGCCGCGAGAGTCGACGACGCAGCCGTGGGGGGCGATGAATTCGCCCGGCTTCTCACCGAGGAAGGGGCCGCCGATCCGGTCCACCAGGTCGCCATTGAGCTTCACGATGCTCACGCGGGCGCCAAGATTGGGCACCTGGGCGCTCACCGACAAGTCCGAGGGGAGCTCGCCGACGAAGAGCAGGCCGCCGTTTCGCCGATCAGCGAAGAGCCCGCACGGACGGAAGAGGTTGTTGAGCTGGGTGAGGTACCGGCCCTTGTCGTCGAAGACCTGGACGCGGTGATTCTCACGGTCCGCGACGTACACGCGGCCCTCGGCGTCCGTCGCGATGTTGTGGGGGATATTGAAGCACCCCGGATCGGTACCGGGCTCGCCCCACGAGAAAAGCAAGCGCCCCTTCGGATCGTACTTGTGCACGCGCGAGTTCCCGTACCCGTCAGACACGTAGACGTCGCCGGTCCGCGGACAGAGCGCCACGTGCGTGGGCCGGTTGAAGGGCTTGCCGCCGTGGAGCGCCGAGGGCTTGTCGGGATCGCCGAGCGTCAGGAGCAGCTTGCCGTCGGTCGTGAACTGTCTGACGGTGTGGTGCAGATCGTCGGTGAGCCAGAGCGTCCCGTCGGGTCCGATCGTGATCCCGTGGGCTCGCCGGAACACCCCTTCGCCCCACGACCGGAGAAATTTCCCGTCGCGGTCGAACACGATGACCGGGTGCGGGCCCCGGTTGAAGACGTGGACGTTGTCCTGGCCATCGACGGCGACGCTCGTCGCCTCGACGAACGACCACCCCTCGGGCAGCCGTCCCCAGCCTTCGACCGGGCGATAGTTCACGGGTAAGACCCCCTTGGTCCCGCGCCTATACTGCCACAACACGATGACCGCGCCTATCGGGCTCTCCGTCAAACGCCGGGAGGACCGGCGCCTGGCTCACCGGCCGTGGCCGGTACGTGGACGATGTGCGGCTGTCCCATCTCTGCCACGCGGCGATCGTGCGGAGCCCGCACGCCCACGCGCGCATCGTGGACGTCGACGCGCGTCGAGCGACCGTGCTCCCCGGTGTCGTCGCGGTCCCACGATCGCCGACTTGCCGGAGTGCGCGGCGGCGGTCCCACCCCTCGTGGCCTCGCCGAGGTTCCGCCCTTACGTCCAGCCCGCCATCGCTGGGCCGAAGGTCCGCCACGCCGCCGACGCCGTGGACGGTCGATACGCGGTGCTGCCGGCGGTCGCCAGCCTCTGGGAGGCGCTGCGAAGCGCTCAGCGACCCCCGGGATCCCGGTAGTCGTCGCATCCACCCATCGGCGCCCGTGGCGCGTATAACGTAGCGAGATGGACGAACGCTCGTTCGCCCGCGCCACCGAGGAATACGCCGCCCGACTCTACAGGGTGGCATATCGGCTCCTCGGCAACCGGGCCGACGCGGAGGACGCCGTCCAGAGGGCCCTGCTGAAGGCCTTCGAGGCGCGGGAGTCCTATGCCCCGCGGTGGGCGCTATCCACGTGGCTCTATCGCGTGCTCACGAACGTCTGCATCGACGAGCTTCGCCGGCGCCGGCGCGCGCCGCCCGAGCCGCTCCCCCGCGGGCAGACCGGGACGTCGGTCGAGCGGGTGGATCTCGCGCGGGCGCTCGACACCGTGCCTCGCGAAGCGCGTGTGCTGCTGGCGCTCCACTACGTGAACGGGCTCTCGTATCGGGAGCTCGCGACGATCAGGGGAATCTCGGTCAACACGGTCAAGAGTCAGCTCGCGCGGGGCAAGGCAATCTTGAAACAAGCGCTGGAGGGATAGAGACATGGACCGGATCGACGTCGTGCTCGAAGAGTTCTTCGCGCCCGCGGCTCCACGCGATCTCTCGTCACGGATTCTCGGCGGTCTCCGCGCCAGGCGGGCTGAGCTCGAGGTGCTGGCCGACAGGTTCAGGATCGAGGCGACCGAGCGTGGTGTGGTGCGTCTTCGCCCGGGACGCGGCAATCACGGCGGGTCCCGCCGTGCCCGCGCCCATGCCGAGCGCGCACGGCAGGAGCTGCGCGAATACCTGGCCGGACGCCGGACGTTCTTCACGGTGGCGGTCGACCTCGCGGGCGTGGCCGACTTCCAGGCCCGCGTGCTCGCCGAGGCCTTGCGCATTCCGTTCGGCGAGGTTTCGTCGTACGCGGCCCTCGCACGACGCGTGGGGCATCCGCGCGCCGCGCGCGCGGTCGGCAACGCGCTTGGCGCCAATCCGGTGCCGGTGATCGTGCCGTGCCACCGCATCATCCGCGGCGATGGGACCTGGGGTCACTACGCGTTCGGCGGCCAGATGAAGACTCGGTTGCTGCGGCTCGAGCGCTCGACGCCCACACTCATCGGCTGCACGAGCACGAGGATCGTCTGCCGCCGCGGCTGCGCCCACGAGCAGCGGGTGGCGGAGACGAATCGGGTCGTCTTCGCCTCGGTCGGCGATGCCGCCGGCGTGGGGTATCGCCCCTGCCGCGTCTGCCGTCCGTCACCCGCGGCGTGATAGGATCGCGCGATGCGAGGCTCCCTGCTGCTTGCCCCGACCGCTTCAGCACCGACACCTGGCTGACGTCGCGCTGGGAGATCGTTCGGGACACCACCGTGAGGTGCAGGTGTGACTCGCCCAGCTTCCGCGCGGTCGCCGAGGCGATCGCCTGGAAGAACGGCGAGCGATTGTTCCCGTTCCTTTCGGCACCCTCACTCCGGGGCTCACCGTCGTGCGATTCAGGGATTCACCGGGTACCTGCTCGGAGCCTCGAACGTATTATTCGTGTAACGTATTATTCGTGTTCGGATGGTCGCGTCAGGTCGGCCGAGCGTCTGCGCTCGAGGACACACGCGGCTGTTTCAGATCTCTGCTTGGAGGAGGCACTTGTGAGCATTCTGCAGGAACCCTACCCCACAAGCTGCACCCCTTTACTCGACGGAAGCCCTCAGATGCGCGCCATCGGGATCGTCATCGAGAATATCGCCGATACAGACGCGACGGTCTTGATCCACGGTGAAAGCGGCGTCGGCAAGGACCTGGTGGCTAGAGCCGTGCATGCCGCGTCGCGCCGTCGTGGTCCGTTCATCAAGGTCAACTGCGCGGCCATTCCGCAGGGCCTGCTCGAGTCCGAGCTCTTCGGCCACGAGAAGGGCGCCTTCACCGGCGCGCACCGGCGCAAGCCCGGACAATTCGAGTACGCCAGCAAGGGCACGATCTACCTGGACGAGATTGCGGAGCTGCCGCTCGCCCTGCAGGCCAAGCTCCTCCACGTGCTGCAGGACTTTCGGTTCAACCGCGTGGGGGGCCACGAGCCGCTCGAGGTCGACATGCGGGTGATCGCTGCGACCAATCGCAACCTCGAAGAGGCGATGGCGGGCGGCGCGTTCCGGGAGGACCTCTACTACCGGCTCAACGTGGTGGAGATCAAGGTGCCGCCGCTGCGGGAGCGGCGGGAGGAGATTCCGGAGCTGGCGTCGCGGTTCCTGGCCCGGTTCAACGCGCAGTACGGGCGGCAGAAGCAGCTTCGGCCCAAGACGCTGGCTCGGCTCACAGAGCACACGTGGCCGGGTAACGTGCGCGAGCTGGAAAACGTGATTCGCCGGCTGGTGGTGCTGGAGGATGGCGAGCTGGCGATCGAGGCGCTAGCGACCCGCGGTCGCAACGGGCACTGCTCGGGTCCGCGGCCCTCGTTCCCGGAGGGCCTGCGGGAGGTTGGACGCCGCGGCGCGCGAGAGGCCGAGCGCAAGGTGCTCGCCGAAGTGCTTGAGCGCGTGACCTGGAATCGCGCCGAGGCCGCGCGGATTCTCCAGGTCAGTTACAAGACGCTGCTCACGAAGATCGCCGAGTGCGGCTTGACGCCGCCTCGCCATCGCTGACGGGGCGCGCCGCACCGCGATTCGCCGCCACCCCATCCTCGTCGCGGGCCGACAAGCCTGCAGAGCCAGTTCCTCTTGGACATCCGGAGGCTAGTAAAGGTGGCACGCCACCATATGCCCGGGGACGATGGCTTTCTCCTCCGGCTCGATCTCCGCGCACCGTGGCATCACGAAAGGGCAACGGGGATGGAAACGGCAGCCCGAAGGGGGATTGATCGGAGAGGGGACTTCTCCGGGCAGAATGATCTCCTCTCGCACGATGTCCGGGTGGGCCGGAAGGGCGGCCGAGAAGAGAGCCTTGGTGTAGGGATGCGCCGGATTCTTGAACAACTCCTCCGTCTTGGCCCGTTCCACGATCTTGCCCAGGTACATGACCGCGACTTCATGGGCCATGTAGCGGGTCGTCGCCAGATGGTGAGCGATGAGCAGATAGCTCACGCCAAATTGCTCTTGGAGATCCACCAGCAAGTTCATGATCTGCGCTCGAATGGAAACGTCCAGGGCCGAGACCGGCTCATCCAGGATGATGAGCTTCGGATCTGATACCAGGGCGCTGGCTACCGCAATGCGCTGGCGCTGCCCGCCGCTGAACTCGTGGGGGTAGAGCTTCGCCTGCTCCGGGCGCAGGCCCACGCGGCTCAGAATCTCTGCGACGCGGCTTTTGACCTCCTGAGAGGACACCCGCCGATTCACGACCAGCGGCTCAGCCACGAGATCCTGCACCCGCATGCGAGGGTTCAGGGAGGACCAGGGGTCTTGAAAGACGGCCTGCACGATCGTCCGGTACTCCTTCAATGCATCGCCATTCAACGCGTGGACAGCTTTCCCGTCGACGAACACCTCGCCGGAGGTGGGCTCTTCCAGACGCAGAATGATTTTGGCGGTCGTCGTCTTGCCACAGCCGGACTCGCCCACGATGGCGAGCGTTTGCCCCGGTTGAATCGAGAAGCTGATGCCGTCCACGGCCTTGACCCAGCCGACGATCCTCGTCCAGATCATGCCCCGGGTGACGGGAAAGTGTTTCTTCAGCCCCTGGGCCCGGAGAATCGGCTCGGCGTCCATGCTCTTATTCCAGCCTCCAGCAGTCGGCGGTGTGGCCCTCTCCCACCGTGAACGGAGGAGGATAGTGAAGCCGGCAACGCTCATCGGCATGGGGGCACCGAGCTTCGAATCGACACCCCACGGGTAAGTCCCAGAGGGCGGGGGGCTGGCCGGTGATCGAATAGAGCCGCTCGACGCGTTCGTCCATGGTGGGCACCGAGTTCAACAAGGCCTGTGTATACGGGTGGGAGGGATGGTTGAAAATTTCCCGCACCGGGCCACTTTCCACGACACGCCCGGCGTACATCACCATGACGCGGTCGCACATCTTCGCCACGATGCCAAAGTCGTGGGTGATGAAGATCAGCGCGAGGTTGGTTGCCTCCTGAATCTCGCGCAGCAGGCGCAGGTATTGAGCCTGGATGGTCACGTCCAGCGACGTGGTGGGCTCGTCGGCGATGATGACTCGCGGCTCGCAGGAGATGGCGATGGCGCCGACGACGCGCTGCTTCATGCCGCCGCTGATCTGGTGTGGATAGTCCTGCACACGACGCTCGGGCGCCGCCACGCGCACCTGCTTCAAGCCATCGATGGCCCGCCGTACCAGCGACCGATGGCCGTCTCGGTGGTGGATCTGGATGGCTTCGATCAGCTGGTTGCCGATGGTGAACACCGGATTGAGGGAGGTCTGCGGGTCCTGGAGAATCATGGAGACGCGCCGTCCCCGGATGGCCCGCATCTCACGCTCGCTCTTCTCCAGAAGATTTTCCCCTTCGAGCATGATCTTTCCCTTGACGATACGGGCGGCCGGCCGGGGCACCAGTCTCAGCAACGACAACGCGGTCATGGTCTTCCCACACCCCGACTCGCCCACGATTCCCAGCGCTTCGCCCTGCCGCAGGTAAAAGCTCACTCCATCGACGGCCTTCACCACGCCCCACCGGGTAAAGCAATAGGTGTGCAGGTCCTCGACTTCCAGAATGACACCACCGATCTGTCTGGGCATGCACCACCTGCGCCGTCACCTGGAGGGTCGGAAAAGGCCGCCAGATATCAGGAGAGCGCTCTCCTGATGTCTGGCGGCCTCGCAGTCTCGTGTCTCGCGGTCCTTACGTCTACTTCGCGGCCTTGATGAGATGGAAGTGGGTCGACCTCCCGGCCCCGAGACCCGGGTAGACCCACTCGCTCACCACCTTGGGATTCGCGACGACCTCGTTGGCGAACCAGAAGAGCGGAATATCGGCGAACTCCTCGAAGAGGTGGTCGGCGATCGCCCGAGTCAGACGGTAGCGCTCCTTGGGATCTATGGCCTGGATCAGGGTGTTGTAGGTCTTGTCGATGAACTCGTTCTCGTAGTGGTGGTTCTGGCTCTTGCTCCAGTAGCTGATCCGGATCCACTCTTCCGATGGCCGCCAAGAGATGATGTTGGGCCAGATGCAGCACTGGATCGTCTTCTTGCGGAACATCTCCCGCACCTTGGCCCAGTCGAGCACCTCGATCTCAGTGTCGACGCCGATGTCCTTGTAGTAGATGCCCAGCGCCTCGGCGACCTGGGGTCCCTCAGACTCCCCGGGCTCGGTGAACGCCAAGATCTTGAACTTGAGCTGCCCGGGGCCGTAGCCGGCCTCCTTCAGGAGCGCCTTGGCCTTCGCGGGGTTGAAGCCGTACATCTGGTCGAACCGGCTCTGCCACTCCGGGTTGTAGCCCTCCGACTTCTCGGACCAGCCGGTCACGTATGTCATGGTCCCCTTGCCGGCGAACACCGTGTTGAGCAGTTCCTTCCGGTTGATGGCGATGTTCAGGGCCTGCCGTACCGGCTTCTTGGTCCAGGCCACGTCCGGCTTGAACGCCGGGTCCCCGGGCAGGAAGTACATCCCGCCCAGATACACGGTCATCCAGTCCACGGGGAACGACGACGAGTAGATTTTCATGCCCTTCTTGAGCGCGTCCTTTTGTAACTCGCGCGGCAGGTCGGCGATGTGAGCCTCGCCGGACAGCAGCAATGCCAGCCGGGTCGACTCTTCGCGGGCCAGCCTGAACTCCATCTCCTTGAACGCCGGCTTCTCACCTTTCCAATGGTTGTCCACTCGCTCGTAGGTGATGGAGAGGCCCGGCTGCCGTCCGACATAACGATAGGAGCCGGTCCCGGCCGGCCGCTTGTCGAACCCTTCGATCCCTTCCTTGTCCCACTGGGCCTTGCTGACCATGCGGAGATCGCCGGCGCGGGACACCGCATACGGCAGGGTGGTCGACGGCCGCTTCATGCGGAACACGACCTGGTGGTCGTTGACGACCTTCACCTCCTCGACGCCGCGCCAGGTCTGGACCAGCGTCGCGGTCGCCTCCTGACGCATCATGAGAGAGTGCGAATGCACGACGTCCTTGGCGGTGAATTGACCGTACCCGAAGTGGAACGGAACGCCCTTGCGCAGGGTGAACGTCCAGTCCTTGTAGTCGGGGCTGGCTTGCCACTTCTCCGCCAGGCGGGGCGTGTATTCACCGGTCTTGGGGTCAACATCAAGCAGGGTTTCCAGGAACGGGTCGTACTGCAGATGATCGGGGCGGCTGACCATCCAAAACCGATTGCTGTCCTCGAACCCGGCGGACGCGAACACCAGCTTCTGGACCTTCGCCTCCTGTGCCGATCCAGGTGTCAGCGTGGTCTCGAGGGTAAGTGCCAACGCCAGCAGCATCCCCAGTGCAATGGGAACGAACCGTCTCATCGGATATGTCCTCCGCGTTCTTGTTCTAGTCACAGGCGTCGGCCATCGACCCTTCCGACGCGGTCCTACACGTGCCTGAGCTTGGGGTCCAGGTGATCTCGGAGCCAATCCCCCAAGAGATTGAGGGAGAGCAACCGTCAACATGATCGCCAGTCCGGGGAACATCGACACCCACCAAGCCGTGACGATCAGCTCTCGGCCGTCCGCGATCATGAGCCCCCACGCCGGTGTAGGACGGGGAAGACCAGCGCCGAGAAAGCTCAAGGCTGACTCGAGAAGAATGACGTATCCCACCTGGAGCGTCGCCAGGACGATGAGAGAGTTGACGACGTTCGGGAAGATGTAGCGGGCCATGATGCGGCTGTGGGATGCCCCGGCAACCCGCGCTCTGGCAATGAAGTCCCGCTCCTTGATACTGAGGGTCTCCCCACGGACCAGCCGGGCATAGCGGGCCCAAAGGAGCACGACCAGGACGGTGATGACCGTTCCGAAGCTGGGGCCCACCGCCGCGACCAGGACCAGAGCTAACAAGATCGTCGGCAACGATAATGAGATGTCGACCAGGCGCATGATCAGCGCGTCCGTCTTGCCTCCGAAATAGCCCGACATCAACCCCAGGCCCGTACCGACGCTGCCGCCGACGAAAATCGCCACAAGGGACACCATGAGGGAGACCCTGGCCCCGTGAATCATCCGGCTCAGGATGTCGCGGCCGAGCTTGTCGGTGCCCAGAGGATGCTCGATGGTGCCGCCCTGCTGCCATACCGGTGGCTTCAACCGCTTGGCCAGCGACCCCTTCAGGGGGTCGTACGGCGCGACCAGCGGTGCCAGAACGGCGGGGATGACCAGGAGGAACATGAGGAGACTCAGCGCCACTACGGGATACCGTCTGACCTGACGCATCGCCCGCGCAACTCTGGGGGGTGCGTACCAGGGAAGAGCTCTCGCCGTCACTGTTGCCACGATGTGTCCTCCCTTCTCCCCTTAGTGGAACCGGATGCGGGGATCGAGGTAAGCATAGAGGATGTCGACCATCAGGTTCGTGAAAATGAAGATCCCGGAGAACACGATCACGACGGCCTGGACCACCTGAAAGTCCCTGGCCCGCACGGCGTCCACCACGAGCAGTCCGGTGCCCGGCCAGGAAAAGACACTTTCCGTCACCACAGAACCCGTCATCAGGACGCCGGCGATGATCGCGAAGAAGGTCAGGGGGGCGATCGACGCGTTGCGCAAACAGTGTTTCCAGATGACCTTCCATTCCGGCACGCCCTTGATGCGGGTCAACTTCACGAATTCGCTGTCGAGCACTTCCAGCATGGAGGAGCGGACCAGCCGCATGAGGACGGCGACCTGGAACCAGCCGAGGGTGATCGCAGGAAGGATCATGTACTGGAGCCCACCCCGGCCCGAGGTCGGAAACCAGCCCAGATGCACGGCGAAAATCCACATCAGGACGATCCCCAGCCAGAAGCCCGGCAAGGATTGGCCGAGCAGGGCGATGATCTTCGCCACGGAGTCCCAGGCGGTGCCTTTCATGACCGCGGCCATCACTCCGATAGGCAGCGCGATGACAATGCTGATGAACAGAGCGAAGCCGGCAAGCTGGAGGGTCGCGGGCAGGCGCTGCCCCACGAGGCCCATCGCTGAATACCCGTGCCATTTCCAGGAATTCCCGAAGTCGCCGCGGACGGCCTTGCTCAGGAAAATGGCGTATTGGATGTAGAGCGGCTGATCCAGACCCCAATACTTGGAGACGCGTTCGTACTCCTCGGGCCCTGCCTCCAGCGGCAACATCACATCCAGGGGGTTACCCGTGACCCGCGCCAGACTGAACACGATGAGGCTCATGACCCAGATGGCCAGCAAGCTCTGCAGAAACCTTCGCGCTATGTACTGCTGCATCAGTCCCTCCTGCGCTGGAGAAAGTCGCCCGCCGATCCCACTGGGCGAGTTCTAAGCGCTAGGAGCCGGGTAGTCGATAGCCAGGAACCAGCGCGTATTGGCCGGGAACGCTACCCTATAGCGCTACGCGTTGCAAGCCTCTATACGGCGCCGACCAAGCGCCGGTCGGAATCGTATCGCAGCCGAGCGAGCGCATCGTCCTTGTCAGTCCACAAGACCTCGTCGACCTCGTGGTCGTGGTCGCCGACCTTCTCGAGCGGCCGCATCAGGAACCAGCGGACCGTTTTCTTGACCTGCCGGCCATCGCGGCGGAACCAGTAGGTGACGGGTGCGAGCTCGCGCGCGAGCTCGCACCGGTACCCGGTCTCCTCACGCACCTCACGGAGCGCCGCGTCCGCGCTCGTCTCGCCCGGGGACAAGGCACCTTTCGGGAGCGTCCACACGGGCTGACCGCGCAGGTCGCGGGCTCGGATCAGCAGGACACGGCCGTGTTCGTCGAGGACGAGGCCACCGGCCGAGAACTCGAGCAGCACGCGAGAGCCGTCGGGCACGTCCAGATCATACCCGCGTCGGCCCGCGTGATACCATTCGTCGCGACTTTCACTTCACCCGCGCCGAGGCGCCACGCACGCGTGATGGATCGCGTCGACCTGCTCGCGCACTTTCCCCCGGGCTTCACCCCGCGGCCGGAGCAGGCGCGCCTCCTGGCATCGCTGGCCGACGCCATTGCCGAAGCCCTCGACGACCCCACCGCGCCACGCGTCTTCGTCGTCGAGGCACCGCCGGGAATCGGCAAGAGCCACATCGCCATGGCGCTCGCCCGCTGGAGCGGCGACGCATATCTCCTGACGTCCCAGAAGCTTCTGCAAGACCAGTACGAGCGCGAGTTCGGCGCCGACCTCCAGCTCGTCAAAGGGCGCGACAACTACCTCTGCGAGCGATACCCGGAGGCACGCGTTCCCACTTCGCGGGGCATGTGCCGCCGACCGCGCGGCCCGCTGTGCCAGTGCCCGTACGCGCGGGCGAAGGCGGCCGCCCTCGCCGGCCCGATCTTCTGCACCAACACCTCGTATTTCGCCACGCTCCGCCACTGGCGCGCCGACCAGCTGCGCAAGCGGCGCCTCTTGATCATCGACGAGGCGCACAACCTCGAAGCCCAGCTTGTCAGCGTCTTCACCGTCGCCTTCCCGCCCGAGCTGACCAAGGCGTGGTTCGGCGGGCCGCTGCCGCGCCTCGACGCGGCGGAGGCGTACCGAGCCCTCATGCGCGAGCATCTCGAGCGGCTCGATGGCCAGCTCGAGGCGCTCACGCGTGCACTCGAGGTCATGCGACCCTCCGGTGTCCCGCCCGAGACCTTTCTGAGCATCCCGCCCTCCCGAGCGGAGCAGGAGTTGATGGTGGAGCGCGAAAGTCTGGAAACCGCGCTCGCCCGCGTCCGCTTCTTCGTCGACGCGGAGGACCGGGAGTGGGTCGTGCGCTATCCGCCCGAGCCCGGCGCCACGCTCGAGCTGGTCCCGCTCACGGTGGCGTCGACGGCGCGTGAGCTCCTGGGCGAATCCGCGGACTTCGTCGTGCTCTCCTCGGCGTACCTCGGCCACCGGAGCGCGCTCGCCGAGTGTTTCGGCCTCGAGGAGGCCGCGGTCCGCTCGTTGGCGAGCGATTCGCCGTTTCCGCTCGCCCAGCGGCGGATCGACTACCGTCCCGTCGGCGCGCTCTCGAAGACGAGCCTCGCCCGGCTCGAGCCGGCGCTCTTCACCGAGGTCGCGGCGATTCTCGACGCGCACCCACACGAGAAAGGGTTGATCCACGCGCCGTCGTACGCCGCCGGCCGACGGCTCGTCGCCGATCTCACTGCGCGGGCGCCAGCGCTGGCGCGGCGGCTCATCTGGGTCGAGTCCGCCGAGTCCAAGGCGCGCGCCCTCGAGCTGCATCGGGCTTCCCCGGCGCCGACCGTGCTCGTCTCGCCGTCGCTCCGGGAAGGCGTGGATCTGCCGGACGATTTCCTCCGCTTCCAGGTGGTGACGAAGATGCCGTACCCGGACCTCGGCGATCCGTGGACCGCCGCCCGGCGGGCGCGGGATCCGCGCTGGTACGCGCTCGAGACGGCGAAGGCGCTGGTGCAGGCGTACGGCCGGTCGTGTCGGCACGCGGACGACCACGGCCTCACATACGTCCTCGACCGCCAGTTCGAGCGCTTTCTCGCGCACTACCGCGCGCTCCTGCCGCCGTGGTTCCTCGATGCGGTCCGCGCGGCGATGCGCGCGCGGTATCCAGAGGCGTCGAGCGAGTGCGAGGACAGCGGCTAGCAGCCCGTGGTGGAAGTCATTGCGGCCGGCCGGTGGCGGCGAGTGCGAACCGCGGGAATCCGACGCGACCCAGAGAGCGCGAGCTGCCGAAGCATGTCGCGAGAGTGGTTCGAAGGGTGGCGACCAGCCAGCACACGACCAGCGAGAGCGCGAAACACCCCCGCCGGCGGCCCTGAAGACCACGGGGGGTCCCCCGGCCGATCGCGTGGCGCATCAGGAGCCCGAGATTGAAGGCGCCGGCGTGCACGATCAAGCGCTTGAGGATGTTCGGATGGCCGCGCAGGTGAACCCGCCGCAGCCCGCCGGTGTCATAGACATGGGCAAACGTGCGCTCGACGTATTCCCCTCGGCGCCGCATCAGGCGCCGGCCCCGCGCGCCGCCGACTCGCCGACGATTGCCGTACACGGGGCCCTGAGCCTCGGGCGCCTCGCGCCAACACCGTCGCCCGCGATCGGGCTCGACGAGGTAGGCGCGGAGGCCGAGGGTCCGCAGCGTCAGCAGCGTGTCGTTGCTGTGATACCCGCGGTCGCCGACGAGGGCCGTCGGCGCACTGGCCTGCACGGCCGCCAGCTGCTCGGCCGCCGTCAGCGTCGTCGCGAGCACACTCGTCGTGTCGCCGACGTCAGCCCCGTGCAGGGTCACGGCCACCAGCGCGCCGGTCTCGAGATCGACGGCGTGCTCGACTTTGTGGGCCAGGTGGGTGCGCCCATCCTTCAGCTGCGTGACTTTGGCATCGGGGTCCGATGGATTCACCCACTCCGCATTGGACGTTCGCTTCTTGCGCCGACGGTCGAGCCGGGCCAGCGCCGCGCGGCTCGGCGTCTTGAGGCCGGAGGCCTTGGCGAGCCGCGTGAGGAACTGCTGATAGCTCTCCCCGGTGTCCCGCCGCACGATGCTCCGCATCGCCGCGTTCGCCTCCAAAGTGGTCGCATCCACGGCGAGCGTCTTGCCCCGGAGCAAGTGCGCCTCCACCAGACGCTCCTGCACCCACGTGAACACCGCCTGATGCGCTTCCACGTCGATCAAGCGGCGCGTGCGCGAGATCGTCGAATGATCCGGGGCCGCTTCGTCCAGTCCCAAGCCCAGGAAGTGACGCACGGCCAGCGAGTCGGATGCCCGCCAGGCGATGCCGCGCTCCGAGTCGAGGCCTTCGAAGTAGCCGACCAGCAACAGGCGGAAGTACCGACCTGGGGCCAGGCTGGGCCGGCCCATCACCGGCGCGTAGAACGAGCGGCACTGCTCCTCGACAAACCGATCAAACCCGGCCGCATCGAGGATCGCGTTCAGCCGCACGTAGAACGGGTGGCCCGGGGATACCGGCAGCTCCGTCGCGGCAACCCACATTGGTGCCTGCTCGCTCTTGCGTTTGCCCATCGCCATGGCCCGCAGTGTACGATCCTGCGCGCCAGTGGCGACAGCATTTCACTGACTTTCACCACGGGCTGCTAGGACGCGCCCATGGCCCGCAAGCCCCGAAGGCCGAGCGCGGTCGAGAAGAAACTCGTCGGGGTGGCCGACCTCGTGATCACCGCCGCCCAGCGGCGCAAGGATCCCACCCTTGCGATCCCCATC